>Ga0335079_10004081_pt1 | contig 16796 bp, 13 predicted proteins | sample Lox_Sample_33_FD_206719 | JGI IMG/M metagenome (GOLD analysis project Ga0335079, IMG submission 206719) | Soil microbial communities from Loxahatchee National Wildlife Refuge, Florida, United States - Lox_Sample_3.3 | ecosystem: Environmental > Terrestrial > Soil > Wetlands | place: USA... | reverse complement strand
TCCATCCAGCCGTGCAGCAGGAACAGTTGGGGAGCGCCGGCCTTGCCCCAGGTACGCAGGTGATACCGCAGGCCGTTGATGTTTTGGTAAAGGGAATCGCTGGCTCTCATGATTTCGCTTTGTCGGCAATATGTGAGATGATTCACTGCATAATGTTTTCGGAAAGCGTGAACTGTAACTCACGCATCTTCTGGTGATCAATAGCATGAAAAAACTATTTGCTATTGCGTCAAGCTTTTTGCTTGTCGTGGTGGCGGGTGTTACTTTTGCAGACAATCCACCCGGAAAATTTTCCAAAGGTCTATTGTGGAGAATCGATAGCGCGAATGCCGAGCCGAGCTACATTTTTGGGACCATTCATCTCGACGATCCGCGCGTCACCAATTTGCCGGCGCCGGTGGAAAAGGCTTTTACGCGCAGTAAAAGCTTTACCATGGAAATGATTAATGACGAAACGAGCACCGAGAAATTTACTGCATCAATGCTGCGAGCGGACGGAAGCGACCTGAAAGTTCTTCTAGGCGAACCCCTGTATACCAAGACCACTGAGATGATGGGTGAATATGGCATGCCGAGCGAGTTGACCGCGCAATTTAAACCTTGGGCACTGATGCTCACGTTGGTTCAGCCTAAGGAACGGCAAGGCGCGATAGTGGACGATGTGCTATATGAGCAGGCGCAGATACAGCACAAGCCGATTTACCAGTTGGAGACCATTGAAGAGCAGATCGAAGTGTTTGACGGCTTGGCCATGAATGTTCAAATAGGCCTACTCAAGCAGACCGTAGAGCATCACGATATGATTCCCGAATTGATGGACAAAACCATCCGGGCTTATCTCAATCGCGACATTGGAGCGATGTGGGAAATCAACAACAGCATGATGGAAGATGAGGCGGATAAAGCTTTGAATGAAGTGTTTCTGCAGCGTGTGCTCTATGACCGGAATAAACGCATGGTGGAGCGCATGCAGCGGCAACTCGCCGACGGCCGGGCGTTTATCGCCGTAGGTGCACTGCACTTATACGGCGAGAAAGGGGTCTTGAGCCTGTTGCAAAGTCGCGGCTGCCGGGTCACGCGAATTTATTAATTTATCGGTTTCTGCACACGCTGTAGCCGTCTTGCCAGCCGGTCATGTACTGGAAATCGGACTTGTAACGTGTTTGGTCTTTCTTGCTAAGCAGCGACTGGGCGGTCGTGCAGCCGTCGCGGTAGCCGTCCTGGTAACTCTTTGGAAAACCCGCCAAATTGATATTCGGAGTTTGTGTAGGCTTGGGCGGCTGTTGCGTGCATGCCGCAATCAGCAAGGCAATCGCGACCGCGTACGATTTTTCCATTTCGCAAAATAAACTCTAGACTTCGTCGCGCCGGGTTGGTGGTAAAATCTTTAATCGAATCGCATTATATCACCATGCCTCAGCCTGCCTGCGTACACCTGCGTTTGCACAGCGAATTTTCGATTGTTGACGGCATCGTGCGCCTTGATGAAGCTATCCGCAAAGCCGTTGAGGATCGTGTGCCGGCGCTTGCGCTTACCGATCTTAACAACCTGTTTGGCATGGTTAAGTTTTATCAGGCAGCGAACAAAGCAGGGATTAAACCGGTTACCGGTTGCGATGTCTGGCTGACGAACGAATCCGACCGTGACCAGCCATTCCGCCTTCTGCTATTGTGCCAGTCATACCCGGGTTACCTACGTTTGTGCAGACTTCTGTCGCGCGCTTACCGCGCCAACCAATACCGCGGCCGCGCCGAAATCAGAAAAAGCTGGTTCGTTGAAGCTGGAACTGATGGGCTGATCGCACTATCGGGCGCGCAGCTGGGGGATGTAGGCGTGGCACTCGCTCAGGGTAACGAGGAGCACGCACAATCGTTGGCAAGCGGATGGGCCAGGCTTTTCCCGCAGTGCTTTTATATTGAGCTCCAGCGCGCCGGAAATCCGCATTCCGAAGTTTACGTTCAGTACGCAATGGAACTCGCTTCAAGGCTCCGGCTGCCGGTAGTGGCCACTCACCCCGTACAGTTTCTGGAGCCGGGCGACTTCAAGGCGCATGAAGCGAGAGTATGCATCGCCGAAGGTTATGTCCTGGGCGATCCAAGACGCCCCAAGCTGTTTACTGACCAGCAGTATTTCAAGACCCAGGCGGAGATGGCGCAGCTGTTTGCCGATGTCCCGGAAGCGCTTATAAATAGCGTCGAAATCGCCAAACGCTGCAATTTGCAAATGGAGCTGGGAACGAGCCGGCTGCCGCAATTTCCCACGCCGAATAATCTTAGCCTCGACCAGTATTTGTGCGAGCGTGCGCTGGCGGGGCTTAAGCGGCGGCTTGACACGGTTTATCCAGACGCCGCGCGGCAAGCCGAGCAAATGCCGGTTTACCGGAAGCGGCTTGATTTTGAAACGCGCACCATCGTACAAATGGGCTATTCCGGCTATTTTCTGATCGTCGCGGACTTCATTAACTGGGCCAAGCAGAACGGCGTGCCCGTCGGTCCCGGACGCGGATCCGGAGCCGGTTCTCTGGTCGCCTACGCGCTCGGTATCACCGATCTCGATCCGCTGCGCTACGATCTCCTGTTTGAGCGCTTCCTCAACCCGGAACGGGTGTCCATGCCCGATTTTGACGTGGACTTCTGCCAGGACGGCCGCGAAAAGGTGATCGAATACGTAAAGCATAAATTTGGCGAAGATAGCGTTTCACAGATTGCCACATTTGGCACCATGGCGGCCAAAGCCGCGGTGCGCGATGTCGGGCGGGTTTTGGATCTGCCATATAACTTCTGTGATCAGGTGGCGAAACTCATTCCGGTGCAGCCGGGAAAAACCGTCACTCTGCAAATGGCACGCGCCATGGAACCGCAACTCAAAGAAAGAGAGCAGAAAGAAGAAGAGGTCCGCGAACTTCTTGCGCTCGCCGAGCGCGTCGAAGGCCTGACCCGCAACGTCGGCATGCACGCCGGAGGCGTACTGATTGCGCCGGGCAAACTCACCGATTATTGTCCGATTTACGTCGCGCCCGGAGCGGACGCGATTATAAGTCAATTTGACAAAGACGACGTCGAGCAAATCGGGCTCATCAAATTTGATTTTCTCGGCCTCACCACGCTGACGGTGCTGGATTGGGCAGTGCGCTATTTGCGCAGCCTGAAGCCGGAATTCAAGGATTTTACGCTCGACAATTTGCCGCTCGACGACAAAGCCACATACGAAATATTTGCGTCAGGTAACACCACCGCAGTGTTCCAGTCGGAATCAAAAAGCGCCAAGGATCTAGAGCGCCGTCTGAAAGCGGATTGTTTTGATGACTTGATCGCATTAATGGCTCTGAACCGACCCGGGCCGCTGCAATCAGGAATGGTAGACGATTTCATAAAGCGCAAGCACGGCGTGGAAAAACCGGAATATTTTCACCCCGAGCTCGAGCCGGTGCTGAAACCCACCTACGGCGTTATCGTCTACCAAGAACAAGTCATGCAGATTGCGCAGGTGCTGGGAGGCTATAGCCTGGGCTCGGCCGACTTGCTGCGTCGCGCGATGGGCAAAAAGAAACCGGAGGAAATGGCCAAACACCGGAGTATTTTTATCCTGGGAGCAGTCAAGCACGGGGTCAGGAGCCGGCAGGCGGAGCAGCTTTTCGGGCTGATGGAGAAATTCGCGGAATACGGTTTTAACAAGTCGCACTCGGCGGCGTATGCGATGGTGGCTTATCAGACCGCTTACCTCAAGGCGCATTATCCTGCAGCTTTCATGGCCGCCACGCTCTCGGCGGAAATGGCCGACACGGACAAGGTGCAGATTTTCTACCAGGATTGTCTCGCGAACCGCCTTGAGGTGCTGCCGCCCGATATCAACTTGAGTGAATATCGTTTCGTGCCGGTCGGTGACGCCCAAATCCGCTACGGCCTGGGGGCGGTCAAAGGCACGGGTGAAGCGGCGATCAACGCGATTGCGCGCGCGCGTGATGCGCAAGGGCCCTTTGTCGACTTGTTTGACTTTTGTCGGCGCATCGACAAACGCGTCGTCAATCGCCGTGCGATCGAATCTCTGATACGTGCCGGCGCATTCGATTCACTCTCCCCGCGACGCGAAAGCTTGCTCGCATCAGTGGGTATCGCAATGGAAAACGCCGAGCAGGCGCAGCGTTCGATCAATCAGGTAAGCTTGTTCAGCGAGCTTGACGAGAGCGCTGCGCGGCACGTTGCTCTGTTGGATGCGCCGCAATGGCCTGAGCCGGTGCGACTGCAAAACGAAAAGATGGCACTGGGCTTTTATTTCAGCGGCCACCCGTTTGCCGGCTACCGGAAGAGCCTGCAGGGGTTTGTGAAGGCAGGTTTGAGCGAACTCGCGCCGCAGCAGCAGGCGCTTCTGCTTGCCGGCATCATCCACAGCGTGCGCATTCAGCAGACGCGCCGCGGAAGGATGGCGATCGTGGTGCTGGATGACGGCACCAGTCAAGTTGAAACAGTGGTATTCAATGAACTATTCGAAGCGAACCGCGAACTGCTGAAAGAAGACCAACTGCTGATTGTCGAAGGCAAGGTCGGCCAGGATGACTATTCTGGAGGTCTACGAGTCTCCGCCGAAAGACTGTATGATTTGACCGCGGCGCGCAACCGGTTCGCGCGGGCGATGCGTCTCAGCCTCAACGGCGAAGCAAGTGCGGCCCGGCTGCGGACCCTGCTCGGACCCTACCGGAAAGGGCTGTGCCCGGTCGCAGTACGTTATCACAACGCGCACGCGGAATGTGACGTGCAATTGGGTGAAGAATGGCGGGTCAGTCTCGATGAAAATTTGCTGCGCGATTTGTGCGAATGGCTGGCTCCCGAGAACGTAGAGCTAATCTTCTGACTCAGCGCGTGCGCAACACTTCGAAGCGCGTAAAATTTCCTTCACCTTCCTCAATTTCAACACGCTCGACCTGCGCCGATTCCGGCCCGCGATAAGCCCAATCGATGATGGCTCGCAATGCTTCCGGTGTTCCCTGCACTACGGCTTCCACGCTGGAATCGAAGCGATTGCGCACCCAGCCGGTAACTCCGAGCGTCTCCGACTGCCGGCGCATGGTTTCGCGGAAACACACGCCTTGTACCCGGCCATAAATGCGCAAACGCTTGACCACCTTCCTATTGTGCAGCCAATGCCGCCGTGCGGTCGCGCCACAGCGAAATCAGCGCTGCCATGAGCGCCGGGCCGACGAACAATCCCAGCAAACCCAGGTTTTCCAGCCCGCCCAAAATGCCCAGCAATACCCACAAGAAAGGCAATCGTGCGCCGCCGCTGATGAGGGCGGGTCTTACGAAATGATCGAAAACAAATAATACCAGCGCTCCGAAACAGAATAAAAACGCAGCCGCGAGAATATTTCCCTGAACCAAAAGCGCAATGGATGCTCCGCCAAAAATTAACAACGCGGCGAAAGGGATCATTGCGAGCAAAGCCGTCAAGGCGCCGAGAAGCGCTGCGTGCTCCAGCCCGGCAAGCGCATAGCCGATCCAGAGAAGAACGCCTTCGGCGAGACCCACCATGACGAGTCCGTTGACCGTGGCCCTCACGGCGCGGGCCATATTCGCGATATAACGCTGGCCGCTCTCCCCGACAGCACGGCGCACCATCTCAACCAGCTGCTGCCCCAATACTGTGCCATCGCGGTAAAGAAAATAGAGAGTAATTAGGGTTAAACCCAGGATTGCCACGCGGTGCACGATCTGTCGGCCGAAAATTTTCGCCCATTCCAAAGAAACCCCCGAATTCGCTTGAAGCAGCAGCCCGGCGAGTGCATGCGGATCGGAGAGATTGCCGCTCCACCACGAAACCAGCCAGTCCCCCGCGAACGGAAGTTTTCCAAGCCACTGCGGTGCGGGCAGGCCGAATTGCTGGGCGCGATGCAGCACTTTTAACACTAGACTGGCTTCATGCCCAGCTTGGATTACAGCATAAGTTAGTGGAATCAGTAGCGCCACGGCGACCAAACTAGTAAATAACATGGAACCCCAGCGCCGACGGTAGGGCACAGGCAATTTTTGCACGAAGCGCTGGTATAGCGGCCAACTTGCGATGGCGATCACCACTGCCCAGGCGAGCGCTGCGAGAAAGTCATGCACAATCCATACGCCGAGCAATATCAACGCTGCGGCGGCAATGAAACGAGAGTTCCGTTGCAGGAAATCCATCATGGGATGTTTTGCATTGCGCAGTATCTGCTGCGTAGCGTGAGTATACCCTGCGCTGTAGGGTGGCGGCGGCCGACTGTAAAGTACCGGGCATGGGTATTTTGCACGCGATTCGGAGAAGTAAGCGCCGGTGCCGCTAAGCAAATATCCAGGGGCATATGAGTGCTTTGGATACATGACAAGGCGCAACGGCGGTTGTGGAAACTGCAAAACTGCATGCAGCGCAGTTTGCCACTGTCCACCTCGGTCACTTGCGATCGGAGTTACGTAGCCGGCATAAGAGCCCAACGAACATAGCGGAAACTTAAATCACAACTAGCGAGACCATTGCCATCCCTCATTTATTTCGTGCTATGGAATCACGTAACGCCCGCCTTAAAAAAGATTGAACGTATGCGGCAGGACCCAGTCAAAACTATAGCTTTGGCCGGGCGAGGGCGAGACGCGAGACCGTTGGAGCCGGAACCGAGGTTGCTCAAACCTGTAGTGATTGTCAAATGCTCCGCATCAGCGACAATTCTTGGAAAACTCGCAGGTGGTGCGCTTGCTTTACCAGACAACCTCAATTTGTTACTTCGTATGGCAATGCCGTCGCCTAACCAAGCGCTCAAGGGGACCGACTCCTTTTCGCGTGACTGCAGCGAGCCGGGTCCTAATTGATTACTTTATCGATCCACACCGACCAAACGGAGGCCGATATGAACGAACGAAATACCAGCAATTCCTCGACAGAAATGGGCCGCGGCGATTCTCGTATAGCTGCCGCGGGCGCCGCGGCAGAACTTTCGACGGATAGTTTATCAAGACCTGCGCAAAAAACGGCGCCGCATATGTTGGCGCGCCTGCCTTACGCCGAAAACGCGTTGGAACCGGCGATAACGGCCAGGACAATTGGTTTTCATTATGGGAAACATCACAAAGGCTATGTGGACAACCTGAACAAGCTTGTTGCGGGAACCGAGTATGCCGACCTGCCACTGGAGAAGATTATTACTGCCACCGCCGGACGGGCAGAAAGAGCCGCAGTCTTCAACAACGCCGCGCAAGCATGGAACCACACGTTCTATTGGAAAAGCATGAGACCTAAAGGAGGCGGCGAACCGCCGGCCGCACTGAAGCAGAAAATCGAGGCATCCTTCGGCGGCCTGGACACCTGCAAGAAGGAGCTTGCCAACGCAGCCGTTTCACAATTCGGAAGTGGCTGGGCATGGCTTGTTCGTGACGGCGATAAACTCAGGGTTGTAAAGACCGCGAATGCCGAGGTTCCATTGACATCCGGCATGAAGCCACTACTTGTAATAGATGTGTGGGAACACGCTTATTACTTGGACTATCAGAATCGCCGCGCCGATTACGTAAACGGCGTGCTCGACAAGCTGATCAACTGGGAGTTTGCTTTGCAAAACGCCGGCTGATCGCGGGCACATTCAATTCAGTTTGCATTCGAATCCGTCGCGTTACGCGTGTAGTGGAGACACCAACGAGCGCGTTACGCGACGTTCGAATACCGAGTGCCTCAAGCCCTTTCTTTCAGATCCCGGGAACGAACTGACCGGCTAATTTTCAATACCGTAATCCGCGCCCGTCATTTATGCGGACGCCCGATGGCAGACGTGATAGGCTTCCTTCTGCCGAACATTACTTTGCCGCCGTCGGCGCTTGGATCCGCCACCTCGACGAGCAGGAGGAAAAAGATGCCGGACGAACGTGCCACTGGAAGTTGCCTGTGCGGGCAAGTTCAGTTTGAACTTACCGGGAACATGGGAATTTTTCAATATTGTCACTGCTCGCGGTGCCGCAAATTTACCGGTAGTGCGCATTCTGCAAACTTATTTGTTTCGCCGGAGCAGTTCTCATGGACAAAAGGAAAGGAATTTGTGGGTGTTTACGCACCCGAACAAACCAAATATTTTTCCACCGCATTTTGCAAGAGTTGTGGCTCTTCATTGCCATGGAAAAGCAAGAATCAAAAGGTGGTTGTTGTTCCAGCGGGAACCCTGGATAAACACCCGGGGATAGAGCCGTCCCAGAATATATTCTTCGCGTCAAAAGCGGCATGGTACAAACAGGCAGCTGATTTGCCATCGTATGACGCGCTTCCAACCAAGTAACAGCAGATCGCGAACCTGTTAATCAAGCCGACTACCGCGATGGCGCGCGTTTTTTATTCACTGACGGCTGCGGTCGCTTGCCCAATGTCAGTAATTGTCCTGCAGCAGAAATGAATTAGAGTTCCATTGCACAAACTCGATCGTGACGACCTGCGTGCCGTATCATTTGCTGATCGCGGTGAGGATGCCTTGCATAATGGCGAGCGGCGTAGGAGGACAGCCCGGTACGGCAACGTCCACAGGGATTACGTTTGCCACGCTGCCGCAGCTTGCGTAATTTTCGCCGAAGATCCCGCCACTGCAGCCGCAATCACCGATTGCAACCACCAGCTTGGGATCCGGGGTAGCCTCATAGGTGCGCTTCAATGCGGTCTCCATGTGGCGCGATACTGGACCCGTAACAAGCAGCAGGTCCGCATGGCGGGGGCTGGCCACGAAGCGGATGCCCAGCCGCTCCAGATTGTAGTAGGGACTGTTGGTGGCGTGGATTTCGAGTTCGCAACCGTTGCACGAACCCGCATCCACGTGGCGGATGGCTAACGCTCGTCCAAGATACCTTAAAATTCCCTCTTGCAGGCGCTGCGGCAAGATGCGCAGCGCCTCATCCGCCGTCGGAGCCGCTTCGGTCTTGATACCGGTTTGAGCAATCTGTTTTAGAAGCTGGTACATGCTTACAGGTCGTGCCCGCTATAACTCAAGTTGAAGGATTTATTGATCAGCGGGAAATCGGGAACGATGTTGCCGATTACCGCGTACTGTAATGCCGGCCAGTTTTGCCATGAAGGATCATGCGCATGACAGCGGCGTACTCGGTTGTTTTCGCCTGCTTCCAGAGCAATGAATATTTCACCGCGCCAGCCTTCCACCCAGCCTATGCCGGCTGTTCCGTGGGCCGCGTTGGCAAGCGCAATTCGAGTACCACCGGAAGGAAGCTGCCGCAGCAGCATTTGGATCAGCCGTATTGATTCGGCCAGTTCGTCAAACCGCACCGAGACGCGAGCGGCAACATCGCCCCGCGTGTGCGACACCAGTTGCACACCAAGCTCCCGATAGGGTGAAATTGAATAATTTACGCGGAGGTCGCGCCGGTTGCCGCTGGAACGCCCGGCGAATCCGGTCAGGCCTATTTTTTCCGCGAGTTCCGGGGGTAACCGCCCAGTCATGATAAACCGGTCCTGTGCGCCCGCATGTTCGTCATAGATGGACTTGAGCGTGGTAACCTGCTTTTGGATTTTTTGCAGCTGATCTAGAAGCAAATCTGCTTCACTTTGCAACAGGTCCTTGGCAACTCCACCGGGCACGATAGCGTCCATCAAATAGCGGTGACCGAATAACTGCGCGTTGAGGCGTAACAAATCTTCCTTAAGGCGCCAAAACTGGAAAAAACCGAAGGAGAGCCCCACGTCGTTACCCAGGTAACCGAGATCTCCAAGATGGTTGGCGATGCGTTCCAATTCGAGCAGGATGCCACGCAGTGCGTGCGCCCGGCGCGGCAGCTCGATTCCTCCCACGATGCTTTCGACAGCCATGGCGTAGGCCCAGGCGTAGGCGACGGTCGAATCGCCGCTGATTCGCCCGGCGAGTTTGGCGCCTTCTTCAAGCGTCATGGTCTCAAAACGCTTCTCGATTCCCTTGTGCTTATATCCAAGCCGCTCCTCAAGACGCAGAATTTTTTCCCCGACAATGGAAAATCGAAAGTGCCCGGGTTCGATCGTGCCGGCATGTACCGGACCGACCGGAATTTCGTGCACCCCTTCGCCGTCAACTTTTACGAACGGATAGTGGTCTTCGGCGGCAGGGAAATGGGTGGCGATGCTGAAATCGCTGCGCAACGGGAACACGCCTCCGGGCCAGGCGCCGTGGCGCAGCCACTTGCGGCGGTCGGGATTGTCCTGGGCGTGTATGCCGACAAGATCGTAGGCGGCGCGTTGCATGCGGTCGGCGCTCGGGTAGACGTCGGCAATGCCGGGATAGCGCGGATGCTCGCGCGCGAGAGGCACGGTGAGCCACAGCAGTCCAGAAGGAAGCGCGAGAGCAAGATGCAATGCGTACCCACCGCCTTGCTGGGTTTCGTCGCTACCCCAGAGCGCTATCAGCGGAAATTTTTGTGACCGCGCTTCTTGGCACAGGCCGCGCAGTTCGCTTGCATCGATCGATGCGCGGAAAGCCGGCATAGCCCCCGGGAGTACTTGGACATCCAATGGAAATTCCGCCAGGCGCATGGTCATCCTTTCAGCCTATCAGCGCCGCTGCCTGGCGATACCATGCAACGAGGTAGGGCGGGATGTACAGACCGAGCATCAACACGATCGCCAGGTGTACGAACACGGGGATAAGCGCCGGCGGATGTGGCAGGCGGTGCGCAGTGGTCTCGCCGAAGACCATCGGTTGCACTTTGCCGAAGATCGCAGCGAACGCGACGCCAAGCGCGATTAGCAGGAACGGCGTGGCCCAAGAGTGCTCGTGCATCGCAGTGGTCAACATCATAAATTCGCTGGTGAATACGCCGAAGGGCGGCATGCCGAGGATGGCCAGACTTCCAACTGCGAGGCCCCAGCCGATGGTCGGGCTCTGCACGATCAGACCGCGGATCTGGTCCATGATCTGAGTGCCGGTGCTCTGCGAGGCGTGCCCAACAGTGAAGAAAATTGCGCTTTTAGTGAGCGAGTGCACCGTCATGTGCAGCAGGCCAGCAAATGCCGCGACCGGCCCTCCCATGCCGAAGGCGAAAGTCATGATACCCATGTGCTCAATCGACGAATAGGCGAACATGCGCTTGATGTCTTTTTGCCGCGAAAGGAAAAACGCCGCTACCACGACCGACAACAGCCCGAATCCCATCAGAAGGCCACCGGAAAAATTACGCCCGAGCGCGCCGTCTACCAGAACTTTGCTCCGCACCACGGCATAAAGAGCTACGTTTAGCAAAAGGCCAGACAGCACCGCCGAAACCGGCGTTGGACCCTCGGCGTGCGCATCGGGGAGCCAGTTATGAAGCGGAACCAGCCCGACTTTAGTCCCGAAACCCACTAATAGAAACACAAAGGCCAGTGAAAGCACGGTAGGCTCGAGTTGATGTCGAACTTCGTACAGGTGTGTCCACAGAAGCGAGGTGCCGCCGGGCCCGAGCACTTTTTCAGCGGCGAAGTAAAGCAGGATGGTGCCGAAGAGCGCTTGCGCAATGCCGACACTGCACAGGATAAAGTACTTCCACGCCGCTTCCAGGCTCGCCGGTGTGCGGTACAGGCTCACCAGCAACACCGTCGAAAGGGTTGCACCCTCCAACGCCACCCACAGGATGCCGACGTTGTTGGCAAGCAGGCACAGCACCATAGTGAACGAGAACAACTGGTACATGCTGTGATAGAGGCGCAGTCGATGCGAGTTCACTCTTTCGTGGTGTTCCTCGATGCGCATGTAACGGCGCGAGAACAACGATGTGGTAAAGGCGACGAAGGCGGTCAACGCGACCAGGAAAACGTTGAACGAATCGACGAAGAACTGCTCGCCCATTGCCATCATCGGGCCGCCGGCGATGACGCGCCCGGTAAGCAATGCTGCAGCTCCGAAGGTCAACAAACTCATCGCGGAGTTCAGTTCCGGAGCCCAGCGTCTGTGGCCCACCAGCGCGAGCAGCAGGCCGCCCAGGAGCGGAATGCCGAGAACCAGCGTGATCTCCACCTCAGTCCTCCTTCAGCTTTTCCATATGCCGAATGTCGAGGCTGTCGAATTGCTCGCGAATATGGAAGAAGAAAATGCCGAAAATGAATGTACCAACCAGGACGTCCAGCGCGACGCCAAGTTCTACAACCAGCGGCATGCCGTAAGTGGCGCTGGTGGCGGCGAAAAACAGGCCGTTCTCCATTGCCAGAAACCCGATCACCTGCGGCACCGCTTTACGCCGCACGATCATCATGAGAAAGGACAGCAGCACGCTCGCTAGCGCAATGCCCAGCGTCGACTTGGTAAACGCGTTCGCCATTTGCGAAATTGGCGCTGCCAGCGCAAACGCAAAGATTACCAGCCCAATGCCGATCAGCATCGTAGTCGGTATGTTGATCAGGGTCTCCACGTCCCAGCGTACGTTAAGCCGGTCGATCAGGCGGTGCAGCACCCAGGGGATCATTGCGACTTTCAACAGAACCGTGAGCGCAGCTGAGAAGTACAGATGGGTCTGGCCGGTCGAGTAGGCGACGATTAATGTCGAGATTGCGAGCGCTGCGCCCTGCCACGCGAATAGGCGGATCAGGGTCAGAATGCGCCGCTGCGAAAGCATGGCGAATGCGATCAACAGCAGAAGCGCGGCTAGCAGATTCACGGCCTGGCTTGCCAGGGACGGGTTCATGCGCGGACCAGGAAGTGAGTCAGCATCCCCAGCACCGCGAGCAGAAATGCTGTAGACAGAAACTCGGGAGCGAGGAATAGCCGCAATTTGGCGAGCACAGTCTCAATCAGTGCGAGCCCCGCGCCGGCGAAGAACAGCTTTACCGCGAGTACAGCGAAAGCAAGCGGCAGCGCCTTCCAGTCTCCAGCCTCGGCGATGCCCCACGGCAGAAATAGAGCGATGCCTATAGTCATGTATGCAAACAGCTTGATTGCGGTGGCCCACTCGATCAGCGCCAAATGGCGCGCCGAGTACTCGAGGATCGTCGCTTCATGAATCATGGTGAGCTCAAGGTGCGTGGCTGGATTGTCGATTGGGATGCGGGCGTTTTCCGCCAGCAGTACCATGAGGAAGGCGGCTGCCGCGAAGGCGAGGCTGGGGTAGATCACGAATTCGCGATGTGCAAGCGTTTCGACAATGGTTGTGAGCTGAGTCGAGCCGGAAATAAAGGCGGCGGTGAACAGCGTCATCAACATTGCGGGCTCGGCTAAAAAGCCGATCAGCATTTCGCGTCGTGCGCCCAAACCGCCGAACGACGTTCCAATATCCATTGCAGCCAAAGCCGAGAATACTCGGGCAAGGGCGAACACGCCCACCAAGGCGATGATGTCAGCCGCCGGCGCAAACGGCAAATCGGTTGCGAGTACCGGCACAATTCCCGCAGCGAGCCACATGCAGCCGAATAAAATATAGGGTGTTGTGCGAAACAGCGGCGACGCGTTGTGTGCAATGACCGCATCCTTATGAAAAAGCTTCGCCAATGTGTAGTACGGCAGCAGGATGCTCGGCGCCGACCGGTTCTGCAGCCAGGCCCGGCATTGGTTCAACCAGCCTACGAGCAGCGGTGCGGCAAGAACCACGAACAGGGATTGCAGAATCTGGAAGGCGATTCCGGGTAAATGAGTCATCGCACAAATACCAGCAGCGCAATCAGTGTGAAAAAGCTGTAGAGCAGGTAGATGCTGATCTTGCCCTGCTGCAACAGAGCGATTTTCGATGAAACATATTCTGCAAGCCTCGCTACCGGCAGATAAAGCCAATACCAGTGCCGATCTTCGATCTTGAGCGAAAACCTCGGCGCGGGATCGTCCGGATCGGGCATGTGGCGCTGCATGAGGTAAACCGGACCGAACACATGCCTGATCGGCTGGCCAAATGCGTCGGCAGTGTCCTGCATGCGCGACGTCTGCTCGGGAAAACCACAGTCCCAGGGGTTGGAAAAGCGCACCCTGCCGTGGTAGAAGCGGCGCACCAGCAAAAAGGTGAGCAGTGTCACGGCAACAATCACAAGGAGAAAAATAATAGGCGCATAGCTTGCCTGCACGCTCGATGTGGGAACGAGCCAGAGCCAGCTGGACTCCAGCGCTTGATCGGAAAGGCCGTGGCCGGTCAGGTGCGCGCAGATGCGGTTAAGCATCAGCAGGAATGAACTTGGAAACAGACCCAGCACGAGGCAGCTGGCTGCGAGCCAAGCCATGCCGAAGCGTTCCATTTCGCCTGCGTCGCCGCCGCGGCCCGTGACTGGCGAGTGCGCCGGATGTTTTGCCTCCCGCGGTTGGCCGAGGAAAGCAATCCCGTACACCTTCACAAAACACATTGCGGTTAGCGCGCCAGCCAGTGCCAGCGTTGCGGCAAACAGCGGTACAAGGCTTCTGACTACGCTGTTTTGCAGAATGGGAACCTGGAGCGCGGTCTGAAAGGTGAGCCATTCTGAGACAAAGCCGTTCAAAGGCGGCAACGCCGAAATGGCCAGGGCGCCGATGAGAAAGTAAAAAGCGACCTTGGGCATGGTGCGGATCAGCCCGCCCATGTCGTTTAGATTGCGTAGCCCTGTAGCGTGCAGGATCGAGCCCGCGCCCAGGAACAACAATCCCTTGAATACCGCGTGGTTGAGCGCATGGTAAAGCGCGGCGATAAGGCCGAGCGCGCCCGCCACGGGGTGACCGAAGCCAATAAACACCATCGACATGCCAAGTCCAAGCAGGATGATGCCGATGTTCTCGACCGAGTGATACGCGAGCAGGCGCTTCAAGTCATGCTGCATGAGTGCGTAGAGCACGCCAAACAGCATGGTACCGGCGCCGATAATCAGCACCAGGATCCCCCATTCCCAACGCACGCCGCCGATGAGATCGTAAATCACTCGCACCATGCCGTAGATTGCGGTCTTGAGCATAATGCCGCTCATCAGCGCCGAGACCGGGGAGGGCGCGGCAGGATGTGCCTCTGGGAGCCAGGCGTGGAGCGGAATCATGCCCGCTTTTGCGCCGAAGCCGAAGAACGCCAGCAAAAACGCAACAGTTGCCCAAAACGGCTGGAGGTGCGCCGCTCGCAACGCATCGAACGTGTAGTCGCCATGGCCGCCATGCATCACGCCGAAGCAAAGCAGGATGGCTATCGCGCCCAAGTGCGCAATCAGCAAGTAAAGAAAGCCCGCGCTCCGGATCGCCGGCAGTTTGTGGTCGGTTGTGACAAGGAAGTACGAAGACAGCGCCATCGTTTCCCAAGCGACCATGAACAAATACGCATCGTCGGCCAGGATAACGAAAGCCATGCTGGCGAGGAACACGTGGTATTGCAGAGCGATAAGCGTGAGCCGCTGTACGGTCTCGCTGCGGAAATAACCGGCGGCGTAGACTGAAATGCCCGCTGAAACCGAGCCGAGCAACATCAGAAAGAATCCGGCCAATGGATCGACGCGCAGATGAAACGGCAGGTCCGGCAGACCGAGCGGCAGAGTCATCTGATCTGGGGACAACCATATTGCCTGAAGGCCAAAGGCGGCAAGCGCAAGGCCCACCAGCGCGCCAAGCGGAAACGCGAGCCGCCTGGCGATAAAAGCATTCGCAGCGGGGATCAGGGCCAGACCCGAAATGGCAAGCCAGGAAACTGCGGCGAGGAGCGAGCCTGTAAGCGGTGAGGCGCTAACTTCCAAAGAGATCACTTCACCTTCATCCCTGGCTGGGCGCCGGAATCGGGTGCAAGCAGATAGATGCCCGGTGCGTCGCCCGATGCCGCGAGCACCATGCCTTCGGACACGCCGAATTTCATTTTGCGCGGAGCGAGATTCGCTACCGTTACCGTGAGTCGGCCCTTGAGTTTTTCGGGCTCGTAGACCGATTTGATTCCGGCAAAGACGGTGCGGGTTTGGCCGTCCCCCACGTCCAGCGTGAGCTTGATTAATTTCTCCGCACCGTCTACGTGCTCGGCGTTGACAATGCGTGCAATGCGCAGATCAATCTTGTTGAAGTCGTCAATGGTGATGGTACTTGATGTCGTGCGGGTTTCCACGGCCTTCTCCTGGTGTTGTGCGTGGCGTTGCGGCGAATGAGCCTGTGCTGTTGGTTGCAAACTTTCCCTGTTGGCTTCAACGAGTGCAGTAATCTGCTTTGTGTCGAGGCGAGTCATGAGATGTTCGTAAGAATTAATTTTGTGGTTAGGCGGTAGTGAACTATTCACATCGCACCATGCGAGAGGTTTAACATTCAAGAAAACTTCAGCTTGTTCGGCAAGGGTTGGTAATACCGGCTTGAGGTAAAGGGTTAGAAGCCGAAATAGTTCAAGACCGACAGAACAGACCCATTGCAGATCATCCTTTCTATTCGGATCCCTCGCAATTTCCCACGGCTTCCATTTATCGATGAACTCGTTAGCTTTGTCTGCGACATGCATTACTGCACGAGCTGCTTTGCTGTAATCTCGCTTGTCATATTCGTCTCGAATAGTCGTTGCGAATGCTTTCCCATACTCACGAATGACACTGATTTCACGCCCCTGCTGGGGATGAGTTTTCGCTATTTTTGAGGTGAAATGCCAAAGTTCCATGTCTTCAGTGAGTGGATCGCTCGACAATAAACCGCCAAACTGTTTAGTGATAAATCCTGCAGTCCGAGCTGCAATGTTGATGTATTTTCCTACCAAATCGCTGTTCACTCTCGCTACGAAATCCTCGAGATTGAGATCAATGTCTTCCATCGTTCCATTCAGTTTCGTCGCGTAGTAGTAGCGCAGCCACTCGGGATTGAGACCCTGCTTAAGGTAACTCTCCGCGGTGATAAAGGTGCCGCGCGATTTGGACATCTTCTCGCCGTTCACGGTAAGGAAACCATGGGCGAAAATTTTGGTGGGCG
>Ga0335079_10004076_pt1 | contig 16799 bp, 16 predicted proteins | sample Lox_Sample_33_FD_206719 | JGI IMG/M metagenome (GOLD analysis project Ga0335079, IMG submission 206719) | Soil microbial communities from Loxahatchee National Wildlife Refuge, Florida, United States - Lox_Sample_3.3 | ecosystem: Environmental > Terrestrial > Soil > Wetlands | place: USA... | reverse complement strand
ATTACTGAGGGTGTTAGGCGCCACCCTGAGTCCACTCTCGAAGTAGACTGGTCGCATGGCACTGAAGTTCACCACGTCTTATATCGAGGATTCCCTGACATTATTCCGCTATTACAAGAAGCTTGCCGAACGCGCGATGGAGCAAGTCACGGACGAACAGCTCTTCGCCATGCTGGATGAAGAAGCGAATTCGATCGGGATCGTAGTGAAACACATGGCGGGCAACATGCGGTCCCGCTGGACAGATTTCTTGACGACAGATGGGGAGAAGCCGGATCGTCATCGCGACACCGAATTTGTAGATTCACCCGCTACCCGCAAGGCGCTGTTGGATGTGTGGGAGGACGGCTGGGCGCGTATGTTCCGGGCGCTGGAACCCCTTTCGGATGCGGACCTCGGGCGCACGGTGACGATCCGCGGCGAAGCGCACTCAGTGATGCAGGCCGTCAACCGCCAGGTAGCGCATTACGCGCATCATGTGGGGCAGATTGTTATGCTGGCCAAGCATTTCGCGGGTGACCGCTGGCAATCGCTGAGTGTGCCGCGGAACCGGTCGGCGGAGTTCAATCAGCGAGTCACGGCGGGGGAACTGAGCCAGAGATAAGGACGGCTGCCAATACCGTCGCGCGATCTTTCTCTCGTAACCAAATGACTTGTCACGAGTATTAACAATATGCGCGCACTCTGGTCAGACTTACGCTACGCCGCCCGAACCCTGCAGAAATCTCCAGGCTATACCCTGGTGGCGCTCGCCACACTCTCCCTGGGCATCGGCGCCAATTCCGCAATTTTCAGCGTCGTCAACCAGGTTTTGCTGAATCCGGCAGGGGTGGCGCACCCCGAGCGAATCGCATCGGTGCAGGCGCGATACGAAAAGCTGGCGCTCAACAACATCGGCGTATCCGTCCCCGACTTCGCGGATGTGCTGCACAGCACGCAACAATTCGATTCGGCCGCGCTCATCAACCGGGGTGATTTCAACTACACCGGCTCCACCGTGCCTGAGCGCCTGCGCGGGGCCAACGTCACCTGGCGCTGGTTCGATGTCTTCGGTGCCAAGCCGATGCTTGGCCGCGTGTTCCGGGCTGAAGAGGACCGGCCCAAGGCCAACCTGGAGGTCGTGCTGTCGTACGCGGCATGGAAGCGCCTGTTCGGCCAGGATGCAGGAGTGGTGGGCCGCAGCATCGAACTCAACCAGACCAGATATCGCATCGTCGGCGTCATGGGGCCGGAATTCCGCTGGCCCGTGGACGTGGATCTGTGGGCGCCGCTCGGTCTGGCCGACACAGAATATTCCGAGAACAACCGATTCAACGAAAGCTATAACGCGATGGCGCGGCTGAAGCCCGGGCTGGCATTTCCGAGTGCTAACGCCTACGTGGAACTGCTCGGCAGCCGTGTGCGCCATAGCGGCACGCAGAACGGCGAATTTGCCAAGAGTTCGGCCTGGGGTATGTCCTTGATGCCCTTCACCGATTTCATCGCGGGCAATACTAAAACCCCGATTCTGGTGCTGCTGGGCGCCGTGGGTTTCGTGCTGCTGATCGCCTGTTCCAATATCGCCGGCCTGATGCTGGCGCGCGCTTCCGGACGCAGCCGTGAAATTGCGGTCCGTGCAGCCTTGGGAGCGGGCCGCTGGGATCTCATCCGCCAGTCGTTGGCGGAGAGCCTGGTGTTGATATCGGGCGGAGCGTTGGCGGGACTGTGCCTGGCCTTCGCGTTCCTGCGCGGTCTGCTGGCGCTGGCGCCGGAAGGACTGCCGGTGGCGGTCAGCGTGTCCATGGATGCGACTGTGCTGTTCTTCACCGTGCTGGCCGCCATGGCTTCCGGAATTCTCTTCGGGGTTGCGCCCGCCTGGCAGGTCTCGCGGCTGGACCAATATGAATTACTGAAGGAAGGCGGACGAGCCAACACTGGGGGCTTAGGCCGCCAGCATCTCCGGTCTTCGCTGGTAGTGGCCGAGGTGGCACTGGCCCTGGTGTTACTTGCCGGCGCGGGTCTTTTCCTGCGAAGCCTGGCCGCCCTTCAGGACGTGCAACCCGGATTTCAATCCAGCGGCGTGATCACGGCCAACCTCACCCTGCCGCAAGCGCGTTACGCCGACGACAGCAAGCAGGTCGCGTTCTATCGCGCTGTTCTGAACAGTCTGACGTCCATGCCCGGGGTGACTTCGGTGGCCGCCGCGACCCCCGTGCCTTTCGACGGCGGCAACCCTTCGTCTTCATTCGAGATCGAGGGACGGCCGTCGGCGCCCGGCGATCCCGGCCCGCACGGCAACCTCGGTTTCGTTAGCCCGGACTACTTCGCGGCTCTGAAGATCCCCATTCGCAAGGGACGCGTCTTCGGTGATGCCGACCGGAAAGACACCCAGCCAGTGGCGGTCATCGATGAAATTCTCGCCCGGCAGTACTGGCCCAATGAAGACCCGATCGGAAAACATATCCGCTTTGGTCCGAACGACCCGTGGTCCACCATCGTAGGCGTAGTGGGCTCCGTCAAGCAGACCGATCTGGCCGGACAGGATCTCAAAGGCAAGTATTATTTCCCGCTGTACCAAATGCCGCAGCCTTCCGCGACTCTGGTGGCGCGCACCACCGCGGCCCCGGCACGGCTGGCTGCGGGCATCCGCGAGGCGGTCCGTGCGGTGGATACAACGCAGCCGGTTTCCCAAGTCCGGCTGCTCCCCGATTTGGTTAACAGTTCGCTCGCGTCGCGCCGCTTTGTCGTTACTGTGCTGGGAGTCTTCGCCGGCCTGGCGCTATTGATGGCGGTGATCGGATTGTACGGCGTGATCAGCTACGCGGTCACCCAGCGGACGCAGGAAATGGGCGTGCGCATGGCCCTGGGCGCGCAGCCAGCCGAGATTCTGCAGCTCGTGTTGAGTCAGGGCATGCGCCTCGCGTGCCTGGGCGCGGCCATCGGACTGGTGGTGGCGCTGATTGCCAGCCGGCTGCTGCGGAATCAACTCTTCCACGTCAGTTCCTTTGATCCGCTGACCTTCGGTTTCGTTGCCGCTGTTCTGATCGGCGCCGCACTCGCAGCCAGCTACATTCCCGCCCGCCGGGCGACGCGCGTCGATCCCCTGGTGGCTCTCCGCTACGAGTAAGTCCCGGCTCAAACCGAGCCGCGCTAGCATAGACAGAGAGGGCGTCTCATGCTTTACAGAACCGGCTTGCTTGTCTTTTGTCTCTCCTCGTTTTCCTTCGCCGCCAGCGAAATACCGGCAGGGGCGCACCTTCTCCTTCGTATGGTGAACTCTGTGAATACCAGAACGGCGCAGGAGGGGGATTACGTTTACCTGCGCACGGCCAGCCCGGTCGTGGTGGATAACACGATCGTCGTGCCCGCGGGCAGCTACGTCCAGGGCGTTGTCTCGCACGCCAAGCAGAGCGGACGCATCAAGGGGCGCGCGGAACTGGGCATACGGCTCGAGTCGCTCACGCTGGCCTCCGGAACGGTGTATCGGATCGCGCCGCGGCTGGCTTCGGTGGCGTCGGAAAACACCGGCCAAAAAGTCGACCATCGCGAGAACGAAGTAATCCAAGGCGGCACGAAAGCGCAGGACGCCGGCCGGATCGCGATTCTTGCCGGGAGCGGCGCAGGCATCGGCGGCCTGGCCGACCAAAGCTGGAAGGGCGCTGGGATTGGCGGCGGCATCGGCACCGGCGTCGGACTGGCTACCGTACTGCTCACCCGCGGCAAGGAAGTCCAGTTACGGCAGGGAGCGACATTGGACGTTGTTTTCGACCGGCCCGTAACACTACAGTAACGCCGAAGACAACGTACTCGATGTCGATCTGACGGACTATCATTAGGAGACTATCGTGCCCATGAAGAATCCACCGCATCCCGGACGTGTGGCTGCGGCTCCAGGCCAATTACGACCTGGCGCACCTTCGCCAGGACCAAATCGACGTCAAGCGATACCGGCGCGCATCTTGATCACCGCCCCACCACCGCCACCTCATAATCCCGCACGCCCGGAACAGTGAATTCCACGAACCGCCCGTCCCGCTTCAGCGCCACAGACGTTCCCGCACGCAGCAGTTCCACACGGCCGCCTCTCACGCCGTCCGGCAGTTCGGCGCGCACGTGTTGCGCTCCCACCGGACACGTTTCCGTGAACCAGCCGCTCAGCATGTTCGGGTTCGTGTAATTCAACAGGTGCAGCGCGAATCCGGGTTCGGTTTCCCATGCGAAGATTTCGATCATCCCCTCGCCTCGCACCGAAACAGGAACGTGCTCCCGGATCATCCACCGCACGGCATTTTGCAGCAGGCGGCTGAGGTCGGGATTACTTGATCGCCAGAAGCTGCGGTCGATGTCACCCGGAATATAGACAAGCCGGCTCGCGCCGTGTTCCCGCAGCACGATGGCCGGTTCATTCGTGGGTTCCGTCTTCGGATAGACCATTTCAGGAGGGAACGCAGGAAAAGGCGGCAGCACGGCCAGAACCGGCTCAGCATCCTCGGCCTGAATAGGGACGCGAAACTCCGCTCCGGGCAGGACTGTCGTATTTTCGAAGCCCCACAACACTTCATGATTCCTTAGAATGCGCGCGTAATACGAGTTGCCCTTTGGACCCTGAACGTCGCCCGTCTTGCGCATCCCAAACCGTTTGGCCAGGCCGAAATCGTCGCGCCGGATCCCTCGCCCGTCATAGAGCCCGGTTTCAAACGTCGCGAGCAGCGATCCTCCGCCCGCGGCGTATGCTTCCAGTTGCCGGCACTGGGCGTCGCTCAGCAACGCCACGTTGGGCAGCAACAGCGCCGCATACTTTTTCAGCGTCTCGGGACCAAGATCATCTTCATGCACGAAGTCAAACGGATACCGGCTCTGCAGCAGGGCGTAGTACAGGCCTTGCAGAAACTCGGCGGCGTCGCTTCCGCCCGGCGGTTTGTAAAACGCATTTCCGCGTTGGGAAAAAACCACGCCGATGTTGGCGATCGATCGCCGGTTCACGAAATGCCGTTCATTCCTGGCGATCCAATCGAAGAACCGCCGTCCCGTTTCCCGCCAGCGAAGATCCAACGGCCGGCCCCCCAGCCAGTGGTACCACGGCACCATGCCGCTGGCTGTCGTTTGTGCCATCCACATGGTGGCTTCTTCGGGCGCTTTCGAACTGTGCCGCCATAGCGGATGGCTGTTGGCGTAGGCCCCAGTCACGTTGGTGATCGTCCGGCCCTTCATGACACTCTCGGCCACACGCCCCTGCTGCGCGCAATCCCAAATCGGTGTCGATCCGCTTCGGCCCTGGTGATCCGCATTGAACCATCCGGCAACATTTGCGATCTGCTGCAAATCCGTCGAGGCCCGGATACCTCCGCCCAGGTTGCCGACGTACACGCTGTCCCACTTCTTCTGCTTGGCTGTTGAGTCCCACAGCTTCCACACTGCAAGCAGGCGCGCCAGATGGCGGTCGCGAAACTCCGGACTCTTCGAATCGCCGAATCCTCCGCATTCCGCGCAATGGCAGGACGACGGCCCCTCCGCTCCCGGCCAGCCGTTGGTGAAGAACCCGTCGACATCGTAATGCTGGTTGATCTCGCGAATAATCGCCGGCATCTGGTCGGTGAAATACGCCGAGTACATGCAGGTCTTGTACAGCCACGCGGATTGGTCATGCCGGCGCGGCGAGCCGTCTGCCGAGCGCTCGAACCATTCCGGGTGCGCCTTCCACGCTTCTTCCCAGGCGTAGTTGCAGTCCATCCGCGCTACCACCCGGATTCCGCGTTTCTTCGCCGCCTTCGTGAAATCGCCGAACAGATCGCGGTCCCCCAGGTACTGGCTCTTGTGGTGATACGGAACCTGGGTCGGATAGAACGCCACAATCCCGCCGGCATTGAGCAGCAGCGCGTTGATCTTCAGGCTGGTCCAGTAATCCAGCCAGCCGTCGATGTTCAACTCGATGGGATCCCGCTCATTGAAGTTGACCTGGCCGCACCGGCGCATATTCTGATACCAGGGAGTGCCGGCTGGTGTCTGCGCCAGCGCCACTCCGCCCAATGTGACGCCAAACCATTCGCGACGCGATAGAGTCATCATGTATGGCCAACCTGGGACTGGCTCCACTGTCCCTCATCTCAACAACCGCACCTGACCAGACGGTTTGTCGTGGACCGTGGTGCCTGTCCCTTCTTTCAAACGATACTCTACCGCCATTCAACCGGAGAAGATTCAAATGAACACTCACGATCTGCCACAATTCTCGACCCGCCGCAGTCTCGCCAAACCCGCCGCGCTCGCCTGGCTGGCTGCCGCCACGGGCTCTGCCAAGGCCGCGGAATCGACTGTTGAAACCGTCATCAACCCTCGCCGACTCGGCGCCAAAGGCGACGGCAAGACCGATGACACGAAATCTATTCAGAGTGCCATCGACCAGGCCGCGGCGCGAGGTGGTTCCGTTTTCCTCCCACCCGGCGCGTATCTCACATCCGAACTTCATCTGCGCCCCAACGTGGCGCTTCTCGGCGTTCCCGCCTGGGACTATCACCGGGGCGGAGGCTCCGTCCTGCGCCTCGCCGATCCCGCCGCCAGTTGCCTTCTGAACATCACCAGTGCGTTCGGCGCCACCATGGAGGGTCTGTCTCTGGACGGCGCCAAGCTGGGCAAGAGTGTCCACGGCGTCTTCCTCAACAAGCCGGATTACGGCAAGCAGGAGGACACGTTCCGCATCGAGCGCTCGCAAATCGCCAACTTCACCGGCGACGGCGTGCGCCTTACCCGCGCGTGGTGTTTCTCCATTCGCCACTCGATGATCGCCTACAACGCCGGGGACGGCATTTCGTTGCGCGGCTGGGACGGATTTCTTCTCGACAACTGGCTTTCCGGTAACGCCGGCGCCGGTTTCGCCGCGCGCGAAGAGAATGCGTCCTGCACCCTCACCGCTAACCGCATCGAGTGGAACCGCGAAGGCGTGCTCATCATCGGCGGCGACGGCTACAACATCACCGGAAATTTCTTCGACCGCGCCGGAACCCGCGGTCTGTCGATCGTCGGCGGAGAGCAGATGACCATCACCGGCAATTTCGTCAAGCGCAGCGGCAAGAACGCCACTCCCGGCACCCACGACTCCTGCCAGATCTACCTGGAGAAGTCCCGAGGCATCACCTGCACCACGAACAACCTGCAAGTCGGCCGGGATGATGATGGCGAGGGCGCCTGGTCGCCGTCTTACGGCATCGTCTGCAGCGCGCTCGAGAACTGCGTCGTCACCCACAACGTCCTCCACGACGGCGCCCTCACGCAGCTCCTCCTCGACATCGGCGGCCACTCCGACGGCACCATCATCAAGGACAATCCCGGCCGCCTTGCGAAACGCGCCTGAACCCGCACTCCGATGTTCTACAATTCGTGCATGAACTGTCCCAAGTGCAAAGGTGAGATGGAAGAGGGCTTCCTCGCCGCTCCCCGCGTGGCGGAGTGGATAGCAGGGCCGCTCGAAAAGAGCATTCGCCTCGGCCTCAAAATCGCCAACCGAAAACGCCGCATCATCCGCTCCCTTCGCTGCACCAAGTGCGGATTTCTAGAGAACTACGCCAACTGAGCCGCGACCGTCAGGGAGCTGACGTGTGCGAGCCATCTTCCAAGTAATCGGCGAAGTGCAGAACCGTTCGCTTCCTCACTAACTAACTGCCGTAGAGAAATAGCCTCATCAGGGATAACGCCCTGCGCCTTGGTCTGTATTTCGGCAATACCCCGGAGTTCTGGATGAACTTGCAGGCGCACTATGATCTGAAACTCGCGCGCCGCGGCTGGGCATGTGTGTTCCTCAGAGTCGCCATCATCAAGCGCGAGGTGGTTTTGATTCCTTGAGCACTCTGGTGCTCTCCGCATCGGCCGCTAGGCGCAGACGACAGTCTTCACCCTGGTGTGGAGTACAGCCCTGTCGCGAAAATAACCCGATACCAAACGCAATTTCCGCCGCCTCCGCTCTCCCGCCTTATACTGGTCCTTAGCACCACCTAACGGGAGTCCGTCCAAATTTATGTTTCGACATCTGTCTGCCTCCGCCATTCTCGCAATCGGCGTCCAAGCCGCCACGCTGCCTGTCGTCCCCGGCGATTCCGAACAGGGTCACAACCTCTTCGAGCGCGAGCGTTGCATCCAGTGCCACAGCATCGACGGCAAAGGCGGAAAGAAGGCCGCCGATCTCGGCCGGCAGGTGGACCGCGGCTTCACGCCGGCCCAACTCGCCAGCACCATGTGGAACCACGCGCCTCTCATGTGGGGCGTGATGGACACTGAAGGCGTGGCGCGGCCCACGCTGAGCCCGGAGGATGCCGCCAACCTGTTCGCTTTCCTCTATTCCTCGCGGTTCTTCGACAAGCCCGGCGATGCCGGCCGCGGCAAGCAGGTGTTCAGCGCCAGACACTGTGCAGACTGCCACGGCATCACCGAATCCGTCGCTGAAAACGCCCCGCCCGTCGTGAAGTGGGATTCGCTCGGCCAGCCGATTCTCATGGTCCAGCAGATGTGGAATCACAGCGGCCGCATGCATGAAGCGTTCACCCGAAAAAACATCGGCTGGCAGGAATTGACCACGCAGGAATTGACCGACATGCTGGTCTACCTGCGCAGCCTCCCGCAGACCCGCGACCTGGCGACGCGATTTTCGTATACTTCCGGCGAAGGCGGCCAGGGCATCTTCGAATCCAAGGGTTGCATCAAGTGCCACACCGGAAAACTCGCGCTCGAAAACCGCCTCCACAATCTGACCCTTACCGATATTGCGGTGGACATGTGGAACCACGCGCCCAGAATGATCCAGCCGCCGCCGGCATTGTCCCCGGACGAGATGCGGCAATTGCTGAGCTACCTTTGGATGCGCCAGTTCGTCTACCCCGACGCCAACCCGGTCCGCGGCAAAAACGTGTTTACGCAGAAACATTGCGCCGGCTGCCACTCGAGCGGAACCCACGGAGCGCCGCCGCTTCCCGGCCAGGCCCGAAAATATTCGGAAGTCACCATCATCTCAGCCCTGTGGAGGCATGGCCCCCAGATGCTGGTCCGCATGCGTCAGGCGAACGTCCCTTGGCCAAGGTTCAATAACCCCCAGCAACTGGCTGATTTAATTGCCTATTTGAACTCCGTCCAATAGGCATGCCGGCAACCTGAGATATTGGAGAGGAACGTGCAAGACGGCTGACTGAACAGGTCAAGGTGCGGGGAAAGGAGATTGGAATGAAATTAGGTGTGTTGTTAGCGATGACGATGGGTTTGGCGGCATTGGTTTTGTCGGCGCAGCAGAAAGAAATGAAGAAAATCCCGGTGACTTCCACACGCGCAGATTCGGCGGTGGAAATGTTCAAGACTTATTGTGCGTCTTGTCATGGAGTCGACGGGAAGGGCCACGGTCCGGCGGCGGAAGCTCTGAAATTCCCTCCAGCCGATCTCACGGCCCTGAAACAGAAGAATGGCGGTAAATTCCCCGCTGGCAGAGTGACGCGTGTCATCGAGGGAGCCGATGTTATTCCGGCTCACGGCTCGACTGACATGCCGACCTGGGGACCGATTTTCCATTCGTTGGATCCAAGCAATGCGGCTCTTACGAAGCTGCGCATTGCCAACCTGACGAAGTACATCGAGTCGATGCAGAAGTAACATTGCCCGGCAGGATTTCAGGCGACTGAAGTCCTGCACCTCCCTCCTAACTGAAATTCATTAAACACGTTGAAGTGGTGGAATCTCGCTCAGCGGTTGGGGCCAGTACTTGCGTAAAAAAGCGCAGGAATCTACCATACCGAAGCGGCCCGCCTGAAGTTGGAAATCGGCGAACCGATTGCAGTGCCAAAGCTGGATTCCTGATGTTTAGAGCCCCGTCCAAGTTGACGGTTGGTATGAACCTGATTCCCACGCAAGAGGAAGTACTAGCCATCCTCCGCGAGACCGGCGCGCTCCGCGCCGGCCACTTCGAGGACTCCAACGGTCTCCACAGCGGACAGCACCTCGAGCCTGCGCTCGCCATGCGATATTACCGCCACGCCAAGATGCTGAGCGTGGGGTTGAGCCGGCTTCTTCGCGCCGACCCGGATATCCGACCCATCATTCCCGACCTTTCGATCGTGGCAGCCACGGTCGGTGGGCTGCCCGTGGCGTATGGCCTCTGTGAGGCGCTGCACGCGCGGCAGGTGTATTGGGTGGAGAAGGAAAGCCAGAAAGGCCCCTTGCACTTCCGGCAATACTTCGAGCAGACACCCGGAGTGAAAGTGCTGTTGGTGGACGACATCCTCCGCTCTGGGACGTTGCTCAACGAGACGCGGAGGCTCATCGAGTCGAAGGGCGGTGAAGTAGTGGGCGTAGCGGTTTTGTTCCACATTCCCACTCCGAAGACCGAAACGATTGAAGGTCTGCCTCTTTATTACCTGGCAGAGATTGAAACGCCCTATTATTCCAGCCCGGATACCTGCCGGCTATGCAAACTCGGCGTGCCGCTCGAGAAAATTGCGGCGCCAACCAGAGACAGGGTCCGGGCGGAAGCACTTATTGAAGTGTGAGTTTAGAAGAAAAGCCAAGGAGGCAACAGTGAATACAGTAACGCTTGCCAAAGAGACGTTGAATCCGTTTGAGATCGCTCAAGCACAGTTTAATATCGCCGCAGATCATCTGAAATTGAATGAGGGCATGCGGAGCATGCTCAAAACCCCCAAACGGCAATTGATTGTTTCCATTCCCGTTCGCATGGACAACGGCGAGATCAAGGTATTTGAAGGATACCGGGTCCAGCACAGTCTGACGCGCGGCCCGGCCAAAGGGGGCATCCGTTACCATCCCGACGTCACCTTGGATGAGGTGAAAGCGCTGGCTTCGTGGATGACGTGGAAGTGCGCCACCGTGAACATCCCTTACGGCGGCGGCAAGGGCGGTGTGCGGGTAGACCCGAAGAGCCTCTCGATCGGTGAGTTGGAGCGCCTCACGCGCCGTTACGCGACCGAGATCTCGGTGATCATCGGGCCGGATCGTGATATTCCCGCTCCGGACGTCTACACCACCCCGCAGACCATGGCATGGATCATGGACACCATGAGCATGCTCCACGGTCACACGGAACTCGGGTGCGTGACGGGCAAACCGCTGAGCCTGGGCGGGTCGAAAGGACGTCACGAAGCAACGGCCCGGGGCTGCCAGGTTACCACGCGCCTGGCTTGCGAGCTGAAAGGAATTGCGCTGGCAGGCGCCAAGGTGGCCGTCCAGGGATTCGGAAATGCGGGAAGCATTGCGGCAGCTTTGCTCCACGAAGACGGTGCGACGATCATCGCGGCCAGCGATTCCAAGGGCGGTATCTACAACCGCAAGGGAATCGATCCTGTGGCTGCGCTGAAGTTTAAAGAGCAGACCGGCAGCTTGTTCAACTTTCCAGACTCCGAACCCATCACCAACCGCGAGCTGCTGCAGCTCAATTGCGACATTCTGATTCCGGCCGCGCTCGAGAACACCATCACGCAGGACAACGCCGATCGCATCAAGGCCAAGATTGTGGCCGAGGCCGCCAACGGTCCGACGACACCGGGGGCCGATGCCATCCTCGCCGAGAAAGGCATCCTGGTCATTCCCGACATCCTGTGCAATGCCGGTGGCGTGACGGTCTCCTACTTCGAGTGGGTGCAGGACCTGTATGGCTTCTTCTGGTCGGAATTCGAAGTCAACAAATACCTGGAACGCACCATGACAGCCGCCTTTAAAGATGTGCACGCGATGGCGGAGCAATACAAAGTCAATATGCGGACCGGCGCTTACATTCTGGCCGTCGGGCGCGTTGCCGAAGCTACCCAAGTCCGCGGCATCTTCCCGTAACGGCAATAACGCCGTGGCTGGTCCGGTCGGGGCCGGGCCAGCCGGCAGCCGGTGGCTCAGGTTTGCCATCGAAAGGAGCGCCATGCAGAATGCGACTGGCGCCAACCTCCGCGCAGTGGTCACCCTCGAGGCGCTCGATCGGCTGATTCCGTCGCTCGAGCGCCGCGGGTACCAGGTGGTGGGTCCTACCATACGCGATGGCGCCATCGTCTACGACACCCTGAGAAAGCTGGCCGACCTTCCTGTTGGCTGGACCGATGAACAGGAAGCCGGGCGCTACCGCCTCAAGAAACGCGACGACGTATCGCTGTTCGGCTACAACCTGGGCCCCCAGAGCTGGAAGAAATTCCTTCACCCTCCTACCGTAAAACTCATTGACTTCGAGCGCAACGGCGACGGCGTTCGAGTCCTCAACCACTCCGCACCGCCGCCTCGATTTGCATTCCTGGGCGTCCGCGCGTGTGAGCTGGCTGCCATCCATGTTCAGGACCGGGTGTTGATCGAGGACCACTTCGTCGATCCCGTCTATGCGAACCGGCGCCGCGGAGTGTTCATTGTCGCGGTCCAATGCACGCAGGCTGCGCCGACCTGCTTCTGCGATTCCATGCAAACCGGGCCACAGGCGCGCCAGGGTTTTGATCTGGCGCTCACGGAGATTGCTGACAAGAACAGGCATTTCTTCGTCGTCGAGACCGGTAGCGCTGCGGGCGCGGAGGTGCTGCGCGAATTGGATCCGCACGAAGCGTCCCCGGCCTTGTGCCAGGAAGCCGACGAGGCCGTGGAGCGCGCCCGCGTTCAGACTCGGCACATGGATACGGTCGGCATCCGGGATCTGCTCTATCAGAACTTCGAACATCCGCGATGGGATCACGTCGCCGCCCGGTGTCTGAGTTGTGCGAACTGCACCATGGTATGCCCGACATGTTTTTGCACCTCTGTTGAGGACACGAGCGATGTTACCGGGACGCATGCCGAGCGCTGGCGCCGGTGGGATTCCTGTTTCACGCAGGCCTTTTCCTACATCCATGGGGGCAGCGTCCGGCCGTCGGTGCGGTCGCGCTACCGCCAGTGGATGACACACAAACTAGCATCCTGGATCGACCAGTTCGGCAGCTCCGGGTGCGTGGGATGCGGCCGGTGCATCTCGTGGTGCCCGGCCGGCATAGACATCACGGAAGAAGTTCGCGCTATTCGTGGAGTCAGCGCCACTTCCCCGACAACTTCATAGGAGACGGTTTCATGTTTCCCAACGCGTTCATCGATAAGCCGGGCAAGCCCACAGATGCGGAACTGGCTGCGGAGCTCGGCGAGGCTAAGACGCTCTGGGACCGCCTGCTCGAGGATCTGGCGGCCGAATCGGATATAGGAACACGAGAGTGGAACTCCTATTCACGTAAGGCCGGGTGGTCGCTGCGCCTGAAGCACGGGAAGCGGACGATCCTGTATCTATCGCCGAGCCGAGGCTGCTTCGGAGTGTCGTTCGCACTTAGTGACCGGGCGGTGGAGGCGGCACGGCACAGCCGGCTTCCCCAACGAGCGATCAAGATCATCGACGAAGCCAAACGGTATCCGGAAGGATTGGCGGTGCGCATCGGCGTGAAGGGTCTCGGAGATCTGGCCGTCGTCAAGAAACTGGCCACCGTCAAGCTGGAGAACTGAGACTGGAAAGGAGGACGACATTGGAATCCCTTGAACCCATCCTCGCTCAGCATGCGTTCTTTGAAGGACTGGAGGCCGACTACCTGAAAGTGCTGGTCGGCTGCGCGTCCAACGTACGTTTTGAGCAAGGCGCCTACTTGTTCCGCACCGGAGAAGAGGCCAGCCAGTTTTATCTCCTTCGCCAGGGCAGGATCGCGCTGGAGATCTATGCGCCGCAACGCCCGCCGATTGTGGTCCAGACTCTGGACGCAGGAGACATCCTGGGGTGGAGCTGGCTCATCCCGCCTTACCGTTGGCGTTTCGACGCCAGGGCGGTGGATGCGACGCGAGCCATCGCTCTCGATGGCAAATGCCTTCGCACCAAGTGCGAAGAGAACCACGATCTGGGATACGAGCTGTTGAAGCGGTTTGTGCATATTACGACGGAGCGGCTGGAAGCCACCCGTTTGCAGCTCTTGGATGTCTATGCCCCTCACGTCTGAAGAACTTACGGGAGCCGGCGCCGATCCCATGTGCCCGCAGCCGTTTCGTGTGGAATCGGTCACGCGGGAAACGCACGATACGTTTACTCTCAACCTCCAGCCGGCCGGGAACGCGGAGATGCCCCGGTTTGCGCCCGGCCAGTTCAGCATGCTCTACGTTTTTGGGGTGGGCGAGCTGCCCATTTCGATCAGCGGCGACCCGGATCAGCCGCGCCGCCTGGCGTACACGGTGCGCTCCGTCGGTCCGGCGACGCAGGCGCTGGTGAGCCTCCAGCCGGGCGATTGGGTGGGCGTGCGAGGCCCTTACGGCAAGCCCTGGCCGCTCGAGTCTGCGCACGGGAAGGACGTGTTGATTGTCGCTGGCGGCATCGGCCTGGCTCCGTTACGCCCGGCGATTTTTCACGTACTGCGCAACCGCGACGATTACGTCCGCCTCATTGTGTTATACGGCGCGCGCACTCCCGGCGACCTCCTGTTCCGCAAAGAGTTGAACGCCTGGGGCCGCTCGCCGGATACGCAGGTGCTCCCCACCGTGGATTACGGCGGAGTGAACTGGCGCGGGCGTGTGGGCGTGGTGACCACGCTATTCCGCCACCTGCGTTTGCATCCGGACCGTACGGTGGTGCTGGTCTGCGGGCCGGAAATCATGATGAGTTACGTGGTGGCCGAACTGGAGCAGCACCGCGGCGTCTCGGCGGATGATATCTACCTGTCGATGGAGCGCAACATGAAATGCGCGGTGGGTTTCTGCGGCCATTGCCAGTACGGTCCGCATTTCATCTGCAAGGACGGCCCGGTGTTCTCGTATCAACAAGTGCGGGGATGGATGGCGAAACATGAACTCTAACGGCCGGAAGAAACCGAAGATCGCCGTGTTCAAGTTCGCGTCGTGCGATGGCTGCCAGTTGAGCCTTCTCGATGCCGAAGACGAATTGCTCGCCGTGGCCGGCGCGGTAGAGATCGCCTACTTCCCCGAGGCCAGCCGGTCGATGGCGAAAGGCCCGTACGATGTGGGGTTGGTGGAGGGATCGATCACCACGCACCACGACGCCGAGCGCATTCAACAGGTCCGGCGACAGTGTCACAAGCTGGTCACCATCGGCGCGTGCGCCACAGCGGGCGGCATCCAGGCCTTGCGGAACTCCGGCGACATCGACGAGTTCGTCCGCGTAGTCTACGCCACGCCGCAATTCATCAGCACGCTGAAACTCTCGACGCCGATTGCCGAGCATGTGCCGGTGGATTTCGAGCTGCGTGGCTGCCCCATCAACAAGAACCAGCTCGTCGAGCTGATCAGCGCCACGCTGGCGGGCCGGAAACCAAATATTCCGACTTCCAGCGTGTGCATGGAATGCAAGCGGCGAGCCAATGTCTGCATCGCGGTCGCGGAGGGCATCGCTTGCCTGGGACCGGTGACGCAAGCCGGCTGCGGAGCCATCTGCCCAAGCTTCAACCGGGGCTGTTACGGCTGCTACGGCCCAATGGAGAGTCCGAATACCGTGTCGCTGGTCAACCAGCTTCGTAATTTGGGACAGAGCGATCCGCAAATTGCGCGAGCCTTCCGCGGGTTCAACGCCTGGGCGTGGCAGTTCCGCAAGACCGCGGAGGAGTGCGAACGCCATGAGTAGCACGCGCACCATCAAAGCCGACTTGCTGGCGCGCGTGGAAGGCGAAGGCGCGCTGTTGGTCAAGCTGAAAGGCGACCGCGTCACCGATGTCAAGCTCAAGATCTTCGAACCTCCGCGCCTGTTTGAAGCGTTTCTGAGAGGCCGCCACTTTTCCGAGGTGCCGGACTTCGTGGCGCGCATCTGCGGGATCTGCCCGGTCGCTTATCAGATGAGCGCGGTGCACGCCATCGAGCGCGCCTTGGGAGTACAGACGGACCCGGCGATCCGCATGTTGCGGCGCCTGTTCTACTGCGGCGAGTGGATCGAAAGCCACGCCCTGCACATCTTCATGCTCCACACTCCCGATTTTCTCGGGTATCCGGACGTCATCCGGATGGCGCGCGATTACCGCGAAGTGGTGGAGCAGGCGCTGCGTCTGAAGAAAATCGGCAACGGCATCGTCACGCTGATGGGAGGCCGGGAAATCCATCCCGTCTCGGTTGCCGTGGGCGGCTTCTATCGCGTTCCACCGAAGAGCGAACTGCGCCCGCTTCTCGAAGATCTCAAGTGGGCGCTCGATGCATCGCTCCAATCCGTCCGCCTGGTGGCGGGCTTCGAGTTCCCGGACTTCGAGCAGCCGTATGAGTTTGTCGCGCTGTCCCATCCCGACGAGTATCCGTTTAATGAAGGGCGGCTGGTCTCGAACAAAGGGCTCGACATCGATGTCGCCGAGTACGAGGAGCATTTCGTAGAACAACACGTCAAGCACTCGAACGCCCTGCACTCCGTTTTGCGGGCGCGGGGCTCGTATATGGTGGGTCCGCTGGCGCGATTCAATTTGAACTTCGCGCGCTTGCCGGAAGTGGCGCAGCAGGCGGCGCGAGACGCCATGCTTTCTGTCCCCTGCAACAATCCGTTTCGCAGTATCATCGTGCGCGCCGTGGAACTGGTCTTCGCCTGTGCGGAAGCCATCCGCACTATCGAAGCCTATGAGCCGCCAGCCGCGCCGCGCGCCACCGTTTCCACCCAGGCCGGCGTAGGCTGCGCAGCTACCGAGGCTCCGCGCGGGCTTCTGTATCATCGCTACCGCATCGACGATCAGGGCCTGGTGCAATTCGCCAAGATCGTTCCGCCCACTTCGCAAAACCAGAAGCGGATTGAAGAGGACTTGCAGCACTTCGTGCCGCAACTGGCCAGCCGTCCCACCGACGAGCTGACCTGGAAATGCGAACAGGCCGTGCGCAATTACGACCCGTGC
>Ga0335079_10004074_pt1 | contig 16800 bp, 14 predicted proteins | sample Lox_Sample_33_FD_206719 | JGI IMG/M metagenome (GOLD analysis project Ga0335079, IMG submission 206719) | Soil microbial communities from Loxahatchee National Wildlife Refuge, Florida, United States - Lox_Sample_3.3 | ecosystem: Environmental > Terrestrial > Soil > Wetlands | place: USA... | reverse complement strand
GATTTCCGCCCACTCGTTCTCCGTCAGCGTTTGTAGCGACATCGGCAGAAGGATGTTCTCCTCCTTGAAAATCATCTCTTCCACCGCGGCAAGCGCTCGCTCAGCGCTGGGGGCAAACCGCTGTACCGCCAAAGCGTTCGGAGGGCAGTCATGCGCTGCCTGGTGCATCTCCTTGAGCAACTTGCGCACGTCATCGTCTTTCGCCCACATCACTTTCGACGGTCCGGTGATGCCGTGACGCTCCAGGCACGAGAAAAGAACGTGTTCCTTGCGCTGATAATGCTTGTCGATATCCATCAGTTCGTTCGCCGACTGCCGTAGGGCGAGCACGGTTTCCTTGGCGTCGGCATTAGCCGCTAGCTGGCCGCCCTCCGCAAGAGTCCCGCGCATGTTCGCAATCACGCTCTCTAGCGCGGTGTTCTCCCGGCGAAAAGTATCGACCGGATGGCCTGGCTCAGTTGCCGTTGGAGGCGCAATCTGCACCAGCACGTCGCGCGTAACCTGCGAATGCAGGTCGCACATGGAGCGCACTTCTTCCACCGGCATCCCTTCGGCCATGAGCTGCTGTTCCATGGCCATGATTTCCGCGGCGTCGGTTGCGCCGACGATTTCGCGAAGCCGAGCGCGGACGATTTCCGCGTCTGCCCCGGAATGCAGATGCTGGATAATCTCTTTAAGGGCCGCAATGCGATGCGCCCGGTTGTCGATAAGTTCGCTCACAGTATTCTCCTGAGAGAGCAGGGTAGAGACCGCGAGAAGCGCCGGCGATGACTTATGTCACGGCGCGGAAGAGTCGGTTGGGGCAAAATGAACTCATCATGGCTGAGACGAAAGATGCATTGAGACGCGGGGATGCAGCAGTCAAGGCCCGAACTCGCGCTCTGATTGTGCCGCGCGAGCATGGCGCGTGGGGACTGCTGATAATCCCGCTCTTCACCGGGGTTGCCGCGGGAATCGGCGACGCGCAACGCTACTGGCCGATGTTCGTCTTCATTTTGGCTGCCGTCTCACTCTTCTGGTTGCGGACTCCAGTTGAGAGCTTGTTGGCTTCGGGCCCAATGCGGGCAAGTTCCAGTCAGGAACGCAGGATTGCGTTGATCGCATCCTCTGCCTTGGCCGCGCTTGCGACCGCGTGCCTCATCACGATCATGTGGGGCGGGAACAATCTGAAGCTATTGTCAATTGGCTTGGCTGCGGCAGCGGCGTTCGCCGTTCAAACGATACTTCGTGGGCTGGGGCGAAACGTAAGGATGGCATCTCAACTGGTCGGTGCCGTTGGCCTGACCGCCACCGCGCCCGCCGCCTATTACCTGGGCACGGGACGCCTCGATTCGCGCGGGCTGGTCCTATGGCTGGCAAACTGGCTTTTTGCCTGGAACCAGATTCACTTTGTGCAGTTGCGTATCCATGCCGCCCGCGTCTGTTCTTTCCCGCAGAAGCTCTTACGAGGCAAATTTTTCTTGTGTGCGCAGATCGTCCTGCTCGCGACGCTTATCCTGCTTGCCGCCCAGCACCTGGCTTCCCCGCTCATCGTCATTGCATTTCTCCCCGTTCTTGTCCGGGGGATGCGATGGTTTTTTATCGGGCAGCAACCGCTGGATGTAAAGAAACTGGGCTGGTCGGAGATGAGGCAAGGAGCAGCCTTCGGAGTTCTGCTAATGCTTGCTTTTATCGTGCGTTAGCCCGCGGGCTCCGACTACTTCGGCGCGCTCCTAAGCGGCCGTCTCAAACGCAGTTCTCAGGAAGCTCGCCAGTTGCCAGCCATCCATGTATTTATAGGGCGTTTCGCCCATCGTATAGTGCCCGCAAGGGAGCGCAACGGCTTTGTGATCCAGTTTGTGGTTGGCGAACTCCTCAACAATCTGTTTTGAAAACTGCGGCAGGAAGGTCAAATCGTACTTGGCATAAACGATCAGTGACCGCCGCGGCCAGCGCGAGAATTTATCGAAGTAAACGGCCGGGCTCACCGCGCGCCACACGCGCCGCAGGTCGTCCTCGCCAATCGACGATTCCAGCCCCTGCCGGATATGTCGCGTCGATTGTCCGTGCCAGACAACGTCAGAAAAGTACGTTGAGGCGTGGTTAAAGGCCGCGATGCGAATGCGCGGATCGTGCGCCGTGGCAATAAAGGCGTAACAGGAGCCCAGGCTTGTGCCCACTATGCCAAGGCGGTTGTACCCCTGTGCTTCCAGCCAGTCAAAACAGCAGCGCACGTCGATGACGCCTTGGCGCGTGGCGTCTATAGTGCGGCCGATGTTGGCAGACACGGCGTAATCGGCCCGGTCAATTTCAGCGGGCCGGCGAATGTCATGATAGGGAATGCTGATTCGCAGAACTGCAATGCCCAGCCAGTTGAGCGCGTGACAAAGGCTCGTATAGTGGATCGCATCCGAATTCCAGTGCGGCAGCAGCACAACCGCGCGGCGTCCACGCGCCGGGAACCAGCGCGCGTTGACCAGATTGTTTTCGGGATATGGAGTTTCAACCGGAGATGTGAAACGAAGGAAGTCGGCGTAAGTGCCGCGAACCTTCTCCTCCAGGCGCGGATCGGGTATCTCACGAGTGCTGAAGACCTTCACCTCGCGCGTTTCCAGCCGGAAATCCGCAGGCATCCGATACGAATAGAAATTGTCGCTGGCCGCGATGATGCGGTCATTGAAACGCGCAAAGTAATCCAGCATGCCGCGCGCGTCTGTGGCCGTCGGCCCGCCGTTTCTTTCCGGCCAGGAGTGCGTCCATTCCAGGCCCCAGTCCAGCGGACGCACCACGCGGTTATTGTCTACCGACGTGAGCCGCGTCTCCCACTCATACATCCAACGGTCGTATCGTGAGAACATTTGTCTACTAACGTTATAGCAAAGTAATTTGGGAGCCACTCCGACTGTGCAGCGAACGGCGTGGAACGCGCTGTGGAAGGGTAGGGAGGCTTAGTGACGCACCGAAAGAATGTGCAGGATCTCCTGCAGTTCGTGACGCAGATACGCAACATTCCGGGCCGGATTTACCGGAAACGGCAGCGCCGTCTGACTGCGCTCGCTCTTCTCCTCACGCAGTTGTAAACGCGCGCCCGCAATCGTAAAACCGTCCTCGTAAAGCAATTTCTTAATCCGTACGACCGACTCAACGTCGCGCCTCCGGTACATTCGCTGCCCGGTGCTTCCCTTTACAGGCTTGAGTTGGGGGAATTCTGTTTCCCAGAAACGGAGCACGTAGGCCGGAAGACGGCACAACTTTGCGACTTCCCCGATTCGGAAGTAGAGCTTGTCGGGAATGATGACCTCAGCGTTGCGCTTGGATCCTTTCAAGGCTTTTTGTCGTTGAGCCATGGACACGGTATCCGTCACACTATATACGCGTTTCTAGCACGACCCGCGCAGGCGCGACAACCCCCAAAGGTACAGAGTTGCCAACCTGTGCATCCAGCATGCTATCGGTGCGGTGTTATTCGGTTGCCGTTATCCTCTGGGGCAAGATTCCGGAGGCAGTAGCGCCGGGAGGATCACTTGTCTTCGAAAGCCCACTACGCCGAGCCGGACTGTACCGCCATTCCAGGCGCCGAGGAATTACGCGCGAGCGTTATCAACCCAATTAGTCTCAATGGTTTAAGGGCCATCGAAAGAGCCCGGCGTCTTTCCTTGGCCTTCGCACGTATCTATCGTTAGCATGAACGCGACTACCTGCTATTTCGTGAGTCCGATGAGGGATGAAAACACCGAGATCGCTCGTGGGCTGAAACGTCGCGATCCCGATCTCTTTGATCAGCTGATCGAGAAATACCAGCATCGCTTGCTGCGGTATCTCGTGCATTTGGCCGGACGCCGCGACCTGGCGGAAGACTTTTTTCAGGAAACCTGGATTCGCGTGCTCGAACGCGGTGGCCAATACGACGCCCACCACGAGTTCAGCACCTGGCTTTTCGCCATTGCCCGCAACCTGGCCATTGATCACATGCGCCGCAAGCAAACCGTAAGCCTCGACGCCCCGGCGAATAACGACGATGGTGCTCCGTTCGACATCCCCAACATCGGACAGCCTTCGGCCCTCGACGTGACAATTCAACACGAGCTCAGCGAGCAGATTTCCTGCAGCATGCAGCACATCGTGACCGAGTATCGCGAGGCGCTAGTGCTTCGTTTCCAGGAAGGGATGTCGCTGGAAGAGATCGCCCACGTTACCAATTCACCGCTTGGCACGGTCAAGTCGCGCATCTATCGCGGATTGAGTGCTCTGGGACCGCTGCTGAAAGGAGTCAGGTTGTGAACTCCGACCTTCATGAACGCGCGCGGCTGCTGATCGCCATTTCGGGTCCGGGGGTTGCCTCTGGCGAAGAACAGCTATGGCTGGCGTCGCATTTGGAAACCTGCTCTTCATGTCGCGAGTTCGCCGAAAGGTCGCGGGAAGCGATTCAGGCCCTGCGCGCGATTCCGATCATGGCGGGCACGGATCTGGTTTCCGCGACGAAGTTGCGGGTGCGCCGGCGCGCGGACGAATTGCACTTCCGCCAGGAACGCGTCTGGGTTATCTCAACTTGCTGCGTGGTTGTAACGCTTTGGAGTGCTCTCACAACCGCTACTTTCTGGAGCGCACTGGCTTGGCTGGGACGCCAGACAAGGCTTTCTCCCACGATCTGGCAGATCCCTTTTGCGGTTCTTTGTTTTATGCCGGGGATTCTGGCAGGGATTGTACTCCTCGCGCGAGGCACGCACCTGACAGATCGAAACGGCACGCTTTAGGAGTGATGTCGAACAACAACGAGCGATTTTGGCTGAATCGAGCTCAGGAGGTTGGCATGGCGGTCAAGAACGAATCATCGACAAGTTTTAGGGACGAGGTCGGCATCATCGCGCCTTGGGTCTATTTTTTCGCGGGCCTCGCTTTTGTGGGAGCCTTCGCGGGGCTGATGTTCGCCATGCACAGCGACAAGAACCCGCCTCCAATGCCAGCCAGGATACTGCTGGGAATCATCGCGAGCACCTTCCTGGGGTGCTACGTTTTGCTCATTGGTTATGTGAACCGGGACGCCGGCCGCCGCGGTATGAATCGCGTGGTCTGGACACTGCTCGCGATTTTTGTTCCCAATGCGCTCGGCATTGTCCTGTATTTCATTTTGCGGAAACCGAGGCGCTCGACGTGTCCGCAATGCGCATCAGTTGTCGAACCCGGTTTTGGGTTCTGTCCGCAGTGCCGCTATCGTTTGAGTCCGGTATGCCCGCATTGCCAGCACAGTGTGAATGTTGGCGACAAGTTCTGTCCGTATTGCGGCTGCGAAATCGGAGTTAAGGCAAACGTCATGCCCGCGACGGTTCCTGGTCAAAACTGAAGGCTTGTCCATGAGACCGCGATTTTTGCCTGTCCCTGGTTTTCCTGCCAATGCCCGGCCGCGACGGAAAAGCCCCCCGAAAGGTGCTTCTTTCGGGAGGCTCTGGGGATTTCTGGACGAGCATCGTCCGCAATTAGTGTTTCTTTTTCTTGGCGGCTTTCTTCTTGGTTGCCATGAAGCATTCCTCCGTTTGAACGATTTGTTCTCCCAAGGTTCTCAACAGGGCACCTTGATGCCCGGGCTACTCAACTTGTGGTATGAGCAGCTGTCCTGACACAAGATATTGCCATGCGTATGTAATTTGTCAATGAAAATTTCACAAATTCTTCCGTTGCGGAGGACAACTTGCGATTCGCTCCTCGCCTTTCGCCGCTCGCCGTATCGCTAGTCAAAGTGAACAGGCCATTTGGGAGCGATGAGCGGATAGCGAAAGGGGAAAGGGCGTGTGCGATAATTTCAAAAGAAAATTTTATGTCCGAGCGAACGGTTTTTTGCGCGAAACTGAAACAGCAACTTCCTGGTCTTTCCGAACCGCCTTTCGACAGCGAACTTGGCCAGAGGATCTACGAGCACGTCTCGCAGCAGGCATGGAACCAGTGGATGGAATTCTGCAAAATGCTGCTGAACGAATATCGGCTGAACCCCGCCCGCAAGCAGGATCAGGAAGTAATCGTCAAGCAGATGGAAACGTTCTTCTTCGGCGAGGGAGCAGCTCCTCCGAAAGAATATGTTCCCCCGGCCCACTGACCGAAGGGCCAGAATCGGTGTCGGATAAGCTGTTCCGCCCGAATACCCCCCGTTCAGACGGTACTTCTCGGTTACCATCGGGTTACCCACTCCTGTCTCGTTGATGCTTAATTAATCACCTCGTAACAATTGTTCGAAACAATTTGCGTGTGATGGCCGGGCACTACGACACGCTGATTTTGTCGGATCTGCACCTTGGCGCGGATATGAGTCGCGCCCGCGAGGCGCTCGCTGTGCTCCAACAAAACTCCTACCGCCGCCTGATCTTGCTGGGAGACATTTTCGCTGACTTGAACTTTGGCCGTCTGAAAAAAGAGCATTGGAAATTCCTCAGCTTCATCCGCAAACTCTCGAATCCCAAGCGGCACGTTGAAGTGGTCTGGGTCGAAGGCAACCACGATCACGGTCTCGCCGAAATCATGTCGCATCTGGTCGGTGTGCGCGTGTACCAGGAGTATCAATGGAATTACCTGGGCTTGCGCCATATCGCCATCCATGGGCACCAGTTCGACGGCTTTTCCGTGAACAACGTGAACCTGAGCTACTGGATAGGAACGCTGCTCTATTTGCAGTTGCAAAAATGGGATTCGAAAAACAAGATTCTCACGCGGTTTCTGGATCGACTGAACACGCGCTGGCTTCGCTTGTCGTCCAAAGTGGCCGCAGGGGCTCTCGCGCACGCGCGCCATCTGCAGGCGGCGCGAATTTTTTGCGGCCACACCCACGCTGCACTCCACAAAAGCGAAAACGGCATCGATTACTACAACAGCGGCGCGTGGATCGACGAGAATCCAACCTACATCACAGTCGGCGAAGTGGGCGTCCTGATTCATGAATATGCAGCCGAGCCTGGCACGGAAGAAAAACCAGTGCCGGGAGGCGAGTCTCATTCTGGAGAGTCCTCGAACGCTGCGGACTCCGAACTGTTCGACCTTGGCGCCGAGGACGAAGCGAAAAGCGAAAGCGAGTACCAATCATTGTCGGCGGATTAAGCCCCGGAAACCTGGCGGCTGATAACAGGAGACGCTTGCGCAGACTGACAATCGTGTTTCACCATGCCGGAGGCGGACACCGCAACGCGGCAGAAGCTCTTCGCAGCGTTCTCGAAGCCCCGAATCAGCACTCGTCAACTCAACCGTGGCGCGTTGAATTGCTCGACATTCAGGAATTGTTAGATCCTCTTGACCTGATTCGCCGCTTCACCGGCATACGAATCCAGGACGCTTACAATCAGATCCTGCGTCACGGCTGGACGCGTTTCACTCCGCAGCTTCTCCGCGTTTTGCAGGCGACGATTTATCTCTATCATCGGCCTATCGTCAGGGTGTTGAGGAACTATTGGCAGAAACATCCTACCGACATGGTGCTGTCGGTGATTCCGCACTTCAACCGGGAATTGGCCGAGAGTCTTGAAGAGAGCGCGGGAAACCACGTGCCCTTCGTTACACTGATCACCGATCTGGCCGATTATCCGCCACATTTCTGGATTGAACGCCAGAGCGAATACATCATTGCTGGCACGGAGCGTGCCCGGGCACAAGCCGTCGCGCTGGGGCACGCTTCCGACCGCGTTTTTCTCACTTCCGGCATGGTTCTCAAGTCGAAGTTCTACGAGAAAGGTTCATTTGCGTTCACCAGCGCCGAACGAATCGCCGAGCGCAAACGATTTGGCTTCGAACGAGATTGCCGCGTTGGAATTGTGCTGTTCGGAGGGCATGGATCGAATGTCATGGTCGACATCGTCCGGCGGCTTGAGCAGAGCGCAAGCAACGTGCAGCTCATCCTGATCTGCGGACACAATCAGAAGCTCGAGGCTGAGATCAAGGCGCTCCAAACGCGACGACCCAAGCTGGTGCTTGGATTCACTCAGAACGTTGAACACTTCATGGCTCTGTCGGATTTCTTCATCGGCAAACCTGGTCCTGGCTCGATCAGCGAAGCTCTCCAATTCCATCTTCCGGTGATTGTCGAATGCAACAACAAGACCCTTCCGCAGGAAAGATACAACGCCGAATGGGTTGCGGAAAACGGGTACGGAATTGTCGTGCGGTCTTTCCGGGAAATTGCGCCCGCGGTCGAACGGCTCATCGAGCCTTCAGTATTTGACGAATTTCTCGACCGAACGAACACATACTCGAACCACGCTTTAGTTGAGGTCGCCGAAATTCTGGAGAAGTGTTACGAACACAGCGAGCAATTTCAGATTGCACAAGTCCGGCGCGCGTAAACGACAAGTTCGGGTGATATTTCTTTTCTTAGACACTTTCGCCGGAGGGATCGCGCTACGCGCCCGTTTTCCTACAGTTCAATTCGTGTTGGCTTAGGGCAAATCGCGTATCGACGGCCGTGCTTGGTTACGGTCAGAATGACGAAATCATGTCGATATTCTCAATCAAGAAGAAGAATCGCGAATTTGCCAAGTGGTGGGAGCGGTGGGCGGCGCGTCTCCATCGCAATCGGGTTTCCGCCGGCCAGAACCAGCCCGAGAAGGAGCGGTCACGAAAACAAGTCCGCCCGCAAGCGCTGGAAATCCCCAGCCGTTTGCCCTTCGACCACAATTTTTGAAGTGTGGTCCGATTGATGATCCGCCCGCACTCACGAACGTGGACTCCAGAAAATCAGGGAATGACAAGCTCGGCGAAAACCCTTCCGAACTTGCGAGCCCCCTCCGATCCTCTGCCTTCGCCAGATCCCTTGCCGCCGCCCGAACCTGCGCCTGCGCCCGTAAGGGAGCCGCCCGGTGATCCTGAAAATCCCGACGTCCCGGTGCGGGAGCCCGATCCGCTGGGCCCGAATCAGGTCTGATTTCTTTGCATCAGACGAGCAGTGTAATGCCGCGTCAGAAATCGTCTTGCTTCAAAAGTGGACCGATACGCCGGTTGAGAAGCGCACGCCATTCTGGGTAGAACCGTAAAAACGTGTCTCGACCCAATCGAGCTGACCGCGAAACCAGAGTGGTCCAAAGACCTTGTAGTCCAGGCCTCCACCGACCACGTTCGCAAATGAGGTGTTCGAGTCGGAAATGCCGTTGCTGCGGCTGACATGGCTTCCGCCGATCAGAAACTCGCCGAAGGGACGAAAGCGAGAGACGGTGACCGAGACTCGCGGCCCGAACAGGAAAGTGTGCTCGGCGACGTTCGCGCCCACGAAGCAAGGAATGCCGCCGCAAAGTCCAGTGTAGCCACGCGAGCCGTAGTGCCCGTCAATATCGAGCACGAGCCCGATCCAGGGCGCGAACTTGCCTTCGAGCGATGCATCCCAGCCATTGAGGCTTCCGCCGTCGCCTTGAGAAATGGCGGTGTTGTCGTAGGAATATCCGAAGAAGGCATTGCCTGCGAGCTGCGCGGAAGCATTTGCAGCCAGGAGAGTCAGCAGGAAAACCGGCAACCCGAGAGAAAAAACAAGATTCTGTGGTTTACGCATCTCATCCCTCCGTCAGTACAAACGTAAGAACACGTTGGATGCCAATAGATGCGGTGTGCGGCACGATTTTTGTGATCCGGGGAATCCGGCGGAACAACGTCTTTATGCCGATGACCTTGAGCGGAGCAACGCGCGGCGCGCCAACCTTCATTTTCGGTTCGTATCGCAGGAAGGTCAGGGCCCCGCCCCCTGTACCGGTCGATAAGGATCTTTACCTTAGCGAGGTCTCTTTAGCGGGCCCGGCGCCCGCACCAGATCGAAAAACTAGCGATGGCGGGCCAAGTCGACGGCACGAAGGATGGCGCGGGACTTGTTTTCGGTTTCTCTGAATTCGCTGTCGGGGTTCGAGTCGGCCACGATGCCGGCACCGGCCTGCAAGTAAGCTCTCTTGCCTTTCATAAGCAATGTGCGGATTGCGATGCAGGAATCGAGATTGCCGGCGAAGTCGGCATAAAGGACGGAACCTCCGTAGATGCCGCGGCGGGTGGGCTCGAGCTCTTCGATGATTTGCATGGCGCGGACCTTGGGCGCACCGCTGAGCGTACCCGCCGGAAAACAGGCAGCGAAGGCATCCATGGCATCGAGCGAGGGGCGAAGACGGGCTTCGAGCGCGGAAACGATGTGCATGACGTGGGAGTAACGCTCGACATACATAAGATCCCGAACCTTTACAGTTCCGTACTCGCTGACACGGCCCAGATCGTTGCGGCCGAGGTCTACCAACATCACGTGCTCGGCGCGCTCTTTTTCATCAGAAAGCATCTTCTTTTCGATGGCGGCATCTTCGTCTACATCTTTGCCGCGCGGGTGCGTGCCGGCAATAGGGCGATATTCGAGTTGGTGGTTAGAGACGCGAACCAGCATCTCGGGAGAAGAACCGATGACGTGGAGAGGGGCGGCGCCGGTCGCTCCCCTTGCGCCGAAGCGCAGAAAATACATGTACGGAGAAGGATTGACGGTGCGCAGGGAGCGATAAAGATCGAAAGGTTCGATCCCCGGTTCGAAATCCCACCGCTGTGAGAGCACAACCTGGAAGATGTCTCCGGCGGCGATGTATTCCTTGGCGCGCTGAACGCTACCCAGGAATTTTGCTTTGGGGGTGCGAGCGCGAACTGTCAGCTTCGGCTTGCCGGAAGGCTTGGGCCAGTTGGCGGGCTTCCATCCGGTGGCGAGCTGCCGCTCAATTCGCGCGATGTCGCGCTGAGCGCGCCCATAGGCGTCACGTCGAGCTTTTTCCGACCTGCACCCGCTGACGTCGGCCGACGCGACGATGTGAATCTGATGGCGGAGATGATCGAAGGCGAGGACGCGATCAAAGAACATCAGAATGCAGTCGGGGACATCGAGATCGTCTTCAGCGCGGTCGCCGATTTTTTCCAGTTGGCGGACGATATCGTAGGCGCAATAGCCGACGGCTCCGGCAGTAAACGGGGGGAGGCCTTCGATCTGAGCAGGACGATGCTGGCGCAGAAGATCTTTAATGACAGTAAGAACGTTCCCGGAGAGGCCCTCTCTCTTCTTCCCGCGTTGAATATGAATTTGCGAGCCGCGTGATTCCACACGTAGAAACGGCCGGACACCGAGAAAGGTATAGCGGCCGATTCTTTCTCCACGTTCGACAGATTCGAGGAGAAATGCGTCCGGCTCGCGGGCGGCGACGGCGAGAAATGCAGACACAGGCGTAAGCAAGTCAGCCGGGATGGACTTTGCCACCGGTACAAGCGTAGCCGCGCTCGCGAGGCGGGAAAATTCCTTGAAGTCGGGGCGGATCATTTCATTGAGTAATTGGGCGGTTTGTAATTGAGTAATTTCTCATGGTGGTGATTGAGGCATTGAATCATTGAGACATCTAAATCATTGAATCCTTAGCTGCCAAAACGTCACATGAGATCCCTCGCGTGGCTCCGGATATCGCATGTCGGCTTCCGCTTGGCGCTACGGGCCTTGCTCGCGCCGCCAAACCGGCTCATTTCATGGTGTCGCTACGGTAGAGCTGGCCCAGATAATTACGATGAACGTAGACCATCCAGTGCCCGTCCGGGGTGATGCCGGCGGCAGTGTACATGGGCTGCAGGCCGACGGTGTTTCTTGGCGCCAGAGCTTGCCAGAGTTGGCGTTGGCCGGAGTCAACGTCAACCAGGTAAATGTTGCCGCCGGTCGAAACGGCGTTCTGCACAAACACGTGCTTGGAATCGGCGCTCCACGCGAGGAGCTGGTCGCCAAGATGAATGGAGGGCACTGGCTTGATGTCATCGTTTGAAAGATACCGGATGACGAAGGCTTTGTTTTCAAAAAGCAAGACGGAGTTGCCATCGGGGGCTGGTATTCCGAACGGTGCATCGCCCTTCGAAAACTGCTTAAGCGGCGCACCATTGCGATCGGAAATGTAGACGTGACTTGCTTCATCCGGCCTGTTGCCCCAGATGAGGATGTGATTTCCGTCTGGGAACCAGAGTGCCCAGCCGGCGTGAAAGTTATCCCAGTGCAGAGATCTGGCTTCACCGGGGCCGATGGGAACAACGCGAATGCGGCCAGAAGGATCGTCGGGCATGGCGACGAGGGCCCATTTTCCGTCGGCTGTGATGTCGGAGCCGTAACCGCCTTCGGCAATGCGCACGGGCGCGGAGCCATCGGTTTTGCGGACATAGACCTCGTAGGTATTACCGGCGCGCTCAGAAGAATCGGTGAACAGCAGAGTGCTGCCCTCGGGAGTCAGCACTGGTACAACCGGGTAATCGAGCCAGTTCAGGGCGTGTTCCTTGCTGGTGCCATGTTCAAGGAGCGTCATTCCGGCCTCGCGCTCCTCAGCTGAGACCAGTACGCCGCCTGACTGCGCGATGTCGAGAACTCGCGTCGGCGCGGTACTGCAATGAACGGTTCGTTCGGAGCCCGAAAGCGTGACGGCGTGAATGCAGAATTGCTCGCCCGAGAGCGCGGCGGAAAACCAGAGTTCCTTACCGGATGGGGCCCAAGCCGATCCTTCCAAGGCTTCCCAGCCGGTGGAAAGCGTTTCGACATGCCCGCTACGGTCGATCAAGATTACGTCGCCGCGGTCGTCATTGCTAATGGGATGGCGAAAGAGCGCAGCTTTCTGGCCGTTGGGCGATACGCGAATCTCGGAGATCCAATGCTCGGTTTCGAGAACGACCTTGCCGACAGGAAATTGCACTTGCCATTGGCCATTGTTAGCGACAATGGCGGCCATTTGACTGCCGTCGGGAGTCCAATCGGCGTCGGCGACATTTTCCAGAAGTTCGCGCGGCGCGCTGCCACCTAGCGGGGAGACGGCGAGGGTGCCAATCGACTGGTAATGAGCGAACAAATGTGCGTTGAGGAGAACGGCCACCTGGTTTTGCTTTGAAATGGAGAGCAACAGGCCGCCGTGCAGACCCGCGGAAACGGATTCCGGATATTCCTGGCGAATGACGTAGGTGTCGCGGCCGCCGTCTTCTAGATCGGCGCTGTAGACGACGGTCTGGCCGTCCGGAGCAAAGCGGGCGCGAATGACCTCGCCGCGATGGAATGAGACGCGAGTGAACGTAGCCGGCGGAGCGGGCGCGGGGCGCAGACGCCAGGCTATGGCGGCTCCGGTTGCGAGGGCGAGGGCGGCGACGACGGTGAATGCCAGCCAGCCGGGCTTGAGTGATCTTGCTGGCGGGGCAATGGCAGCCTGGGCGGAAGTCTTCGATGTCGTGCCGGTTAAAGCTTCGAGGGCAAAGGCGAGATCCTTGGCGGACTGAAAACGCTGCTCGGGCTGCTTTTCGAGACAGCGGCGAATGATGCGCTCGAGCCCGGGGGAAACGGGATGCGGCAGTTCGTTAAGATCGGGCGGCTCTTCTTTGAGGATTGCGGTCATGGTCTCAGCCGCGGTGTCACGGCGAAAGGCGCGCTGGCCGGAAACCATTTCGTAGAGCACGGCGCCGAAGGCAAAAATGTCGGTGCGCGAATCGATCACGGCGCCGCGCACCTGCTCGGGCGCCATATAGCCGGCTGTGCCCATCACCAGCCCGGCTTCGGTGGGAGAACTGGTGAGCGTCAGGCCCTCGGACGCGGACTTGCCTTCGCGGCCACTGGGCGCGAGTTTGGCCAATCCGAAATCGAGGATTTTGACGCGGCCTTCTTTGGTGATGAAGATGTTCTCCGGCTTCAAATCGCGATGTACGATGTTCTTTTCGTGGGCGGCCGCCAGTCCCTGTGCAATTTGAGCAGCGTAGTCGGACGCCTTGCGCGATGGAATCGGACCGGTTTCGAGCTCAGAGCGCAGAGTGTCGCCTTCGAGAAGTTCAGAGACAATGAAAGGCGAGCCTTCATGCTCACCGATATCATGAATTGCAAGAAGATTGGGATGATTCAGCGTTGCGACGGCTCTCGCTTCATGCTCGAAGCGGCGGAGGCGGTCGGAATCGCGAGCAAACGACTCCGGCAGGACTTTCAAGGCGACATCGCGGCCGAGGCGTGTGTCACGAGCGCGGTAAACCTCACCCATCCCTCCGGCCCCGAGCGGAGCGATGATTTCGTATGGACCGAGCTTTATGCCCTGGCTCAGCAAGTGGTTTTGGGGCGTCTCCCGAAACGGGTGCCATCCGCAAACGGGATTATATAGCTTGAGGGGAATTTACGATCTAAGCAAGAGGCGCCTCACTGGAACCGCGGGCAACTTGCCTAGGTTCTGCGGGTGCTCATATACTTTCGAAGGTTTTCCCTGGGACAGGACACCTATCTTCAGAAATCAGACGGCAATCATTTTAAGGAGTTTTTTGGAGACTTATGAAGACGATCGATCTGGAACAAGAAACTAATCCGTGGCTGGCGCAGGCTGCGCGTTTCGACCTGGCCGCCCGCAAGTTGAACCTCGATGAGGGCCTGTGGCGCGTGCTACGCAGCCCCAGCCGAGAGATTACGGTGCACATTCCGGTGCAGATGGATGACGGGCACCTGGAAGTGTTTACCGGATACCGGGTGCAGCATTCGATTGCGCGGGGTCCCGCAAAGGGCGGCGTGCGCTATGCTCCCGACGTCAACCTGGATGAAGTGCGCGCGCTGGCCAGCTGGATGACGTGGAAGTGCGCGGTCGTGAACATTCCGTTCGGCGGAGCGAAGGGCGGAATTATCTGCGATCCGCACAAGATGTCCATGGGCGAACTGGAGCGCATGACGCGCCGCTATACGGCGGAACTGTTTGAATTCATCGGGCCGGAGAAGGACGTGCCGGCGCCCGACGTCAACACCAACGAGCAGATTATGGCGTGGATGATGGATACGTATTCCATGCATGCCCGGCAGACGGTGACGTCAGTAGTGACGGGCAAGCCGATCAATATTGGCGGATCCCGCGGCCGCCGCGAAGCGACCGGGCGCGGCGTCCTCATGGTGTGCGACGAGGCGATCAAGAAACTCCGACTGAATCGCGATCAGTCGCGAGTCATCGTGCAGGGATTCGGGAATGTCGGCTCGAACGCTGCCCGGCTGATGGCGGGCGTCGGATATAAGGTGATTGGGATTCTCGAAGTGGGTGGCGGCCTCTATAACAAAAACGGGATCAACATCGAACAACTGAGCGAATTCCGGCAGCGCAACGGCACCATTCACGGTTTTCCGGGAGCCGAGAAGCACGACCCGGCCGATTTGCTGCTGACGGAATGCGAAATCCTGATTCCGGCGGCAACAGAAAACGTGATCACCAGCCAGAATGCGGACCGGGTAAAGTGCAAGATTTTGGCCGAGGGCGCGAATGGGCCCACGACGGCGGCTGCCGACGACGTTCTGGCCGAGAAAAAAGTGTTCGTGATTCCCGACATTTTGGCGAACGCCGGCGGCGTGACCACTTCTTACTTCGAGTGGGTACAGGATCGGCAGGGCTACTTCTGGAAAGAGTCGGAAGTTAACGATCGCCTGGGTGACATCATGGTGACGGCGTTTGACGATGTGGTGCGCTACGCTGAGACCCATGGAGTCAATAACCGGATTGCAGCCTACATGCTGGCGATTGATCGCGTGGCCTACACGATCCGCCAGCGCGGAATCTATGCCTAGCCATAGGTTTTGACGGCTTCCTCATCCTGGCGCCGCCGCCGGCGGCGTCGGGATCGAGCAGCCGCATCCGTGCTCGTCCCTGTTGACCCCGCTCTTCTCGCGATGTAATGTTTCTGGGGTTCCCCGCGCAACCTTTTTGAAGAACATAGGTTTAAGCAAGCGATCCATAAAATTGGGGCGATTTGCCTCTTACTCATGTGAGGAAATAAGAAATGAAGAACAGACTTACTCTGTGGATGGCAATTTTGTCTTTCCTGTTCAGCATGGCCATCATGCCGGTGCTGGCAGCAGCCCAGACCGGCAGCACTGACACCACTACAACCACAACCACCAAGAAATCGAAGAAGAGCAAGAAAGATAGTGCAGCTACCGCCGATAAAGCGGCAGCAAGCGATAAGACCGCAGCGAGCGATTCCTCGGCTACGACGGCCAAGAAATCCAAGAAGAGCAAGAAGGCTGCGGCGGAGACCGACGCCGCACCGGCAGCGAGCGATAAGACAGCAGCGAACGATGCTTCCGCCACAGCTGCCAAGAAATCCAGGAAGAGCAAGAAGGCAGCAGCGGAGACGAGCGACGCGGCCCCGGCACCGGCGGCGAAAGCGGCAGCACCGGCGGCGGCACCAGCAGCAGCGCCAGCACCTGCTGCGGCGAAACCGGCAGCCAGTGCACCGGCAGCTGCAGCGACTCCCGCGGCAGCACCATCGAAGCCGGCGAAGGCCGCCGCCGCTGCACCCGCCGCTTCGAGTTCCGACATCACTGCGGCGCAGGCCGGCGGCAAAGTCTGGGTGAACACCAGCACGGGTGTTTATCACAAGAGCGGGCGCTGGTATGGCAAGACGAAAGAGGGAAAGTTCATGAGTGAAGCCGACGCCAAAGCTGCGGGTTACAAGGAAGCTCAGAAAGAGTAAGAAGGCGCATCGCGGGGTGGGGTAACAGATCCCTCCTTCGCGTTTTTCCTTCGCCCCGGCAGTCGGCAGGAACAGTTCTTTGTCCGGAAAGGCAACCATCACTAGCGGGACAAAAAGGAGAGAGCAATGTCTAGAAACCTCATAACCAGAATCCTGGTGGCAGTTTTTGCATTGAGTTTGATTGGCGGGATGGCGGTCGCGCAAACAGCGGCCAAGACCCCGGCCAAGGCAACGGCGTCGGCGGCGAACGCGGACCTGCTCGATATCAATACGGCCACGAAAGATCAACTGGATGCACTTCCGGGAATCGGCGCGGCATACTCGCAAAAGATTATCGATGGCCGCCCGTATGCGAAGAAGACAGACCTG
>Ga0335079_10004072_pt1 | contig 16802 bp, 14 predicted proteins | sample Lox_Sample_33_FD_206719 | JGI IMG/M metagenome (GOLD analysis project Ga0335079, IMG submission 206719) | Soil microbial communities from Loxahatchee National Wildlife Refuge, Florida, United States - Lox_Sample_3.3 | ecosystem: Environmental > Terrestrial > Soil > Wetlands | place: USA... | reverse complement strand
CGATATCGATACCAATTGTGCGAACCGCAGTCTTAAATGTCTCGGTCATGGCGTGCTCCTAGTTTGGGTGTCGCCGGCCAGCTTACTTGCTGACCGGGCAGGAGCACGGCCGGACCATCCCATTAGCAGAACAAGCGCTTTGCAACGTCGCTTACGGTCATCTGTTGAAGCACAATTCACGGCAGCCCGCGACGCGGCATGTACTGCGATCGAAAAATATCCAAAGAGTATCAGTGCCCATGCCATCCTACTTGGTGCCAGTTCAGCGCTTCGCGACACCGGAGATCCACTTTCGTTAATCCCTGAGGACCTGCAGTCAGAGGCGGCTATCGCGTACGGGATTGGAAATTTTTACCGATGGAAAACTGACGCTGCAACAGCCCGGGTCTGGTTCGCGAGGGCTTTTGAAAAGGACCCAAACACGCTCGAAATCAAAACAGCGTGGGCTGAACAGCTATTGGGCGACATCCTTGGTGACAACGCGGCCGTTGCGACAGGGCAGTTTTCCGGTCAGCAACTCGCGGACTTGGAGCGTGCTGAGACCTTGCTGCTGAGCATCTGGGATAGCGTCAAGGGTTCCGATCTCGCGGCGCCAAATGTGATGACGGCCATTAATGTAAGCACGAGTTTGCGTCTCAGCGGAAAGCATAAAAGGGCTGCCGAGGTTCTCGACGAAGCCCTCGAAGTTGTGCCCGACAATTCACGGATTCGCACGCAGCGAGCTTTTGTCGCGTTGGAATTAAAGGATTACGAGACTTCGCTGGCGATGCTGAGCGGGTTGTCTAGCATGGACGCGCCGTTGGCACCAATGATGCGCGCGGATTTGCTCATGCGTCTGAACCGGCAGCGGGAAGCCGTGGACGCGATCGATGAAGCGATAGCTAACGCGAAGGACGCGGATTTAATCGTACGAGCTAAGAGGGTTCGAACTGCGATAATTACGCAAGTCGAAGGGGCGCAGGCCGGTCTGGAGGCCGCACAGGATTTTGTCAAAGAGCATGATCTGTTCATCTCTAGGCTCACTCTAGCTGAGGCGCTGCATGCAAATGGCGATGATACCGCTGCTCTTGACGCTGCTCGTAATGTCAAGTTGGAGGGCGAGAGGCCGCTAGAGGAGGAGAGCCTCGCGCTCGCTACCCTCCTAACGAGGCTCCGCGCCTACGGTGAAGCGGCGGAGATTTATGGAGCGCTCGTGAAGGAGGCTCGCGATTGGTCCACTCTATCGCAGTTGGATCGGTTGTCTTGTCAATGCGGACCGTCGCGCTGAATGTCTACATGCTATTGGCGAGCTATCCCCGACAGATCAAGAACTGCCGTTCTATCTGAAAGCAAGAGCTGTAGCCTTCCAACACTCTGGTGATCATGCGAAGGCACTTGAGCTCTATGGCCGACTCGTCGCTCTTGATCCAAATGACATTGAATCAGCACTCCGCCGAATATTGCTACTTCACAGGGAGGATCGACGCGATCTTGCGCTTCAAGCTCTCGATGCACTTCACTTCCCGAGTACGCCGGCGGCAATGGACCTCATGCTCGTTGCTCAGCTTCGAGCAGAATACGGTCAATACGAGGAAGCAATTCGCATCGGATATCGAGCGCGTCGGATCGGCTTCAAAGACCCAGAAATTCACCTTAAATATGTCGGTCTGATCCTCGGCCGCCCGCCGGAATCGATGGCCTTCTTAAACCCTGATCAGGTCACACGTGATTCTGCCTTCTCGCTCCGTGAAGCAGGCGGACAAGAGCGATGGTTCGTTATGGAACCGGAGAATCCCAATCTCAGCGAGGAGATCGCCCCGGATAGCTCGCTCGCTCAGCGAGTAATGGGAAAGAGAGCCGGTGATGTTGTGATGGTTTCAGAGATGGGCTTGATACGGGACCAGCGCACTATTTCGTCTATCAAACATCGAGCCTTGCATGCGCTTCACGAAACGATGAGCCGGTTCAGTGAGTGGTTTCCAGGACACACTGGCTTGTTCAAGGTTCAAGTCCGAAAAGATGAGTCTGGTGGAGTCGATACCTCAGAGATCGAAACGATATTGCGTGCTAAGGAGGAGCTGACCAAGCGAGGGATCGAAGTATATCGCTCCGGTCAAATGCCCGTTGCAGCCCTTGCTGAGGTTTTCGGAGTCAACCCAATTGAAGTGTGGTTTGGGCTCCCCACTGACGCTGAAACCGAGGTGATTTGTTGTTCCGGAACGCTGGCCGAACGGACTGCGGCAATGCAGCTAATTCGATCCCATCCCAGTTGGCTTGTAGACTCCATTACGCTTGTAGAGATGCATGCTCTTGGTGTTCACGAGGAAGTCCTAACGGTAGCCGGGAAGATGGGTATTTGCCAATCATCCTTGGATTTGTTGGAGGAGCTTCGCAGAAGTCGCTTCGCAGATGAACCTCAGATGCGAATTGCGATGAAAGACGGCGCTCTCGTAAGGATAGAGATAGCGCCGGAGGACAGGGAGTCACAGCGGGCATTTGCACAGGGCGTATACGAATGGGCGAAAAACCGACTTGAACTAGTTCCTGCAATTGGCCGCCGTGATCGACCGCCGGATAGAAAAATTACTGAACTTCTGGGCCGTGCATATCATGACATTCTCATCGCTACAGAAGGCGACGCACGGTCCTTGCTCTGTGAAGATTCTCCATTTCGGTCCCTTGTACAAACGGTCTGCGGCGCCAAAGGAGCATGGTTGCAACCGTTCCTCTTTGTTGGGCTAGAGAATGGAACATTGGATAGCGCCAAATTCCTTCATCTCCGTTTCCGATCGGGATTTGCTATCACAAGCCGTGAGGTCTCGCTTCGCGGTAACTCCTACGTTTCGCACGCTCGCCGCGTCTCTCGGAAAGCCTAGCGCTGTCCCTTCTGATGTAGTCAAGGTGGCTGGATCAGTTCTGCTGCGGATTTGGCTCGAGAGAATTGATATGCGGTTAAAACGAAACCTCACATTTGCCTTGCTCGGTGGCATGACGGACAAAAACCCAAGCGCAATGACCGCGGTCTTACGTCAAATGATCTTGGTTTCACACATGCTTGCCTTCGGCGAAGATCTCCAGCAGGCAATTCGAGACTGGTGCTCTGGTCATTTTATTTCCTATCCCGAAGGCTGATGCGATAGCCCATCTACCAATCAGAGTCGCCAGGTTATCTGGACGAGTAAACAGCGGTAGTGACGGTACGCTCGATACGGAGCTGGAAGCATGGTCGCCCCCTCCATCCTGCTGAATTGTAACAGGCACGCTAGCGTTTTGCCGACTTAGCAGCGCGCTTTTCCCGTTCGGCTGCGATCGCTTCGAGCTGCTCTGCCGCAGTGATGAGCGCTTGCTTGGCTTTCGGATCTTTGAAGCCTTCGGCGGCTGCCCGAAGCTTTTCAGCACGGCCCCTCGCTCGCTTTGCCTCGTCCATACTCGTGCCGGTCAATGTTCGTAGTAGTAGGAGCGGTCGTATGGCAAGTAGTAGCCGTAGTAAGTGTACGGCCGGTAGCCGTAATACCCCCAACGCCAGTGGTTATGTTCACGCCACGCGTGTTCGCGCCATTCGTGATGGCGCCAATTGTGGTGCCTGTAGTCACCCCAGTCCGCGCGCGTCGGCGCTACCATTGCCATACCGACCGATGTCAGCACCGCAAAGCCAACTAGGGCTCTCGCCAAGAAGTTTTTCGAGGTGGCCATATGTCACCTCCTTTAAGTAGGTTGCCGCTTTCCGTTAAAACGCGGCGCCGCGCCAATTGATCCGCTGCGTTGAGGCGACTTTGTCTTGGCGGAATCGTGGCGGAACGGAGGCAGCGGCACGGTCGGTAGGAGAGGCCTTGCGCCGTCGCCTTAGGCCCTTCCTGTAGCGGCGGCGGTTGGGCTCATGCTGAGCGCCGCCTCAACGCTTCTGTCGCAGAGAACATGGACTGGCGTGCTCGGCGGATTGTACCGATTTCCGTTTTCGGTGTGGGTGTGGTCGGGTCGCTTGGGCGTTCTTATTGGCGGCGTGGTTGATACACATGAGTTGCTTCACGGCGTCGGCAATCTTGATGATCGTCAGCCATCGAAAAATACGCGCAGCGTCCTACTCGATTTTAAGGGCTCCCCGTAGTTCCATTGACGCAGATCAATCCATAAAGAGCGTTCGTGTGCGATTGGTTAGCTGGTCTCGGCTGAGAAAAATCTCCCCGGCTGAGATCAGTCTGGGCGTTGGCGTCCAATAGCTGGGGCTCCTTCTTATCAACAGGCATCCACGGCGAAGGCTCCTGTTGGGCTTTCCAGCAAGCATGGAGCAGTTGATGCAACCCTCATCCGACCGCATTCTCGTCAAGCGCTACGCAGGGTCCCGTCTCTACGACACGAAGGCGTTGCGCGATGTGACGGTTGCCGATCTGCGGCGCTGGCAATTGCTTCGCATCCCCTTCGTTGTCCGTGACGACGAATCTGGCGATGACATTACGCGCGTTGTTCTAGCGCATGCCTAGGATCAGGGTGGCTCATTGCCCCCTAGTCTGCACGCATTCGCAATCAAATTCCTCGCAGCGCACGATATGGAATCACCATCATTGCACGGCAGAGGGTGCCTTGCATGCGGATGAGCGCCCCTTAGTCGAGTTGGATTTCAGCGCCATTCAAATCGATGAACGGCATGGCGGTCTCGATGATGATGCCGACGATCCGGCAGGAGTCACGCGGGCCTCGATTGGTTCTCGACCTTTCGATCAAGAAGCGCAGGAGGATCAGTGCGCCCGCAGCAAACGGAAGGCCGCGTTTTGCGAATACGTTGCTCTGATACCGGCGGACCTGGGATGGCTCGCCGGTCTTTCATTACGAGACAACCCTGCGAGCGCTTCGTGTCGTTCCCGAATTTGCGCGGTTTCGCGTGATGATCGATGAAGTGGTCCGCGGTAACGAGTCTTTTTTCCGATGGAGGGGACGGGAGCGCGCGACTGTTGAACTGGTCCGACGAGATGGGGTTTGGCGCCTGCGAGGTTGTGGCACGCGCAAACGGGTGGGTGGGTCGAGGTACTCTGGGATCAATTGGATTGCTCGTGAGCGAACGACTTGACGCGATGACGCTCCGCGAGAAAGAGGGAGAGGGATGAACGCGAACCCAAGCGTTAATGGTCGATCCCGAGGTTTGTGATCCGCACCGGAGTCCTCTCGCGGCTGGAACTCCGATATCGTCATTTGTTCGAAATGGAACAGTTGGACGGCCGAGCGCGTTGGCCTTTTGGCGCTGAGAAGATCGATGCGAGAAGAACGGCATACGTTTGCCCCCGGAAGAGGGGTTGCGTGCGCTCCCGGAACCCTGTTGAACGGGACGACGCTATGGATGATCCCAAAGTGCTCGAACTGCGGATGCAGGCGGAGCGTTGCTTCCGCCTCGCGCGCAAAATGTCCAACCTGCAAGATGTCGAGAGGCTGCAAGCGCTTGGCAGAGATTATGAGCAACGCGCGCAAAAGCTCGGCGACCCAAGCATAGAGCCTTCGAAAAATTGATCTAGGATTTGATCGGTACGACCTACGAGGCAATCCAAAATGCGCCTCGCGAGAGGAGTCGCGGCTCATTACCGACGCACTTCCGAGGAGCCAACCCCTGGCCCTCGGAGCAACCGGCGTCCGGTTCGCAGCACGCCCATGGATGATTGGGCGTGGCTGTCCGCAAGAGCGTAAGCGGACCGATGGAAAAGCCCCTGCCCTATCGCGGACATCCCCGACCGCTATCGACGATTTCGGGTGAAGCGTGGCCGCCCTCACTGATCGACGGCGGTGGTGTCTCAGTCTGAAAGGCAGGCGTTGACCGATGAACCGGAACCGACCACGAGGCATCCTCATCGTCGGAACCGACCACGAGGCATCCTCATCGTCGCTTGGTTGATGACTGCGTTTGGTCTCGCGGAGATCGCCACGGGGCTTGCTCACAGCTTTTTCGTCATCTCGACTGCTGAAGGGACGACCTCCGCCTATGCAGGTTCTGCCGTCGGTGTCCTCTACGCCGTGGCTGGGCTACTTATTCTGTCAATGAAGGGAAGCGACCTTCTCGCGCGCCTAAAGTGGGTTGGCGTGGGTATGGGATGAGGCCGATAAAGTTTGCGCGGCGACCGGAAACAACAAGTTGGGGATTAATTTGGGCGGGACGGCGATGGACCGAGTTGCATGCGCGCACGCCGCTGTTCCGCTAGTTGATGCATGGCACTCAAGGTATCCCCGGAAATTCTGTGGATACGCCCGACCCACACAAACCGCCCGCCAACGCGCAAGAAGGCTTGCCCTACCCCAGATATGGGAAGCGACCTTCTCGCGCCCTATGAGTGACCCGAGCACGCGCTAAACGGAGGCTGCTCGTGCAGCCTCGATCACCGCCCGCTGATCGAAGGCGTTGAAGGTGTCGACGAGTGCGTTGGAGTAGTAGGCGCTCGTTGGCCGTCGGGTGGTGATCGCCTTCGTCGAAAGCAGGAAGTCCTGCCAACTCGCGATCTCGCGTTCCGTTATCGCGCCCCAGCGCGGGTCCGGCGATCCCTCGATATGTTGACTCTCGAGCCGGACCTTGAGGGCGGCAAGCTCGCGACGGAAGACATGCTCCGCGTCCTCGCCACGCTGCGGACCGGCGTCCGGATGATGGCGCCATAGGATGCGCACTGCCGCTGCGGGGTTTGTCAGCGCGAAAAGCGTTGCCTTGGCGATCGCGCGACCGATTGCGCCAAAGGCTTCCGGTCGTCGCGCGAGTGAGCTCGCCATGGCTTCGAGGCAGGAGGAGGGTGTCAAACCGTCGATGGCCGGTGCCGGCAGCTGCCGCAGCGGCACGCCTTCCCCTGCCATGAGCCCACGGAGCACGTCGAGTTGCCAAATCGCCTGCACTTCGCCGCCACGAATCACGGCAGCCATTCGCGGCGCGTCGAGCGGACTTCCGGCGAGGGGCTTGAAAGTGACGTCGCGGTCAGGGTCAACGCCAGCTCCGACAAGCGCGGCGCGGGCAAAGGCGCGGAGCTCGGGGTCGTCGTAGTGCAACCCAATGATTTTGCCGCGTAGCTCGCCGAGGCTCCGGATCGGGCTCGCTTCTGGTACGGAGAAGCTTCGATTTTGTCGGCGAACGAAGGCGTAGAAGGGGTGGTAGGCTACGCCCCGATCGCAGGCCAAAAAGCAGAACACGATATTCACGAAGCTCAGATCGCCGCGCCCGGCGATCACTCCCTCGACCGCCTGTTTGGGCGAACCCGCGATCTCGATCTCCACGTCGAGGCCTTCCGCCTCGGCGTATCCCAGGTCCTTCGCGAGCCAGATCGGGGCAAAATTTGCGGTCACATGCGGCACGGAGGCGAGGATTTTGATGCGGCCGAGAGGGCTGGTCATTGCGCGGCCTCCGCTATTTCCGCGGCACCGGCTGCAAACGCCTTGTCGATCAAGCCACGGAGCGTTGCTTCCAGTCTTTGACCACTCAAGGCGCCGAGTGCCGGATTTTTCTCGATGGACTGATAGAGACGATCGCGCGCGTATTGGCGGAGCGCGGCGGGGCGCTCCGCGAGCAGGCGCGCCGCCAGATCCTGAACCGCCGGCGGAATCATTTTCTCATAGGCGATCCGCTCCGAGCCGAACACAAATTCGGTCGGCCGGATGCTGGAAGCTCGCTCGCGGCGGAGAGAAACCGTGGCCGCCTCGTCGTATGTGCGATCCCGCAGGACAACGCCGTAGACGTCGCGCGCCTCCTCCGCACTTACGAGACCATCGGCCACGTCCTTGACCACGCGCTCGGGCGCGCGGGCGAGGGGATCGCCGTGGCCGCCTCCGCCGGGCGAGACGATGCGCACGATCTCGCCTGGCGAGAGTTCGAGAATATCGATCTTGCCTATCGAACGCTCTTTGGCCGTACCCGGATCGATAACCGTGCTTCCGAGCGTGCCTGCCTCCCCGCCTTTGCGCCCGTAAGGCCGCAGCTTGAAGCGATCCATGCCGCGCGCAGTTACGATGGCATCGGTCGCGAGACACTTGAATTCGAAGACCACGCCCGCACCGCCGCGATGAGTGCCGGGCGCAACGCGATCGGCCAGCATGTAGCGCAGAACGAATACCGGCGCTTCGATTTCAATACTCTCGGTAGGGACGTTCCGAAGCGAACCGGTGGAGAAATTGACGCCGTCAATCCCGTCCTTGATCGGACGCCCGCCGCAACCCCCTTGTATCGGCTGCAGCACGCTCACCTTGTACGCGCCGCTCGCGGGATCGAGGTGCGAGAACAGCACAATCGCCGCGCCGCCGGCTCCGGCCGTTGGAATCGATTGAGGGACGGCCTGCGCAAGCGCTCCGAGCACCGCGTCCGCCACTCGATATCCCGTGGCGTGGCGCACACCCGAGGCCGCGATCGGAGTGGGATTGAGCACGCTCCCTTCGGGAATGCGAACCGAAACTGAGCGGAGGATGCCACGATTGAGCGGAAGTCCGCGATCCGAAGTACGCAGAAAATTCACGATACCCAGAACGATCCACTGATTGGTGCGTCCAAAGCTTGGCAAATTGAGCGCCGCGCGCACCTGCGGATCAGTGCCCTCGAAGTCGAGCAGGATATCGCTGCCGGAGACCGTCAGCTTGACCTTGAGTCTGAGATAGTAGGGCGAGACGTAGTCGATCTCGACATAATCGGCGAATTCATAGGTTCCGTCGGGCACGCGGGCCAACACCTCGCGCGCGCGTGCCTCGCCGTAGTCGAGCAGGGCCTTGATGCCCTCGCGAACGACCTCGATGCCATGCCGGCCAACGAGTTGCCCGACGCGCCGTTCGCAGATCGTCAGTGCCGCGATGAGCGCCTTCATGTCGCCCCAGTTCTGCTCGGGTATGCGGCAGTTCGCGAGGATGAGCCCGAGCAGCTCCTTGTTGAGCACGCCCCGGCTGAACAATTTGGTGGGGGGAATGCAAAGTCCCTCCTGAAACCGGTCGAAGGCGGTTGGTGCGATGCTGCCGGGCACAAGCCCGCCCACGTCGGACGAATGCACGAAGCACCAGGCGAAGCACAACAGCTTGCCTTCATAGAAAAGCGGCCGGAACAGCATTATGTCGGGCAGATGGGTGCACATGCCGAGCGTCGACCTCGGGTCGTTGGTCACGATCACGTCGCCGGGCTCGAAGTTCTCGATGCAGCGAATCGCCGCACCCATGTGCATCCCGAGCATGTTGGTGACGCCGATATCCCGGGGGTAGCAGAAGATTTCGCCGTCTGTCGTGACCAGCGCGGCATCGAAATCCCAGGTTTCCTTGACGAACACCGTAAAGGCGGCTCGGTGAATCACGTAGCCCATTTCCTCGACGATGCCGCTGAAGTGATTGTTGAGGATCTCGAGCTGGATATTGTCAACCGGCATGGCCGCCCTCCTCCATGGAAGTGCCGAAGAGATTTCCAAATTCATCGACGCGGACCTGCCAGCCCGGCGTCACAAACACGGTTGTGTCGAACTGCTCCACAATGGCTGGTCCGTCGAAGCGAAATTCCGGGTAGAGCTCGTCGCGTTGATAGACGTTCGCGGGCCAAAGCCGGCCGCCAATGAAAATTTCGCGATGACCGATCGTCGGTGGAATTGTGCGCGTGCTTCCTGAAATGCGCTCGAGCTGCTGCTTAGGGCTGACACCGACCGCTGTTACGCGCAGATCGAGGATCTCGAGCTCCGCGCCCTCGTCGCCATAGCCGTAGACTTGCACGTAGGTTTCGTGGAAGCGGCGGCGGAGCGCCGCGCCGGTCTCGTCGGCGAGCTCGATCTCGCCGAGCGGAACGGTGAGCTCGAAGGATTGGCCGAGATAGCGCATGTCTGCGGCGCAATCGAGATGACGCTCTTTGAAATCGAGACCCTGCGCATCGAGCCAGGCCTTGCTTTCCGCCGTCAGTCGATTGAGCGAGGCCGCAATCGCCCGCATGAGAGAAGAAGTATCGGTTCGGCCGAGCTTGCGGTGAATCGTTTCCACCATGTCCTTTCGCAAATCGGCGACAAGCGAGCCGGCGGCGCAAAGCACGCCCGGATGGCGCGGCACCAACACGCGGCGAATACCGACGTCGCGCGCCAGCAGGAACGCATGACAGGGACCGCCGCCGCCGAAAGCAAAGAGCGTGTAGTCCTCGTAGCCGACGCCTTTGCGCGCGAGAAGCGGCACGAGCGTCGAATACATTTGCGAGGTCGCGACGTTGAGAATGGCTTCGGCCGTGGCACGGATCGTGAGACCGAGCGGCTTGCCGAGACACGCGAGAGCGGCCTCGGCCAGGCTCGGATCGAGCGCCATACGGCCGCCCAGGAACTTGCGGGGGTCGATGATGCCGAGTGCCACGTAGGCGTCCGTCACCGTCGCGTCCTTGCCGCCCTGCCCATAGCAGGCGGGACCGGGCGCGGCGCCGGCGCTATCTGGACCGACCTTGAGCACGCCCGTCGAATCCGTCCAGGCAATCGATCCGCCGCCCGCGCCGATGGAGGTCACGTGAACCGCCGGCATGATCACCGGGAAGTCTCCCACATGACTTTCGGTCGAGTATCGCGGCCCCCCTTCGATGACCGCGACATCGGCGCTGGTACCGCCCATGTCGAACGTGATCAGCCGCTCGTGGCCGCTCGCCACGCCGACGAACGCCGCGCCGATGACGCCGGCCGCGGGTCCCGAAAGGAGCGTCTCGACCGGGCGTTTGCCCGCTTCCGAGGCAGGCATGATGCCGCCGTTCGATTTGGTCGAGAGAACCCGCGCGCTCAGGCCAAGGTCACGCACGCCCGCCTCTAGTCTCCCGAAATAATTCTCCATGCGACGGCCGACATAAGCGTTCATCACGGCCGCGAGCGCACGCTCGTATTCCCGCATTTGCGGCCAAATCTCGGAAGCGATTGACACGTAAATTTCGGGGGCTTCGGCCGCAAGCACGTCCAGCGCGCGCCGTTCGTTGGCGCCGTTTCGGTAACTATGGAGAAAGCAAACCGCGACAGCCTCGACGCCTTGCTCGGTCATTCGACGCGCGGCTTGACGGACCGACTCCTCGTCGAGTGCCGTCAGAATCGTTCCGTCCGCGAGGCAGCGTTCCGGTATTTCAAAGACGCGCGCGCGCGGGACGAGCGGCACCGGCAGTTCGGTGAAAAAATTGAATACGTCGGGAATGCGGTGCCGGCCTATGTTGAGAATGTCGCGAAAACCCTTGGTGACGAGCAACGCGCAGATATGACCGCGGCGTTGAATGATCGTGTTGACGGCGAGGGTGGTGCCATGGATGAAGTAGCGAATGTGGCGCGGATCGACCGCGTGATCGGCGAGAAGCTGCCTAATGCCGTCGAAGATCGCTTCCTCGGGCTTGCTTGCGACGGAGGGTGTCTTGAGCACGCTGACGCGGCCCGTCGACTCATCGAGCAGCGAGAAGTCGGTGAAGGTTCCGCCGATGTCGATGCCGAGCCGATAACCAGCCATTGATGCCTCCGTCATGCCAAGGCCTCAAATCCCGATGCGCGCGCGGAAGACCTTCTGCAAGCCCGCCACGACCAACGCGACGAGCACGATTTGAATGGTCGATGCCGCGGCGACCGATGGGTCCGACTGCCACTGGATCTGCGAGAAGAGATAGACCGGGAGCGTCGTTGTCTCCGGTCCGGAGACGAAAAGCGCCACGTTGATGTCGCTGAAAGACACGATAAAGGCGAAGACGATGCTCGATACCAGGCTCGAGCGGAGTTGCGGCAGAGCCACCAACAAGAAGGCGCGAAACCGGCTCGCGCCCAGGTTGACCGCCGCCTCCTCGATACGCGGGTCAAGCCCAACCAAGCCAGCAAATACGTTGCGCACGACGTAAGGTGTCGCGATCAGAATATGGCTGATCACGAGGGTTGCGAACGAGGCGCTTAGGCGGAGCCTCGCGAAATAGAGGTAGAGCGCCGCGCCCAGCAGAATATGCGGCACGACGAGGGGAGTCAGGAAAAACGCTTCCAGAAATCCGCGGCCAGGAAAGCGGAAGCGCACGAGCGCTACTGCCGCAAGCCCGCCGAGGAGCGTCGCGACGACCGCGGTCACAAGGCCGGCCGCGACGCTTACGTTCAGAAAGGCATGGAGAAACGAAGGCTGGTCGAAGAGCGAGTGATACCAACGCAGCGACAGTCCTTCCGGCGGGAAATCGAAGCGGCTGCTCGTATTGAATGACACGCCAACCACCACGATCAGCGGCAGCAAAATGAAGCCGTAGATGCCCACGACGGCGGCGGCAAGCGATTTCGAGCCGAGCGTCACGGCGCCGACCTCCCGACGGTTCCGCGGCGCGAAAGGGCGAGCCCCGTGCCAAGCACGCCGATCGTAAGGACGATAAGCATCACGGTGAGCATGGAGGCCTGCGGAATGTTGTACGAGACGAGGAGGGCGTCGAAAACCTCGTTGCCGATCATGCGCACGAACCGCCCACCGAGCAGGGCCGGCAGCACGAAGGCGCTGGCCGCCTCGACGTAGACGAGCACCGCACCTGAGACGAGGCCGGGCAGGCTGAGCGGCAAGATGACTTTGCGGAAGACCCCGAGCCCGCCGGCGCCGAGATTTCGCGCCGCCTCCTCGACGTTCGGCGGAATCCGTTCGATCGAAGCGACCAGCGGCAGCACCATGAACGGCAACAGCAGATGAGAGAGACCCAACAGCACGGCAGGTTCGTTGAACAACAGCTCCTGCCGATCGGCACCGAAATACATCAGCACGGAATTGACCAGGCCGTTTCGATCAAGCAGTACGAACCAGCCGATCGCCCGAACGACCGGGCTGACCATCAGGGGAGTGAGAAGCAGGAAGAAGCCAAGTGTCGCGAGCGTGGGTCGCGCGCGCGCGAGCGCATAGGCAAGCGGATAGCCGAGAAAGATACAGATGATTGTCGTCTTGACCGCGATGCCGACGGTGCGCCCGATCAACCGCAGGAAATAAGGATCGCCGAGCTTGGCATAGTTGGCGATGGTCAGTACCGGCAGAGCCACGCCCGTCGTCGAGTAGGTGAAGAAGCTGTAGGTCGCGACCATGCCCAAGGGAATGAGCAGCACGAGGGTAAGATAGAGGGCGTTCGGCGCCGCGAGCGCCACTCCCCATAGCGCAATGTGCCTTCGATCGGGTTGAACAATTGCAGTCATGAGCTCAGCACGTGAAGGTCCGCCGATGCTGCCGAGAGTTCAAGCTTTGCGCCCGGCGTGAGCGCTCGGTTTCGCGCGTCGGATTTGGCAGTGACCATCAGCTCCAGTCCGCCGTCCACGTGCACGGCGAGCGAAAGGTCTTCGCCCAGATAGGTGATATCTCCCAGCGTGCCGCTAAACCGATTCTCGATGGCGTCGGCCTGCGGCAGGTCGAATCGTATGCGCTCGGGTCGCAGCATCAGCAACACCGAGCCTCGTGGCACCGCTCCCTGCCAGTCCGCGATCAAGCGTAGGCCCCGACCGACCTCGATGGTGAGCCGCCCATTCGCCGTGCCAATCACGACACCCTTTACGAGATTGGCGGTGCCAATAAAGTCAGCCACGAAGGCACTCGCGGGACGTTCGTAGATCTCTCGTGGCGTGCCGATTTGCTCTATTTGGCCGTGGGAGAGGACGGCGATGCGGTCGGATAGGGCCAGCGCCTCCGTCTGGTCGTGCGTCACGTAGATCGTGGTTTTGCCCAGCCTCCGCTGCAGGTCCCGCAACTCCCGCCGCATCTGCAGGCGCAGCTTGAGATCAAGATTCGAGAGCGGTTCGTCAAACAGGATGACGCGCGGCTCCATGACAACCGCGCGTGCGATCGCGACGCGCTGCTGTTGGCCGCCCGAAAGCTGAGAGGGCATGCGTTGGCTAACGTCGATCAAGCCCACAAGCTCGAGCATGGCTCGCACCTTGCGCTCTATTTCCCGCCGCCCGATTCGCGCAAGGCGCAATCCAAAAGCGACGTTTTCGTACACGTCGAGGTGCGGGAAGAGCGCGTAGTTTTGGAACACCAGGCCGACGTTCCGCTTGTGCGCGGGCTGCCGGTCGAGCCGAACATCGCTCAGATAGATGGCGCCTTCGGTCAGATCCTCGAAGCCTGCGATGCAGCGAAGCGTCGTGGTTTTGCCGCATCCGCTGGGACCGAGCAGCGAGAGATATTCGCCAGGATAGACCTCGAAGGAGATGGGCCCAATGCTGACCTGGGGTGCGTAGCGCTTGACCAGACCTTCAACCCGCAAGTCCGGCACCCGATCAGTAGGCACGGCTTACCCAGCTCGATTTTCAGCTACCCAACACTTCCTTGTTCCAGCGATCGAGGTTGGTGGCTCGTGCTTTGTTCATTTGAACCCAATCGAGTTGAATGGCGTTCTCAAGATCCTTCTCGGTCACCGCATAGCGCGCCATCTCGGCCGGTAGCACGGCTTTGCGGTTCGAGGGCGGGTAGCGAAATCGTTTGGTCATCAGTAACTGATATTCGGGCGTGAAAGTCGCATCGACGAAGGCGTTGGCCATCTCGCGGAACTGCGTCGCCTTGAGTATGACGTAGCCTGCATTCAACAATACGGAACAAGGCACATAGGCGATCTTGACGGGAATCCCGTTTTCCTGGAGGCCGAAGGTCCGGCCATTGAAAAATGGCGCGATCACCACTTCCTCTCGCTGGAACGCTTGGACCGTCTGATCGGCGTTTTCGAGGATCACGGCCTTATTGTTGCGCACAAGGTCGGAAAGCGCGGCAATTCCCTTGCTTGCATCGCTCTCCGTGCCGCCGAGCATGCGGTTTATCTCATGCAGAAACAGCATTCCGTACCAACCGTAGGCCGGCACGCCCACGCGCCCCTTGTACTTGGCGCTCCACATCTCCTGGAACGACTTCGGTTCGTCCGTCACGTACTTGGTGTTGTAGGTGAGGGCCCAATACGTAAGCACCAGCGACCCGTACCACGCGTTCATCCCATCGCGCGGCGGCTGCGTCGCTATTGGGTAGATGTCCTTGAAATTTGGCACCAGCGAAGGATCGTAGGCCTGCAACAGGCCATTGTCGGCGAGCAGAATCGCCTCGGGATCGCCGTGCTGCGAGACCGAGAAGGGCGGATTATCCGGTTGCGAAAGTATCTTGGAGCTGGCGACGCTCTCGATTTGCTCGGCTTGCTGGACCGGCATCTTGAAGCGGTCCTCGATTTTCGAAGCTGTAATAAATGAGGCGCGGATGCCTTCGCCCCAACTGCCGCCCGTGCAGGCCACCGTGAACTTGTCTTCCGCCAATGCCGGCCTAAGGCCGCCAAGCTCAACCGCGCTGATCGCCGCAGCGCCCCGCAACAGCTCCCGCCGTGAGAAATGGCTGGCCATTCGCGCCTCCCGCGTGCGTTGTTATGCGAAGCATAGTCGAACGTCACGACCGGTCGCAAAAGTGATTTGTTCTTTGCCGGTCATGATTTAAACTCATGACCTGTGAGACGCCACATACCATCGCTCAGTGCGTTGCAGGCATTTGAGGCTGCCGCACGTCTGTTGACCTTCACGGGTGCCGCGCGTGAACTCAACGTCACTCAAAGCGCGATTAGCCGGCATATCCGCGCGCTGGAGACAAGCCTCGGCGTGCGCCTGTTCCGCCGCTCGCGCCAGCGTATTAGCTTGTCCGATGCAGGTGCGGCCTATCTGCCTGAGGTCCGCGCTTGCCTCGACCGCATCGAGGCGTCGACACAACAGCTTCTGAGTTATCGTCGCGACGCGGGCGTGCTCAATCTCGCGACGCTACCGACTTTTGGCGCCAAGTGGCTGGCGCCTCGTCTGGCCGCATTCCAGGCGCAACATCCCAACATAACCATGAATTTCCTCGTGCGTACGGAACCCTTTGACTTTTCGGGCTCCGACCTCGATGCGGCGATTCATTTCGGCTCGCTCGTCTGGCCGAACGTGGTGGCCGAACGGCTGATCCAGGAAGAACTCGTCCCGGTCTGCAGTCCGAAGTTGAAGGCGGCCCTCCGCACGGGAGCCGGCGCCCAGGAACTCGCGAGATTCCCGCTCATTGAGCTGACGGCAATTCCCGATGCCTGGAATCGGTGGCTCCAAGCGGCCGGTGCTCGGCGCCAAGCCGGCAGCCAGGGTCCACGCTTCGAACATTTCACAATGGCAATCCAGGCGACGATCTCCGACAGCGGCATTCTGCTCGTGCCGCATTTTCTTGTCGCGGACGACATCCGCGACGGCCGGCTTGCCATCGCTTTTCCGCTCTCGATGCGCACCCAAATGGCCTACTACTTCATATATCCGCATTCCAAGGCGAGCTTGCCGGCATTGCGTTCGTTCCGCGACTGGATCCACGAATGCGCGGCGATAACCGAAGCCGAATGCCAGGAACTCTTCGCGCGCAAGCTCGGCGCGGCTCAGCACCATGCCCAGCTTGTCCGCGCGTAGACGACAGGCAATGCAAGCCCGCCCGAGCGCCGTCCGACGCTGACGATCGGGCGTCCGTGAATCATGGGTGCGCGTCTCGGCTGCCGCCCGTCATGATCCCCGCGACTGTGAAGCCGCCGTCGACGCAGATCGTCTGCCCGGTAATGAATCCCGACTCGCGCTCGTCGAGCAGGAAGAGCGCGACGCTCGCTATGTCGGACAGCTGGCCGTAACGGCGCTGCGGTATGGTGGAGAGCCAGCTTCTGCGTGCCTCCGGAGTATGGACGGCCTCCACCATCGGCGTCTCAATCGGACCAGGTGCGATTGCATTGACGCGGACGCCGCGGGACGCGAGCTCGACGGCCATGACCCGGGTCATGGTGATGACGCCGCCCTTGGAGGCACCGTATGCGACGCGCCCCTCGTTGCCGAGAATTCCGGATACCGATGCGATGTTGACGATGGAACCGGCCTTCCGCCCGACCATTCGCTTCGCGACTTCACGGGACA
>Ga0335079_10004071_pt1 | contig 16803 bp, 17 predicted proteins | sample Lox_Sample_33_FD_206719 | JGI IMG/M metagenome (GOLD analysis project Ga0335079, IMG submission 206719) | Soil microbial communities from Loxahatchee National Wildlife Refuge, Florida, United States - Lox_Sample_3.3 | ecosystem: Environmental > Terrestrial > Soil > Wetlands | place: USA... | reverse complement strand
CTCTATGGAGGCTCTGAAGCGCCCGAAACCCGCGTCAAATGAGGAGAAATGGACTGCGACAGCCCAAACTCTCTAGTAACCGTTGTGACAGAAAATGGGAGCGGTTCAATGCGCGACACTTGAAGAATGGAGCCGTGCGGATTGGCGGGAGCGGCAATTTGCGGCAACCATTTTTTAGCCTCATGGCGCTTGTGTGCACTTTTACCATCAACTCCAAACTCATTCTCAATCATAGTGAGCACCTCCTTTACCCCATTCAGGCAGAGATGCAGGTCATTACTAAATGTAGAAAATGCTGGAAAGCTCTTAGCTGGCGGCCTTGCCGAGTGCGACGCACGCCGCCTCTGGTCGCTTACTAGATTGACGGACTGTATGAAATATTTTCCGTTTTCAAGAGCGGGGAATAGCATCTTTAACGCTTCGACACTTTTCTTACTTCCGATCGTGAAAGATTTTCCAAGTTCGATGCCAAGTGCGGACATACACTTTTTGTCCAAGCCGTCTATCAAGTAGCCATAAAGCGTCTTATGTGCGTCCTCGTAACGGTGGGTGTTTTCACCCGCTGGATAGCTGACCTGTCTATCGTCAAGTTCGTGCTTGTAGAGGGGCATCCCAACAAGCTCTGCTGTTAAGCCATTAACAATCTGTATCGTTTCTCTGAGATAAAAAAGATGTCCGTTATCAACGTCCCAACTGCCCTCCATGTAGCGGCGTACCCAGTTCTCAAAACGTACATCTGGTTCCATCCAATCTTCAGTTCTTATGTGGAATGCCACCCACTTCGCTGCATGATGTTTCGACTTTTCAAATAAGTCAGGAAGCCAAACTACCAATGTGAGATTTCCGTCTCTCAGGGTCCGGTAACCAAACCGAATGTTGAGGTATTCCTTTGTTCTCTTCGCCGCCTCTAATTCCCGGTAATATTCGTCGGTGACCGTGATTGTTCCCTCGAAGTTGTCTGAGGTTATTTCGTACTTGTGAGGATCATTGCGATACGCAGCGAGAACCTGTTGGTCAAAAAAGCCAATGAGTCCTTTAGGATATTGGATTGACATTATTTTCCCGACATTGTTACGAAGGCACTATCATGGCGAATGGTTTGCAGTTAGCGCAAGTTATTTCCACTAACCCGGCAAGTGCGGGGCGACCAGGCTGACAAACTCTCGCGATGTGATCACCTTGGTATTTTTCCAGAATTTTGGGAAGTGCCGCTGGTTGCCGGTAATCAGGTAGTCGGCGCGGGCCGCGTCCGCGCACTCCAGAAACTTGTTGTCTTCTGCATCGCTCGTCACTTCCAGCTTGTATCGCGGACGAACAACGTGTGCCCGGTTTCTCACTAGCTGATGCAACTGCTGTTGCCGCGCTTTTGTAATCTTCAGGGCTGGCCGTGCCAGCACAATGCGGTACTCCGCAAGAATTTCCTGCGAGACGTACATACGCGCAGGCTTGGTCAGAGCCAGCAGCAGTACGGTACGCTGCAACCCGTAAGGGCGCAAAGCCGCCGACACCACAATGTTCGTATCGAGGACGACACGAAGCGGAAGCATCTATCGCTTTCTGGCGCGACGGGCGGCTGCGATTTCGCGGTCAATCTGCCGTGAAGTGAGTTTGTGGGTGCCCTTGCGGATCGACTCTTTCCCAATCAAGCGCAGGACTTCGGGCTCTGGAGCGGCTAGCCGGACGTAGTCGCGAATACTCAAAAGCACCGCCTGAGGAGTGCCGCGCTTCTCGATGACCAGCGACTCTCGCTCCTCGGACACCCGGCACAACAATTTCCCGAAATTGCTGCGCGCGTGTAGGGCAGAAACTACATTGTGACCGTTTTTTGTCGTATGCAGCATAGACTCTACAGCTCGAGTGAATGAACTGTACACTATATTTTACCGTATCGAGTCAAGGCCTGGAGGCAGGTAAGTGAGATACACTCGATGGAGCCACTACTGTATCGGGAAGACGCCGCACAATGCGAAAAGGCTTCACCAGACACCCAAAACCGGACGCGCCCGGGACGCACGTCAAGAACTACATCACGCCGAGCGGACTCGAGCGCCTCAAAGATGAGCACCGGTTTCTGCTCACCCGGGAACGCCCGGCCGTGACCGAGGTGGTGGCGTGGGCCGCCAGCAACGGCGATCGCAGTGAAAACGCCGACTATAAGTACGGCAAGCGCCGGCTGCGGCAGATCGATGGCCGGATTCGCTTTCTCACCAAGCGAATCGAAGCCGCGGAGGTGGTGGACCCGGAAGCCCCGAGAGCGGGGCAAGCGGCGACGAGGGCATTCTTCGGAGCGACCGTGCGCTATGCCAATGCCGCGGGAGTATCGCGAGAAGTGAGCATTGTGGGCACCGACGAAATCGATCTCAACCGCAACCACATTAGTTGGGTGTCGCCTCTGGGACGCGCGTTGATGAAGTCGGCAGCGGGTGACAGCGTAGTCCTGCAATTGCCGGGCGGCACAGAATCCCTAACTGTGCTGGAAGTGCGTTACGAGCGCATTGCTGTGGAACCGTTCCGTGAACCGCCTGGCTCCGAGGCGGCGGGCAAGAAACTCCCGCGCCGGCACTAATCCACCTGACGAAAAACAAGGCCGGTGGCCCATGTTCCGCGTAGCGGGAGCGAGCTAACCTGGGAAACATGTCAAGGCTTCGCTCGGGCAGGGTTGTTGATGTTCGCTAGTCACAGAGCTGCAGTCGATGCTTTACGTAGTCTTGCTTTGTGCCGTGGCAACCCAATCGCTCGCACGACAGATCACACTTTCGCCCAAATCACTTGACATGTACGGTAACACCGTACATAATGAGAGCGTTCTTCGGGTGTTTCTCTCTTCAGCCGCCTTTGGCCCGAACAAGTCAACGGCGCGCGGGAAAGCCGCGGTATAGCTTACGAAGGAAACACCTTGTGCTTCTCGACTTTCGCCACAAAGGGCTAAAGCGCCTGCACGAAGACGGAAGCGCTAAGGGCGTGTCCTCTGCAATCGCCGACAAACTGCGCAAGCTTTTGTTTGCTCTTGAAACTGCCGAAACACTGGAGCAAATGGGACGCTTCCCCGGTTGGAAGCTGCATCCGCTTAAGGGCGAGATGAATTCGGCCATCGATATTGATTTGATCGATTACCACTAGGAGCCGGCGATGCCGATGAAGAACCCGCCCCATCCGGGCGAACTGGTAAGAACCGAAATCATCGAAGCGCTTGGCCTGACAGTCTCGAAGGCGGCGGAGATTTTGCAAGTACGCCGCGCTACCCTCTCCGACCTGCTGCACGGGAAAGCGGCACTCACGCCGGAAATGGCTTTGCGCATTGAAAAAGCCTTCGGCCCTGAGATGGACCATCTTCTCCGAATGCAGCTCGCCTATGATGTCTCGAAAGCGCGAGCACGGGTGCGCGGGCTTTCGATCAAACGCTATGTTCCGGCTTGAAGCTGAAGGGTCAGGTCAGATCGATAACGGACGGCCGATCGCCCAATCTCGCACGGGCGACCGATCCCTAAGGAGGACCACGTCGTTGGAGAGCGTGGCGTCACCACGTGTTGTACGCCGTGCCGTCGCTGCCCACGCCGCTCGAGCCGCTGTGCACGTCATTGATACCGGTTTCCTGCTGGTCAACCGTCAACTGGTAGTCTTCCTCGTCCACTACCCAGGTATCGTTGCGCCCGGTCATCGGGTCTTTCGGGACGGTCTTCAAATATCCGGCGCTCACCAGGTCATCCAGCGCCTGCGGCGCCTTCTGCTTGTCCAGCGTGTACTGCGAGATGATCGAGCGCAGCGTGAACAGATTCTGCCGCAACACCGATTCCTTCGCCCGGATAATAGACTGGTTATACGCCGGCACCGCAATGGCGATCAGGATCAGCATGATGCTGATCACGATCATCAGCTCAATCAGCGTGAAGCCCCGGCTTCGCGATCTGCGCAGTCTTGCCATTTACCAGTCCCTGTACTTGGTGCCGTCCAGTCCTACGCCCTGCGACTTGGTGTACACATCGAACACGTTCTGCTCGCCCCAGCTGTCCGCGTCGGGATCATCCTGCATGGAGTGCAGTCCCCACTCGTTGGTGCCCGTCATCGGGTCCGTGGGAATCCGGCGCAGAAATTTCACTTTCTTTCCGCCCACATCCACGCCCTTCACCAGCGTCTCGAGGTCCGGCGGATACCCCTCGGTCCCTACCTTGGTCTGGAACGCGCCCCGGTCGGCAGCATCCTTGTAGCGGTCAATCGCGTCCCGCATCTCCCACAGGTCCCGCCGCAGTTCGCGCTCCTTCTCCCGCTTGATGGTCACCCGCGCCAGCGGCACCGCCAGTGATGTCAGGATCACCAGGATGGCCGTGGCCACGATCAGCTCAATCAGCGTGAAGCCGCGCGTCTTCGTGCCGGTCCTGCGTGCGTAGATGTTCTTCGCCGCTGCTGTCATAGAAATAGATCGTCGGGAAGCGCCCCGTCCTGCAGCCGCGGAGGAACCGCGCTGGGCGGCCTGGGCCCGATCCGTCCGCTGCGGACCGCAGCGGCGGCCGCGTCCTTTATTGGATCGTCACCGTCGCGGTCGTTCCCGCCACCGGCAAGGCTTGCATGCCCGGATCGCGCGCGCCCCCTCGGGCAATGGTCAAAGCCGCCTGTCCCGCCGACTTTGCCAGGAACGTCAGGGTCACCACGGAACCCTGTCCAAACACTCCGTTCGCCCCCGGCGGCCGTGTCGCGGTTATCTGCAATGTTCCGCTGGCATCGTCGTCGCGATGTACCAGCGCCACCGGCTGGCCGTCCTGTGACAGGAACCCGCCGTTTGAAATATTCACTACCTGCAGGATTTTCGGATCGTAGCTCACCTGCAGCGGCACCGAGTGCACGTTCTGCGCGCCCGATAACAGCACATTCACGGCAATCGTCGCCCCGACCGGCTGCTTGATGCTTGCCGGATCAAACATGAAGCTCGCATTCCCCGCGGGCGCTTGCGGCGCGCTTGGCGGCGTCGCCTGTCCTGGCGGCGGTGTCACCTGCGGCGCCGTCTGTGCCGGTGCCTGGCTCGCGGGCGCGGCCGCAGTCCCGCCTCCGTTTGTCGGGGTCTGCGAGCGGCTCACCCGCCGCAACGCGATCGCGCTGGCAGTGCCAACTTCCAGCGCCTTCTGGTTCAGATCGCTGAGCTCCTGGCTGCGCACGATGTGCGGAATCAGCACAAACACCACTTCGTTCTCGCGGTGCTCCGTGTTCGTTTGCCCGAACAGATATTTCAGGATCGGAATCTGCGCCAGCCCCGGTATCCCGCTCAGCGACTTCGTGGTCTGGTCTTCCAGCATGCCGCCCATCAGGTTGGCCTCGCCTTCCTTCAGGCGGACCTCGTGCTCGATCTTTCTCTGTCCGATGATCGGCTGGCTGATGCCTCCAATGTTCGACTGTCCTGTCACCGACGAGATGTCCAGCATCACCTTCAGCGTCACTTCTCCGTTGGCGTGCACTTTGGGTGTGATGTCAATATTCACGCCCACATCCAGATACTGGAACTGCGTATTCACCAGCGGATTGATGCCCACGCCTCCTATGCCCGGCTGGAACGACCCGGTCGCTACCGGCACCCGGTCGCCGATCTTGAGCGAAGCCTTCTGCCCATCCACCGCCCGCACCTGCGGATTCTGAATCAGTTTCACGCTGCTGTCGGTGAACAGCGCCGTCGCCGAAGCCGCCGGAATGGTCACCGTAAAGTCGTTTGCGTTCAGATTGCCCAGCCGGTTCAGGTTGACCTGGTTCGGCGTTCCTGAAGTTCCCGAAAGGTCGGTCGTCGTGGGAGTAGTCGTCCCCGTAGTGCCGCTCAAGGTTGTATTGATATTGTTCTGCAGGGCCACGGTCGCGCTGGTCGGCGGATTGATGCCCAGCGTGTGCACCTTGTCGCGGCTCACCTGCATCACCGCCACATCCACAATCACTTCCGGCTTCGACTTGTCGAGGTCGCTCACTAGCTTTTGCGCCAGCGCCACCTGGTCGGGCGTGCCCCGCACCACGATCGCGCCTTCCGAAGGCAGCGGCTGGATGCGCTGAATTTCCAGGATTTGCCGCAACGCGTTCACCACATCCTGCAACTCGGTCGGCTGCGACAAGTTGGCCAGATAGAATGTCTTGATGACGCTTTCTTCCAGGTCCTTGCGTTTGGCCGGATTGTCCGCGGCCACGAAAATCGTGTTCGGCGTCACCGGACGCCAGAACGTCTTTGACTCCAGCGCGATGATTTCCAGCGCCTCTTCGAGCGTCACTCCATTGAGTTCGATCTTGATACGCCGAGAGGTGTAGTCGGGATCGAACAGCACGTTCACGCCCGCCAGCTTCCCCACCGTTTCGTAGATGACTTTCGTATCTTCCGTCAGCTTGATGGTGATGGGGACGTTCGAGATCGCCGTCAGTTCGACCGGCCCCTGGGCCTCGTCCAGCCGTTTCTGCAGCGGTGAAAGCGGAGGCGTCGCCGCCTTGGGCCCGGGTTCTCCCTTGGCGGCATCAATCATTTGCTGGGTGCGTTTGACTTCCTGCTTGGCAATGAAACTCGAGGTGTCGATTTCCGCGGCTTTCTGGAATTCCGCCAGCGCGGCATCCAGTTGTCCCGCTTCCCGCAGCAATTGCCCACGGTGCACGTGCGACGCTCCCGCCAGGAACCGCAGCCGCTCGAACGCCGCCCGGTAAGACAACTCCTTCGGCTTCAGGTCGTAGGCTTGCTTGTAAAAGTCATAGGCCTGCTCGTAATTCTGCCGCGCCTCGGCATCTTTCCCGTGCTCGAACAACGACTTGGCTTTATCGGCGGCAGCCGGCAGCGTAATACTCAGGACTAGCAAAACCAAGGCCGCCGGGCGAATCAGGCGCATCATCAAAATGGTCCCTCGCAGACAGTCTTCCCCGCAGGCCGACCCTGACCCCGGGTCCGTTGCTCTTTTTCCCTTGTTGAAGACGTAATCTGGCGCGATTATAGCATCGCGCCGGAGTGTGCCGAAGTTACTGGTCTGGTAGCAGTTAACTCCTTGGTATTAGCCCCAATAGCGACTTTTCCCCGCTTCGCCGCAGTGCCTGCACCCTGCCGCCGTGCCCACGCCGCTGCCCGATGCGGTACCCTATCCCCAGCCATGCCGCGCCAGCCCACACAGCAGACCAAACCTAGCCCGGAGAAAAATCCCCGCCGGGATCCCACCGCCTCCGGCCAGCGCGACGCTTCCGTTAACAGGATCGCTTCCCATAACTACTTCTTGCTGGAAAAATTTGAGGCCGGGGTCGCCCTCACCGGCACCGAGGTCAAGTCCGTGCGCGCCGGCCGCGCCAACCTCAAGGACGCCTATGGCCTCCTCAAGGACGGCGAACTCTGGCTGCTCAACTGCCACATCGGCCCCTACGAGCACGGCAACATCTTCAATCACGCACCCTTACGCACCCGCAAGCTGCTGATGCACAAAGAAGAACTCCGCAAGCTCGTCGGCAAAACCCAGCCCAAAGGTCTCACCCTCATTCCCACCCGCATGTATTTCAAGAACGGCAGGGTAAAAGTCGAGCTCGCCCTCGCCAAGGGCAAGCAGCTCTGGGACAAGCGCGAAACCGAACGCCGCCGCACCGCCGACAAGGAAGCCCGCGAAGCCGTCGCCCGCGGCCGCCGCCGCTAGCCGCTGCTGCATGATGAACTCCGCGGCCTTGCACTACACTGTGATGGTGAAGATGGAAGTCTTTAGTTGGCGGCTTTCCTCCGGCTGCAAAGCGGCACTCGATCAGGAAGCCCGGCGCCGGAACATCCGTCTCTCGGACCTGCTCGACGAGATCGCGAGCGACTGGCTCGCGCATCGCCGCGCTGGCAAAGATGAAGCCGAGCAGGCTACCATCCGGAAACGCGCGGCCGCAGCAATCGGCTCCGTGCGCGGACGCGATCTTGCACGCTCCGCTCGCGCCAGCCAGCTCGTCCGCGAGCTCATCGCCCGCAAGCACGCCCAGGAATCTCGTGCCTCCAGGAGGCCTCACTGAAACCGGTGCCACTGGCAAGAAAGCGCTTCACCGTCCTGCCCCGCCGCTGAGTTTCCGCGCTATCATGGCGCCCAGCGAGGCTGCCATAAGGACCGCCAACCTCAAGTCCGGCATGCCGCTCGTGCACGAAGCGCTGCAGCGCTTCGACCGCGAACTTGCGCTCGCCCGCCAGCAGGACGTCCCCCTGCTCAAACTCATTCACGGCTACGGTTCCAGCGGGGCTGGCGGCGAGATCCGCATCGCCGTGCAGAAACGCCTGCTCGAACTGGCGCAGGACGGCCAGATTCGCGGCTGCATCTTCGGCGAGCACTGGTCCCGCTCCGACGACCTCGCCTGGAAGCTGCTGCAATCCCACCCCGAACTCAAGCACGATCCCGACCTCGGGCGCAGCAACCGCGGCATCACGATCGTCCTGCTCTAGCCCCCGCCGGGTTGTTTGTCATTCTGAGCAAGCCGCTTTTGCGCAGCGAAGAATCTGGGCGAGCCGCGCGAAGTGTCGCGCCTTTGCGACACCCATGGATTGTCATTCTGAGCAAGCCGCTTTTGCGCAGCGAAGAATCTGGGCGAGCCGCGCGAAGTGTCGCGCCCTTTGCGACACACCAATCGCGCGCTCGGCTCGCATCCTCTTGAAATCTCCCCGTCCAGCCTTAACCCTGCCCTTGCGCATTGCCGCCTCCGCCGACGATACTGGTGCCATTGCCATGAAAACCAATCTTTCGCTCTCTAATCCTGCGTCCCTCGAAACCGAATGCCTGGTCGTGGTCGTGCTCGACCGTGGCGCGAAAAACAAATCTGAAGTCTCCCTCGAGACTCGCGAAGCCGCTCTGCGCGAAGCCGCCGCCGAAGTTCTGGCCAGCGGCGAAGTCACCGGCAAGATGTTTGAAACCAACCTGCTGCATCGTCCGGCTAAATTGCAGGCTCGCCGCCTCTTGCTGCTCGGCGGAGGCAAAGCCGACGCCTTCACTTCGTTCGAACTGCGCCGCCTCGCCGGCGCGGCCGTTCGCTTCCTCAAGTCCAAAGGCTTTCGCAGTTTCGCTTTTGTCGTGCCGGAAGGCGTGGCTGCAGAAGACGCCGTCAAGGCCATTGTCGAAGGCGCATTCGTCGGCAACTTTGAGCCCGATACCTACAAGAGCGATCGCAAGGACCAGCGAATTGACTCGATCACCGTCGTAGCCAGCGGCGATCAAGGGCGTCTGCAGCGGGCGGTTGACGAGGCCCGCATCATCGGCGAATCGCAGAACTTCACTCGCGAACTGGTCAATGAACCCAGCAATCGCATGACCCCGGGCATCCTGGCCGAGCACGCCCGCAAGATGGCGCAGGAAGTCGGCCTCAAGTGTGAAGTCTTTGGCGGAGAGAAGATCCGCGAGCTGAAGATGGGCGCGTTCTGGGGCGTGGCCCAGGGTTCCGATGAACCGCCCGCGCTGATCGTCCTGCGCTACGAACCAGCCGGCGCTCCGGAGCAACCCGTGCTCGGACTCGTGGGCAAGGGCATCACTTTTGACACCGGCGGCATTTCCATCAAGCCTGCCGACGGCATGGAGAAAATGAAATACGACATGGCCGGCGGCGCGGCCATGCTGGGCGCCATGCGCGCCATCGCGTTGCTCAAACCGAAAATGAAAGTCACCGCCATCGTCTGCGCCACCGAAAACATGCCTTCCGGCAAGGCGCAGAAGCCCGGCGACGTGCAGATCGCCATGTCAGGCAAGTCCATCGAGATCATCAACACCGATGCCGAAGGCCGGCTGGTGCTGGCCGACGGACTGTTCTACGCCCGCCAGCTCGGCTGCACGCACCTGATTGACGCCGCCACCCTGACTGGGGCGGTGGTGGTGGCGCTCGGCTACATCAACGCCGGAGTGTTCGCCAACGACGAGAAAATGTATGAAGGATTCCGCCAGGCGCTGGCTCGCGCGGGAGAAAAATTCTGGCGCATGCCGCTTGACGAGGAATACAAGGAAAGCATCCGCTCCAATATCGCCGATATCATCAACTCCGGCGGCCGCTGGGGCGGGGCCGTCACTGCGGCCATGTTCCTGAAGGAATTTGCCGAGGAGACTCCCTGGCTGCATCTTGACATCGCCGGCACTGCCTGGATGGAAGACCAGAAGCCTTGGATCGCGAAGGGCCCTTCCGGCATTGCCGTGCGCACCCTGGTGGAATTCGCCCGCAGGTTTCCGGGCTGAGCACCTGCGGACGGGCCAGGAGGCCAGCCCGTCCGCAACTACTCCTCCCCTGCGGCAGACTTACTTCGCAATCTGCTCGAACGCCTGCCGGAAATCCGTCAGCAGCGGAGTTTCGTTCGTCTCCAGTCCGCCCCGGCCCATCACCCGCCACAGGTATTGACTGTTGCGCGGCCAGCTGTGGCCGTCATAAACCGCCAGAACGTCTTCCGAAGGACGGCTCTGCACCATGATCACGATGTCGGCCTGCCCCGGCTGGTACACCAGGATGAGACGTCCCCACTTCTGGATGGCATCCTGCACCGCGGCGATAGCGTTGCGGTCCTCGGGAAGCAGGTTCAGATCGAACTGGTCCCCGTCGTAAGCGGTCACATAGACATAGCGGGCATTCGCCAGGATCCCGGGCAGCTTGGGCACAGAAGGCTGGGCCAACGCTGTCGCAGCCATCAGAAAACAAACGCATAGCGCGATGCATGCGTTTTTCATATAGACCTCCCGCGAACTTTCTACGTGATTAGATGGGTCAGGGGTTGCTTTAGTTGCTACCCGGAGCCGGGCTGTTCGGACCAGCCTGACCTCATACCTCTCTGGGATGGTCGCGTTTTGCGCAGGAATGCTCCAGGAACGACGGGCGCGCCCGAGAACCAGCGATGCAGCATCCGGCCCCTGGAAACGCCCTATAACTCAACCTCGCGCAAACGCCTGCATTTGTGTACGTACATATATATACCGTTGATGCTGCACATATATCCGATCATGAGGAAAACGCCGTACTTTCGGCATCGGCGACGTTATTTCGGCAGCGCTTGCATGAGCCGTTTACATCACCGGAGGAACGGTGATGCCCATGACCGCGAGGGCGCGGATCAGTTCGCGGCGCACCACCGCGGCCGTGGCCAGCAGGAATTTCTTCCTGCCCTCATCGGCTTCCGCCAGGATGGGATGACGATGGTAGAAAGTATTGAAAAGCTGGGCGAGTTGAAACACATGCTTGGCCAGGTAAGCCGGCTCGGTGGCGGCGATGCACTGCTCCACCATGTAGGAAGTCTTCGCGGCAGCCAGCCAGAGCTCCCATAGTTCATCGCCGGGCTCGCCGTTGAGAAACTGTGCGAAGTCCACGCCCGCGGCGGAGAACTGGTCGGCATCCATTCCGCCCTTGCGGAAAATGTTGCTGGCGCGCACCACGGCATACTGCGCGTAAGGTCCCGTCTCGCCTTCAAAGCTCAAGGCGTCCTTGAAATCGAACGCGATGACCGAGGGCTTGGTGTACTTCAGCATGAAATAGCGCAGCGCGCCGATGGCAATCTGTGCAGCGATCCCGGCGCGCCCGGCTTCGTCGAGTTCGGGATGGCGCGTGTCCACTTCTTTCTTCGCCGAGGCGATCAGCGTATCGAGCAGGTCATCCGCCTTCACGCCAAACCCTTTGCGTCCGGAGACTTCGATGTAGGCGCGGCCCTTATCTTCCTCGCTGAGCTCGTAGCCCAGTTCGGCGGCGCAGCGCGGCGTGAGCGCCACCATCTCGTAGGAAAAATGCGTGTAGTGGTCAGCGGCTTCGCCATGGCCCAACCCGCGAAGCGCTTCAATCACCGTGCTTTGCGCCTCGGCCTGGCGGGCATCAATCACGTTGTAGATTTCGGCCACATCGCCGAAGTGAGGATGGTCTTTCTCTTTCTCGGAGGTCGAGATCCAGCAATCGTGCCCGTTGGGATAGCGGTAGAACTTGCGGTAACCGAAGTCCTTGCCCAGGAGACCGAACTTCCACATGTGATAGGCGATATCTTTGCCCACGTACCCGACGGTGCCGTTGGAGCGGACGATAACTTTCTGGTCTTCCTCAGCAACCCGCTCCGCCGCTTCGGAACCCCGCTCCGCAGCTTTGCCCTCTTCCGCGGGCGAGGAAGCCCGCGCCACGCCGGCGCGTTTCATTACCCAGCAGCCCTGGTTCTTGCCGTTGCTTTCGTAGAAGAGCACGCCGGCTTCTTTCAGCTTGGCGAAGGCCGCGTTCCAGAAATGCAAATGCAGAATTTCGCTCTCGCGCGGCAGGAAATCGTATTCGATATCCAGCCGGTCCATGGTTTCGAGATGACGGCGCAGCACGGCCACTGAAATCAACTCGGCGAGCGCGGCGGTTTCGTTGTCGCCTTCTTCGAGCGCGTGCAGGGTCTGGGTGCGCACCTGCAGGTTCTGCTTATCCTGCTCATACCATTGCGAAACACGGGCATACAGGTCCCAGCAGTAGTAGTCGAAGCGCGGCTGGCGGACGAGTTGTTCGATTTCACCGCGCGATTTCTTCTCAAGATGCAGAAAACCAACGACTACATCGGCGACCTGCACGCCGGTGTTGTCGATGTAGTTCTGGATATCCACTTCCCTGCCCGCAAAGCGCAACAGGCGTACGAACGTGTCGCCAAGAATGGCGTTCCGGAGGTGGCCGATGTGCGCGGCTTTGTTGGGGTTAATGCTGGAATGCTCAACCAAAATCTTGCCCGAAACTCGATCGGCCTCGGGTTTTGTATCGGCCGCGAGGGCCGCGGCCAGTTCGGCGCGATTCAGGCGCGCGTTGATGTAGCCCGCGCCGGCCAGCTCAAGTTTTTCAAAACCAGGGATTTGGCCGATGCCGGCGACGACTTCCTCGGCGATCTTGCGCGGGGGCTTGCGCAGCTTCTTCGCCAGCTCGAACGCGAGCGGCAGAGCGTACTCTCCCAGCGCTACCTTGGGCGGCTGCTCGATAACGATTTTGGGCAGGTCGAGGCTGTAGGCGCGGTGCAGAAAGTCGCGCACGTGCTGAGCCAGGCGGCGTTCCAGGTGGCGATACAAGAGTCCCTCTAACTTGTTGAAGAAAATAGCGATTGTAGCAGAGCGCGCGGGGCACCGAGGGTTTGACGGCGGTGACCGGGCTTCCCTATGATGAAAATTCAGCCGTACCGCGTTTCTCTTTATGCGCATCGCCTACCTCGATTGCTTTTCCGGTATAAGCGGCGACATGTTTCTGGGCGCGCTGGTCGATGCCGGAGTTCCGTCCCGGCTGCTGGAAGAGACCGTGGCGGCACTGAATGTGGATGCACGCCTCGAAATTTCGCGGGTGGACCGCAGCGGAATTTCCGCCACCAAGGTGGACGTGTGGGTGGCGGGCGAAAAAGATCTGCCGCGGGAAGAATATTGGGCGAAGGAAGCGGACCATTCGCGGCACGAACATCTTCATTCTCATCAGCATGGGCACGATGATCATCACGAGCATGAGCATCATGATCATGCCAAGCACGAACACCCGGCGCGCGAGATGTCCGCGGAACACAAACATGGGCGTGGGCTGACAGAAATCCGCAAGATCATTGCAGGGGCAGCCATTTCGGAAAACGCGAAGAAGACGGCGGTATCCATTTTCGAAACGCTGGGCGCGGCCGAGGCGAAGATCCACAACACGACAGTCGAGAGCGTTCACTTCCACGAAGTGGGCGCGGTGGATGCGATGGTGGACATTGTGTGCGCGGCGGTGGGAGCAGAGGCGCTGGCGGTAGATGAAATCGTCTGCTCGCCGCTGAACGTGGGAAGCGGAACGGTGAAATGCGCGCACGGCACGCTTCCGGTGCCGGCACCGGCGACGGTCGAGATTCTGAAGGGTACGCCGGTGTATTCCTCGGGAATCGAAGCGGAACTGGTGACGCCCACGGGCGCGGCGATCGTGAAAACGCTGGCGCGGCGGTTCGTGGCGTTTCCGGAGATGAAGATCGAGCGGGCGGGCTACGGCGCCGGGTCACGCGATTTTCCCGGGCACGCAAATGTGGCGCGGCTGACGGTGGGCGAGGCGCAGCCGCAAATGGCGGCGAAGACATCGCAGGAGACCATCACGGTGCTGGAAGCGAATTTGGATGACCTGAATCCGCAGGTGTTTGGTTACGTAATGGAGAGGTTGCTGGAGGAAGGGGCGCTGGACGCCTTCGGCATGCCGGTGCAGATGAAGAAGGGGCGGCCGGGAATGCTGCTGACAGTGCTGGCAAAGCCCGAGGACGCAGGCAAGCTGAGCCGGATCCTTTTCACCGAGACCACCACGCTCGGGGTGCGGCGGCGCGACGAGCAGCGGCAGGCATTGATGCGGCGATGGGAAAACGTGAACACGCCGTGGGGCGAGGTGCGGGTGAAGATCGCCAGCATGAATGGAACGGTGACGAATTACGCCCCCGAATACGAAGATTGCCGGCGAATTGCCGAAGAACATCATGTGCCGCTGAAAGCGGTCCTGCAAGAGGCGGCACGGGCCTATCTCGGGCTGGACCGAAAGGCCTAACGAGCGCCAGGTTGCGAAAAATTCTATGAGCAGGAAGTTCTACATCACGACACCGATTTACTACGTGAACGCGCGGCCGCACATCGGCCATGCCTATACGACGATCGCCTGCGATGCGATTGCACGGCGGCAGCGGATGCTGGGAGCCGACACGTTCTTCCTGACCGGCACGGACGAGCACGGGCAGAAGATCGAACGGGCGGCGCAGGCGATGGGCAAGACGCCGCAGCAATACGCGGACGAGATCTCGGCCGAGTTCCGCGCGCTATGGCAGCGCATGGGAATTTCGAACGACGACTACATCCGCACCACGGAGGAGCGCCACCGCAAGCGGGTGCAGGAACTATTCCGGCGAATCCGCGACAAAGGCTACATCTACAAGGGCACGTACACCGGGCAGTATTGCGTGTCGGACGAGCTGTATGTGGACGGGGCGCAGCCCGGCGACCCGTGCCCGAGCTGCGGACGGCCGACAGAAACGGTGCACGAGGAAAATTATTTCTTCAAGCTCTCGGCCTTCCAGGAGAAGCTGCTCGAACTGTATGCCAACCCGGAGTTCATCCGCCCGGACACGCGGCGCAATGAAGTGATCTCGTTCGTGCGCGGCGGGCTGCGTGATCTCTCGATCAGCCGCTCGACCTTTTCCTGGGGCATTCCGGTGCCGGACGATCCCAAGCACGTGATTTATGTGTGGCTGGACGCGCTGGCCAATTACATCACCGCGATCGGGTTCGGCTCATCGCACAAAGCGGCGCAGGACGCTTTCCAGAAATACTGGCCGGCGGACGTGCAGATGATCGGGAAAGAGATTGTCCGCTTCCACTGCGTGTACTGGCCGGCGTTTCTGATGGCGGCGGGGCTGCCGGTGCCGCTCAAGATCGTGGCCCACGGCTGGCTGCTGTTCGAGGAAAACAAGATGTCGAAGTCGCGCGGCAACATCGTGCGGGCGGAGACCATCCTCGACGTACTGGGCAACGACGCGCTGCGCTATTTCCTGCTGCGCGAGATCGTGTTCGGGCAGGACGGATCGTTTTCTTTCGACGCGCTGGTGCAGCGGTACAACGCCGACCTGGCGAACGGGCTGGGGAATTTTGCCAGCCGCACGCTGACCATGATGGCACGCTACTTCAAGGGCGAGGTGCCGTATCCCTCGCATACGGTGGCGCATTCGGCGACGGATGATGCCATTGCAGAAACGGCGCGCAAAGTGATCGCCGACTACGGCACGCTGGTGGACCAGTTCCAGTTTTCGCGGGCGCTCGAGACGGCGTGGGGACTAGTGGCGGCAGTGGACAAGTACATAGTGGAGAATGAACCCTGGGCGCTGGGAGAAAGGCAGGATGAAGAGAGCCGGGCGCGGCTGGCGACCATTCTCTACACGGCCGGGGAGGCGTTGCGGATCGTGACGGCGCTGGTGCACCCGGTGATTCCGGAGGCGACGGCGAAGATCTGGGCGCAGCTCGGACTGGGCGAGATACAGAAATTTCCGCTGACGGAATTGAAGTGGGGACAACTCCACCTGGGAACCAAGCTGGGCGAGATCCAGCCGGTATTTCCGCGAGCCGACAAGAGCGCCATTGAGAGGATGCAGAAGATGGAAGAGCAAGGAAGAACCGCGCCGCCAGCGACGGAAGCACCGGCTGCGCCGGCTACGGCTGCGGGGAAAGCGGCAGCCGCGGCGGTTCCGGATGGAAAGATCAGCATTGATGATTTCGCCAAGATCGAGCTGCGCGTCGGCCAGGTGAAAGTGGCGGAAAAAGTGAAGGGCGCGGACAAACTGCTGCGTCTGGAAGTGGACATCGGGACGGAAGTGCGGCAACTGGTGGCGGGAATTGCGGAAGCGTACGCGCCGGAAACGCTGATCGGACGGAAAGTCGTGATCGTGGCGAACCTGGCTCCGCGCAAACTGCGCGGGCTGGAATCGAATGGAATGATCGTGGCGGCGTCGCTCGAAGGCGGCAAGCCGGTGCTGGCCGCCTTTCTGGAAGAGGTTCCGATCGGGGCGAGGCTGAAGTAGTGTTCGTCGATTCCCACGCACATCTCGAGATGGAGCAGTTCGACGCGGACCGCGAGCAGATGATTGCAAGGGCGCGGGAAAGTGGCGTCGAGACGATTGTGGCGATCGGCAGCGGCACCGGGCCGGGGTCGCTCGATTGCGGCATTCAACTGGCGGAGAAATACGAGTTCATTCATGCCACCATCGGCATTCATCCGCATGAGGCGAAGCTGGCGCAGGAAAGCGATTTCGAGGAACTGGAGCGGCTGGCGAAACGGCCGAAGGTAATTGCGTGGGGCGAGATCGGGCTGGATTATTACTATGACCATTCGCCGCGCGAGGTGCAGAAAAGCGTTTTCACGCGGCAG
>Ga0335079_10004068_pt1 | contig 16808 bp, 15 predicted proteins | sample Lox_Sample_33_FD_206719 | JGI IMG/M metagenome (GOLD analysis project Ga0335079, IMG submission 206719) | Soil microbial communities from Loxahatchee National Wildlife Refuge, Florida, United States - Lox_Sample_3.3 | ecosystem: Environmental > Terrestrial > Soil > Wetlands | place: USA... | reverse complement strand
TAAACGATCAGGTATGGGTACTCGATAAGCTCTGGCGTCCCTTCAACCAATCCGGGACGGCCCATATGCGCCAGTGCGTCCAACTCCAGTAGACTTATGCGCTCGACGATTCGAGCCACCATGCCGCCTGCCGCGCGAGGATCGTCTTGAGCAATCCGGTCGAGAATCTGGTTGAGGTCACGTTCCGCAGACTCGCGTATAATGACTTTCATCCTTTATAACGGCTGCGCAGGCGCGCCTTGAATTGTCCGAGGGTCAGTAACTTTGGATTGCGGTCCCCCATGCGCCGGCGCACCTCGGCAACTTGCTTTGCGCTTAGCCGCAGCACGCTGCTGCTCCGCTCTTCCATAAGCTCGACAACGCGCGCAACGTCAGCTTGACGCTCGGGCGGCCAAGCAAGCACGCGATCAAGAGCGGCTTTAACTCGTTTTCTGGTCATCGCGGCATCCGATCAGCTATCAAGCCTTCCACCCCGGCATCGTGAATCCGCGCTGATCGAGTTCGCGGTCGAGGGCAGCGCCCTGCTCCGCCGTTAGCGCCACGAGCGGCGGCCGCACGGTCTTCCAGGTGGCATCGCCGCCGAAGCGCGCGACGGTGTGCTTCAGGGCCGGGATCATCGGGAATTTCTGCATCGCAATGCGCAAGTCGCTGAGCTTCGCCTGGCGCTGGTCGGCGTCGGCCTCGCGCCAATGGGCGAAGAGATCGTGGATAGCCGCCGGGTTGATGTTCGCGGTGGCGCTGATGCAGCCCTTGCCGCCGCCGCGCATATTGGCGAGCAGGAACGATTCCGAACCCGCGAACACGTCGAACACGCCCGGAAATTCCTTGAGCATCGCCTCGGTGTTCTTCCAATCGCCGGAGCTGTCCTTAACACCCGCGATGATGCCTGGATAGGCCTTCAGCAGCCGCGCGATCAAAGTCAGGGTGATCGGCACGTTGGAGACCGGGGGAATGTGATAGAGGTAGATGCGCAGCCGCGCGTCGCCCACGCGCTCGATCACTTCGGCGAAATTCCGGAACAGGCCCTCATCGCTGACGCCCTTATAGTAGAAGGGAGGCAGCATCAACGCGCCCGCGCAGCCAAGTTCCACCGCGCGCTTGGTCAAGCGGACGGAGTCCGGCAGCGCGCAGCAGCCGGTGCCCGGCATCATGCGCGTGGGATCGATCTTTGCCCCGATCAGGGTTTCGAGCAGCGAAAGCCGCTCGTCGAGACTGAGCGAGTTTGCCTCGCTGTTGGTGCCGAACACGGCGAGCCCGCAATTCTGCGAAAGGAGCCAGCGGCAATGGCGCAACAGCCGCTCGGCATCGACCGAGAGATCGGCCTTGAACGGCGTCACCACGGGGGAAAGCAGGCCTTCCAGGCGCTTGGGATTGGCGGCGCTTTTTGCCGGCGGAGCAAGGGTGTCGATCGACATGGCGCATTTCTCCTGGCTTCGAGACAAAGAAGATTTACCACAGAGACACGGAGCAGAGAATGCTTTGAGCCTATGTGGCATCCGCTGAGGAAGATACTCAGATTGACACAGATATCGGAGTTTATCCGTGTACCGACGATTTTGACCGCCAATCCTAAGCGCTACTGCCCATGCCCCGGAATCTGCTAGGCTGCCGCATCGTTCCGAACGCAAGAGGCTAGTGATGGAACTGATCCCGCTTGGCCCCGATTTCGGCGTGGAGGTTCGCGGCGTGAATCTCGTCGATGTCGCCAGCAGCGATAAGGCCTATCGCGAGGTGCGCGCGGCCTTTGAGGCGCATTCGATCCTGCTGTTTCGCAACCAGACCGTGAGCGATGACGTCCAGGTCGCATACTCGCGCGCTTTCGGTCCGCTCGAGCTTGGCAAGGTCGCCTCGTTGGGCGCCGGCACCTTCTTTGCGCGCATCACCAATTTAGGTCCCGACGGGAAGCCGGTGCCGGCAACGGACAAGCTGGCGCTGCGCGTGCGGGCGAACCAGCTCTGGCACACGGACAGCTCGTTCCTCAAGACGCCCGCGCTCGCTTCGGTGCTGTCGGCGCGCATCTTGTCCGAGGCTGGCGGCGAGACGCAGTACACTTCGACGCGACGCGCCTGGCAGCGCCTTCCCGAAGCGCGGCAGCGCGAGCTTCGCGACCGAATTGTCACGCACAGCTACGCCAATTCGCGCGACCAGATCGATCCCAAGCTCATGGGACCCGAGGAGCGCGCGACCATGCCGCCCGTGCGTTGGCGCATGACTTGGCGCAATCCCGCCAACGACCAGCGCTCGCTCTATGTGGCGTCGCACGCCGGCGCCATCGACGGCATGCGCGACAACGAGGCAAAGGCGCTGCTGGCGGAACTCGTCGAAGGGGCCACCCGCGCCGAATACACTTATCTCCACCGCTGGCGCCCCGGCGACGTGGTCATGTGGGACAACCGCGCCACCATGCACCGGGGACGTCCGTGGCCGGTCGATCAGGCGCGCTCGCTGGTGCGCACCACGATCTCCGCGACCGACGCCGATGGTCTTGCGGAGCTGCGGCCGGCGGCGTAATTCGATCGAACGAGGAAAGCGACACCACGGAGCCACGGAGAACACCGAGAAGAGAAGATGATGCGCAAAGACAGACACGGCATCTCCGTGCCCTCAGTGCCTCCGCGGTGATTCTTTTGATTTGGTTTCCGATTCTGCCATCCCCTTCCTCTCGCTCCACGCGATGAACGACACAATCGCCCCCGCGGCTCAAACGGGGCCACCCGAGCCCGCGACGCCGGTGATGGCGCAGTACCTTGAGATCAAGCGCCAGCACCCCGACTCCCTGCTGTTCTATCGCATGGGAGATTTCTACGAGCTGTTCTTCGAGGACGCGGTCACGGCGGCGCGCGCGCTCGACATCACGCTCACGCGGCGGGGCAGGCACGAGGGTGACGACATTCCGATGTGCGGCGTTCCCGTGCATGCCGCCGAGGCCTATTTATCGCGGCTGATCCGCCAGGGCTTCCGCGTCGCGGTCGGCGAGCAGATGGAAGACCCGGCGCAGCGCAAGGGCCAGAAGGGGCCGCTCCGCCGCGCCGTCGTGCGGGTGGTGACGCCGGGCACCTTGACCGAGGACACATTGCTCGATGCGCGCCGGCACAATTACCTGGCGGCGCTCGCGGAAGCACAGGGGGCGCTGGCGCTCGCCTGGCTCGATCTCTCGACCGGCGACTTCGCGGTCGAGAGTCTCGCTCCGAGCGGGCTCGATGCCGCTCTGGCGCGGCTCGATCCCGGCGAGTTGCTGCTCGCCGATCGGCTCCTGCAGAGACCCGATCTGTTCGAGATGCTGGGTGCATGGAAACAGCGGCTGACGCCGCTCCCCTCGCAGCGCTTCGACAGTGAAGGTGGACGCCGGCGGCTCGAAGCGGCCTTCGCGGTCAAGAGCCTGGACGCTTTCGGCGCCTTCGAGCGCGCGGAACTCGCGGCCGCGGGCGCGCTCGTCGACTATGTGAGCCTGACGCAGCAAGGCAAGATGCCGCGGCTCGCGCCGCCGCAGCGCGTGGCAGCGGATGCGGCGATGGCGATCGACGCAGCGACACGCCGCAACCTCGAACTCATGCAGACGCTCTCAGGCGAGCGCAAGGGCAGCCTGATCGCCACCATCGATCGCACGGTGAGCGGTGCCGGGGGCCGGCTCTTGGCGGAGTGGCTCGCGGCGCCCTCGACCGATCCCGAGGCGATCGCCCATCGCCTCGACGCCGTCGAAGCGCTGCTGCGCGACGAACGGCTGCGCGACGATTTGCGTCAAGTCTTGAAGCGCTGCGCCGATATCGAGCGGGCGATGGCGCGGCTCTCTCTGGGGCGCGGAGGACCGCGCGACTTGGCGGCGCTGAGCGCGACCCTCGCCGCCGCCCATGAACTGCGCCGCCGACTTGAAGGCGCCGCCCTCGCGCTGCCTGCGGCGCTGATCGAGCGGGCAGCGATCGGCCTCGGCGACCACCATGCGCTGGTGGAGCGGCTCGGGCGCGCCCTCGGACCGGATTTGCCGCTGCTCGTGCGCGACGGCGGCTTCATCGCCCAGGGTTATTCGACCGAACTGGACCAACTTCGCGCGCTTCGCGACGAGAGCCGCCGCCTCATCGCCGAGCTGCAAGCGCGCTATCAAGGCGAGACCGGCGTCGCCTCGCTGAAGATCCGCCACAACAACGTGCTCGGCTACTATATCGAGGTGACGGCCACGCACGCGCCCAAGCTGGGCCAGGGCTTCATCCATCGCCAGACCATGGCGAACGCCATGCGCTTCACCACGACGGAAATGAGCGAGCTCGAGTCCAAGATTTTGAGCGCCGCCGACCGTGCGCTGGCGCTGGAGCTTAGGCTGTTCGAGGACCTGGTGGGCGAAGCGCTGGCGCAAAGCGAGGGAATCGCGCGCGCCGCGGCGGCACTCGCGTTCTTGGATGCGGCTTCAGCGCTCGCCGAGCTGGCGGCGAGCGAGCGCTGGTGCCGTCCGAAGGTGACCGACGGCACCGATTTTGCGATCACGGCAGGGCGTCATCCGGTCGTGGAGGCGGCACTCCGCTCCGAGCGCGAGCAGAGCTTCGTCGCCAACGACTGCGACCTAGCGCAGGAGCATCGCCTTTGGCTCGTCACCGGCCCCAACATGGCCGGCAAGAGCACATATCTGCGCCAGAACGCGCTGATCGCGATCCTCGCGCAAATGGGCTCGTTCGTCCCGGCCGGGCGCGCGCGGATCGGCGTTGTCGACCGGCTGTTCAGCCGGGTCGGCGCCGCCGACGATCTCGCGCGCGGCCGCTCCACCTTCATGGTCGAGATGGTGGAGACCGCGGCGATTCTCAATCAGGCGACGCCGCGCTCGCTGGTGATCCTCGACGAGATCGGCCGCGGCACCGCGACTTTCGACGGACTCTCGATCGCCTGGGCCACGGTCGAGCATTTGCACGACGAGAATCGCTGCCGCGCGCTGTTCGCGACCCACTACCACGAGCTGACCGCGCTCGCGGCGCGGCTGACGTCGCTTGCCTGCCACACCATGCGGGTCAAGGAATGGCAGGATGAAGTGGTGTTCCTGCACGAGGTGGCGCCCGGTGCCGCCGACCGCTCCTACGGCATCCACGTGGCCAAGCTCGCGGGCCTCCCGCCTGCGGTGGTCTCGCGCGCCGAGGCGGTGCTGGCGCTCTTGGAGAAGAGCGAGCAGTCGGGCGAGCTGGCACGGCTTGCAGATGACCTGCCGCTCTTCAGCGCGGCACGACCAAAGGGCGGGACGCCGGCGCGAGACTCGGCGCTAGATCAAGCGCTCGGCGCGATAGAGCCCGATACCCTTTCGCCACGCGAGGCGCTTGAGCTGATCTATCGGCTCAAGGGCTTGCTGCAGAAGCGCTGAACGATCGGCCGCTCAGCGCGGCGTGTATGCGGTCTTGAAGCCCGGATTGGTCGCGGGGCGCATGGCGTTCGGGAAATTCCAGTCGGTCTTCACGTCGACCTCGACCCCCTTGATGCCCTTGTAGACCTCGTAGGGGTCCGGGATCGAAACGAAGCGGTCGTAAATGCGCGCCCCCTTCTGCGTCGTCGCACCGCAGAACGCGCGCACCGTCCCGACGTTGAACAGGCGATCGATGATGCCGACGACCACGTCCAACTCCTGGATGCGGTCATAATCGATGCTCTTGAAGGAAGTGCCGAACACGCCGCCACGCATCATCAGGCGCCGGTTCGTGTAGGCATAGACCGTGTTGCCCTGCACCAGCACGACATAGGCGCAGTAGCCGAGGCTGATCCAGACCGGAATGCCGTCCATGACCATGGTGAAGAGCAACGGCAATCCCGTGAGCGACTTGCCCCCGTGGGCCGAGCCGAATTGGATGTGACCGCCGAAGAGCATGAAGCCCCAGATGGCACCGAAGACGAGGATCGGCAGGGTGTGCAGCGCGAAGGGCCAGAACACGGGTCGCCCCTGCCAGAGAATCGTTTCCCCGGGCTCGCGGACCGATTCGAAATCGGGAGCTGGATCCTGGAGCATGGCCGCGCACCTCGGTTCGATGATCGAAACGAGATTGGACCGATAGGCTTAGGGAACCGTAAAGCGCGCCTCGGCCGATAGGGCGGTGCTAGCTCAGATGCGCGGCGATCGTCATTAAGGGAGTGGTCACCAGCTTACCGATGAGGCTCACGCCCTCGACTGCGATCAGACTCAGTACTGAAACGATGATCCCGTATTGGATCAGGCCCGCGTGCCTGCGGCTCCGATCATGCCGCTCTGCGATGCTTTCCATCGTCTGCCCTCCCCGAACTCTTGTGGCCCGCTTTATCGGCTATATTTCTGTTAAAGACAAGGAAATTTTGTAGTAAATACTGCGAAAATTTTAGCAAATTATTGTATTAATTCCGTTAACCTTAATATTCGCAAATGCACAGTGCCCGAGCGTGCATGACGGGCGGAAATCCGTGCTTCATGCGCTGACGCGCACCTCGCCCTTGCGCTCGCGCGCGACCGGCTTTATCGAAGCGCCATGTCCCGTGAACGCCTACGCGAGCTGATCACCGAGGCGCGTCGCGCCGTGATCTTCACCGGTGCCGGCATCTCCACCGAATCCGGAATTCCCGACTTCCGCAGCCCCGGCGGGGTCTGGAGCCGGATGCGGCCGATTTATTTCGACGAGTTCGTGAGCAGCGAGGAAAAGCGGCGCGAGGCCTGGGATCGCACCTTCTCGGGTTCGGCCGGGTGGGTCGGCGCCAAGCCCAACCAAGGGCATCACGCGGTGGCGCGGCTCGTGGCGCGCGGCAAGGTTTCCGTCGTCATCACCCAGAACGTCGACAACCTGCACCAGGACGCAGGGGTGCCGAAAGCGCGAGTGATCGAGCTGCACGGCAATGCCACCTATGCCAAATGTCTCGATTGCGACCTCCGCCACGAGCTCGAGGTGCTGAAGCAGAGTTATCTGGGCCGGGGCGAAATTCCGACGTGCCGCGAGTGCCGCGGTCTGGTCAAGACCGCGACCATCTCCTTCGGTCAGGCGATGCCGCGGGCGGAGATGGCGCGCGCCGAGGCCGAGACGCTCGGAGCCGACCTGTTCATCGTCCTGGGCTCGTCGCTGGTGGTCTACCCCGCCGCTGGCTTCCCGCTGCTCGCCAAGGAGAACGGCGCGCGGCTCGCGATCATCAATCGCGAGCCCACGCCCCAGGACGAATACGCAGACCTCGTGCTGCACGAGGAGATCGGCCCGACGCTCGCGGCCGTGGTGCCGGCGGATTGAACCGGTTCGTCGCCTTCAGGCCTATATTTCCACCGTGAGGCCGTCATAAGCGCATTGCTCTGCAATGCGCCCGGTGACCGCCAACATCTCCCGGCTGAGATGCGTCAGGATCGTGCGCTTTGCTCCAATTTCCTCGCGATGCTGCGCGAGATCGCGATGATTCAGGTGGAAGCGCACAGGCTTGTCGTAATAATAGCTTTCGCAGATGAAAAGATCGGCATCCTTCGCGATGACCGGAATGTGCTCGGTCCAAGCGCTGTCGCCGGTATACGAGATCACTTTGTCGCCCGCCTCGATTCGCACGGAGGCGGGATTGGTCGCTTCGGTATGGAGCGCAGGGTAGCTTGTCACGCTGAGCTCGCCGCAATCGAGCGGTCGCAGAAAACCGGTATCCAGGTATCGAAGCTCGAATTTCGGCGTCATGCTCGACATGCCCGGCAGCAGCGCCTCGGCGACCGCGGTAATGCGTTCCTTGGTGTCCTTGGGTCCGACTATGGTGAGCGGCGTGCTGCGTTTTGCTCCCAGCATTGAATCCAGAACCAGGAACGGCACCCCGCCGCAGTGGTCCCCGTGAAAATGCGTGAGGACGACAACGTCGATCGTCGTGTGGTCGATCCCGAGCTTGTTGAGTGCCACAAGGCTGGTTGCCCCGAAGTCGATCGTGAAGCGAACGCGCGGGGTCTCCACCAGAAAGCACGTGTTGAAGCGCCCTCCCGATCCGAATGCGTCTCCACACCCAACGAAAGTTATCTTGGCCGGCATAACTACCTTTCTCTGTGACGTTGTGTTTGTGGTGCGGCAGCTCCCACTCCAGTTTGCCCGCTGGGCACCGCCGTCGCTGCCGGCGATAATGCCATGCTGATCAATTGATTACCCGATCGGCCGAGGGCTTGCACGAGAATCGTGCCCATGGCTCCGCCGCTTGAGGGATGAGCGCCGGCCGAAAATGCTTTAATATCGGCACCATGGTCACTGCCGTCGCCAACCAGCGCGCGATCATCGATCGCCTAACAGTCCAGGAGCAGCTCACGGCGCTCGCCGACAAGGGCGAGCCCGAGCGCCGCGCCGTCGCGGAAGTGCTTCGGAAGGCACTGCAACAGGGGCGTGCCGAAGTGCGCGAGCGCTTCGAGCGCCAGGCCGTGGACGGCGCCGAGGTGGTGCGCTCGCTCAGCTTCCTGATGGATCAGCTCGTCCGCGCGCTCCATGATTTCGTCACCGGCACGATCTATCCGCTGGCGAACCCGACCGCGGGCGAGCATACCGCCGTGGTGGCGGTCGGCGGCTACGGGCGCGGCGAGCTTGCGCCCTATTCGGACATCGACCTGCTGTTCCTGCGTCCCTACAAAGCGACGCCCTACACCGAGCAGGTCGTCGAATACTTGCTCTATACGCTCTGGGACTTGGGCCTCAAAGTCGGCCACTCCACGCGCACGGTCGACGATTGCATCCGCCAAGCGCGTCAAGACCAGACCATCCGCACCGCGCTGCTGGAGGCGCGCTATCTCTGGGGCGACCAGCGCCTCTATGGCGAGCTCAAGCGGCGATTCGAGGACGAGTTCCTAAAGGGCCGGGCGAGAGAGTTCGTCGAGGCGAAACTCGCTGAGCGCGATCAGCGCCACGCGCGCCTCGGCGACAGCCGTTATCAGGTCGAGCCCAATGTCAAGGAGGGCAAGGGCGGCTTGCGCGATCTGCACACGCTCTACTGGATCGCCAAGCAGATCTACAGGGTTGATGACGTATCGAAGCTCGTGGAATTGGGCGTGCTGTCGCCCAAGGAATCGCAGCGTTTTGGGCGCGCCCAGATTTTCCTTTGGACCGTGCGCTGCCACCTGCACTACCTCGCCGGCCGCGCCGAGGACCGCCTCGCCTTCAACTATCAAAGCGAGATCGGACGGCGCATGGGCTACACCGATCACGCGGGCACGCGCGGCGTCGAGCGCTTCATGAAGCATTATTTCCTCATCGCCAAGGACGTGGGCGACCTGACCCGGATCTTCTGCGCGGTGCTGGAATCAGAACAGCAGAAGCCCCGCTTCTCACTGCGCCGCTTGGGCTTCTTCAAGAAGCAGGTGGAGGGATTCACGGTCGACGGCGGCCGTCTCGACGTCGCGACCGAAAGCGCCTTCGCCGACGATCCCGTGAACTTGATTCGCCTCTTTCATGCGGCCGACCAGCACGGGCTCGACATCCATCCGCGCGCGCTCCGCCTGGTCACGCAGTCGCTCAAGCTGATCGATGCGAAGCTGCGCGAGAACCCCGAGGCGAACCGGCTGTTCTTGGAGATGCTGACCTCGCGCAACGATCCCGCGACCGCGCTCCGCCGCATGAACGAGGCCGGCGTTTTCGGCCGCTTCGTACCGGATTTCGGCCGCGTCGTCGCACAGATGCAGTACGACATGTACCACGCCTACACCGTGGACGAGCACACGATCATCGCGATCGGCATCCTGCACGATATCGAGACCGGGCGGCTGCGTGACGAGCTGGCGCTGCCGTCGCAGATCATCGAGACCGTGGTCTCCCGGCGGGCGCTCTACCTCGCCGTGCTGCTGCACGACATCGCCAAGGGGCGCGGCGGCGACCACTCCGTGCTGGGCGCCGAGGTGGCGCAACGCCTGGGCCCGCGCTTGGGCTTGAGCGAGGAGGAAACCGAGACGGTCGTCTGGCTGGTGCGCTGGCACCTGTTGATGAGCAGCACCGCCTTCAAACGCGACATAGACGACCCCCAGACCATCCGCGACTTCGCGGAACGGGTGCAGTCGCCCGAGCGCTTGAAGCTGCTGCTGATCCTCACCATCGCCGACATCCGCGCGGTCGGCCCCAAGGTCTGGAACGGGTGGAAAGGCAGCCTCCTGATCGAGGTCTATCACCGCGCCCTCGACCAGCTCTCGGGGGGCCTCGTCGTTTCGCCCATGGACCAGCGCATCGCGGCGGCGCAGACCGCGGTGCGCGCGCTCTTGCCGGAGTTCGGCGATGCCGAGTTCGCGGCGTTCCGCGAACGCGCGTATCCCTCCTATTGGGTGTCGTTCGAGCCCGAAACGCTGGCACGCCATGCTCGCCTCATGCACGAAGCGGAGACGAGCCGATTGCCGCTGACGGTCGGAACCCGTGTCGACCCCGTGAATGCCGTCACCGAGATCACGCTCTATACCGCGGACCACGCGGGTCTGTTCTCGCGCATCGCCGGCGCGCTGGCGCTTGCGGGCGCCAATGTGGTCGACGCCAAGATTCTCACGATGGCGAACGGCATGGCGCTCGACACCTTCTGGGTCCAGGACTCCGATGGCGGCGCCTTCGACCGCGGCGACAAGCTTGCAAAGCTCGCGGTGCTGTTCGAGCACGTGCTGGCGGGCACGCGTAAGCCGCATCTGGAGCTGGCGGCACCCAAGCCCTATCCGACCCGCGCCCGTGCGTTCACCGTGCCTCCGCGGGTGCTGATGGATAATCGCGCCAGCGCCACTCACACGGTGATCGAGGTCAACGGCCGCGATCGCCCCGGCATCCTGTTCGAGCTCACGCGCGCGCTGACCCAGCTCAATTTGCAGATCAACTCGGCGAAGATCTCGACCTACGGCGAGAAGGTGGTGGACGTCTTCTATGTAAAGGATCTGTTCGGGCACAAGATCGAACACGAGCAGAAGCTCCGGGATATCCACGAACGCCTGATCGAAGTTCTGACCGATCGCGAGGCCGCGGCCGAGCGCGCGCCCGTCCGCCCGCGCCGCGCCGATGAGGTGGCGGCCGAATAGCGTTGGAGCGGCATAATCGGCCTCCAGCGCAAGTCAATGCAACGAGCCTACGGCGCCTTGAATTTGATCGTCGCGTGAGCGCCATCGCAGAAGGGCTTATTGCGCGACGCCCCGCAGCGGCACAGCGTCACGCGGTTGCGTACCTCGTACTCGAAGCCGTCAGCGGAAACCACCGCGATCCCGCCACGCAGCCAAATCGGGCCGCTGCAGCCTTCCACCGGATCCTCGATGAGACCAATGGAAACAGGCAAATGCGGCTCGATGGGCCGCCGCGTCTTCTTGTCCCATGCGACGAGACGGCCCGCCGGGCAATCACCCACTTGACGAACGAACGTCGCGCGCACCTCGGGATCGTCGGCACTGCCGACTTGATTCCAGACTTTCCCGTTGGGATCGCAAAAGCGTCCAAATGCGCAGAGGCTCTCTGCGTCCGTTAGCGCTAAGCCAGGACCGTCCAAGGTCTTGGTTTGCTCCAGGTAAGGCTCGCGGCTCGCGGTCTCGGTTCCGTCGAATCCGATCTTGCTGTGGGTCCCGTCGCAATATGGCTTGGTGCTGGATTGACCGCAGCGGCACAGAGAATATTTCGCCCGATCGGGAAATCGGTGGCCCTCGGTCCAGCTTTCGGATTCCCCGTCCGAGTTCGCCGTGATGACCTGCTTCGCCAACGGAATATTGCCGGTGACGACGTAGGGGCCATCTTGTGTCACGCTAACGCGGCGCTCGATTCGAGGTTTGCTCATGAAGGGCTCCATCGTGCAGCCATACGCGAGTCGGTTAAATTAGGACACTTACCGTAGGCAGGCGCAAGGAGCCGGAACGGACCAAAGGCTGCGACACGGCGTGACCAACGAACGGTTGGGCGAACGGTTGGGGCAAGATTGAGGGAGAGCTTTCTCTATGGGCAAGTTCGATGCGGAATTCGATGTGGTGGTGGCCGGCGGCGGATCGGCGGGATGCGTACTGGCGGCGCGGCTGACGGGAAATCCGGCGATCAGCTTGTGCCTGATCGAGGCCGGCGGGCGCGACCGCAGTCCGTGGATCCATATCCCTTTGGGCTTCGGCAAACTGGTCCCAAATCCCAAAGTCAACTGGGGCTACGAGACCGAACCGGAGCCTCATCTAAACGGTCGACGCCTGAGTTGGCCGCGCGGCAAAGTTCTCGGCGGTTCCGGCTCGATCAATGGCCTCGTGTTTCTGCGCGGTGCTCCCAGCGATTTCGACGGATGGGAGTCACTGGGCGCCAATGGGTGGGGCTACAAGGACGTGCTACCCTACTTCAAGCGCATGGAGCACAACGTCAACGGCGCCGACGCCTATCGCGGCCAAAATGGGCCGATGACCATTTCCGATATCAAAACGCCCTCGCAAACGTCGCAGGCATTCGTCGAGGCGTGCAAGCGGCTGCAATTTCCTTTCAATCCCGATTTCAATGGCGAGCGGATCGACGGAGTGGGCACGGTTCAGCTTAACGTGCGCAACGGCTGGCGCTGCTCGACGGCCGCGGGCTATCTCAAACCCAATTTGAAGCGCAAGAATCTCAGGCTGATGACGCACACGTTCGTGCGGCGGATTCTTTTCGAGGGTCGGCGCGCCGTGGGCGTCGAGGTGGAGCAAGGCGGCTCCATCAAGCGGATCGGCGCCCGGCGCGAAGTCATCGTCTCGGGCGGCGCGATCAATTCGCCGGTCCTGCTGCTGAACTCAGGCGTTGGACCCGCGGCCGAACTCAAACAGGTCGGGATCGAGGTTCACCACGACTTGCCGGGCGTGGGCAAGAACCTGCAAGACCACGTGCAGGCGCGGTTCACGTTCCTCACGCGCGAGCACGGGACGCTGAACGAGGTCCTCACCTCACCCCGTCAGCAAGCGCGTATGGCGCTCACGTGGCTAACCTCGGCTTCGGGTCAGCTTGCGGTGGGAGCGACGGAGGGTACGCTCTTCGCCAAATCCGATCCGGCCGAGCCCGTGCCCGATCTGCAGTTCCAGGCGACCAACTTCTCCACCGAGCATCTGACGCTGGGGTTGGACCGCTGGCCCGGATTCGGTTTCAACTTCTGCGTCTGCCGGCCGAAGAGCCGAGGGGAGATCAAGCTTGCGGACGGCACGGGGCGTTCCAAGCCCCGCATCTTCGCCAACTATTTTAGCGATCCCGAAGGCGATGACATGCGTCGAACGGTGAGGGCGTTTCACATCGGTCGCCAGATCATTGCCACCGAACCCTATCGCTCGCTGATCTTCTCCGAGGTGAGGCCGGGCGCGCATGTTGTCGCCGAGGACGATATCAAGGACTTCATCCGTAGGGTCGCCGGTACGGTCTATCACCCCTGCGGCACTTGTCGAATGGGCGAGGACGAAAAGGCCGTCGTCGACCCCGAATTGCGGGTTCGCGGCATCGAGGGCTTGCGCGTGATCGATGCCTCGGTCATGCCGGCGATCCCCTCTCCCAATATCCACCCCGCGACCATCATGATTGCAGAGAAAGGATCGGACACTATCTCGAAGTCTCTGGGTGCCTGAAGAACGTCGTCCCGGAGCACCTCCACAGCGTCGATCGAACTACACTGGGTTCCAGCTACCGGACCAGGCAGCGCTCGCGAGCCTCATAAGTTTAAGCGACTCCGCGGCGTAGTGCGCCGCCGTATTGCATGCGAACTGCATTTGCACGGCGAACGCTTCGACTGGATTTCGACATTGGCTCAGCGCCTGGCCGGTTGCGAGGGTCCGATCCAGCCGTTCTCCGCCGAAGATCGCCAGCTCCTCGAAGATCGCCACCATTCCCCCGAGCTGCCCAGCGTAAGGTGGCCGTAACGGACCCACCGCGCTCTTCATCGGGGCGTCCACCTCTCGCGATTCGCTAGTGCTTTCTCTGACCATTGGTTGGCGCGGCCGGCGCCGCGGCTGGCGCGGCGGTATGACCTCTGCCGCCGCTACGACTGGCGCCTCCTCAGTGGGCTCGCGCGCAGCCGCTGTTTCACTGCTTGCGGCACGGAGGGAGTCGCGGCCGGTCCCGAGCAAGCTAGGTCGTTTTGCCATGGCGCAGCATCCTTTTCACAACGGCCGCAAGGGCCTGAATATCGCTGTGGGCGTCGCTATTGCGAGCATAGGCGCCAATCCAGCATCCAGCGGAAAAGCTATCGACGAATGCGGTTCGCTGCCGCACCATCGGTGCCACGGGCTCACCGAATTCGTGCAGCACGGCCTCTATCTCCTTACCCGAGGCAGTACGTCGGTCGACGCGGCTTGGCACGAGCAGAACCTTGGGCCCCTTGTCCTCGCGGCGGTCCCGTGCCGCGCGCACCAGCGCGAGAGCTTTGCCGGTCGCCATGATGTCGGCCGTGGAAGCGAGCGCCGGGATCAGAACCACGTGCGCGATGTCGATGATGGCGCGCGTGGTGCCCCCAATCTGGGGTGGCGCGTCAATGACCACGATCTCCGAGGCGAGCGCCGCGATATCCGCTGCCCAGACGCCGGGATCGGCGCCCGGTGCCGCGGGCTTCAGTGTTACGGGGTATTCGCCGCGCCCCACCCAGTACGTGGCGGTGCCCTGCTCGTCGGCGTCAACGAGCGCCACAGCGGCGCCGCCGACCGCCAACTCGCACGCCAAATTGACGGCGATGGTGCTTTTTCCCGTGCCGCCCTTCAGATTTGCGACCGCCGCGATCTTCCCCACAGGCGCACCCTGCGCATTTAACGAAGCCAGCATATCGCCCCGGTAACCCGGATTGAAGCGCCATTCGCGCGAAAGCGCGGCTTCCAAAGCTCAATCCTTCCCGAATCCGACGCCTGCTTTCCCGTGCAGAGCCGCCCGAGAGCGCGCCACTTGGTTTTCTTGTACAGCAGCTTGAGCAGAGCTTTGGCTCCGGGACCCCACGACGCCGGATTCTGACCGGTGATCAGCAGGCCATCGGTGCGGATGTCCAGCCCCACGAACCCTCTCGCTATCCAATGTGCCGAGCAGCGGCAAGGGTTCGGTATCCGTTGGACCGTCGCGCGGAGCGCTCACACCGGCTTTCGCTCTGCTTCTCGGGGATCGTCGACATCGAGTTCGACACTTTCGCCGGGAAACGGCGTCACGGCCATTTGCGTCGCGCCCTCCGACGAAAGCAGGCGGTGCCATGCGCCCTGCGGAATGACGGCGATCATTCCGGCGCGAAGCGGGAAAGACTGGGGCGGTCCGTCGTCGCAGACGATTTCGAGGGTCGCACTGCCGTCTATGATGTAAACCAGCTCGTCTCCGGTGAGATGGCGTTCCCAATGATCTCTCCCCGAAGCCTTGATGGCCAAGAGGAGGCCGTCACGATAGGAAGCCAAATCCGCGACGCTTCCCTTTCGATCCGCTGCCGTCGACTGGGGAGTCCGTCGAAACATCGTCAGCTTCGCGAGTTCTGCGTTGAGATCGACGATGCTCGGCTTTTTGCTTTCCATTTCCCGCTCCATTGGTTGGCGGCTCTATGCACCAAGGCATCAGGGAATCTCCGCCGCCAGGATAAAACGTCCATGACCTTTTGCGCAAAGCCCGCCACAGCTTTGCCCTCTCAGGAATGGCGCATGACCTCGCCGATCGAGCCGAGAGTCCAGCGCTCCCCGGTGCTGCTGAGCTTTGTGAGGGAGAGTGGCGCGACATCGACGCGCCAGAACGAGTGCGGGGGCGCTCTGAGCGCCAGGACGACGGCGGCGCGGACAACGGAGGCATGCGTGATCGCGAGCGTGATGCCGGGGATTTGCCGCTGCGCGTCTAGCCAAGTGGCCACACGCTCAGTCAGGGCTGCGATCGACTCGCCTCCATGTGGCGCCACCGACGGGTCGCGCAGCCATTCGGCTACTGCCTCGGGATCGCGCGATTTCACCTCGTCGAGAGTCCGGCCCGCCCAGACACCGTAATCGCATTCGCGCAGCAACGGCTCGACGACTGCGGGGACCTGTAAAGCCTCGGCGGTTTGGATGGCGCGCAAGGCCGGGCTGGTCCAACAGCGATCGGCATTGGGCAATTCTGCGGAAACATCCCGTAGCTTTCGGAAAGCCGTCGGCTCGAGGGGCTCATCAGTCGGAAAGGCCGACGAGCGGAGCGCCGACGTGGATGCGTGGCAAATCAACCATAGGCGAGTAGCTGTGCGGCGAAGCGTCATCGCGTGTACAGCGGATTCCAGCAAGGCGCGCCGGGCCGGCGCGTCAGCAGCGTCAAAGTGTTCGAGCTTTGAAACGTAATTGCCCGCTCGTCCCCGTGGCCCTCTCCGTCAGCGCTCCGAACAGCAGGCCGATGGTCGCCCACATGATCACCTGCGCTCCGATGGAAGCGATTCTGAACTTCCAGAGCACGACGGCTGGGAATTGCTCGGGAACCTCATTGACGCCCGGCAGCACCAGCCAAGCCGTCACGATCACCATTAGATAGGCGGCGCCGGCGATCAACGACGCGTCCCAGGCTCCGATCCGACGACGAAGCCGATTGCGAACTATCGCAGCACCGATCATCGCCGCAACCGAGATCGCGATCATGATGAAGTACAGTGCCGTTCGCATGCCGATGGTGTCGGGGTCGCCGACCGAAGGCGGATTGGCGGGATATTTCAAGCTGGGAGCGAGATAAACCGAGACGATGCCGGCTGTCGCCAGCAGCGCGGACGTCGCGCGCGCACCGAGTGGTCCGGTGCGTCCATGGGCGAAGGCGAAAGCAAGCGCGAACAAGCCGCCAAACGCGGCGCTGTAGACGATGACGCCCGTGAACAGGCCGATCCCCGCCTGCACCGGACGGCTCACCAGCTCAGGCTCCTCCTCCTCTGCGGGCACGGACATGCCCATAGCCTTGGCTGCTTCGGCTTTTGCCTTGCTCTTGGCTTCGTCCATCTGCGTCTCGAAT
>Ga0335079_10004066_pt1 | contig 16810 bp, 7 predicted proteins | sample Lox_Sample_33_FD_206719 | JGI IMG/M metagenome (GOLD analysis project Ga0335079, IMG submission 206719) | Soil microbial communities from Loxahatchee National Wildlife Refuge, Florida, United States - Lox_Sample_3.3 | ecosystem: Environmental > Terrestrial > Soil > Wetlands | place: USA: Florida... | reverse complement strand
CCCAGCACCTGGGTGTCTGAAGCTTCCAGTTTCTGCAAATCCTTCTGGAAGTTCTTCATCTGCTCGGTTCAGCCTCCCGTGAAAGCAAATACGTAGAAGGCAAGCACGACATTTTTCTTTCCGCGGTATTGGTCGAGAGTCACGTACTTCAAATCAGTTCCGTCGAAGTAGGGCAGCTTGAATTGCGGCGCTGTATCGCCAACCTTCAGCGAGGGCGCCGGGCTATCTGCTGCGCGCAGCGAACCGCTGAGGCAGCCGGCGACCAGGATTGCCAAAAAAGCGCTTAACAGTGTTTTTCTCATAACTCCTCGGGCAGACTACGCAAGCGTATAGACGATTTGACGCCGGGTCAATGGCTACCGCCTCCATTCCATTGCCACAAGGTCGTCCCCTTCGACTACGCTCAGGGCAGGCACTCCACTTGCATTTGTTTCGCTATACGAAACAAATACCTCGGTCGGGATGACAGGGGGGCGTTTATGCCTGTCGGCCCAAGGTGCCATATTTCCGAGCACGTAACCCGTGCCCGTGAGGAAAACCAAGAGTTGATTACCAGCAAGGGTGCACAGGCATTACGCTGCCTGCTTGAAGCGTCTCACTGTGGGTCGTCTGATTCTGCTGGACGTACTTGCCGCCGTCAAGCTGGTATAAGGTCCATTGGACAAGACCGGCGTTCTCCTGCAGCGCGAAGGTTTCCTTATACATGCAGTTGCTATACGAGGAGTCGCAGGCATAGCGATAAGAGAGTACTAGGGTTGGTTCTGTCGTGCTGTCGCCGAACGACTCATTGTAGGGACCCCATATTTCATTAACTACATAGTTGAGGTTCTGCGTCGTGTAGCTGCTGCATGATGAATGAATATTAAATGTGCTTTGTTCCGGGGTCAGCGTGATCGACGACAACTTGCCCGACGCTGTCGGAACGTTGATGCAGCGAGGCATCCATGGAATTGCTGATACGAATTGCTTATATGTAGAAGCGTTATTCCAATCCTCTTCGGTAATGCTCTGGTACACATAGTTGGCGTCAAATGTATCAACATCCCATGGATAGCCATTGCTGCCCTTCACCCAATAAAAAGTGCCGGTGGTCGGGTAAACCATATTCCAGTGACCATTCGCGGTTGCGAACTGCGGGGCCATCCAGGCGAGCATGTCGTACTGGTTGCTCTTGCAGGTCTGCGCAAACGACGTGGTGCCGCAGGAGGCGATAAGCAGCAACAGCAGTAAGGCGGGGTTCTTCATCTGAACGCTTCGGATCATATAGGTTCGCTTAAGGGGGCGGAGCTAAATTCTGATCTGCTGTATTACACCGGTAACCGGCATCGAACTCATCAGCGTTCGACTTGAGTGAAAATTTGTTCTCCGTGGAACACCCGTTCAACAGACGCACAAAATACGCTATCGACATAAGGTGAAGCGGGCGAAAGAGTTGGCAGCAATGTCAACCGCAGCCTCGCGTTTCGTTGTTGCAGCGAGAGCTCCATCGAGGAGCTCTCGCCGCGAGTCGCTTGTTTAGTGCACCGTCAGCGGGAAGCTGGCCGATGTGCTGGTCTGGTTGTTGCTATCCCCGTTGTAGGTCCCGGTCAGGTTGTACGTGCCCGCGCTCCCGAACGTCTCCGAGCAGAACCCGCCGCCCGTATTCAGGCTGACCGTGCAGCTTGGCCCGCCGTTGTCGCTCGTCACCGTCACCGTCCCCGTCGGGTTTCCATAGCCCGCCGTCACTTTGACGTAGACCTTCGTCGCCTGCCCTGCCGCCGGCGCCGTCGGTACCGTCTTCGTGATCGCTGTCGACGTCGGTTGCTGATTGACCACCAGCATCACTGAGTCAGTCACTGTGACGTAATCCGCAGGTACGGATGGCTTGAACGTCACGTTCAACGTCTGCGTCCCCGCCGCAAGCACCTTCCCGGCGGCCGGGTTGTACGTGAACGTTCCGTTCACCGTTTGGTTGTTGTAGCTCGCCGATGCATCCAGCTGGGTGCCGCTCAGCGCCGTGCCGTAGGTGATCGGATCAGGCGTCGGCCAGGTAATGACCGGCGTCAGCTTCGACGCCGTCGTGTGCTGGGTCAGCGTGACCATGTTGTAGTCGGTGGTTGCCGGCCACTTCGCGGTCGTTGTGCAGGTACCGGTGCCCGTTGTCATCGTCACCGTGTTCCCGCTGATCGAGCACTGCGCACTCGTCGTGATCGTCGGCGTCGCTCCGTCGTTGATCGTCGCCGTCACCGTGAACTGCGTCTGATACGGCGCCGTCGCCGGGGCTCCGGTGAACGTCGCCGTCGCCGTGCCCTTCTTCGCCTGCACCGATTGCTGAACCTGCGGCGCAGCCGAGTAGTCGCTGTTGCCCGCCTGGTTCGCGATCACCATGCAATGCCCCGTCGGAGCCGTCATGGTGTACATGTTCCCCGTGTTCGAGCACGATCCCGCGCTGGTGTAAGCCACCGCCAGCCCCGAGCTCGCGCTGCACGACGCCATGAAGCTGCTGCCGTATCCCGCGCTCGCCGGTATGCCCGAGCAGCTGATCGTCTGGCTCGCCTGCGTCACCTGCTGCCCAACCGTCCCGGATGCCGCGTTGTGGTTGCTGTCACCCAAGTAGTCGGCTTCCACGGTGTCGTTACCCGCTGGCAGCGTCGTCGTGGTACACGTCGCCGTTCCCGGATAACCACCGCTTACCGGCGTCGTGCCGCAACCTGTGTTCGCGCTCCACGTCACGTTTCCGGTTACGTTGAGCGGATGCCCATTGCGCCGTCTCGCCAGACCGTTGTCTGCCGTGATCGTCGCCGTGAACGTCACCGATGTTCCGTAGCTGACCGGACCGCCCGCGCTCGAGCCTACGCTCACGCTCGTGCCCGCCGACGTCACCATTTGGCCGCCGCTCAACGAGCCCGAGCTGCCGCCATTGTTGGTGTCGCCGGAGTACGTCGCCGTCACTGTGTGCGTCCCCACCGCCAGCGTCGACGTGCTGCCCGATATGGCTGAACCTGAGCTCAGCGTCACCGCTCCGCCGAACGCCACGCTGTCCACGTAGAACTGCACCGTGCCGGTCGGATTGTTCCCGGTCACCGTCGCCGTGAAGTACACCGACTGCCCGTAACCGGATGGATCAAGGCTCGACCCAACCGAAGTCGTCGAGCTTACCTGGTTGACCACTTGCACCGTGCTGCCCGAACTCGAGTTGTGGTTGCTGTCACCGTTGTAGGTAGCCATCACCGTGTCGCTGCCCACCGGCAGACTGCTGGTGGTACACGTCGCCGTTCCCGGATAAGTCCCGGTAACCGTCGTCGTGCCGCAACCCGTGTTGCTGCTCCACGTCACCGACCCGGTGATGTTGAGCGGATGGCCGTTCGGGCGGCGCTTCAGCAGACCGTTGTCTGCCGTGATCGTCGCTGTGAACGTCACCGATTGCCCGTAAGTGCTCGGACTTCCGCTCGAGCCAACGCTTACGCTCGTGCCCGCCGAAGTCACCATCTGGCCGCCGCTCAAGGATCCCGAGCTGCCGCCGTTGTTCGTATCGCCGGAGTACGTCGCGGTCACGTTGTGAGTTCCCACCGCCAGCATCGTCGTCGCCGCCGAGTTGGCCGTGCCTGAGACCAGCGTCACCGGTGATCCGTAGGCCACCATGTCAATGTAGAACTGCACCGTCCCGGTTGGACTGTTGCCCGTCACCGTCGCGGTGAAGTACACCGACTGTCCGTAAGCCGACGGATCAAGGCTCGACATGACCGTAGTGGTCGAGCTCGCCGCCACGACCTGCTGCATCACGTCGCCCGAGCCCCCGTTGTGGTTGCTGTCGCCCGAGTAGGTGGCCACGACATCGTCGCTGCCCACCGGCAGGGCCGTCGTCGTGCAAGTCGCCGTCGACTCCCCAGGGTTAACAAAGGTGACCGCAGTTGTGGCGCAGCCCGTATTGCTGCTCCAGCTCACGGTTCCGGTCACATCGAGCGGCTTGCCGTGCTTCTTCAGCAGGCCGTACTGCCCGTCGATCGTCGCCGTGAAGGTCACTGACTGGCCGTAGCTTGAGGGATTGTTCCCGTTGGTCAAGGCCACCGTCACTTCCCCGTTCGCCGCCTGCACTACCTGCCCGCCGTTCAGCGAACCCGAGCTTCCCGCGTTGCCGGTATCGCCCGAGTAGGTCGCGCTCACGGTGTGCGTTCCCTGTGCCAGTGTTGTGGTTGGGGCCGATGACGCGATACCCGAAACCAGCGTCACAGGCGTACCGTACGCCACGCTGTCAATGTAGAACTGCACCGTTCCCGTCGGACTGCCCCCGCCCGTCACGCTCGCCGTGAAGTAAACCGACTGGCCGTAGGTTGAAGGATTCAGGCTCGACTGCACCGAGGTTGTGGTGGTGTACTGATTGACCTGCTGCGGGATGGTGCCCGATCCCGGGTTGTGGTTGCTGTCACCCGAGTAGTCGGCTTCCACGGTGTCGCTGCCCACCGGCAGGACCGAGGTCGTGCATGTCGCGATCCCCGGGTTGCCTGTTACCGTTGAAACCGCGCAGCCTGTATTGCTGCTCCAGGTCACTGTTCCCGTCGGATTAGGCGATGCGCCCGGCTTCTTCTTGGTCAGCCCGTACTGCCCGTTGATCGTGGCCGTGAAGGTAACCGATTGGCCGTAGTTCGATGGGTTTGTCCCGCCCGTCAACCCTACAGTCACTCCCGCGCTGGCCGCCTGCACCACCTGCCCGCCGCTCAGTGTTCCCGTGCTGCCTCCATTTTCATTCGTGTAATCGCCCGAATATGTCGCGGTGACTGTGTGCGTGCCCACGGTCAGCGTGTTCGTGCTGCCCGACGTCGCCGATCCCGAGCTTAAAGTCACAGGCGAACCAAACGCGCTGCCATCGATGTTGAACTGAACCGTGCCGGTCGGATTGACTCCACCTGTAACGGTGGCCGTGAAGCTGACCGATTGCCCGTACGTGGAAGGATTGAGGCTCGATTGGACCGACGTGGTCGTGCTGTTCTTCATCCACACCGTCGAGTTCACCAAGTTATACGCATTGACGCTGCCAAGTCCGGTCGCCAGGTCATAGCCGTTCGCTGCCCCGTAGGCCGGCTGGTATGAAGACGACGCAGTCCCTGGGCTGGTGTTAGCCACGGCGATTGCGCCGCTGCCGCCGCCGCCAGTCAGGGTGATCGGAGTATCGGGCTGATAGCCTCTGCCGCCGCCCGAGATCGTGATGCTGCTCACGTAACCTGGCCCCTGGCCGAGAATCGTGTTGGTGATGTTGACGTAAGCCTGCTCGAAAATGTAACCGTTAGGATACAGCGTGACGTTGAAATCGCCGGCATAACCCGTTGTTTTCGCGGTCATCGTGACGGTGCTGCTTGAACGCGTCGGCGTGTTGATCAGCGAACATCCGGTGGCGGACGTGACCAGGTTAGTAGCGATCGTCGTCGTGCTGGAGCCAGTCAGCGTGTAAGGCCCACACGTTGGAGAGCCGCTCGGAGCAGCCAGATAAATCTGCATGCCCGCCGCTGACGTGCTGGCTATGTTGACGGTCCACGTCGCCGTCGTCGAGCTGCCGTTGAAAGCCGCAGTACAGGTCGCCTGCGAGCCGCCCGCATAGAGCGTTGTCCCGGTCGGCGACAGGTATGCCGCGTTGTTGGTCGGCCCCGCAATCGTGCAGGTCGGCGAGGCGGTATAACCGGTGCCGCCGTTGATCACTGTCGCCGTGGTGATCACGTCCGTGCTGTCCACGCCGTGCGTTCCCGTCGGCTTGTAGCAGTGCGCTTCTTCGGTGGTGCCGTTGTTTTCGCAGGCCAAGTCAATATCGCCCTGGGTTACATCATTGAACACGCAACCGGCGCCCGAGCCCAGGCTCGAGTTGCAGCCACTGCCCAGGAAGCTGCCGCCCTGAGTTCCGTATTCGCTCTGGCCGATCTGGTAGTAGATCGGGTTGGGGTTGCCCCAGGCTGAGCCCGTCTTCTGGTTAACTAGCGCCTGAATCGCGGCCATGGTCGGCGAAGCGACCGAAGTCCCGCCGAATCCTGACCATGTGCTGGGTGCGCCGGAGCAGGATGCTGACCCATCCGACGTGTACGCCGGATCGGACCAGCAGACCGTCTCGAAGTGTCCCCACACGCCGTTGGCGGCGAACATGGAAACGTCGGGCGTATCACGCAGGTTATCTGTGGGCACGCCATAGGCCGACTGCCAGGAAGGCTTTGCATAGCCCTGGCACTGAGGTTGCGTGATGCCGTAGTTGGTCGAATTTGTGCTGCCCGACCCGTACGCGCAGTTGCTAGGCCCGCCGCTGGCGGCGCCGGTGCTTAGGTATGTGGCGCTCGTGTCATAGAGCGCGTTGTTGCAGGCCGCCGGGCTGGCGCCATAGGGCGTGAAGCTGTTGGTCGCGACCTCAGAAATAAGGGCGCTGGCGCAGGCATCGTTCCACGGAATTTCAGGAACGTACTTGAGTGCCGACCCGTAATTTGAGCCGTTGGTCGCGCTCCAGTACGTGCTGAGCGCCGCGCCGCCGTTCTGGCCGGTCTTGGAATTGTAAGTGTCCTCGAAATCGGTGCCGCCCACGCTTACGTTATAGGGCGTATCGCCCCAGCCGGTAACCCCCAGGCTGCTGACGTCGTATTGCGAGCCGATGGTGAAATTAACCGAGCACTGCGACGGACCCGCGTCGCCGGAGGAGACGAACACCGAGATGCCTTGCGCCGCGGCCTGCTGGTAGGTATTAAGGAACGATGCGTTGCCTCCGCTGCCGTTGAACACCTCGCACACGCCGTAGCTGACGCTCACGACACCTGGATATGGACCACCGGCATTGAGCAGGTTTTGCAATGCGATCTGGCCGCCGAAGGTCACCGCTCCGGAGGGGCATGACAATAGTTCGATCGTCGCACTCGGCGCGATCGCGGTGGCGACTTCGACGTCGAGGTCGGCTTCGCCATCATCACCGTTTGCGCCCGGGTCGCTGCAGCTGCCGGGGTGCACCGTCTGGAGATTGCCGGAAGGATAAGCCGTCGAAAGACCAAATGTATTGCGGTAGGTGGTGAAATCGCTGCCGTAACTGTCGGTGTCTTCCACCACAGCGACAGTCTGACCTTGGCCCGAAATTCCGCCGGTGTAGAGCGGGCTCAGATTGTAGATCGTGGCATTGTCCGCCGGCGTCACCGCGTAGCAGGTACCGGGTTCGGTGGGAAGAGCGGTCGAACTGCAGCCCGCGGTGGTGTAGTCCGTTTTCGTTCTGTACATTGGGTGCGGCTTGAAGTCATGCAGGGAAACGATGCTGTTGATCACCGGCGCGAACGCAGCCGGAATCATGGGATCATTCATGTTGGCGATATGGGATTCGCCGCCAACACTCAATTGGTGCATATCGGCTCGGAAGGTCGCACGCAACTGCCCCGCTGTGCCGGAAAAATCGATCATCATGTGGTTGGCATAAATCTGGTTGATGCGGAAGCCGTGCGCTTCCAGCCAGCCGGTGACAGTATCAATGTCTTCTTGCGACACGCCGTACGTCTCTCCCAGCTCATCGGGCGTCAGCCAGCGGTGGAAGTTGGCGGAGTTCCTGTCATTCAACGAGTCAATGTAGGCCTCCAGCGCCTGTTCCTGCTGGGGAGAGCGCCGCAAAAGCAGCATCATGTGGTCAATATCGTAGCTATCCGCGAGAGGCCCGCGGTCGTTTTGCCAGTTGGCCTCAGGCCGTGTGTTTCCGGCGAGAGTAACCACCCTGGACTCATCGATGGCCTGCGTAATGCGCGCGCCGCTTTGCGCAAATGCCGCGGGTGTAATGGCCGATGTTATTAAGGTGATGATGGCGACAACTGCAAACGCGGAAAGCACACGCGTGGAACCGGGAGAGCTCTTACGCATAGTGACCTCGGAGAAAAAGATTTCGAACGTATTACCGGGCTGAAGACCTGTCAATCTATGATCGGGAACAGGCTGTCGCGTGCTGCTTGTCACAAACTACGCGTCATGCCCGCGCCTGCGCGGTAGAGCCAAATAGCAGACAGAACGCCAAGGGAACCCAGGCACGCACAAACTCGTGCCAGCCCTGGGCGCAGCGGAGTAAATAGAAGTGCTGACCGAAGCGATTTCCTGCGGAAGCCGGTCCCCACGCGAATGGAGCGGAGCAAGCAGAAACTCGCCGACGAGAATATCTACGCTTCAGAGTTGCTGCTTGTCAACAAGAAATTTCCATTTTGAGAAAAATTCTTCGTATTGCGCCTTGACGCAATAATTGCCGAGAATTTCCTTGCGTTTGCGGACCCTCCGTCATCATTCGTGCCGCTCCTTCGCGGCCATCCGGCTTATCGGAAGATCAGAGAAGAAAGTCCTCAGTGTGGAAAAAACTGAAGCTGCACCACGCCTCTCGGGGAGGGCTTTGCCCCAGAGTACGAAACGCTGCCCTTCCGGCCTCTTGACATCCCTCGCAACCGCGGTATCCTGAGTTCTTTTACTTAACTTTAAGCTTATGATAAATAGAATTAATATAACTGCTTATTTATCTATATTTTACCCGTAACCCATTGGCGCTCAATATTTTGGCAGGATTTTCGCGCTAAGGTGGTGATTCTAAAGAATCACCCCCGGGGGGGGGGTGGGGGGTACAGCTCAGCGGTGGTACGAATCTCGCCGCGTTTGCCAGAAGCGGCAAAACTGACTTAAATGGAGATCTTCGCTGCTCCCGGTGTGGGTTTGCTGTCCGGGTAACGGATCGACACGGCATCCTCCCCCTTGAACAGGAAGGAGACGGTCGTGACCAGTTCCACCGCTTTGCCGCCGACCGTTCGCGGCGCGTAATGCCAGAACTTGACCGCCTGCACGGCCGACTCAACCAGCGACGCTTTGCCGTGAAGCACCTCAACCTGTCTTACCCGGCCGCTCGGCCCAATCACCAGCCGCAGGTCCACTCTTCCGGATTGGCTGTCATCCGTCACCGGGTAGGCGGGGCGGCCTTCGGGAGCATCGCTGACATAAAGCGGCGACACAGTATCCGGCTGGCTGTCTTTGGAAAATGTAAAAAATCGTGGCAGCGGCTTCGGTTCTGAAACCTTCGCAACCGTTGGCGCCTCAGGGGCTGTCCTGATTTTCACCAGCTGCTCAGGCGGCGCAACGTTCTCCATGCGGCTTTGCAGCGTTATCGCCGCCAGCGCGGCGAACGCAACCGAGGCGGCGACCGCCCCCGCGAGCCAGGGAACGCGCCACCTCCGCAGTTTGGACGCCATACCTGCGGCGGATGTACGACTTGCCCTAACGGGCGTGATCAGGTGCGACGCCGCCGGCGCGAGCCGAGTTGGCGGGGCCGTACTCGCGGTTTTGTCGGAAAGATCGATGCCCCAAATGGTTTTGTCTTGCTCGAGGGACTCTATGCCGGCCTGGTTTTCCGTGGGGCCGACTTGTTTCGACCAGATCACGCGGAACTGTGCTTTCTTTTTTCCCCGCTGCAGCAGGATGGTTTGTCCCGGACTGAGTTGCTCGCGAAGCCCGCCGAGGCGGCCACCTACGGGATTGATATCGACCGTGTGCGCCAGCTGAGCGGGTGTATTCTCCGGGCTCGAAATGGCCGGCCACCATCGCACCGGCAATACCATCTTGACGCGCTGATATCTTTGAATACCGCTTTGCACCTGCTCAGGTTAACTTCACTGATCTCACCAGCCAAGTTACCGAGGTTACTTTTCGATTTCGAAAATGTAAGCGCCAAAGGGAGGTAATAAAAAACCACTTAAGTCCGGCGTAGAAGAAAGTGAAGTTGCCCCCAGCAGGAGGTGTGCGCTTCGATATGCAAGCCCACGAGGCGCGAAACGAAAGTTTTGCGAACTGGCAGACATGTTCAGTACAACAAGCACAACCTGTGACGTGGTGCGGCGCAGGTACGCCAACACATTCGGATCGTCCGGGTTGATACAGTCGAAATCGCCGTCGAGGAGGGCCGGGCTATGGCTCCGGAGAGCAAGTAACCGGGTGTAGAACTCCAATATCGAGTTGGGATCTTTCTCTTCCACTGCCACATTGTGGGTCTTGTAGCTGGGAGGAATGGGCAGCCACGGATGGCCGTGCGTAAAACCGGCATTGGACGATCCGTCCCACTGCATCGGAGTTCGCTCACCGTCCCGTCCTTTATCGAAAGGCCACCGAACCTGGCCCACCGGGTCTTTTACATCTTGCTTGCGTACTGGATCGTTGTTCTCCATCCCAATCTCTTCGCCGTAGTACATGATCGGTGTCCCACGCAGCGTCAGATACATGGCCGCCATTAGCTTTGCGATTTGGTCGTCATGCTTGCCATCACCATAGCGGGTGGAAGAGCGCACGATGTCATGATTGCCGATGACATACACCGGCCATCCGGCGGCTGCATTCACCGCCTCGATATGGCTGCGAAATTCCGCTGCAGAGAGGTTCGGGATTTTTGTGAATGCCAAATCCATCGGCATCTGCAACTCATCGCCGGCCTTGCCGTGGTATTGGTCCAATTCTTCCGGTGTGTCCGCCCATGTCTCGCCCACTAATACGCCGTGATATTCGTCGGCAACCTTGCGCAGTTGACGAAGCGCCTCGTGCACTTCCGGCAAGTTATCGTTGAAGCGGTCCTCCATGCGGGGATCGCCGAAAGTGCTCCCTGGCAGGATAGGGTTGTCACGTAGTGCTGGATCCTCGAATAAATTGCTGACTGCGTCTAGACGAAACCCGGCTACGCCTCGTTTGTACCACCACTTTGTTACGTCGAACATAGCATTTTCGACAGCCGGATTGCGCCAGTTCAAGTCTGGTTGCTGCGGGTAGAAGCGGTGGTAATAGTATTGGCCGGTGAGGGAATCAAATTTCCACGCCGAGCCTCCGAAGATCGAAAGCCAATTGTTCGGCGGTTCTCCAGGGCGACGTCCATCACGCCAGATGTACCAATCGCGGTGTACCGAAGTGCGTGAAGATCGCGAATCAAGAAACCACTTGTGCTGGTCGGAAGTGTGGTTGAGAACCAGGTCCAGGATAATTCGGATTCCCCGCTTCCTGGCCTTACGCTCAAGTTGATCGAATTCCTTCAACGTGCCATAGATCGGGTCAATGTCTTCGTAATCCGATACATCGTAGCCAAAGTCTACTTGCGGTGACGGATAGCACGGCGTGATCCAGATGGCATTCACACCGAGGTTCTTCAAATAGTCGAGCTTGTGTTGAATTCCCTTTAGGTCTCCAATCCCGTCATTATTCGTGTCAGCAAAACTTCGGGGATAGATTTCATAGAAGACTGCGTGCTTCCACCACAGAGGATCGGCCGTCGATGAAGAATCGCTACCCGCTGCCGCAGTAGGGTTGAGCGACCAAATCAAGAGCAGCGCGGTACACAGCGCTTTTCTGCACTGCCACGCTGTTTGTTGGAGCATTTTCATCTCAGCGAGCTCTCGGTTCTGCAAGTGGCGAATCGGATTTAGCTTGGTCAGCGTTTTCTCGCGGCCGGTCTGTCACTCTTTGCATCAGGGCGGCCGCAGCCAGCAGAAATAACCCTCCCGCGGCAACGGCAGCGATGCGGTTGTTATTGAAAAGATGGTTCATTACCCATCCGAAAAACAGCGACGCAATAATTTCGGGAATGACAATGAAAAAATTGAAAATGCCCATATAGAGCCCTGTCTTTTCGGGCAGTAGAGATCCGGCCAGAACGGCATAGGGCAGAGAAAGAATGCTTGCCCAGGCAATACCTACGCCGACCATGGCGATCAGAAGCATGTATTTGTCGTGAACATTCAAGACAGACATCAAAGCCGCGCCACCGCAGACCAGGCAAAGACTGTGAGCATTCCTGCGACCTACCATTTCGGCGATGCGTGGCAAAAGAAACGAAAAAACGAAGCACACTGCTGAATAGACAGCGAAACAAATTCCTGCCCATTCAATGCCCTCGGTATAAACCATAGAACCCTGATTGGGAGCGAGAAATATGTTGTGAGCGACAGCCACAGGAAAATAAAGCCACATGCAGAACAAGCCCAGCCAAGTCAGGAGTTGCACCGGCGCAAGCTGGCGCATGGTTTCAGGCATGTTTCTGATGCCTTGCAGAATCTCTGCTGCGTTTGTGAACGCACCGCGAGTCCGTTTTTTCGAAAAACGCGCCTCTTCGGTATTCGCCGGCGGGTACTCGCTGGTGCTGACGATTGTCCATAATACGGCGCCCAGGAATGCGGCCGCTCCCACATAAAACGAGAATCGAACCGTTACCGGGATCGCGTGCACATCGGAAGCTGCCGACTGAACTTTAAGAACATGGGTCAGCAGCCAGGGCAGCGCGGATGCCAGTACAGCGCCCAGGCCGATAAACAAACTCTGCATCGCAAAACCCCGCGTACGCTGGTTCTCCGGCAAGAGATCAGCCACGAATGCGCGAAACGGCTCCATGCTGATATTGATCGATGTATCCAGAATCCAAAGCAGCCCGGCAGCCATCCACAGTGCAGAGCTCATGGGCATCAAGATCAATGCAAGCGAACTTAGAATTGCCCCGGCGAGAAAATAAGGACGGCGACGCCCAAGCCGGCCCCAGGTGTGATCGCTGGCGTAGCCGATGATTGGTTGAACGATTAGCCCAGTTAGCGGCGCAGCCAGCCAAAGGATCGGGATCTGATCCGGCCGGGCGCCCAGGTATTCGTAGATGGGACTCATATTTGCCATCTGCAGGCCCCACCCGAACTGGATACCCAGAAAACCGAAGCTCATATTCCAGATCTGCCAGAAGCTGTGCGCAGGCTTGTTCATTCAACTCCGTCTATTGATCTCGTCGCCGTTTTCAGATCACTTCGCCTGAAACACGCTCACGCCGATGGCAGGCATTGAAATTGCCGCAGCATGATCCTTTATTTCTGCTTTTCCGCCGCCGAAAATCACTTCGAGCTCACCCACATTTTCCAGAGGTGTCGCGCTAAGGGAAAAGGTGACCGAACGCGCCATCTCAGAATTGTTGAAAACGATGAGCACTCGTTCCTGGGCAGATTCCCTCGCGAATGCGAAATAACTGTCGTCCGATGATATGTCCCACTGCTTGCCTTCTCGTAGAGCAGAGTGCGCCTGCCTCAGGCGCAATAGCGTCTGAACGTGAGCGAAGATTTCCTGTTGATCCGGGCTGCGACCCATCGTGGTAAAGGCATCGTGGGAATCGGCGGGAAACCCTCCTGGAAAATCACGACGGTTATCAGGGTCGCCGGCGCCCTGCATTCCGATCTCATCACCGTAGTAAATCTGGGGAATACCGCGCAGGGTGAGCAACAAAGAAAAAGCCGCCTTCAATTTACCCTTTGAGCTGCCAGGCTCTCCGGCAAAGCGGCTGGTGTCGTGATTGCCGATGAAGGTGACGAGCATTTCCGGGTGAGCATAGAGCCAGTCGTGCTGAAGAACACCGGCTATTTGTTGCATAGGCTTGCCGTGCAAGAGAACATCGCGCAGCGCGTAATAAAGCGGATAATCGAAAATCGTCGAAACCTGCGAATCTATGCCGTCAAACTGGGTCTTTCCTCCATCAAAGAAAGACGCGATAGTCACGTCATGGTCCGATACCTCGCCTATGCTATTTACTCGTGGATAACTCTTCCGCAACTCGGTAAGCCACTTACTCCAAAAGCGACGCGATGAATATGGAAAAGTGTCTAACCGCAGGCCATCCAGATGCGTACTTTCGATCCACCACACAGCGTTCTCGAGCAAATATTGCGACACCAGAGGATCGTCCGTATTTAGGTCGGGCAGTTTGTTGACGAACCAGCCTTGAAGAACGCCGCGTTTTTCACTCCATGTAGCATGAGGATCGGTCAGTGCGGAGAAATTTGTGACCGCGTCCAGATGATCGTCAGGTGTGCCATTAAACCAAGTGGGAGACGGCGGGTTCGCGACCCAAGGGTGCTCCGGGCCGGTATGGTTCACCACGTAATCCATCAGCACTTTCATTCCTCGCTGGTGAGCATGGACAACAAGGTTCTTATAATCCTGAAGTGAGCCCATGTGCTCGTCGGTGGCATAAAGATCGACAACGTGGTAGCCGTGATAATCGGAATTTGCGTTCTTCCAGATCGGTGTGAGCCACAAGGTGGTCACGCCCAACGTCTTTAAATAATCCAGGTGCTCGTCAATGCCCCGCAAGTCGCCGCCGTGATAGGCCGTGGGCTGTAAGCGATTGTAAGTGCCCTTTGAGTCGGGTGGTTGGTCGTTGCCTGGATTCCCGTCTGCGAAGCGGTCGGGCATGATCAGATAAATGACATCGTCCTGATTGAATCCCGCAAATCCATCGGCGCTTTGATTGCGTTTTTGCAGGGAGAGAGCAATTGGTATTGAGCAGGCCGCCGTTCTCACCCTTAATCGAGCTGTTCCCGGCATTGCTTCATGCGTGTCCAGCCAAGCGAACAAATAATGCCCCGAAGGTTCTCGCCTAACCTGGGTGACGAGCAGCTTTGGCGTTTCAGATTCCAATGCAGCGGCTGATAAGCCTTCGCCCGTAATCAGAATCATCGGGTTCGGCAGACCGATCCACCAGTTAGGGGGGGCGACCTTGGTGACGGCCGGGGTTTGCGCATTCGTCAGCGCAGCCGTGAAAAAGCAGACAAAGACGATCCAGGAGCGACCAAGGGTAGGCGTAGTCTTCATCAGAGTGGAGAAACGGGGAGAATGCCTAGTGGCATCCTCCCCTGAAGGCTAAAAGCTCACGCGCAAGGAAAGTTGAATTTCTCTTTCACTATCGAAACGCAGACTTGTAATCTTGCCGAAGTTCCCATCGTTAATGTTTCCATCCGGCGGGCTGAACTGCGGAGTATTGAAAAGGTTGAAAAACTCCCCGCGCAACTCCGTGCGGAATCGCTCGGTGATGGAGAACACTTTACCTACACTTAGATCCATAGTCTTAATCCCCGGGCCAGTAAAGGGGTTTCGGGGAGAATCGCCGGGCGCGATTGGAGTTCCATTCGACGAGGTCGGCACTTTGGCAAATGAATTCGTGTTGAACCACTCGTTGGGGTCATTTAGCTGCTGTAAGGGCCCGACCAGGTCGGGCCGGGTGCTGGGGCTGTAGCAATACGTACAGGTCACGTCGAATGGGAAGCCGCTTGCGAGCGTTACAATCGGATTGAATTCCCAGCCTCCCAGCACCGTGTTTACGGCGCCATTCCAGTTGCTCCCAAATTGGCGGCCATGACCGAAAGGCAGCTCGTACAGTGCGCTGAACACGAAACGGTTGCGCTCGTCCAGATTGGAATTGGCTCGTTCCTTCGTCCACCACTGGAACGGATCCACCACGTTGCCACCGTACCGGTAATCGCTGTCAAATCCCGCGGGTGAATTGTCGATCGCGTGGGCCCAAGTGTAGGAGGCAGTGAATTGGATACCTCTGCTCAACCTGCGTTCCACCTGTGCGTGCATTCCGTTATAACTGGAGCTGCCGCGCGTGTCATTCACCGGGATCGTACCGAGCAGAGGATAGGGTTTAATGCCCGTATTGTAAGCCGGGCGATTGATGTCATAGAAAGTGGAAAGATGCGAACCCTTGGTGCCCACGTACGCCAAGGTGAGGGCCGTCTTGGAATCGAGTTGCTGTTCTACCTGGAAGTTCCACTCTTGCACGTTGGAAGTAGTGTCGCTGGGCAGCCAACCCGTCAAGCTCACATTCGCAGGATTCGTCAAGTTAATATTGAGCAAGTTCTTGCTGGGCAGCCCAACCGCAGTGATGGTCGAGATGTTGGGTGCCCCATCGGGAAGCGGCTGTGCCAAGCCGCCCAAGGTCAGCAAGAATGTTGGGGCAGTGGCGCTATAAGCGTAATACGAGCTTCCCCCAAAGGGAGCGTTCTGGGACATCTGTTTGTCAATACCTTCGCGGTCAATGAAGTAGAAAATTCCGTAACCGGACCGGACCACGGTTTTCTGGTTCCCGAACAAGTCATAAGCAAAGCCGACGCGAGGAGCGAAATTTTTCTTGGGTGTCGTCAGGGTGCTGTCCGAGAGCCCGTTGGTTCCGGCCAGTTCGATGGCACCAGTGTTGACATTGAAATTGGCCATCCGGTTGTTGATTTCCGTGGGCCAGGTGAACAGGTCATAGCGCAGGCCCAGGTTCAGGGTCAGTCGGCTGTTTACCCGATAATCGTCCTGGGCATAAAAGCCGTCTTCCCAGCTACGAGTGTGGAACATGCCACTGGCGGGACCGACCTGATAATCGTTCATCCAGCCCACCAACATGTCGGACTGTTCCCAGCCTGTGGACCAGGGCGCGGATGAAGAAGCCTGGAAGAAGCCTTTGCCCGCGATCGGATTGAAAAAGTCGACTTGTCTCCAAATCAGGCTGCCGCCAAATTTAAAGCTATGACGGCCTTTTACCCATGACAGGTTGTCAGCCAGTTGATAGCTGTTTTCCGGGACAAAGTAATCTCCGTAGTCGCCTGTGTACGAAATCTGGCTTCCGCTATTTCCGATCAGTGCTCCCCCGCCCAGCAGCGGGCTGGTGTTCGCGTTCGGAATGCCCAGGTTGGCCGAAATTGATTCGTTGGCGAACGGTGGTTGATAGCCCAGGAAAGAACGCACGTACCCCAGGCGAAATTCGTTGACAAGGTTGGTACCAAAAAGGTGGGTTTCACCTAACACAATGCTGCGAGGATGCTGGAACTGGTATCCGGACCCATATCCGGCGGGCAGAGCGGGCAGCTGCGAGGTCGTGATATCGAGATCCTGACCGTAGCTGTATCGGGCAAATGCTTGATCCTTCGAGCTGAAGGCATAGTCCAGACGAACGTCAAAATCGTCGTATCTTTGAGTCTGTACGCGATGTGCCTCATAGTTGTTCTCCAGGCAAGAGCCATCGGTGCCAGTCAGGCCGCATACG
>Ga0335079_10004063_pt1 | contig 16821 bp, 18 predicted proteins | sample Lox_Sample_33_FD_206719 | JGI IMG/M metagenome (GOLD analysis project Ga0335079, IMG submission 206719) | Soil microbial communities from Loxahatchee National Wildlife Refuge, Florida, United States - Lox_Sample_3.3 | ecosystem: Environmental > Terrestrial > Soil > Wetlands | place: USA... | reverse complement strand
ATCTCGGGATCAGCATGGAAGGAATATAAGGCTTCTGGATCGGTGTCCGGGATCAAGCTTCCCGCTGGATTGAAGGAGTCCGATGCATTTCCCGAACCGATTTTCACGCCATCGACAAAGGCGACCAGCGGTCATGACGAGAATATTTCGTTCGACCAGATGTGCGAGACCGTTGGCGTCGAAACAGCGAGCCATTTGCGCGATCTGACGCTACGCATCTACAAGAAGGCAGCGGCATACGCGCGTGAACGCGGGATTATCATTGCCGACACTAAGTTTGAGTTTGGCCGCACCCAGCAAGGAATCACGTTGTGTGATGAAGTTCTGACCCCCGATTCCTCGCGCTTCTGGCCGGCCGACAAGTACGCGCCGGGTCGGGCACAGGATTCGTACGATAAACAGTACGTCCGCGATTATCTGGAAGAAATTCACTGGAACAAGCAGCCGCCTGCTCCAGCACTTCCTGCGGATGTGGCACGCCATACCAGCGAAAAGTACCTTGAAGCTTATTCCCAGCTGACCGGGCGCAAGCTGGATGTATAACAGAACGGCGGCTGGGCCAAGCGGGCACGCGTTATGACCGCACTGGATTGGTTAATCTGTGCCCTTATTTTGTTCAGTGTAATAACGGCCGCGATTCAAGGCTTTTTTTCGGAGGCTTTGACCACGGCCGGATTGATTGTGGGTTACATCGTGGCTGCGTGGCAGTATCGGCGCCTCGCAGAGTGGTTTGAGACGTTTTTAAAGAACCCATGGCTGGCTGAGATACTCGGTTTCCTGATCATCTTTTTCGCCATCCTGCTGTTGTTCGGCGTTGCCGCCAGGATTGCGCGGTGGATCATGAAAGAGGCGGGTCTCAGCGGTTTTGACCGTTTCCTAGGCGCGCTTTTGGGATTGCTCCGGGGCGGGCTGATGGTAGCTGTGATCCTGATGGGAATGACGGCGTTCGAGCCGGCTTCCAAGTTGCTGCATGAATCGGAGTTGGCGCCTTATTTTCTCGTGGTAGGGCGGGCAGCAATCTGGCTGGCTCCTTCGGAATTGCGGGCTCGTTTCTATCAGGGACTTGAGCTGATCCATCAAGCTCCACAGAAGTTGGGTGGCTCCCCGTCTTTCCCGCCAAAATAGGCTGCGGTGCAGTGCAAAATTCCTGCAAAGAGAGAAAACCGTGAAAGATCAATTGGAAGCACTCGTCCTGCAAATGTACCGCAGCAACATTCTTTACGCAGAAGGCGTTCGGGAATTCAAGAAGCGATTCATTCTGACTGTGTTGCAGGAAAACAAAGGGAACCAATGCCGCGCAGCTCGGGAACTCGGAATGCACCGCAATACTCTGAGCCGCACGATCAGTGAGCTGAAGATCGATGTCCGACAGCTGCGGGATGGCGTGAAGCGGCCGCCGCGCAGTGCCCGCCCCGTGACCTTCGAGAAGAAGATCGTCCGCTAGTCCGGTTTTCGCCCCTGACGCAGGATCTTATTCATCAAAAAAGGCAGCCCATTTGGGGCTGCCTTTGCAATTCCTCAGTTGGCCTTACTGCGCGGCGGGTTTCTTATGCACCGGCGCCTTATGGGCTGGAGCTGCCGCAGGCTTCGAGGTCAGCAGTCGGCCTTTCTCCATTACCATCATGAATGGATTCGAGGTATACGAAGCCGGCTCGCCCTGAAACTGGAAATTATCTGTTCCGTCCTTGGGGATCATTTTGGCCGGAAGTTTTTCTTCAAATTTCAACGTGATGTCGGGCTTGTTCGCATCAATGTCATCGGAACTGCCAGCGATCATCAATGTATCGGGCTCGGTGCTTATCACCTTTCCGACCATCTGTACTGCCTTGCCCTTTATTGCGTTCCAAACGGTATCCTGATCTTCCTGCGCCCCGTTGGTTAGCACGAATTCCCAAGTAGCAAAATCCATCTTGTCGGGAGTGGTGTCCTGTACCATCTTGTGCGCTTGCTCAGCGGGAGTCGGAGCTGGCTTGATCGGCACCTGCGGACCGCCGGCTTTCGCTGCGTTGAGCACATCCTGCCAACCGTCATCACCGGCATGGAATTTCACATACTGGGAACGCGCATATTTCTCGATCGCAGGCTGATTGGGTGCTGGCGCCACAGCTGCAGCACGTGCCGCGTACCAGATACCGTTTTGGTAGTCCGGAGGAGTCTGCTGCAAATAGGAGAGCGCTAACGGATAAAGCAGCGCCAGATCTTTCTGAGAATCCGGTGGATTGGCATCTACGGCTGCTTTAAGATGCTGTGCTGCCTTGGCGTAGTCCTTGTCCTGCAGTGCGCCCCAGCCTATGCCCGCCTCAAAGTTGCCCGTCATCTGCGCCTTCATTTTTGCGAAGTCGGCGTCGCTGGTTCCTTCGGGTTTATTGAACTTCGGCAGGCAATCGAGACCCTCCTGGCCGAACTTTTCTGCGTCGGCCGATTCCTGTTTGCCGTTAGGATCGCCGCCTTGCGCCATCATGCGGTCGATGTACGTCAGCAAGGTCAGCGAAGGAACTGCGCAGGGGTCGATGGCAACGAGTTTTTGGGCTGTCTCGGTTGCCTTTTTTACGTTGCCTGCCTGCTGGTAAGTCTGCATCAGGATCTCGAGCCCTTGGTTCTTCATCACGCTGTTCGGATATTGGGTCAGAAATGCCTCAAGGCCGCTAATCTTGGCGGCAGGATCCTTCTGCTGAATAGCCGCGACGTAAGCGTTGTACTCGGCGGGATCTTTAATGACCGGCGCGGCGGATTGCCCTGCTGCGGGGGCAGCAGCTTGGCCAGCCGGGGGTGTGGCCGATTGTCCCTGAGCAGGCTGCGCAGTATTCACTCCCACTGCAGCGACTGCTACTCCAAGCACAACCGTAACCAGAATCTTCTTCATCACATTGGCTCCTTGAATCTCAGGAAATAGCTTTTCTAGGAATCTTTAATAGCAACTCAGCAGCAACTGCATTCCCTACTGGACCGCATTGCGTTCGGATCCTGCTTTGGAATGCCCGGGCTTCCTGGCAGGGCTCCGGGAGACTCGGGGTGACTCGGTTGGAACGATGAGGCGGCTGACCCGTTTTCCCGGCTGGCCGGATTATAAGTACCTCTTCTGCCGAAGGCAAGCGCCTTCCCATTCACGGTCCTCTTTATTGTTAAGATGCGGAGAGCAGAGCCACCGGATGTTCTCGTTTTGCGCAACTCTGCTGATCGCCAAGCATAGTGAGGCCCATCTACTATGGACACCGTTCGCCCCCTTTCCGGACAAGTCGCAGTCGTCACCGGCGCCGGCCGAGGCATTGGAGCCGCAATCGCGCGCACACTCGCAGCTCTCGGAGCAACATCTGTTTTGTTAGGACGCACCCAAGCGACGCTCGACGCAACGGCTCGAGCCATAGCGGATGCGGGTGGCAAAAGTGAGGTAATTCCTTGCGATGTGACCGTGCTACATCAACTCGAATACGCCTCCGCCCGCATTGATAGCACCTTCGGCAGGGTCAACATACTGGTAAATAACGCAGGTATTGGCGGCTTCACAGAACCGCTACACCAGTTACTGCCCGAGGATTGGGATCGCATTTTGAATACGAACTTGCGAGGTGTGTATTACGCCATTCGCGCGTTTGCACCGCTGATGATTCAGGCCAATTCTGGGCACATCATTAACATCTCATCTCTCGCGGGAAAGAATGCTCTTCCGAAAGGTGCAGCATACGCCGCATCGAAGTGGGGATTAAATGGCCTCACATACTCCGTCGCCGAGGAATTGCGCGGAAACAATATTCGAGTGTCGGTGATTTGTCCCGGTTCGGTGGACACTGAATTGAGTCCCCACACCGGGAAAGACCCGAACAAGATGTTGCAACCAGAGGACGTGGCGCACTCCGTCGCGATGCTGGTGACGCAATCGCCACAATCGTTCATGAGCGAGATCTTGTTGCGACCGACACAGAAGCCTTAGGAGAAAACTTTTGGCTTTTGCGGTCGGGCTACGAGCTTCGGCTACTTCTTGAACAGATTTTCGAATGCCGTCCGGGCGTCGTTCGGCCGCAGGCTGGCCGGTGTGGAAGTCTCTTTTTCGCGTGTGACGCGAATCTCGTAGAGCGCGCAGTCGTTGCGTGCGTCTTTTTTCGCAATGCGCTCCTTCACCGGCTGCATGCATTCGAAGCGGCTTCCAGGGTCGAAATACGTGCACTGCTTGCAAGAATGCAGTTCGAAGCCGCACTTCGGGCATTGGCCTACGCCGGAATTTGCTGCTCCCTGTAGCACGGTGCCACATTGCGCACAGCGGGATACGGCCCGCGTGCCTGGAAGATTTACAGGTTTCGGCCCGAGCGCGTGATCCCAACGCGGCGGCCCGCTGGTGCGTTCGGGCGGCGCCTTGCGGGCTGGCGCCTCGCGACGCGGTTCTTTGTCGTTGTCCTGATATCCGGGTTGACGGTATTTGGCCACTAGGACCTCCCCAAGCGTGTGCCCCATTGTCCACCCGACCCTGCTCGGGCGGCAAGTGCTGATGAAAGGCCTTTACCAAGGATTGGCACGGATTCTCACGGATACCGCCCGCCAGTTCTTTTCTCGACCCCGTGTGATCCGTAGCTAGTTATTTCTACCGATACAATAGCTCCATGATTCACGAAATTCTGCCTGTCGGACCTCTGCAGTGCAATTGCTCGATTGTTGGAGACGAGACGACTCATGAAGGCATGGTCATTGATCCGGGCGACAACATCAGTTCCGTGCTCGCGATTGTGCAGAAGCACAATTTGCAAATTAAACAGATCGTGATCACCCACGCTCACATCGATCACATCGGCGGAGCAATGAAGCTCCGCGCTTTGACTGGCGCTCCGATTCTGCTCAACCAGAATGATTACGCCCTATTGAAGATGCTGGATCTACAGGCGACCTGGATCGGCGTTCCGACGCCAGAAAAAGTCGAGATCGACCGTAGCGTCACCACCGGAGAAACCATATCGGCTGGAGGCCACGTGGCCCAGGTTCTTCACACTCCCGGCCATACCGAGGGCAGCATCTGTCTTTATTTTGAGAACGAGAAGAAGTTAATTGCGGGCGACACATTGTTTGCGGGATCAATCGGCCGCACGGATCTTCCCGGCGGATCCATGCAGAAAATTATGCGATCACTCCGCGATACAGTTCTCACCCTGGCAGACGAAACCGTCGTTGTCCCCGGGCACGGTGAACTGACCACGATTGGCGAAGAGCGACGGAGTAACCCGTTCCTGGTACGCTGAGGGCACAAAACCGACTCTAGTCTTCCGAGCAGAGCCACCCTTGCGCGCCTGTGGCAACTTTCCAACGGTGACAATACTGCAGCCAACTTCATAGGTCCTGCGCCCGAAAACTGATGGCTCAGGACGACAGGACGGGAGGACGTCAGAATTCCAAAATGAAACTGTGGGTTGCGTCTTTGTGATGTGCGACACAAATCCACCGCTCTGCATCTGCTATATTGAACCCCTACGAAGGAGCCCGTTATGGCTGGAAAGAGTCTTAATCGCGTTCAACTGATTGGCAATCTGGGCAAGGATCCCGAAATCAAATACACCCCACAGGGTACGCCGGTGGCCAAGCTCACCATCGCAACGAATGAACGCTTCAAAGACAAGGGCGGAGAGTGGCAGGACCGTACAGAGTGGCACAATGTCGTGCTCTGGCAGCGACTCGCGGAAATCGCCGGCGAATATCTCAAGAAAGGCGGCAAAGTCTACATCGAAGGACGTCTACAGACACGCTCATGGGACGACAAACAAACCGGCCAGAAGAAATACATGACCGAAGTAGTAGCCAGCGATTTGATCCTCTTGGGTGGACGGGGCGAAGGCGGTGGTGGCGATTTCTCCAGCAGCTCCCGCGCATCCTCTTCGGGCAACAACTTTGACCAACGCGTTCCTGAACACGAGCCAGCCGCATCTGGGCCAATCACCGATGAGGATATTCCCTTCTAGCGGTCGTTCACGCTTTCGTGTGCAGCGTGGACGAATCGTCTGAACGACCTTCACAAAGAGATCCGCCGCACTATTTCCGCTTGACTGGAAAGGATTTTGGAGTGCACCTCCGATAATGGCAGCCATCGGGGAGTTCCTTCCCAAGATCCTGCAAGCGTGCCACTCGCGGTTGCTTCGAACACTGTCACGACGCAGGGTACGTCGAATGTGCTCCGATATTCGAAAAGCAGTTGCGATTGTTCTACTTCGAGTCCAGTTTCCTCTCTCACTTCCCGACGCATTCCTTTTTCTGCCGATTCTCCGGCATGTGTGAGACCTCCCGGAAACGACAGACCCCGCCCGTCGTTGCGATCAATAACCAGAATAAGTCCGTTCTGCCGGAGCACGGCCACCGCCGCTCGCAGATCTCCAAAGATAGGAAACCGCGAGTAGATCGCAATCGCCGTGTTCGCGATAACTTTGAAGGCAATGCGTTTGACGGATTGGATCAGGGCAGGCATCTGTCGGTGACGTTGAGCCTTACGAACACGGGTTACAGACTCGAATCTCCATCAAACAGACATGGCTCCCAGATGCTCGAGTTTTGTAATTCCTGAGCAAGAGATGCGTTGTTCGCCTTATAGAAGTACAGCCAACTCCCGAGCGGCCGCTGCCGAAGCCCGACGCCTGGGAGTTTGCTCATCAGTCCGAATGGGTCCCCGACGAGTTCCAACATGTGAATGGACCCCTTTCGGCAGCGACCGATTGCAGTACGCAGCATGGGGAGCAGAACGTCCAAGGCTTTGTTGCTATCCAAACATTGGAAGTCGATCAGACGCACTCGGGTGAGCCCCACCTTGGCGAAATCGTATCGTTGAAATATTGAGTATGCCATGATGCTGGAGCCCCGCTCAGCCACGTAGATCCATGGATCTCGTTTCTGAAATGCAGACTTGAAGTGCCAATCCAAAGATTGCAGGCTCCGATCAGCGAGCAGGATATTCGATTTGACTCTGCTAAGGCTCTGCCAAAAAGCATCGAAGCGATCATCAAACCGGGTACACGCGGCGATCCGACTCGATGAATCAGGGCGGGGCAAGCGACTGCCGCGGAGCTGGTCCAGGGCAAACAGGCCGCCGGCGAGCGGATAACTTGCGGCTCCTGCGAAACTGCCTCTACGCCGCAAATAGCTCGCAACGAAACCACGATAATTCGTGATCCAGAACGAAGCGCGATCCCAAGAGCCAATCGGCACACGAGTACTTTGGAAGCTGCTGTAAGCGGCTTCCGACTGGGAGTTCACTGTGGTGCTCAGGAAAAAATCGACATTGCGCTGTTGGAAGTATGTTGCAAGCAGCAGAGGAGAATAGGCGCGGTAAGGGGTATCTACGACCCAGGCTCGGGTGGTTGCAGCCAAGAGCCTTTTCCCCCGCAACACGTAGCCTATCGGAACATTGCCTAAATAGCCGACGATTTCATCACCACCGATATCGAGAACCCAACCAATAGGAATCTGGCCCTGGACACTTCGATATGCTGGATTGTTATTCCACAAATGCGTCCAAGCCGAGTATTCCTCGGTACGCAGACCGTACTTCGCAGCCAGCGCAGTGATTCGCGCATGGTCGTCGAATCGAGCTTCGCGCAGTTTGGGCGATTTCAGCATCTAACTAAGTTGGGACTCTTAATTCGCGGATGGCTTCGGCCGAGCCTGGGGAAGGCGGGGAGTCAACCTGGCCAATCCAAAAGAGGAAGTAAGTATCAGGCGAAACCACTACTTGCGTTGCATGCGGCGAATCAAACTATATCACAGCAATTTGGCGGCTTCGAACGGGCAGAAACCAACGGCCGCTTATAAACATCGCATTATCATAAACATGCAGTGACACAAGTTGGAACTTGCGCCGAGCCAAACTGCTTGAGAGCCGGTATAAACTAATGTATATTGAGATCACATTGAGGTGAGGGCTGTATCCCCTGCAGCCATGTATCTTCCAAGAAATGAACTAGTTTGCGTCAAGTCCCGCTATTTTAATAGGTGGGCGAGGAGCCTTAGATTCGCATGCGGAGTGATGAAGAGGGTTCTGGCGTCGCACAATTGAAACAAGAGCAGCTGTCTCTTGTGCACAGAGTTCAGCGCCAAGCCGAGTTGCGTCCTGAGGCTCTGGCAATCTCTGCTGGACGCGAGGCTATTACTTACCTGGAACTCGAAAATCGCTCGAACCAGATGGCGAACTATCTTAGTTCCTCAGGAGTCGCGGCAGGGAATGTTGTCGGTCTATGCATAAATCGCTCGCCTAGCTTTCCGGTTTGTGCTCTGGCTATTCTGAAAACCGGAGCAGCATATTTGCCACTGGAGCCGAAATCTCCTTCACGCCGTTTGCAGACGATGTTGGAGTCTGCACGGGTGCGATTCGTGTTGACGGATTCAGGAACAACGCCTTCGGTGCCCTCGGGTGATTGGAAAAGCATCGACTTGGACGCGTCCGCGGCAGCGATCAGTCATTGCCCGAACAAGTTTCCCCCGGTTCCGATCAACGCAGGACAGCTTGCGTATGTCATCTTCACTTCAGGATCAACTGGAGTGCCGAAGCCTGTCGCCGTTGGGCATGACAGCCTGCTCAACTTGGTCGAATGGCATAATTGCGCTTTCAACGTGACCGCGGCAGATCGGGCGAGTCAATTGGCCTCGATCGGATTCGATGCGGCAGTTTGGGAACTCTGGCCTTATTTTGCTGCTGGAGCGAGCGTACATTTCGTCGATGATGAGACGCGAATCGACCCAACAAGCCTCCGCGACTTCTTGCTGAAGGAAAAAATCACATTCACTTTCGCGCCTACACCTCTAGCCGAGCATATGTTAAAGCTGTCTTGGCCGGAAGATGCAGGATTGCGCTTTTTGTTGACCGGCGCGGACACCCTGCACTTCTACCCTTCCACAAATCTACCGTTCACTCTCGTGAATAATTACGGTCCAACGGAGTGCACCGTGGTTGCTACTTCTGGAATCGTTCCGGCAAAGAGCGGAGCCGACAAGCTGCCACCGATTGGTCGTCCGATTCATAATGTGGACGTGTACGTTCTCGACCGAAGCATGCAAAAAGTCAGTACGGGAATGAGAGGGGAGATCTACATTGGGGGCCGCGGGCTCGCGCTGGGCTACTTGAACGATCCCGTGTTAACAGCGGATCGTTTCGTCAGCGATCCTTTTAGTGCTGATCGAAATGCGAGGCTTTATCGGACTGGAGATATTGGGGCTTACCTACCGGACGGACAAATTGCATTTCACGGGCGCACCGACGAGCAAGTCAAAATCAACGGCTTCCGCGTCGAACTGAATGAAGTTGCGAGCGTTCTCGGTCGCCATCCTGCGGTGCGCGAGACTGTAATTTCGGCCCGTGAGAATGAGGCTGGCGAGAAACAATTAGTCGCCTACATTGTCCCGTCGTCTACGCTGCCCAACGTCACTGAACTTCGCGATTTTCTCTCCGCGGAAGTGCCGGAGTATATGCTTCCGGCGATGTTTGTCCGAATGGAATCGTTGCCGGTGGCAGCAAGTGGAAAGCTTGACCGCCAGGCATTGCCAGTGCCGAATGAACAGAACATTCTGCGAGACGAGGTTTTTCAACAGCCGAATTCTGCTACCGAAGAGCGCGTGGGGACGATTGTGGTCTCTCTGTTGGGCGTCGAGCGCGTCGGAGTCAATGACAACTTCTTCTATCTTGGCGGCAATTCCCTGTTCGGTACGCAACTGATCGCGCGCCTCCGAGATGCATTTCAAGTGGAAGTACCGCTGCTGAAGCTTTTCGATCACCCCACGGTTGCCGAACTCTCGCTTGAAATCGAGCGTATGATGTTCGCGAGAATCGAAAACATGAGTGAGGAAGAAGCCCAACGCTTGCTCGCCATGAATACGGCGCAATCCACTCTATGACTTCTCTGAGCGGGGCGATTTCCAGAAGCTCGGGATCGAGTGCTCTGAGCCTCTACCATCTCCTCGACCCAGAAGTCCTCGCGAACCCCTATCCGCTATTTCAACGACTACGAACTGAAGATCCAGTGCACTGGGACGTATTCCTTCATACCTGGGTGGTCACCCGTTACGTCGACGTGCTCGAAGTTCTTCATAAATTCTCGGCCAACCGCACGCACACACCCGCGAAATTGAGCGCCATGGGGCTCGGTGACATGAGTCCGCTCGCCCAACTGATGGTGAAGATGATGCTGTTCATGGATCCTCCGGAGCATAGCCGGCTGCGCGGCCTGGCGTCGTCGGCCTTTAGTCCGGCACGCGTTGCGGTGCTGCGCACGCATATTCGCGAGATCGTCAAGCGACTGCTCGACGAAGTGCAAGATAAGGGAGAAATGGACGTTATTCACGATCTCGGCGATCCCCTTCCCGCCATCGTGACCACCGAAATGCTTGGCGTACCAACCAGCGATCGACATCAACTCAAGGCATGGTCCACCGATTTCGCTGAGATGTTGGGGAACTTTCAACATAATCCCGAGCATGCCCCTCGTATGCTACGCGCCGTCCAAGAAATGACCTCGTACTTTCACGATCAGGTGCGACTCCAAAAAGATCATCCGGGCGAAGGCCTTGTGCATTCACTTATGGCGGCAGAAGTTGATGGCGATCGATTGACCGAAGAAGAAGTTGTGGCGACGTGCATCGTCACGATGGTCGGGGGATTGGAGACCACTACGAATCTCATCGGTAACGGCGTGTTGACGCTATTGCGCAATCCCGTAGAGATGGAGCGATTGCGCAATGACTTCTCACTAATTCCGTCAGCAGTCGAAGAAATGCTGCGCTATGAGAGTCCCAGCCAGCATACGGGAAGGATTGCTTCAGATGACGTCGAGATGGGAGGGAAGTTAATTCGCAGAGGACAGGCCGTGATGGCAGTCATGGCGGCCGCTAATCGCGATCCGGAACGCTTCCCTGACCCGGATCGATTTGACATTTCCCGTAGCGACAATCGGCATCTGGCCTTTGGATGGGCGGCACACTTCTGTTTCGGCGCTGCACTGGCGCGGGTTGAAGGACAGGAAGTCTTTGAGGCCATCATGCGGCGCTTGCAAGATCTCGAATTGACGCCGGGCCGACTCACGTGGCGAAATAACCTGGGCCTGCGAGGCATGACTGCGCTGCCGATCAAGTTCCGGGCATCTCAAGCGATCGCATAGAAATTCCACACTTCAGCCTGAATGGATAACGGACCTCACTTCTCCGAGGCGAAGCGTAAACTGCTGGAGCAAATGCGGCAGGCAGGCGCAGGCCGCTCGCTTTCTGATTCAGATCTCAACGCTCAAGCGCGAGAGAATCCTCTTCGTCTGTCGCTGGCCCAGGAGCAGGTTTGGAGACTAGACCAAACCGCCGGTAACGTTTCGCCTCTTCATAACGAGTCGATCACGATTCACAGGCGCGGCCCGTGCGATCCGGAGACAGTGCAGCGCTGTCTGGAAGAAATCGTCCGCCGGCACGAAATTTGGCGCACGACGTACCAGGAAGTTGCTGGAGCACCAACTCAGATTGTTCACTCGACTATCAAGTTCAAGCTGGATTTTTCCGATCTTCGCTCGCTTCCTGAGTCTAGACGAGAAACCACAGCGATCGAACTGGCCACTCAGGACGCAAAGCATCGCTTCAATCTCGACGAAGGTCCTTTATTCCGGGCGCGGCTGACTACTCTAAAAGACGACGAGCACAAACTCTTTCTGACCGCGCATCAGAGCATTGTCGACGGCATCACCGTGTTCGATATCTTCCCGCAAGAGCTGACGACTCTATACGAGAGCTACGCCGTCGGTGGTGTTTCTCAAATGCCGGAACTGCCGGCCCAGTTTGGAGACTTCTCGTCCGGGCAGCGCCAAAAGTTATCTGGGCGTGCCCGCGATGAACAGTTGGCTTATTGGCAGAAACAACTTGCTGGTCCGTTGCCCATATTGCAATGGCCGAATGACGGCAAACGGCCACACCGGCAAACCTATCGCGGGGCAATACATGCCTTCGAGTTTCCCCGAGAATTAGCCCAGTCACTTAAGGAAGTTGCGCGGCGGCAAGGCGCGACCTTGTTCATGGTTATGCTCGGTGCGTTTTTCAGACTGCTGCATCGCTATAGCGGGCAAGATGACATCGTGGTCGGAACTCTTTCACCGTGTGGGCGGAAGCAAATCGCTTTCCAGCGATGCATGGGATATTTCCTAAACCCGGTCGCTTTGCGAGCGAACATAGGCGGAAATCTGCCCTTGCAAGCGCTGTTGAGGCAGATGCGCGAGATGACCCTGGGTGCGATTTCGAACGACGATGTAACGTTGGACATGATCGCAGAACACATGGGGATCCAGGTCGATCCTTCCCGTCATCCGTTTTTCACCGTGGCGCTCTCGCTGGCACCAGAGGTAGCGCCCCTACCTCCTGGCTGGAGCATGACGTATATGGATGTCGAGAGCGGCGGCGCGCGCTGGGATCTCTACATTGAGTTCAGCGATCGGATTGAGACTCTGTTGGGGCGGGCACAGTACAATCCCGATCTTTTCACGGAAAGGACAATTGCTCAAACGATCGAGGATTACCGGCAACTACTGGAAGGGGTCGCTGCCGAGCGAGACCCCTGATACGGTCGGAATCGACGAAGGTTCAACCGCGACCGATCATTCAGCGCTACTTCTATTAATCACCTATATCCAGGCACCATTCCCCGTCCAAGCGGGTGAAAAGCGTATCAGCTTCCAGGAGATTCAACAGTTCCGGATGGGCGGAACGTGCCATCGTCCAGCCGCCGCGGCAGGTGAAGAAGCAATGCTTATCTGAGAAATCAGCCATGCGGCGCATCTCGATCAACCCATGAACGCCCGCTACTCCCTGTTGCCAGGCATCGTAGAACAAGTGATCGAGAATATCCTTCGTCATATTGGGATCTCCGCCGACTTGAACGACTTCGCCGACAGCGTCGGGCTTTGCGTAATAGATATACCAACCAGCAATCTTTCCAGCATCGTCGCGAAGCAACACCTTTCGTAGAGCACCGCGAGCTGTCCTGTGCGCCATGAATTCGAGAAGCCATTGAAGCGACGGTAGATCATATTCTGTCCAAAGCGAATATCCCTTCCTGAATTCGACCATGCATTGCATTAAAGTCTCGGCATCTAATTCGCTTGCCTGTAGGAAAGACTGTTTGAGCCGGAAGACTTGTCGCGAAACGCGGGAAGCAATAGTGTCTGCAAGCCAGCAGGCTGGCTTAGAGGCCAGCTTCAAACCCGAAGACAGCCGGGGGCCAGCGGAAAGAGATAATCCGTAGACACCATAGTGTGCTGGCCGCAAGACTCGCCGCCAGTGCATGTTCAAGGTGGGAACAACACGAAAACCATTTTGCGAGAGTATCCGTCGTGCGATTTCGTTAGCGGAATCAACGATCGCCAAATCCGCATTCTGCGCAAAAACAGCCTCTACCAATTGTTGTGCAACACGACCGGTGCGAAAATCCGGATGAACGACAAGATTCCCACCCAACATCAAGCGAATGGATCTTCCGCATGCCGACATCCGGCGGAAGATGGCGCCGAAAAAACCACGCACCCGTCCGTCTTCCGCTTCGAAGACCTGAGCACGAATTGCGTCGTCCCGAAAAGGACTTTCAAAGCACAATTCTCGAAAAACGGATTGCAATCTGGAGGGAGCAGTCCCCTGTTGCCGACGCAAGTAGACCCAGTAAAGGTCTATTACTGCGGGGATGTCCGCTTCTGTCAATGGACGTATAGCCATGGCACCGTGCCGCTACGTGAGCAGTACTCCTAAATGGTTTTTGTTTCGCTGTGCACTGCATGCTGCGCGGAAGAAATACAGCAGCCCTTACCCGCAAAGCGGTATCACTCGCCCGGGTCGAGGCACCACTCACCATCGAGCCGTGAGAGAAATGCATCGCCACGTTCGAGCATCTGCATGACCTCGGGATTGGGCGAATAAGCAAAGGTCCAGCCACCGCGACAGGTGAAGAAACATCCCTTGTCCGAAAAGTCCGGAATGCGCCGGCTATCGACCACTCCGTGAAGTCCGATCACGCCTTGTTGCTGAGCGTCCCAGAACAGATGATCGAGGATGTCCTTCGTGGTATTAGGATATCCGCCGATCTGAACTACCTCCCCAATAGCACCCCGTTTCGCATAGTAAATATACCAACCGACAACCTTCTGGCTTCTGTCCCGCAGTACATTTTTGCGCAGGGTTCCACGGAAAGTCTGGCGTTTCATCCAGTTCATCAACCAGCTGAGAGACTCAGGGCTGTATTCCGGGCATATGGAATAACCTTTGCGGAATTGAATCATGCAGCTGAGAAGCGTTTCAAGATCGAGTTCCGAGCCTTGCAATCGAGGCTCGCGTTGGCGGAATGGGTTTGCTTGAATTCTTGAAGCAGCCGCATCAGCAGCACGGCAGAACGGTTGCGCAGCTTGCGCGATCTTGCCCAAAAACGAAGAGTTGGCGGATACGGCCACTCCATAGACCCCATATTGGATCGGCCTGAGAGGGCGCCTCCAGTGGATATTCAAGGCCGGAATGACCTCGTAACCCATGCGTTGCAAGATCTGCTTGGAGATGTTGTTCGCCGAATCCACCATGCCTAGATCGTACTTGTTTGATCGGAATGTGTTGACGATGCGTGGAGCAACAAGGCCAGAGCGGTAGTCTGGGTGAACGACCAGATTTCCGCCAAACATCACGCGAATGGACCTACCACAAACGGACATCTGACGGACACTACCACCGAGAAAACCCACAATACCGCGATTCGGTACATCGTAGACCAGCGAAGCAAAATCATCGCTGGTGAATGGGCTCTCAAAATAGAGTTCATGAAATAGCGAAACCAGTGCAGCGGGTGGAAGACCTTTTCGCAGACGCATGAAATTCCAGTACAAACCTGCGATTTGTGGAATATCCCCTTCCGCCAATGCACGTACTGCCATCTCGCCCCGTCTCCCACCCCGAAACTGTAACGCTAAATTCTTGCGCCTATCCAAAACGTGCTACTGCCTTGTCACCCGCAAACACTGATAACTTTAGGATGTATATCCCGAAGAGATTGATCCACAACGCCTGTGTGGGGGTTAAGGCGAGGATAATCCTAGCTTGGAGCCTCGAATCTTGCCAGCCAAATCTTACACTCCGAAATCCAGGCACCATTCGCCGTCGAGGCGTGTCACGAAACTATCACCACGCTCAAGGGCATCCAGTATCTGAGTGTTTCGCGAGAACACCACGTTCCAACCTCCACGGCAGGTGAAGACGCAACCCTTATCCGAAAAGTCGGTTAACCGCTCACGATCAACGATGCCGTGCAGCCCGATCAATCCCTGCACAAACGCATCATAAAATAGATGATCGAGAACATCCTTGGTCGATCTCTTCGAGCTGCCGACCTGGACGACTTCGCCCACAGCGCCAGACTTAACGTAGTAAATGTACCAGCCCACAATCTGATCTTTATCGTCGCGCAAAACTATTTTTCGCAATTGCCCGCGCACCGTGTCTCGGCTCATGAAAGTCATAAGCCAACGGAGAGCCCGAATGTCATACTCTGCCCAAATCGAATAACCATCGCGAAAATCAACCAGGCATTGCTGGAGCGTTTCAATATCAAGTTCCGATCCATGCAAGCGAGACCTGCTTGGATAGAATGGGCTCGCCGATAACTTTGTGGCAACCAGATCGGAAACAACACAGAATGGCTTCGCGATGAATCTAAGGCCGTTGATTGGCGCAGAACTCAAGGCACGAGAGAGGGCGTAGGATGCATATTGAGCCGGACGTAGAGCGCGAATCCAGTGCAGGTTGAGAGCCGGAATAGTACGAAATCCTAGCCTTTCCAGCAGCGTTCGGGAAATGTCATTGGCGGAATCTGTCTGCCACAGTTCATATTTCCCTCCCAGGTAACTTCCGAGCAAACGCTGGGCAGCGAGAGTTGCTCGTGCGCCGGGGTCCACGATGAAGTTTCCTCCGTACCCGACTCGGAACGGCCGTCCGCATAACGACATCTTTCGCGCAATGATGCCCAGGAAACCAACAACCTCGCCGTTCTTGCCTTCGTATACAAGTGAAGGATAGGCGCTGTCGACCCACGGATTCTCGAAATAAAGCTGATGAAAGAGGGGGTGAAGTTCTGCTGGAGGCGTCCCCCCCCTGCGCCGCATGAACCGCCAATACAAGTCCACAACGCGTGGTATGTCGGCTTCAGCGAATGGTCTGACAGACATGGATTTTCGTTATTCTGTGGAAGGTCGTTAGAAGATGCTACGCTCGGAAGCAGATGCCCCAACTCACGGCCGTAGCGTTTCAAAAACTCGCTATGCCGGCGAACTTCCTTGCAAACCGCGCTTTGCGAATCCGAGCTTTCCCCTCGCTACCACTACACCGTCCACAGTGGCCACCGCTTCTATTAGAGCAAATCCTTCAATAAATTTTAATACCTGAATGTTCATCTCTAACCGATTTCCAGGTACTACCGGTACCAGAAAGCGCATTTCATTGATTGCTCCCAGCACGAGGAACTCGCCCGGTTCCATTCCTGTTCCAGTAGTCTTCGAAAATAAGATAGAAGCGGACTGGCCAATCGCTTCGACGATGAGAGTTCCGGGCATGACCGCATGTTCCGGGAAGTGGCCCAGGAATTGGAGTTCGTTTCCAGTGACATTCTTGACCGTCTGAATGCTTTTTCCAGGCTCAATTCCCACAACGGTATCGACCATGAGCATTGGAAATCGCTGTTTCAGAGCACCGCGCACTTCCTCAAACGTCATCACTGGACTCGTCATATTGGAAAGATCCTTGGTTGACTCAGCGCGCTCTAAGAATCATGGCGGTGGAACGCGGAAGGAATCGCATTCCTGGAGGAACGGCACTGGC
>Ga0335079_10004061_pt1 | contig 16829 bp, 17 predicted proteins | sample Lox_Sample_33_FD_206719 | JGI IMG/M metagenome (GOLD analysis project Ga0335079, IMG submission 206719) | Soil microbial communities from Loxahatchee National Wildlife Refuge, Florida, United States - Lox_Sample_3.3 | ecosystem: Environmental > Terrestrial > Soil > Wetlands | place: USA... | reverse complement strand
GAAATCATCGGTTTTCAATGGGGGAATCCTCGGAATTTTGTTATTCATCGGTTTTGCGACCCAGACCGTGGGACTATTGTATACAACGGCATCAAAATCGGCCTTCATCACCGGCATGATGGTTGTCTTCACTCCTCTTTGTCAATTGCTGATAGAACGCAGATCTCCGAAGGCTGGAAATCTTTTGGGAGTAGCAATTGTCATGGCCGGATTGTATTTCTTGACTTCACCGGGCGGGTCTCATTTCAACGTGGGAGATGGCCTCACATTAATCTGTGCCCTGTCTTTTGCATTCTATATCGTTTTGCTCGATATATATTCGCAAGATTGCGAAGCATCGCACCTCACGTTCGTGCAATTTGTCGTGACGGCAGCACTTGCGGCGATTGGTTGCCTCTTTTTTGAAGATTTTCACATCGTTGTGAACGCGGAGTTTACAGTGGGCGTCTTATACCTTGCCATATTTGCGACGGTAATAGCACTGTATGTGCAGGCCCGATTTCAGAAGGATACAACGCCTACGAGGAGCGCAGTGGTGTTTTCAGTCGAGCCGGTTATTGCTGCGATCGTAGCGTACTTCGTCCTGGGTGAACACCTTGGAGATCTCGGAGTTCTCGGTGGAAGTCTGATTGTGGCGGGCGTCCTTGTCTCAGAATTCTCGGACGTACTCTTCAGGACCAGGGGGACCGACATTTGAAGAGGGATGACCTAAAAAGGCGCAAATTAATGCGGGCAATCGCACAGAAACAATTTTCACGATTTGCTTGAGATTTAATGAAGGGGAAAGTATATTAGGAAGAGCATGAAACGAAGTGCAAGATATTCCTTCCTGGTTGCTTCAGTTGCGTTCGTGTTCGCTACTGCGTATGCGGCTGTAATCAAGGACAAGCCCGTAGCGTACAGCAACGGGAGTGATATCGTGGTGCGTTGGTCCACCCTCGACGAAACGGGCGTACAGCGCTTTGATATCCTGCGGCGTGCAGGGACGACAGGAGATTTTACGGTTATCGCGTCGATCGTCCAACTCACCGGAAATAATTCGACCTACGAGTACACCGACAAGTCGGTCTTTAAGATCAGTTCAGGTATCTACCAGTACAAGATTCGTATCATCAACGGCCAGAATCCCGCGCCTGAAACCGATCCTGTCACAGTCTCACACGTGAGTTCTGCGGCAAAACGAACGTGGGGCAGTATCAAAGCCATGTTCCGCTGAATGAACGCAGGGAGAGTCAGTCTGAAAAGCGATCTTGTCAAGATGAGGTCGCTTTTTCCATTTATGGGGAGAGTTTGAAGATACCGCCGATTATTCTTGCGTCGCGCTCTCCACGGCGGAGAGTGTTGCTCAGGCAACTAAGACTTAAATTCAAGATTCATCCGAGTCGGATCCCCGAGGTGTTCGACCTTCATCGGCCGCCCGAGAAGGAAGCAAGACGTCTCGCGATTCAAAAGGCCGTCGAAGTGTCGAGAATGTATTCAAAGGGGATCATTGTCAGCGCCGATACGATTGTTGTGCTTGGGAAAAGGACTCTTGGCAAACCGTCATCGGAGGCGGATGCAGTGCGGATGCTGAGGATGTTGAGCGGGAAAGAACACACCGTCATTACGGCGTTTGCGCTCGTCGATTGCAGGAGTGGCAGCCGTGTGACTGGCACGGAACGCACACGGGTCAAATTCCGAACGATCGGCCTGAAAGAAATCCATTCGTACGTCGCTTCGGGATCACCCATGGACAAAGCGGGGGCATACGGTATCCAGGATGACTATGGAGCTGTGTTCGTCGAGAAGGTGAACGGCTGTTTCTATAATGTGGTCGGATTCCCGCTGATGAAGTTCCATCTCACGTTCAGGAAGTTCCTGAAGCAAATGCACTATCACTGATGAAGCGAGCGCGCGCTATGGAAAGAATAATTCGTGTCCTCATTGCGAAGGCTGGATTGGATGGCCACGATCGGGGCGCGAAAGTCGTTGCGGCCGCCCTGCGTGATGCAGGGATGGAAGTGATTTACACAGGGCTGCGAAGGACCCCTGAGATGATCGTGGAGGCCGCCCTCCAGGAAGACGTCGATGCGATTGGCATTAGTTTGCTCAGCGGCGCTCACATGACGATCTTTCCAAAAGTGCTACAGCTTATGAAGGAAAAAGGATTGAACGATGTGCTGCTCTTTGGAGGCGGGATCATCCCGAAGAGAGACATTGAAGAGCTGAAAACCATGGGGGTCGGGGAACTCTTCACCCCTGGCGCTTCAACGACCGCAATCGTGGATTATTTGCGATCCTACCGCAAGCGACGAACCTAGGGTCACCCCAAGCGTAGTGATTTTTTGGGAAGAGGGAACAACAAAAACCCGACACGACGTTCGACCGTGGCGGGTTTTGTGTATCCAACGAGCGTTACTGAACTTTTGAAACCTTGACAGCCTGCAGACCTTTTGGGCCCTGCTCAACCTCGAATTCTACTTTGTCTCCCTCGTTGAGAGTCTTGTAGCCTTCTCCGTTGATCGACTTGTAATGCACAAAGACATCTTCGCCCGTGGCGCGCTTGATAAAGCCGAAGCCTTTGGCATTATTGAACCACTTCACTGTACCAGATTCCATAAGGTTACTGTCCCTTATAGTGTTGAACATAGACACCACAAGTTTGTCTCTCGAAAAACCCAGGCACTCGCACGAACAGATGACCCTCTCTGTCCAACTGGTACAGCCTTGCCGCGAAGAGAGTTCGCTCACTCCTTGCTGCCAGGCTTCGAAACTGACCTCGTTTTTGATGAAACAACTTGGTGCTGTGGATTGCGGCGGAATTATACAATTTGTTGAGAATAAAATCAAGCTTGGCCCGGCACGTCTCCCAGCCAGATAGGGAATTCGTCGTCGGACTCACGGCCATCTAAATCGGGCTTCTGGGGCTGTAATTCCCGACTCAATATTGAAATCCCCTCGGGGGAGAAGCCGAAAAGGTCTTCGGTCGAAAAGATTCTCTCGAAGTCCGTCGCAGAGAAGAAATCCTTGAATTTCGCCGAGCATTCGTTGAGCCGCGATAGGTAATACGCGGTGTTTTCGTCGGGCAAATTGGAATCCCACTCCTCTGCAATCCGGCAATTGTCGGAGATCTTCACATTCGGCTCTGTCCCCGTGACGTAGTAGCGGATCGGCAATCCCGGCCGAGGATACAGCGATGCCCGCTTCGCAGCTTCCATGGGTGCAGAAGGGAGATGATTCTCCGTTTTCAATCCTCGTTCGTATGATTCGAGGTCTTCTTTGATAGTTTCCGATCGGCAGAATTCCCTGGCCGGCCATTGATGTGCAACGATCCGTCGATGCAAATTTGTAAACGTTCGATGGAGGCTGTCGATGTCTCCCTCAAGAAGGCACTCGACGCATTGTTCGATATACCGTCGCGCGAAAAGTTCCAGACTTCTCGAGATGAGTGAACTTCCCCTGATGATGACCTTGTCGGTATAATCCAGAAGCGCATAATTCTTCCGTTTATAGCTGAGCATTTTTTTGTACCGTCCTGCTTTCAGAAGATTAATGCCGCTGGGAAGCGAAGAAGCAAGACGTTTGACGAACTGATCTTCCTGCTCTTCTCCGACGACGTTGTCTGGAGAGATGAAAAACAGTCCGTCGGTGTCGACCTCCAGCACCTGAGCATTGAAGAGTCGGGCTTGATCGATGATCGTGAGCAGATATTGGTGTCCCAATGCGGTAATCTGGTCTGCCCTTTCGTAATCGTTGAAGTGGGCCCGCGAGTACGCGAGATAGCCGTAAAATGAATTGATAAGTACTTTGAGGGCCGATTGCAGTGCATCGTATCGGCTCTGGAGCGCGCGTGGCGCGGCGTCTCTCTCTTCGTGTTTGAGACTTAGCCGCATTGCTGTCAGTTCGGTGAGGATCGGTACAAAAACTCCAAGGAGATCGGATTTCGGCTTTGCTCCTTGAGTGATAATGATTGACGGATAAAGGGCCTCGACGTCCGCATGGAGGATATTGCTGAAGACTCCGGTGTAGAAGACATCCGTGTACCCTCCCCGCGACTGCGACCCTCGCTCAGCTCTCGGCATCGAGTGTTTCTGCCGCAAGTATTCCCGGAACAGCAGAGATTCGATTTTCGCGGCGGACCCGACGCGCATGAGTGTTCCAAAATCAAACGGGCACATCTGAGCCAGACAGAAGTTGCCGAACGCGAGGATCTCGCTCAATCTCCGGACATACTGAATGTTCTCAGTCGGTGGGTTTTTGGTCTTCTGCGATTTCCGCTTTGCATCGTCCGGGGAGGACGATCCTGACGCCGCAGTGGAATCCAGACCAAAATACCGGGCTAGATAATCGAGATTCAGGTTCTCGAAGGCACGCACGGAGTTGTCGTAAGTTTCCGCCAGTCTCTGGGTGTCGATAAGATGACGACCTGATACCTCGTAGAAGCTTGTCTCCCCTTCGACAGTTCGGAAAGGCTGTCGCGGCGAAAAGTGCCGTATGCTGCTTCCGTCCCGCCCTATGGAAAAATCGATGGAGAGTTGCTCGGAGAGGGAAATGAGCACCGGGAGAATCTGGCCGAACAAGTTGTGGCCTTCGAGCACATCCGGATCTTTTTCGCAAATGACGGAGATGAGTGAACGCATCAATGGTTCCTGGTTCGTATCTTCGTTTTCGATCGAGTCGTACCATCCGGTCGTGTCGGAAAGCACGATCCGCAGGATGCGCTCGTTTTGCGATTTCGGATCACTGGCCGCAGATCTCGGTACTCTTTGCACATCGATCTGCATCCGGTGGAGGTCCTCAAACTCCATTCCCTTGAACAATGTGATACCAGATTGGGCCAGGAATTGATAGACAGGGTCCGGTCTCAGCAGAATCGAGTCCAATTCGTTGTAGTGTGCCGCCTTCGTTGCCGCATACTTATTGTACGTATTGAGAGCGTGATGGACGGCTTCCCACATATCGCCCCACCGGCTGAACGCCGCGATGTGTTTGTAATACAGATCGCCGCTGAGTACCTTGAGCCAGAATTGTTTTGGAAAATCCTGCAGGAGAGTCGGGTCGGAAAGAAAAAAGAAAGGGAAGAACTCAACATCCTCGTGTTGAATCTTCCCTTCATTTCGTATGTACAGGCGGATGAATCTGTCGTTGAGTTGATGGACGGCGACTACGCGTTGCTTCGGATTATGTCCATACAAGATCGGATTCATCTACTCCTTTTTGCATCTTGATCCAGGAACGGTTTCAGAAGGTCGATCGGGACCGGGAATATCGTCGTCGAATTTTTCTCGGTCGCGATTTCCCGAAGAGTCTGGAGGTAGCGCAACGTGATCGCGCTGGGCTGTTCTGCGAGGACTTTTGCTGCATCGGAAAGTTTCTGGGCGGCCTGGAATTCGCCTTCTGCGGCGATTACCTTTGCCCGCCGTTCGCGCTCCGCTTCTGCCTGTTTTGCCATGGCCCTCTGCATTTCCTGCGGCAAATCTATCTGTTTCACCTCAACGTTGGAAACTTTGATCCCCCAGGGTTCAGTGTGGGCGTCGATGACTTGTTGAAGCATCTGGTTGATCTTGTCTCTCTGCGAAAGCAGATCGTCTAAATCCGATTGACCCAGAACGCTGCGGAGCGTAGTCTGGGAAAGCTGCGATGTGGCGAAGAGGTAGTTTTCGACATCGACGACGGCTTTTTGCGTCTGCATCACACGGAAATAGACGACAGCGTTCACCTTGACAGAGACGTTGTCCTTTGTGATGATATCCTGCGATGGAACGTCCATGACAACTGTGCGGAGACTCACTTTGACCATCCGGTCAATCCCCGGCCACAGCCATATGATGCCGGGCCCTTTCTCGCCGATCAGGCGGCCCAGGCGAAACACAACACCGCGCTCATATTCCCGCAGGATTTTGATGGCGTTCGTCGCAAGGATGAAGAAGAAAACAATTCCTACTACTATGATGAAAAGATTCGCTTCCATGGTCACTCCTTTGCAGGTTTAGTGGGTTCAACGATCAATTTCAGGTCCTTAACGCTGACAATGCGGACCTGCGTGTTCTTAAGTATTTTGCCAGAGTTCGAGGTGGCATTCCATAGTTCCCCGTGAACCCGGACTGTCCCGTCGGGATTTAGCGGTTCGATCGACTCGCCGATTTCTCCTACCAGACCTTCCTGACCCGTCGCCGGTTTCTTGCGTTGTGCTTTGAGTCCCAGTCCGACAATGAATACAAAAAAGAAAGTGGTCATAAGGACCGCCGCGAGAATCACTTTCCACGATAACGAGACGACTTCGAGTCCAGTCGGCGTTCGAATGAGCATGAGCGAACCCAATGTCAGTGAAATAATTCCGCCAATCGTCAACATTCCGTGACTGGTGATTTTGATTTCAAGAACGAACAGAAAGATCCCAAAGACAATCAGCGCAAGTCCGGCGTAGTTCACAGGCAGCGTGTGCATTGAGTAAAATGCGAGTAACAAGCTCACAACGCCCACGATTCCCGGGAAAATCAACCCAGGATTGTAGAGTTCAAAGAGCAACCCATACGTGCCGAGCATAAAGAGGATATAGGCAATATTCGGATCGCTGAGGAGATCGAGTATCCTCTCCGTCCATCCCATTTCGTACGTCTCGATCTTCGCGTCTCTCACATTGAGTGTATCAATTCCTTTGACGGTGCTGACCTGCCTGCCATCGATCTTTTCAAGCAAGTCTCGGTCATTTTTCGCGATCAGGTCGATCACGTTCTTCGACAAGGCTTCAGTTTCAGTGATGGACACGCTTTTGCGAACTGCCTCCTCGGCCCAAACAAGGTTCCTATGCCGTTTCTCCGCTATAGTACGGATGAACGCAGCGGCATCATTCGTAACTTTCTCACTCATCGTAGAATCCATTTGCCCTTGCAGGGTTACAGGGTGGGCAGCGCCTATGTTGGTACCGGGTGCCATGACGGCAATGTGAGCAGCCATCGTCACAAAGACTCCTGCAGAACCGCATTGGGCCCCGCCCGGAGAAACATACACGACGATCGGGATATCCGATTCGAGGAAGTCGCTGACAATTTCCCGCGTGGATTGGAGCAACCCCCCCGGTGTGTTCAAATGAATGACGAGACATTCTGCGCCGGCATCCTGCGCCTTTTCGATCGAACGATGGATGAAATCTGACTCTGCGGGATTGATCATACCGTCAACGCGGATGGAGGATACGGTCTGTGCCTTAAGACCTTTGGGAACCAGAACAAGGAGGCAGAGGAAGATGATGAAACTGGTTTTTTTCATGAGACACCCCGGTCCGGAGTAGTGTGAGTGTCGATCGGTTTTTTGAGCGGAGAGGGTGGGATTCTCCCGAAGAGATCCCTCACGAAGCTCTTAGCTTCGTGAGGGAGAACCCACGGTCACTTGCTCAATTATTCCCCTCGCCCTCAGCCACCGATATCCTGCAACTGATTTAAAGAATCTCTCCCTAGCAGCACCTTCCGCTCAAGTTGCGTACTCTTCAGCGTAATGAACCTTGTTAGGGCGATGGCCTTTCATATACCGTGCCTTGCCTGCATTGTGTTCCTTCAATCGCTGCGAGACGTTTTCTGCAGAGCCGCAATAATACGACCCATCCCTTAAGCTTCGAAGTATGTAAGCGTAATACAAACTGCGGAGAGGGTGGGATTCGAACCCACGGTACGGTTACCCGCACACATGCTCTCCAGGCATGCCAGTTCAGCCACTCCTGCACCTCTCCGAGAGCTTGCATCTTCAGTTTGCGGAAGGGGAGGGATTCGAACCCTCGATAGCCTAATGGCTATTCCGGTTTTCGAGACCGGCCGATTCAACCACTCTCGCACCCTTCCCGACAAAGGCAAAATCAAACCAATATAACCAAAAGTGAAGGGAATTCAAACCAGGCGAATTCGTTGACAATAGCACCTGAAGTGGATATATTGGTGAAGAAAATGACTCAGGGTCGGTGAATCATCCTCAGACTGCGGTCATCAAGCAACTCTCTCTTCTCGATCGACGTTGTGTCTGCATCAAGCTTCAGCGCATAAAATCTTTTTCGGGCCAACCGAACGGACAACATTCCCGACTCCTCACCGTCGTGTACGTCTTCTCATTCTCATGAAGGCCCGGCCAGAAGACAACACTCGTATAATACGTCCATGGAACTTCTGTCAAAGGATCGTCGTTGTCATGACGCGCGGCGTCGCAAAAGAACGACGTCTGCCTTGCTGTATCGGAAGTTCGCAGGACTACTGCGGGCCAAATCATTTCACGTTTTCATTTTGGAGGACCGCCATGGCAATAAAAGTGGGTGACAAAGCTCCGGGATTTACACTGCCCGACACAGATAAAAATCCACGTTCGCTGAAAGAATTCCTCGGCAAGAAGACTGTGCTTGCATTTTTTCCAGGGGCTTTCACGGGGGTTTGTACGAAAGAGATGTGTACGCTTCGCGATTCCATGTCTCGATTCAACACCATGAACGCTCAGGTGGTAGGGATCAGTGTCGATGCGCCAGCTGCCAACAAAGCCTTTGCGACTCAGAACAATCTCCAGTTTCCTCTGTTGAGCGACTACGCACGGTCCGTCGTGAAGCTCTACGGCGTCGAGCTCAACAATTTTGCCGGTCTTCAGGGATATACTGCAGCGAAGCGTTCAATTTTCGTCTTGGACAAAGAAGGCACCGTACGGTATAACTGGATTACGGACAATCCTGGGGTTGAGCCAAATTACGACGAGGTCTCCAGTGCCGTCTCGGCTATAAAATGATTGTCAGTTGCGCTGCAAATCGTCCCCGGCCTTTGGCCTTCGGTGATTCGCGACGAACGCCACCAGTCCGGATTTCAGCTGATGGCGGTCTCGGGGGAATTCGTCGCAATGCCGCGCTAGAGCGTCATCGAAAGGATACCACGCTTTATGATTAAGGTTGGAGACCGTGCTCCGGATTTCAAGCTTCCTTCTAAAGGCGGGACTCCTGTATGTTTGTCTGAATACAAGGGGAACAAGGTTGTACTTTATTTTTATCCAAAGGACGATACGCCAGGCTGCACGAAGGAGGCTTGTTCATTCCAGGCGAATCTTGGTTCTCTCAAAAAAAAGGGAGCTGTCGTTCTCGGTGTCAGCGCCGATTCCGTTGATTCCCATACGAAATTCGCAGAGAAATTCAACTTGGGATTTTCTTTGTTGAGTGATGAAACGAAAGAAGTGTGCAAGACATACGGAGTCTGGAAGCAGAAGTCACTGTATGGCAGGAAGTTTATGGGCATTGAACGGACGACGTTTGTGATCGATGAACACGGAGTGGTCCAGGCTATTTTTCCGAAGGTGAAAGTGGACGGTCATACAAAGGAAGTGCTGGCCGTCCTTTGAAACCAGAACGGGTATGATCCTCGTAACTCGCAGAGAAACATTTAGCGCTTCGCACCGGCTTTATAACCCTGCCCTCTCCGAAGCAAGGAACCTTGAACTGTTCGACAAATGTGCAAACCCGAACGGTCACGGGCACAATTACATCCTGGAAGTGACGGTCGCGGGCAGCCCCAAAGAAGAGACCGGGTATGTGATCGATATGAAGAAACTTAAAGACATCATCCGTCGTGAAGTCATTTCCAAGGTCGATCACAAACACCTCAACGAAGATGTCGATTTCCTAAAAGGGATCATACCGACATCCGAGAACGTCGCGAAAGCAATCTGGAACGTCTTGAAAGACAAAATGGGGGACGCAAAACTCCACTCTGTCCGCCTCCAGGAGACAGAGAATAACTCGGTGCTTTATCAAGGCTGACTTGCGATGAAAAAAACCGGCAATCCGAGGACTGAACATCTGATCTATGAGCTCCTGGAACAATTGGGGGAAAACCCGAGGAGAGAAGGCCTGGCAAAAACCCCCTCACGCGTCGCAAGGATGTACGAGTTCATGACAAAGGGCTATCGCGAAGACGTCAAGGCCGTTCTGAACGGCGCAGTGTTCAAGGAAAAATATTCGGAGATGGTGATTGTTCGTGATATTGATTTCTTTAGTCTCTGCGAACATCATCTGATTCCGTTCTTTGGGAAGGTGCACGTAGCGTATATTCCGAACGGCAAAATTATTGGCCTGAGCAAGATTCCCCGCGTTGTCGAAGTGTTCGCGCGTCGCCTTCAAGTCCAGGAACGCATGACGCAGCAAATTGCCGAGACGTTGTTCGACCATCTGAATCCCCAGGGCGTTGGAGTTGTTGTCGAGGCGCGACATCTTTGCATGATCATGCGGGGAGTGGAAAAACAGAATTCCGTTGCAATGACCAGCTCGATGCTGGGCGTATTCAGAGACGACGTGAAAACGCGGTCCGAGTTTCTCACGCTTATCGACCGTGAGCTTCAACAGTAGAATGCCCTCCGTGACAAAACGAACAGTCTGGATCACCGGAGCGAGCTCGGGGATCGGGCGTGCCCTCAGCATTCAATATGCTGCCAATGCGTTTGAGGTCGTCCTTTCCGGCAGAGAGAAACGGTCTTTGAATGAGCTCCGAAGGATTATCCGGAGCAGCGGAGGATCCGCCCACGTAATCGTTTGCGACGTCCGCAAGAGGAAGTCGGTGGAGTCGGCCGCACGGGCGATTGACGGGACGATAGGAACTCCGGATATTCTTGTCAACAACGCCGGAGTGACGGTCTTTAAGGAATTCGTGCAGACATCCGTCGAGGAATTTGACGACATCATCAACACCAACCTCCGTGGATCGTTCCTCACAACGAAGTTGATCCTTCCCCTGATGATCGAGCGTCGGAAAGGAACAATACTCAATGTTGTTTCCTTTGCGGCAAAGACCACGTACACCGAATCGTCCGCTTACGCGGCATCGAAGGCAGGTATGGCCGCGATGATGGAAGGGTTGCGTGCAGAAGTGCGCAGCAAAGGTATCAAGATTGTGAATGTGTTTCCGGGCGCCGTGCTCACACCTATCTGGCATTCGAAGGTGCGAGCGAGGCACGGACGTACAATGTTGACGGCTGAGGAAACGGCGAACATGATTGTTTCGATCTCGTGTCAACCGTCGTCTATGATGGTGGAGGAAATTGTGATTCGACCGCAGGGAGGAGATATCGACACATGAAACTGACCGGACAAATCGCGTTGGTGACGGGCGCAGGACGGGGGATCGGAAAAGCGATCTCTCAGTCGCTTGCCAGTCTGGGGGCGACCGTCGTGCTCGTCTCGCGAACAATGATCGAGCTTGAGAAGGTGCAGAAAGAAATCGCTGCCAAGGGAGGCGCGGCTACGCCCATCAGGGCGGATGTCACCCAGGTGCAGGAAGTCAAGACTTTGTTCGATAACGTCAGGCGCAGATTCGGTCGTCTCGATATTCTTGTCAACAATGCGGGAATGGGAACTTTCGTGAGCGTCAAAGAACTGAAGGTGGAAGAATTCGATGCGATGTGGAACCTCAACGTGCGAGGCCTCTTTCTTTGCACGCAACAGGCTCTTCAGTTGATGGAATCACAGAAGAACGGCGTTATCGTGAATATTTCTTCCCTGGCAGGCAAGAATGCATTTGTCGGCGGTGCGGGCTACGCTGCCACGAAATGGGCTTTGATGGGCTTTTCAAAGTGCCTGATGCTGGAGGAGCGCCAATTCAATATTCGCGTTGTCACCATCTGTCCCGGATCTGTGGATACGACGTTCTCCGATCACGAGGCGGAATCAAAACGGTCCGAAAAAATCCTCTCTGCACAGGATGTTGCAGACACGGCGGTGGCTGCAATCACCATGCCGGCGCGTGCAATGGTCAGCGAAATCGACATTCGTCCGACCAACCCCACGTAAGAACTCCACGAAACAGAAACGGCCAAACGCGTGCTTGGCCGTTCTGTGATTCTTATCCTATTTCAGTTTGCGATTTATTGACCCGGACGCTGGGGAGACATCTGTCTCCGCGGCGACTGCATCATCATTCCGCCCCGCATGCGTCCCGACCTTGTCGCAAAACGATCTCCAAAGGGTCTGTCGAGCAGGCTCTTCCAGGTTTTCTGCTGGTCAGGGTTCAGGATCTTGTTGATGGCGAACCAGTGATCGAATCTGAGCATTCTGTTTTGGGCCTGGAGGTTGCTTACTTCATCGACCTTCTTTTCTATCGCCGACCTGTCCGGAGAGTCTGCTTTTAGCAGTGCGCGCAGATCGAGCGCTGCCAACTTGATTTTGGCTTGCTGTTCAATCCTCTGCTTTGCAAAATCGGTGTTGATGTTATCGAAATCCTTCTTCTGGGAATCGGAAAGGTTCAATTGTTCAAGCATAGTTCCATTCGGTTTCCAGGCATTCGGTCGCTGCATACGCTGGCCAAAAGCAAGGGTACAGACAAGTATCGAGCAAAGAGCTGCGGTGAATAGCGATTTGGTCTTCATGGTGCTTCCTTTCTTCTGTTGTGGCTTTGTTGATTAGACGTTATGAGGTCTACAAAAGTTTAAAGCAAGTCGGGGGTTGTGGATTCATTGACGGACGCGAAGAATGCTCAGGAATTCAAATTTGAGGAAGGCAGGTATCCTCTGCAGCCTTTGTGAATCGGCGTTTGCGGGGCGAATTGTTCGTGGATAACCGAATGCTCTGGTTTGATCGGTCTGTCAGAAAATATTCAGGACCAAAGCTGATTCGTATGCATTCAGAATCACTGTTGTCTATTTGATCGAATGGACGATCTGTTCAGCCTTTGCCAAGCGAAGCGGTCCAGACTTTGTTTTATCATCGTTCCGCTTTCGTTGAACGTGCATCCATCACTGCGGCGCAATACGCATCACCTTGCAACACAGGCCTGCATTTGATATATTGGAGAAAATAATGCGCCGCAGTACGGTCATATTCATTCTCCTTCCCGCCCTTTCGTTGATGTTCTTGGTTGAAGGTTGCGCTGTGTTCGGCGCCATTGGCGATGCTGTGTCCAGCGGTTACGAGAACACGCTGACCTATTTCAATGTCTACTATAACGCGCGGCGCGCCTTCAAGGACGCTGAGACGGAAATTGCAGCGGCGAAGAAGGCAGCCGAAGGCAAAACAACCCCCGGCAACCAAGCCACTGTCATACCGGCGGATGCCCAGAAGAATCTGGACCTTGTCATCGACAAGTGCTCGAACATTCTTGCGTACCACGATAAAAGCGCATACGTAGACGATGCGCTGATGATGACCGGTAAGGCGTTTTACTACAAAGGCGAATATTCAAAAGCCGAACGCAAATTCCTGGAGCTGATCACGAAATATCCCAACAGCTCGCTCAATCTCGAAGCGCAGCTTTGGTATGCCAGATCCGAGCTGCGTTTGGAGGAGTACGATGATGCGCGCAAGAGTGCAACTTCACTCATCGAGTCGGCAGAGCAGGGTGGCGACCACGATATTCTTGCAGGAGCCTATTCCCTTATGGGCGAGCTTTCGGCTCACGACAAGGCGATATCAAATGCGGTAGAATTCTATCAAAAATCCGTGAAAACTGCGAACAGCGATGAGTTGATCGCGGATGGCTGGTCGAGAATTGGCCGACTCTACTTCGACGACGGCCAATATCAAAACTCCATCGATGCTTCGCTCAAAGTTGGAGACTATTCAGATGATTTCTATCAGATATTCGAGAGTGAGTTGCTCGCGACGCAGGCCTACCGGAACCTTCAACTTCTTGACAAAGCATTGGCGCTTGACAACGAAATGGCCGAAGACTACAGGTTCAACGACTATCTTGGTCAGATTTTGCTTGAACGCGCGACAATCCTGTTGATGGGACGACGGATCGCGGATGCGGTCAACTTGTTCCGGGCCCTCGATAGTACTTATGCACGTACTGCAGTCGGAGCCGCCGCCGATTTCCAACTGGGCTCCTACTTTGAGCAAAATGTGGGAGATTATGCTAACGCCAAAGAATTCTACGGTCGTGCAATAACAGTACCTGGCGTACCGGACTCGGAACAATCGGCCCGAAAAGTCGCAGCCTTCAACGCGTACTTCGCGGACAAAAAAGACCTTTCAAACGCCGACAGTCTTCTGGCCCTTGTGCCCAAAGTCGATACTTCAGGTTTGGTGTCAGATTCACTTCACGCGGCGGCCAAGGATTCTTCTGCAATCGTTGCAGACACTTCGAACGTTGCGCACGGTTCCGCCCGTGTCAGCCTCAGCGCTGATTCCTTAAATGCCATCGAAGCACGCGCTGCCGCAAGGCTCGGCGAGCTTTTCTATACGGACCTGACGAACCCGGATTCCGCAATCTTCTGGTTGAAATTCTCGCTTCTCCATCAGTACGTGCAGCACAGCGCCTCCAGGATTCTCTACATCCTATCAGAACTTGCGGAATCGTATCCGGATAAGAGCCAGAAATCAGCAGAGGAATATCGGGCTCAATTGGTGAGAGATTTTCCCAAGTCTCACTTCGCAAGGCAGGTACAAAACCTGCCAACCGAGGATGAGTTGAGCAAGAATGTTGTCAACGAGGCTGACACAGCTTATAGCGTCGCAGAAACATTGATCGAAGCAGGCAAGAACGAAGAGGCTCTGGCAGCTCTTGAGAAGATTGCGAAGAATTACCCGACATCTCCGGTCGCCGCGAGGTCCCGGTACGCCATCGGTTGGCTGTACGAAAACCGATTATCGCGGATGGACAGCGCTGCCGCAGAATATAAGCTGCTGATCGCACAATTTCCGACTACCCCGTATGCCCAGGCGGTGAGTTCACGGATGCTGGATACCCTCTCCAGTGCGACTGTGAAGGCCGACACAGCGTCTCATCAAATGAATCCGCAGACGCAGAAGAGTGACACTACAGGCGTGGGGCAGGCGAGTGGACTCAATCTAAAACAGAATGTCGCAAAGCCTCCCGCCTCCCTTTCCCGCCGTGCAAGAATCCTGCAATCCCAGGGTCACCATAAGTCAGAGAGGGAATAATTGATCCAGGAAATCGTCCGGGTAGAATCGAACCAGGAGATCGCCGAAGGGCTGTTTCTGTTGAAATTTGATTCCAAGAACATTGCTGCGAATGCACGGCCAGGGCAATTTGTAAACGTTCGCTCTATCCACGGTTGGAGTCCGATGCTTCTCAGGCGCCCCTTCAGTATTTCGCGTATCGTCGGAATTTCCGTTGAGCTTCTCTTCAACGTGGTAGGGGGCGGTACCAGGGCCCTGGCAGCACAGAGGCCGGGAGATTCAATCGATGTTCTTGGGCCGCTCGGAGTGCCCTTCCGACTCCAGGATGCGTTCGATACAGCCGTCATTGTGGCTGGAGGATTGGGGATCGCACCTTTCCCGTTTCTGACGGATCGCCTGGAAAACGGAGAAGGGACCATTCTCACTTTTTTTGGCTCGCGAGGCCGCTTCGACATTGACAAGCTTCATCTCAACAGTGTGCACTATGCGACGGAGGATGGGAGCCGTGGGTTCAAAGGAACTGTCGTCGAGTGCCTTGCTTCGTTCCTCCAATCGCATCAACCTGCAAAGCCAAAGATATTCGCGTGCGGGCCCAACAAGATGCTGGCGGTCCTCTCAGCATTTGTACAGACTCATCAACTCGCTTGTGAACTCTCTCTCGAAGGTGATATGGCATGCGGCATCGGAATCTGCCAGGGTTGTCCTGTCGAAAGAACAAAGGGAACGAAGAAATACGCGCTCGTGTGCACAGAGGGACCAACGTTTGACTGCCGCGATATCGTGTTGACATCGTGAAAACTTCGTTTTCCATAGGCGACGTTGAGTTCAAGAACCGGGTGCTCGTGGCCTCAGGAACGTTCGGATATGGGAATGAAGTGAAGGATCTGGTCGATGTGAACAAGCTGGGGGGAATCATCACAAAGTCGCTTTCCTGGAAACCGCGTGAAGGGAATCCTCCCCGACGGATCGTCGAAACTCCGAGCGGGATGTTGAATTCCATCGGCCTTGCCAATATCGGCGTCCAGGCCTTTATCGATGAAAAACTCCCATATTTGAGGACCCTGAAAACGAAGATCGTCGTCAACATTGCTGCGAGTTCCGTACAGGAATACTGTGATGTGCTGTCGCTCCTCGAAAAGCAGGAAGGAATTCACGCGTACGAGATCAACGTTTCTTGTCCGAATGTCAAAGAAGGGGGTTTGAGCTTTGGCACGGATTGCGCGATGACCAAAGAAATCACGGCTCGCCTCCGCCCGCTCACGAAGAAACCCCTGATCATCAAGTTGACTCCCAATGTCACTCACGTTTCGGAATTCGCGCGTGCAGTCGAAGAAGCCGGCGCAGATGCCGTTTCGCTGATTAACACGCTGGTCGGGATGGCGGTGGATGTGCGGACAAGGAAACCCAAGTTATCGACGACCACGGGCGGACTCTCCGGGCCCGCGATCAAGCCGATTGCGTTGGCGAAAGTCTACGAAGCTGCCCAGGCTGTGAAGATTCCCGTCTTGGGCATCGGCGGTATCCAGTCCGCCGAAGACGCCATCGAGTTTCTTCTCGTGGGAGCGACAGCGGTACAGATAGGCACGATGAATTTCATCGATGCGGGGGCCAGTGTCAGGATTGCCGAGCAGGTCAGGGAATTTGCCGAGAAGGCGAATCTCGACGATGTCGGAAAACTCGTCGGAGCTCTTGACGCAAACGTGAAATACTCCGTTTTGCAGTCCTGGCTGTAATTGGTCGTCCCCTTCCCGCATTGAACGTACCGAACGGCCGGATCTGCCGCAGTTCATCGATTGAACCTGACTTGCGACCAGACACGAATTCCTAAACTCCTACCGAATAGTCATTCTTGAACACGTATAGCGATTCGGTCAAATTCCTGTTCGACCTCGAAATCTTCGGCATGAAATTTGGCCTCCGGGGAATCAGGAGTCTCCTCGGGTCAATCGGAAATCCCGAGAAAGAATTCCCCGCCCTCCACGTAGCC
>Ga0335079_10004060_pt1 | contig 16829 bp, 13 predicted proteins | sample Lox_Sample_33_FD_206719 | JGI IMG/M metagenome (GOLD analysis project Ga0335079, IMG submission 206719) | Soil microbial communities from Loxahatchee National Wildlife Refuge, Florida, United States - Lox_Sample_3.3 | ecosystem: Environmental > Terrestrial > Soil > Wetlands | place: USA... | reverse complement strand
GCGGCCCCACCGCATTTGGTGTTGTATTCACTGCGAACAACTCTGGCGACGTCATCAGCGGCGGTCAAGCGTCCAACGATTCCGTAAACGGCTTCAAGACGATGACGATTACCGGCGGCAGCTACACTATGGATTCGAGCGGAGACGGGCGCGGTATCCTGACACTGATCAGTTCCACTGCTGCCGTTACTACCTTTCGCTTTGCGCTCGAATCGGCCGCCAACCCGGGCCCCGGCCCGATCGTGGAGTTCGATACGTCGGGAGATCTTGCCGAGGGCATCATGGCCGGTCCCGAGACAACCCCGGTGCCAAAATTCCCGGCAAATTTGGTGTTCGCGCTGCCTCTCGACGGCGTGAACGGCGCCGGCCAGCTTTCCGGTCTTCTAGGCGAATTTGAAATCGGAGCCAACGCCTGCGACGGTACCAGCGGTTCTTTCAACTCACGCCAACCCTTCGTCACCAACACTGCCGGCGCTGTGATGACCGGCCTCACCGCCGTCGGCTCCTGCACCGCAGCTGATGCCAACGGCATCGGCACGGCTCAGTTCACCATCAGCGGCGGCACTCCGTTCACCACCTCTACACTCCACTTCACATACCTCGCGTTTGGCATCGGCACTACTTTCGCAGGAGGGCTCTTTCTGGGAACCGATGCCATCGGAACGAATCAGCCAATTTTGGTCGGCCTCGGCGATCCGAATACCAACGTCGGCGCCGTGAACGGCCCCGCCCTCGCCGGCTTCTGCCCGTGTCTGTTCAATGGCCAGGCCACAACCGACGGCACATTCAGCGGCAAGCCTGTGGGCACCATCATCCGCATCCTGGCCAGCAGCTCTGGAGGATCGACCGGCACCGTTTCCGGCGTCGTGGACGAAAATGCCGGAGGTACGCTCATCACCCAGGGCGCCTGGCCGTACTCTGCCTTCACGATCGACTCCGACGGCGTCGGTACCTTCACGGGGACCGGGCAGAAGACGATCCACTTCATTCTCGGCAATCAGTTGTATACGATGGACGAAAGCGCGCAGGTGAGAACCGGGTCCATCAATGCTCAGAACGCCACAAGCATTGGCAGCCCCAACCAGAACTACATCTTTGGCGCTGAACAAGCCTCCTCGAACCGCGGCAAAATCGGCTCGCGCCTCTCGGGCATCATCAAGCCGTCGGGCGCTGCCTCGGGAACGTTTACCGGTACTGTGGACGCCATTAGCAGCGCCGGGTCTTTCCCCGGAGCTTCCGTCACTGGGAACTACTCTTCGCTCGATGCAACCACTGGCCGCGGCACCGGCACAGCCAGCCTCACCGGCGGCTCGGCCGTCAACGTGGTGGTCTACGCCGCTCGCAACAGGAGGTTTCTGATTCTCGACAAGCAATCGAATACTCCGGTCCTCACCGGAGCGCGCCTGCAATAGCGCGCGCATCGAGGTAAGAAGAAGGACTACAAAGTGAGTGTCTAGTCAGTGCCCTGCCGCGGGAGCGGCCTCAGACATCGAAATGGAAGTCTTGTCCGTCCACGGTGGCAAGAGCTTCACCAGGAGCCACAGAATGCACAGCGGAAGGATCAAGATCCCGATGGACATCAGTAATCCCTCCCGCGAAATAACGCTCATCTTGTAAGTCGTGTAACCAAGAAAACTCTTCGAAAAGAGCTGGCCGCCGATGACAATGTTCCAGCGCATGGCGAAAATTCCGATGAGCGTCAAGCTTCCTGCCGCCGCATAGATTCGCTTGCGAGTTTTTTCACCGAACTTCAGCACCTGAGTCAGGGCCAGTAGGCCGATCGGCGCTAGGGTGCCGATGCAGATTTGAATGACGACCTGGGAAAGGTACAGGCGCGTGTGGACCATAAAATCGAGGCTGCGAAACGATTCATCCGCCTCGTAGATGCGGTGAACAAGGTCAAGCATCTCTAGGCTGAAGTCGATAATGAAGGTATAGAACAAGTAGACGGCGATGCTGTCCACGCAGCGCATATCGATTGGGTGTTTGCGGTACCAGCAAGAGAACATGTAGAGCAGCAGGACCACGGCAATGCCCGAGACCATCGCCGAGAAAAGAAACACTACCGGCATCATCGGGGAGGACCACCAAGGGTTGGCCTTGACCGACCCGAAGATGAACCCGACGTAACCGTGCAGGAGAAAGGCTGACGGAATTCCTACTACGGTGACGACGTAGCCTACGCGATCGTCGATGCGAAGCGCATTTTCGCTGATGTTCGTCGAGCCAAGCGTGAGCACACGATAGAAAAACCGCCGCAGGCCCTTGGTGCGCTGCGACAGAAGAACGATGTCTCGCCGGTAATCCAGCCAGATTTCCAAAATGAGAACGGCCATCAGGTACCATAGGTAGACGAAGCCAAACATCGCCATCGCCGAACTACGGTGCGGCGTCAGATACATCTCAAAAGAACGCTCCGGATGGCCCAGGTGTAGCTGCAGCGGAAGCGGGGCGACCAGCAGGAACGCGAGTGCCGTCAGCAGAGCCAGCCGATAGGTGGGCTTGACGGCTTCGACGCGGAAGACACGCTCGAGCGACGCCAGAATAAACGCGCCCGCGACCAGGCCGGTAATATAGGGATAAAGCACGACGAGAATGCTCCAGGCGAGCTCGGTTTCGTTGGGATATATATAGCCTTGAACCGGCATGGCGTTGTCGCGCCTCCCTACCGCACCGAACCGTCTAGGTCGTTGTAGAAAAGCTTTGCTCCCGTGGCCATATAAGGCTTGAGAACCTGTACGTTATGAGTTCGCAAGAATGCGTGAATCGGATCGCTCGGGTTCTTCAGATCGGCTAACTGCCGTGCGCCAGTCGGGCAGGCCTCACAACAGGCGGTAGTAAGGCCTTTGGTAATGCGGTGATAGCAAAGCGTGCATTTCTCCGCCGTTTGCGTCTTCGGATTCAGGAAGCGACAGCCGTACGGGCAGGCTTGGATGCAGTATCGGCAGCCGATGCAATATTTCTTGTCCACCAGCACCACGCCATCCGGGGTGATAAATGTGGCGCCGACCGGGCAGACTTGGGTGCAGGGTGAATCGGCGCAGTGATTGCACATTTTCGGAACAAAGAACTCTTTGCCGCCGGGTTCGGGGATCGGTGGGAAACCATTTTTGCCACCGTCGGGCGAGTCCACCATAGGATTAGCCAGGGCGTAATCGGAGACGTGGTAGCGTTCGATCCAGGTGCGGAAATAGCCGTCCGGCACGCCGTTTTCCACAGCACACGCACGCACGCAGTTTCCGCAGCCGATACACTTCGAGATGTCCACTAACATGCCCCACCAGTGCTCAGTGAGCTTGTAATTGGGAGAAGCTTCCGGCGTTCCCGCGAGAACGTACTCCCAAGCCACGGCAGTGGCTGGCAGCAACATGAGCATTTGGCGCCGTGTAATGTTCATTTCTTGGCTCCGGAATCGATCACCGGGCTGTGCGGTTGATGGCAAGTATCACAGGGCAACCCGGTTGAATGTTCTTCAGAAGCAACTTGGGGAAACCAGTGAGGCTTGGCCAGATTCGCTTCGTGGCACTTGACGCACAGCACGGCCGAATCGAGCTTGGCCGGAGCGGCCCCCGCCGGGTCATCCACGTGCTTCGCCAGAGGCCCGTGGCAGGCCTCACAGGAGACGCCGCCATGCTTCCCGGCTTTTTTTTGCTCGAAAATTTCGGCGTGACAAGTCTCACACGCACCATGACCCGCGAAAGACACAGGTTGGGCCGCGATCTCTGCAATCGCATTGCCGCGATAATGTCCAAACTCGCCAAAACTGCGGGGCACCAAGCGAGAACGCATTATCGCGAATAGCGCAATCCCCGCTAGGAAGACCGCCGCTACTCGAAGAAGATGCCCAGCATCCTTGAGATTATTCATGGCAGCATCTGCCCGGACGTTACTCTCTCACTGGCCGCTCGGCGCGCGAGAGTCCGACTGCCGATTCCACTGGATCTGCGGTGGCCCTCCGACCGCTGATCTCTTCGATATGTATGCAATAGAAGATGGCGTTCGAGGAAGGATTCTGCTGGCCGCGAACCTGACTAACCGCATACGCCGTTTGCCACCACAAGGCCCTCTTTTCAAGTCGGAGCTGGGCTTGGAGTCGCACCCCGCTGTATTGAGGCGTATCAGGAAGTTCCTCATAGCGTCCGAGGACCACGACACTTGACCAGCGGAAGTGGCTCAGGACGTCGTCAACCTCAACGCACACCAGTGGATTCAAACGCATCCACTCCACCTTTTGTCCTAAGGTTGTAAAGCCGTAGAGGTGGTCAGGCTCGTAGGCAAAATAAATTGGAACGATGTAGGGGCGATTTTGGTGAGCACATGCGAGCCTGCCGAACCCCTGCCGAGAAAGCAGATCCCGACACTCTTGGATGCTCATTTCACTAATTAGCATCGATATGCCCCGTGTGGCCGATTGAGCCGCTCATCCGCGATGGCCGTGGAGGAGCGCGAACGAACACAGAACCAAACTTAGGCCATAAAAGCCAACTCCTGCAACGAAACCGACCGGCGCATTGAACACATAGCCGATCCAGAGCGCGGCGGTGACACCCAATACGATCGATATGACGACGGAAATACAGATTGCCAGGAAGTCGATAATGTCGTGCGCTTCGCGGTGCATTCCGAAGAGGGCGACTTTGAGCGCAGCATCGGAAAGTTTCATGGCTTTCCTCCAATGCTCCCTCGGCAGGAGAGCGCCGTTGGAGAGGGGACGTCTTGTCCCCCCTCCAACAACAGAACCCAGACCTAGTTGGCCGATACCGTGGCGAACTTCTGGAACGCTGGAAGCGTCGCATACTCCACTTCAAACGTCTTCACCACCGGCAACCCTTCCACGTACTTATTGATGATCTTGACGACTTCGGGATAGAACTCGCGCTTGTAAGTCTCGGCAAATTCCTTGTTCTCCCACAAGCTGATGGCGACCACTTCTGTCTTGTCGGACGCAAGCAGGATCACCTCATCGAGGAAACCCTTCTGCCTACGGAGCAGGGGGAGAATTTCCTTTTCAATTACCTTCGGAAATTCCGGTGTCCAATTCTTCTTGATCTGCATCGTGACCTGTCGACTAAACATAAAATCCTCCTAAGTGAGCACGGAACGTGATCACTTCTCTCTTGGCTACAGCTCGAGTCTCGCTTCTCGTGGCCCTATGTGAAACATCTCTACGCAGTTCTGTGGAAGCCCGCCATGACCCGCGTCACGGGACGTTGTGACCGCGGTTACATGCGGGGAGGCCCACCCGACACTCTCGTGCGGGAGAGCGCTCGCGGACAGCTGCGACGGAAGCACGGTGGAGCCATATGGGAATGCCTGCTTGAGAACATGATCCTGCGAGGCAGCAAGTGTTAGAATCGGTGCTGGCGCCAGACGAATTGTTGCTGGCTGTCGCGAGAACGATGGCGAAACTGGTTGAACTCGACGTAAACGGAAGAAAATACCCTATCCAATCCGACCCCGATACCACCCTCCTCTTTGTCCTGCGTGAGGAACTTGGTTTGACCGGAACCAAGTACGGGTGCGGTGAAGGGCAATGTGGCGCCTGCACCGTTCTGATCGGCGGCACTCCCCGGCGCTCCTGCCAGGTTTCGGTCGGCGAAGTCAGGCAACCGGTTCGAACCATCGAGGGCCTCGAGAAAGATGGGCGTCTGCATCCCCTGCAGCAGGCCTTTCTCGACCATGAGGCGTTTCAGTGCGCCTACTGCACTTCGGGGATGATCATGAGTGCCCTGGCGCTTTTGCAGCAAAACTCGAACCCATCATCCCAGGAAATTTCCCAATTCATGCAGGGCAATATCTGCCGTTGCGGAACTTACCCGCGCATCGTGGACGCAATTCGGCAAGCTGCGAAAACGAAGGCGTAAGGGCAGCGCCATGAGCGATTCAACAGAGAATTTCATTATCGAACCGGAGCGCTACGAGTTTCGTGAACGTCCGATTCATCACTTCGATTTCGAGCGCCGCGATTTCTTCAAGTTCTTCGGCGCCGGAATCGTTGTTTTGCTAGTCGCCAGGAACACTTCTGCCTCCCAGGAATCCGGCCGCTTTTCAAGAACGGGACGCAGCGAGCTTCCGGTTGAGATAACTGCCTGGCTGCATATCGGCGGGGACGGTGCCATCACCGTTTTCACCGGGAAAGTCGAAATGGGACAGAATATCCGCACCTCTCTTGCTCAGAGTGTCGCAGACGAGCTGCGCGTCCCCTTCGAAAGCGTGTCCATGGTCATGGGCGATACCCAGCTCACTCCCTACGACATGGGCACATTTGGCAGCCGCACCACGCCGACCATGGCTCCGCAGCTCCGCCGCGCAGCTGCTGCAGCGCGGGCACTCCTTGTCGAAGCCGCGGCGCGAGAATGGAACACGACCCCCGACAAGCTGGTCGCGAAGGACGGAAAAGTCTCTGACTCCCAGTCTCGAAAATTCGCCAGTTACGGGGAGCTTGCTCAAGGCAAGACCCTGGCCCGCAGCATCCCAGACGAAGATCCCGTTACCCCTGCTTCCGAGTGGACCGTTGCCGGGAAAGCTCTGCCGAAATGCAACGGGGTTGCCTTTGTTACAGGACGCCACCAGTACACGTCGGATCTGCGGCCAGCGGGCCTTATGTACGGAAAAATTCTGCGGGCGCCATCGTTTGGCGCAACGCTCGAATCCTGTGATCTCAAGCAAGTACAACAACTCAAAGGAGTTATGGTCGTGCGGGACGGGGATTTCGTTGCTGTTGCCGCCCCGAGCGAGGGTGAAGCGGATAAAGCCATTGCTGTTATTCGCGCCGCATGGAAGGAGAAAAAGCAGCCTTCAAGTGCGGGACTTTTTGACTATCTTAAGCTCAATATCGAAACTGGCGACCACGGCCCTGTGACGCAGTCCGGCTCGATGGCCGACGGGCTTGGGCTGGCGGCGCATCGCCTCGAGGCCACCTACACCGTCGCCTATATTGCTCATGCACCGCTCGAGCCGCGGGCCGCTGTGGCCGAGTGGCACGACTCCAAGCTCACCGTCTGGACGGGAACGCAGCGTCCTTTTGCCGTGCGCGACGATTTGGCCGAAGCCTTCCATCTTTCCAAGGAAGACGTGCGTGTGCTGGTACCGGACACCGGCTCAGCTTACGGAGGAAAACACACTCCCGATGCAGCCCTCGAAGCAGCACGGCTGGCGCGCGCCGTGAACAAACCCGTGAAAATTGCCTGGACGCGCGAAGAAGAATTCACCTGGGCCTACTTCCGTCCCGCGGGCGTGATCGAGATCAAAAGCGGCGTTGCGGCGGATGCCACGCTCACCGCGTGGGAGTTTCACAACTACAACTCAGGGGCCGCGGGAATCGCGACCCCTTACACAGTCCCGAACCAGCAGATCGAATACCATCCCGTGCGCTCACCTCTGCGCCAGGGTTCTTATCGCGGCCTTGCGGCCACTGCCAATCATTTTGCGCGCGAATCGCATATGGACGACCTAGCGCACGCGGCAGGAGCCGACCCGCTCGCGTTTCGCATCAAGAATCTTCAGGACGCGCGATTGGGCGCCGTGTTCGAAGCCGCCGCGAAATCATTCGGCTGGCCTGGAAAGAAGACGAAAGCAGGGCAGGGTTTTGGCCTGGGAGGCGGAGTCGAGAAAGGCGGTTACGTCGCCACCTGCGCCGAAGTTGCTGTGGAACCTTCGAGCGGCACCGTTCGTGTTGTGCGTGTCGTCACAGCATTTGAATGCGGAGCGATCGTCAATCCCGATGGCCTTCGCAACCAGGTCGTCGGTGCGAACATCATGGGACTGGGCGGCGCGCTGTTCGAAGCGATCGAATTTGAAGATGGACGCATCCTGAACCCGCGGTTTTCGCGCTATCGCGTTCCACGTTTTCGCGATATCCCGGAAATCGAAGTAGTGCTCCTCGATCGCAAAGATATTCCGTCGGTTGGCGCTGGAGAGACTCCTCTCGTCGCCTTGGCGCCCGCCATCGGCAATGCCATTTTCAACGCGACTGGCGTGCGGCTCACCAGTCTTCCGCTCGCCCCGCGCGGGCTTAAGAGCAGCGCCACCCCAAAGCACGAAGCTTGACGACTCCCTGGCAGATCCCGTTTGTCGAGCAGACCTCCTCCGAACTCCAAAGTCAACGGTCTTATGTGAGCGGCGGCTTGATGCATGCCAGCGAACAGGACTTGCGGACCAGAATCCAGAATCCCACCGGAATGGCTGTTGTTGCTCCTGCCTTCTTCTATACCTTCTAAAGCATTGATGACAATGTCCGCCACCAATTGCAGAAGCTCCGCACGCATCTCTGAATTCCCAGGGCTGTCGCTGTCCGTGGTTTCGTCTACGACGCGACCAGTGGACGTCTCCGCGAAATCAAAGACGCTGACATGATCGAGGCTCAAAAGACTTTCAGTATCACGAGGGCCTATGCCGATAGAGCTATTCACTCTATTCACTCGGTGTGGTTACCGCTGTCATCGCCGAAGCAGATCCGCCACCCGAAATGGTGAAAGTCGTGGTCACATTCGGCGGAAGCGTAGGTCCCATCGCGACGGTAAATGTGATCGGACTGTAACTTGCCCCCGGAGCAAGAACAGCTGAGTTTGTACATTTCAGATTGGTGATCGTGCAGGTCCACCCCGTTCCTGAGAGCGATGCGGGCATCTCGCCAGAAGAAGGAGTGACCATCATCGTTACTATCCCGCTGGTTGGGGCTTCACCCAGATTGGACGTGTTGATAGTGTAGGATCCCGTCCCGCCGGGCGAAAATGTCGATGGAACTGCGGATGCGGCGATGGCCAGCATGGGCGCCGCTGGAGGATTGATGTTGGTCGGATCGCTTGCAGTCGCCCCGGTGGAGCCGCCTCCCGACACAGCGCCCTGATTCGTCACCGTCGCAGGCGCGTTCGTGGCTACGCCAACATTGACGGTGATGGGTGGGAAGCTGGCGTCTCCATCGAGCACATCGGTGCGATCGCACGTCAACATCGTGGTATTGCAATTCCACCCCGTGCCGCTCAGCCCAGAGACGGAAAGACCCGACGGCAGCGTGTCCGTAAAAATTACTTGTGAACCGTCGGTGGGCGCTGAAGCCGTGTTCGATACGACGATCGTGTAACTCCCCGTCCCCCCTTGCGTGAAATTTCCTGTGTGTGTTTTCGAAAGCGCCAGCACAGGCCCGCCCGAAGTACCGCTAGTCACCACAATGGGAAAGACATTGGACACGAGGTTTCCGCCTGGCTCGACATTGACGACCGTGAGAGGGATCGTGCCAGGATGCGTGAGCATATCGGCGGGCAGCGTGGTCACAATCTGGGTATTGCTGACGGAATTGTCCGGCAAAGGAACGTCAAAGGCCCTTGCGACCGCGCTCTTGAAGTTCTCGCCATTGATCGTGAGTGTCGTGTCGGAACTGCCCTGCGGAATGCTGGAGGGGGACGCGCCGGCTATGTGGGGTGCTCCCACGGTGATAGTTTCAAAGCAACCGTTGAAAACCAAACTAAGGACGGCCGGCACGGCTAGCAAAGTCCTAGCGACACGCCTATTCCACGGTGAGGATGGACCATTACTGCAAGAAAGGTTTGGGGGTCGAACGTTATGACGTCGCATTGAGTGGCTTTCCTCTCTCAGTTCTCCGACCGCTGCGCAGCTGAAAATCGATTCAGAGAAGCCGCGTGATTCATCGAAAGAAATCGTGAAACGTAACGGTCCCCACGGTTGTGAGGTTGTGTTCGTTCAGCACAGGCCCTTTTTCAGCATGGAAATACTGCACCCGGGCGCCGATGGAAAAATGCTTCGAGAGATTGAATTGCGCGCCGCCGCCTACGGTGGGACTCGTGGTATTCACGTGAAAACTCGTCGTCAGCGAACCGGACGAAGAGCCAGTGCTGGCTGACTGGACTTCTTTCAGGTGGTTCTGCGCAAACGCCACGCCGCCTTCACCGAAGACGGAGATCGGCCCAATCGGAAGGATGAGCCGCCCCGTTATGGTCTCAAACTGACTGTGGAAAGAGCTGTGCTCGTCGAGCGCGGGCGCGGTAGCGTTCCTATCAATGCTCTGAAAGTTGTTGTATGAAAAGCTTCCAGCAAAGTAGGGTGTTACACCAATCTGCCCTTCGATGTCGAATCCGAAAGCGCGATCGGCCGCGTGGCAAGCTGCGTCTGGAACCACGGACAAGAGCGGGCCGCAACTGTTTACGCTCGAAAAGAAGTTTGCTCCCAAGCCTCCGCCGGCCTGCCACCAGAACAGCGGCTTCGAAGCAGGCGCAGTTGCGGAGGCGGGGTTCGCTGCAGCCGTCGGTGAGACTCCGCTCGCAGCGTTCATCTCTGCCTGCGTATTGGCAATGAAGTCCGATTTGATCTTGTCGATGATATTCCCGAGATCGAGCGTTGATTTTCCGTCCCACGGAGTGGACGAAGTCTCACGCTGGGGCTTGCTGTTGCTGGATGTACTAACCTCAACAAATGAACTGTGGACTGTGATCTCTTGGGTGGCGAATGCCGTTCCGCTCGAGTCATAAGCGGTTACGACGAAATATTCTCCTCCCCCCTCCTCCACGTATTTGCCACCGCTGGCCAGGACGGTTGTGGTGGTTGACCTCGTCAGGCCCCCAGGTTCAAACGGCGGGACTATCGTGGTGCTCTTTGAGATGATCTGGTTCCCCGGGCCGTAGTTCGTGATTTCCTTGATGTTTCCATCTTCGCTCCTCCTGGTGACGGTATATCCGCCGCTGGGCTGCTGCTGGGTGCTGCTGGTTCCGCCGAAAAAAATGCTCGAATCGCCAGGCTGCAGGCTGTTCGCCATCTTGTTCAAAGTTTCTGTGGTAAAAGCTCCGGCCGCGGGTACGCCGCCGCTCTTGTCCAAAGCCTCTAGGTGAATCGAAATGACCGGGGGAATGAACTGGACCGGATAGTCGACCGTTACCGACGAGAAATTCAGGTCAATGCCGCTCAAAGGCGGATCGGAACTTGGTGTTGTGGCTGTTATTCTTATGTCGGTGATTTTGATGTCGGATGTGCTCCGCGGTATCCCGGTGTATGTGACTGTAGAACCACTCAGCACGCTATCTGTCTTCGACGAATGCCCATCTGGAAGCGTGGTGTTAGCGGCTGGCGCCTGCTCGATGACGAAAATTGCGTCCTTACCACTTTGACCGCTTGAGACACTGGCAACAACGTTCAATTTGAGGTTCAGAGTCGGGGTGCTCTCAGGCGTGCCTGAAGCGTTCGGGGATGGCTCAGCCGGCGCGGCAGTGCATCTCAACAAAATATCGCCTGTTAACTCGGTCAAGCCCTCTCGGCGCAGCGTTGGTGTGATCGTCGTGCTCACGGTACACACGCCGCTGCCTGAACTTTCCGCCGAGAAGTTCGAAGTTGTCGCTTGACCTGAGGTAGTGGGTGCCTGGGCAGGGATGGAGGCTGCTCCCTGCTGCACGGTCAGCGTCAGGTCGTCGACATTTGTACTGACAACGCTTCCGCCATGCCCAGGCCAGGGAAAGACACCCGCCACGCGATCGTCGCAGTTTTCCCCGTCAGGCACTTGAGCGCCGGCCGGCGCAAGGATCGTCTCGGTGGTCGTAGTACCTCCCTCGTGATGGCACTTTCGCACCACCATTTCCATCGATTGGCCGGCGGGTACACTTGCCAAATTGAGTGGGACGTTCACTTCCCCATTTGCGTCCGAGACTCCCGCACCGAACTTCTTTCCCCCGGAAAGGACAGAGAGCGTGACCCCCGGCACCGGCTTGCCGTTCTTGTCTTTCACCACCGTCTTGAACGACTCCTTACCTGCCGTAAGGGCCGGGGCAGGCAATGATGCCAAGACAAAGATGAGCAGGTAGCTTCGGAGGTCCCATCTCATCGCGTCCTCCTCGGCTGCTTGGGATCGGATCGTTGGCTGGTCATTGCTTCCACGGCCCTCCTTGTTTCGCCAACGCCAGGACTGCTTCTCGATTGCGTTCCGCTCGACCAGCCATCTGCAGCACTTGCGTGATATCGCTCCAGCGGCCAGGAGCCGCCTGCCGCAGCGTTTTCTCCATTTGGTTTGTCCACTTCACTTTCATGAAGGCTGCGTTCTTGCGCGTGCGCTCGATCCAGTTTTCCGTGAACTGCTGCTGGTTCCAGTTTTCTTCTTTGCTCCAAACGGAGTACTGCCTGATGGCGTCGAGATATTCGCCCGCGTCTGTATCGGGATGGAGTTTGCCCTGTGCCTTCAGTGTTTCGACGGCGGCGAGAATGTAGCGAATATGTGCGTAGCCTTCCTGCTTCTCGGGACCAGCGATCTGGTATAGCGAGCCCGGAGCGGGCGGCTCTTTATGGAAGTCCAGGCAATAACCATTCACGTGGCGCTTGGAAGTGCCGGGCGGAGGCGGCTGGGCAAGCTTCCTCCCGGTGGGCTCGAGTGCTGTTCCAGTGTCGATCGGAACCTCTTCCACCCGGCTTGACGGGTCACTAACCAGAAGAGAAAAAACTTCACCGCTGGAATTCCCGTTGGCCACGAGCATGTAAGAGATTCGCTGTGTGGCCGACGGGCTCTCTTTGTGGAAAAGCGCGAACGGATCGGGATTGATCATCGCCAACAAACCAAGGGGGCCTGAAGGCGCATTCGGGTCGTAGAGGCGAGCGAGATTTTGCTTGAACCGGGTATTAGCCCATTGCGCAGGTTCCGCAACGCGGACCCCGCTTCCTGTTTTTTGTCCGCTCGGACTTGCACCAATGCCCTGCCCGGATGTTTGCGGGTTCTCGGTGGTCGCCGGCTGATCAGCGTCTGGCTGCGATGTGTAAACATAAAGGGTACCGTCCCCGTGAAGCTCTTCGAATGGAATGGTGCCCACTTGCGAGGCGGGAACACCGGTCTTTACGTACGTCGTCCCGTTTTTCGTGGTCTGCGTTACCGTGTAAGTTTGAGGATTGTTATCGTCTGGCCGGATGCTGTAACTCTCGTGGCCGCTTACATAAACAACTGAGTCATTCGTTGTACCCGTTACAGGGTTCACACCATTGATCCACGATGTCACGGTGCTGTTGTTTGGTGAATCTCCAACGCTAACTGCCAGGAACGGGGCGTTAGGCGTGATGGGGACTGTGCCGACATAGACCGCGTCGGGGCATGGAGGATTCTTTGCTTGATCGTTCGGAACAGCGTAGACGGTCTTGCCGTCGGGACACCACCAGATGTTATAAATACCAGGAGCAATGGCCGTCGTGTCGTAACGGGTCTGTCCGTGGTCGTCGGTCGGTGGAGTCACCGTTGGCGTCTTGTTGGTGCCGGCGCTCAGGATGTTGAACTTCGCTCCGGAAATCGGCTGTCCGTCCGGGCCGACGATTGTGCCTGAGCCGTTACTCGCTGCAGCCGATGTGACGGCGATGGCGATCAGGCAAAGCAGAATTCCCGCGTTACGGACCGATAAAGCCTTCCGGTGCATTTCAACCTCCTCGGATGAGCGTCTTTTCCCCATGCTCAGGTTTCTTTTGGCTCGCTGCCTGCCTTGAGGTGACCAGTGTCGCGAAAATGCCTTTCATCAACCTCACGACGACAGACCGGGCACCATTTTGAAGCGGAGCGCTGATCGTGCCTGGCGCGCACCACGACGCTTTCTTCGGTCTCGACGATCATTTCAGCCGTCCGCACGATTCGTTTTCTCTTCAATCTGCCTCCCAAACAACCCGACGGCTTTGATCCCCATGCCATAGCCTGCTGGTCGCGAGCCTTGGCCTTTTCCTGCTAGAATCCCCGTCATTGGACCGGGGCTGCTGTCACGGGCCTTGGTGGACTCCCATACATCGAGCAGGCGCGGAAGTCCTTAGCTCAGGCTGAATTTTTTCTGAAGGCGCATATGGACCCAGCCAACGCGCGCGAAACCAGGCACTTATACGAATTCGGCCCTTTCCGCCTGAACCTCGTAGAACGGCTCCTCGTTCGCGACGGTGAACGAATCTCTCTCTCGCCGAAGGCTTTTGAGACGCTTCGAATCCTCGTTCAGCACAGCGGCCACGTGCTCACGAAGGACGAGCTGATGAAGACTCTCTGGCCTCACAGCTTTGTGGAGGAGAACAACCTCACCCAGCAGATCTCCCAGCTGCGCCGCGCGCTAGGAGAAGAAGCAAATGGACTGCTCTACATCGAGACCGTGCCTAAGCTCGGTTACCGGTTCATTCCCGCGGTGCGTGAAATCCTCGATGACGACTCTGCGACTCCGTTCGAGATCGGCTCCGAGATGTTCGTATCAAAGCGCACGCGCACTCGGATCCTTCTCCACGAAGAGGAAGAGCGAGAAGAAACCGATGAGACGCTTAGCGAGCAGACACTGAGTGTCGCAATGGGCAGTGTCGCGGTGCCGGAGAAACGGACGAAACGCAGATTGGCTCAATGGATGGGCTTTCCCGTGGCCACAGCAGCTGTCCTTCTTTCCGCTTATTTCCTCACGGTCAGATCGCGAACTCCTCACCCTGCCAACCCAGTGCGCACCCTTGCCGTTATTCCATTTCGTGACTTGAAGCCTGGCTCTGAAACACAATTTTTGAGCTATTCCTTGGCGGACGCGATCGTCCATCGGCTCGGTTACTTCAACGAGCTCGTCGTGCGGCCTTCCTCGTACGTGGCGAAATACCGCGGTGGTGAGGCCGAACCGCGAGCGGTTGCACAGGAGCTGCATACCGAAGCTGTGCTCACCGGAAATTATTTGAGGGATGGCAACCGGCTCCGGGTCTCAGCAGAACTTGTCGATGTGGAGAAAGCGGAGGTGCTCTGGCACGACCGCTGGGAGGTTCCCTACGACCAGCTATTCACAGTTCAAGACCGCGTGGCTGAAAATGTCGCCCGCGGCATGAGGCTGCAGATCCTGGCTCCGACCGTTTCCCATTTGCAGCAGACAGCTCCGAAGAACGCCCTTGCGTACGAATACTTCCTTCGCGGCCGTGACCTTGGCGGGCCCAACCAGTACCGTTTATCCATTGAGATGCTGAAGAAATCGATCGAACTCGACCCCGAGTACGCCCCCACTTGGATGGAACTCGGTGTGGCCTATCAGGGCCATGCCGATTGGGAAGGCGGAGGCGAGGCATCTGCTGCAAACAGTCAAGCTGCGTTCGAAAAAGCGCTGGAGCTGGATCCTCAACTGCCGGGCCTGCACGCTTTGATGGCGATACGGATGATCGAGCACGGCGATCTCGACGAGAGCGTCTCGACTTTGCGTGACGCGATTCGCCTCAATCCGAATGACGCGATGGCCCACTGGTGGCTTACCGAAGCGTACCTCTACGGCGGAATGCTCGACGAATCGATTGCCGAGGGAGAGAAGGCGCTGGCGTTGGATCCCATGGTCAATAGCGGCTCAACCCTGAACAGCTATCTGCACAAAGGGGACTATCACAAATTCCTGGCCTCCTTGCCGCACGATGAAGGTGCGCGCACCGTCTTCTATCGCGGCTTATGTTACCTCTACATGCACGACGAAACGCGCGCCGCCAGCGAATTCGAAAAGGCCTATGCACTCGACCCTGACCTTCTCCATGCGAAATATGGAAGGGCTTTCCTTTATGCCATCCGCAATCAAACAGCCGAGGCCCGCAAGTACCTGCTTGAACTGGAGAATTCGAGTGCCACGACCGACGGCGAAATGCTTTTCAAGATAGCCCAGGCTTACACCAGAGTGGGCGATTCCCCATCCGCAGTCAGGCTGCTGCAGCAAGCCGTCAGTCATAACTTCTACTGCTACTCCTGCTTTCAGCACGATCCGCTAACGAGTTCGCTGCGCGGCGACTCTCAGTACGACGAACTTCTGCGCCTGGCGCGCGTCCGAAGCGACAACTTCAAGCGTCGATACTTTTGAATTCCGCATTGCGAGCCGATCGCACTAGACGAATCTAGGTGGAAGTCCGGCCGCTCGGTTTGACATAGCCCGCGCATGCAAGTGTTACCTAGCTTCGAACTGCCGGACGCTTTCAGGAGTCAAACGTCTTTCAGCAGCTATACAGATCGTAGACCGAGCCGCACTCCGACAGAGCAATTGCCGGAAGCCGCCCGCGTGAAACGAAGAGATTTGAACTCCCGACCCTCTGGTTCCGCGAGCCAATCGGCCATTTTGGTTCCTGATACTAATCGGACTCCATCAGAACTTAACCGTGTGTAGTAGTATTTGTGGCTGGGAGAGGTTTCTATGAGCAAGAAATTGGCTCCCATGATTAGCCTCCTTCTCGCCTCTGCGCTACCGGCATTCCCGCAGACTTCTGCGCAGAGCCCTGCACAGGATCAGAACGCGGACCTGCAGGACCTAGCAGTTCACACCTCGCCGCACAAAGGCGATCTCGACGAAATGGATCAGCGGCGTGTCGTACGCGCATTAGTCACCTTCAATCGGGCCAGCTTCTTTTTCGATAACGGCCGTCCACGTGGGATGACCTACGATACGCTTGTGGATTTTGAGAAGTTCCTCAATCGCAAGCTGCATCCAAAAGACACCACGGGAAAAGAAAAAATCAACGTTGTGTTGATACCAACTACCTTCGAAAAGGCCGCTTCCGATTTGCAGAACGGTAACGGGGATTTGGTTGCCGCTGCCGTATATATCACGGAAGCGCGCAAAAAGATTTTCGACTTCGTTCCTCTGGCTAATCGCATGCACGATGTTGTGGTGGCTGGTCCGGGCGCCCCGCTGCTGGCTAACCTGGAGGACCTCTCCGGCAAGGAAGTCTACCTCTTAAGAAACTCGGTCTCCTGGGAGAATCTTACAGAACTCAACAAAAAGCTTTCGGTGGCTAAGAAACCAAAGATTACCTTGATCGCTGCAGACGGAAACCTTGAACGCGACGACCTCATCGAAATGGCCCAGGCCGGACTGGTGCAATACACGGTGACTCCGTCCTTT
>Ga0335079_10004057_pt1 | contig 16837 bp, 20 predicted proteins | sample Lox_Sample_33_FD_206719 | JGI IMG/M metagenome (GOLD analysis project Ga0335079, IMG submission 206719) | Soil microbial communities from Loxahatchee National Wildlife Refuge, Florida, United States - Lox_Sample_3.3 | ecosystem: Environmental > Terrestrial > Soil > Wetlands | place: USA... | reverse complement strand
CAGGACCATCCCGAAGCTCTCGCCTCCGAGCGACGGGGCGCACAGCACGTCGCCCGCCTCGAGCTCCATCCGCTTGGTCTCGTCGTCGACCTTGCCGAGGACCCGCACATCGTGCATGTCGAGCATCAGCGGGGAGAGTTCGTGCTCGGAGGGGCCGATCACGGTCAGCTCGGTCGGGATGTGCTCGCGCAGCGCCTCGAACGCGCGCAGCAGCAGCGGCAGACCCTTGCGCTCGACCGCCTGCCCGACGAACACGATCCTGAGCTTGTCCGTCTGCGGGCGGAGCGCCCCGAGCGCCGCGCGCTCGGGGTCGACGTGGACGCCGTTGGCGATGATCCGATAGTGGCCCCCGAAGAACCGGCGCGCGGTCCACGCCGCCGCCTCCGAGACCGCGATCCGGACGTGGAGGCGGTTGAGCATCCGCCGCGCTCCGAGCGCGGTCGCGATCCCGTTCGAGATCCGGTTCTCGTTGTAGGTGTGGAAGGTGGCGACGACCGGGAGCTTCGTCCAGTCGGTGATGCACCATGGGGCCACGGGCGCCAGCGGCTCGTGGACGTGGACGACGTCGTAGTCTCCGGTGCGGAGCTCGTGCAAGGCGGTCGCCATCGCGTAGGGCGTGATCGAGATGTTCGAAACCGCCTGGTTGGCCTTCAGCGAGAACGTCCGGCCGAGCGGGACCAGATACTCCGGCTTGTCCATCGGCTGCGGGCGGGCACCGCGATGGAGAACCGATCCGAGGCGGTCGGTCGGGTCGAACGGCGCCAGCACGCGGACGTGATGTCCGTCCGCGATCAGGCACTCCGCGAGCGCTTCGATATGCCTCGTGACGCCCCCCGGATACGTCCACGAGTACGGCGACAGAATCGCTACTCGCATCAGGTGTAATGGTAGTCGTTGGCAGGGCAGACCATGGCGCGCGCGTAATATCCCCGGCGCGGGACCGCGCGTAATATCCCCGGCGCGGGACCGCGCGTATATCCCATACACCGATGCCGGTTAGACATTTCGTCAAATACACCTTTCTCAAGGTGGATCCTGCTTGGCGGCGGCTCGACGATGAGCGGCGGGCCGGGGACAAGCGCGAGTTCATCGCCGCCTGCGAGGACTTCTCCGACGGCCACCTGCTGCGGGCGTTCTCGTTGGTGGGGACTCGCGGGGACGCGGATCTGATGCTTCTATCGCAGGCTCAGAACCTCGAGCGGATCCACGAGTTCCATGTGGTGCTGGCCCAGAGCGGGCTGATGAAATGGTGCGCGGTGCCGTACTCGTTCCTGGCGATGACCAAGCCGTCGGAATATTCCGAGGAGTCGCGTCTCGAGGTCCGCCCCGCGCACGGCAGGTACCTGTTCGTGTATCCGTTCGTCAAGACCCGGGCGTGGTACGCGCTGCCGGCCGACGAGCGGTGGCGGATCATGCAGGACCACATTCGCGTGGGTCGTGAGTACCCGTCGGTCGATCTCAACACGAGCTACTCGTTCGGCCTCGACGACCAGGAGTTCGTGGTCGCATTCGAGACCGACAATCCGGCCGATTTCCTGGATCTGGTTCAGCGGCTGCGGACGACCGAGTCGAGCTCCTACACGCTCCGCGACACGCCGACGTTCACGTGCATCTCGTGCTCGGTCGTGCGCGCCCTCGGCGCGCTCGACGGGGCCGCGCTGACCGTGACGGAGACCGCTTGACGTCGATGACGACGGGCCGCGTCCGGCTCGCGTTGGACTTCGACGAGATCCGCGATCTGACCGTGATCGGCGCCGGCCCGGTCGGCATGTGTACGGCGTTCTGGGCGGGCATGCGGGAGGCCTCGGTGCGCGTGATCGACTCGCTGCCGGAGATCGGCGGGCAGCTGACCACGCTGTATCCCGAGAAGTGGATCTTCGACGTGCCCGGACATCCTCGCGTGCTCGCTCGCGATCTGGTGGATCTGCTGCGGGAGCAGGCGCTGGATCAGTTCGACGTCCCGGTGCATCTGGGGACGACCGCCTCGACGATCTCGTGGGAGGGGTCGAGCGCGGATCGGATTGTCGTATTGCACACCGATTTTGGCGAGCTGCGCTCGCGGACCGTGATCGTCGCCGGCGGACACGGCGCGTTCGAGCCCAAGAAGCTGCCCGGGTACGACATGACGCCCTGGGAGGGGCGCGGCGCGCACTACGTCGTCGGCTCGAAAGCGCTTTTCGAGGGCAAGCGCGTGATGATCGTGGGCGGCGGCGACTCGGCGGTCGATTGGGTGATCAACCTGCTGGATGTGGCGTCCTCGGTGCACCTGGTGCACCGCCGCCCCCGCTTCCGCGCCCACGAGCTTACGGTGGGGCAGGTGCTCGAGGCCGCCGACCGTGGCGACGTCGCCCTGCACGTGCCGTTCCAGATCCGCGAGGTGTCCGGCAACGGGGCCGTGGAGCGGGTCCGGCTGTTCCATTCCGAGGACGAGGCGCACGAGATCGAGGTCGAGGTCGACGCGATCCTGCTCCAGCTGGGCTTCAAGACCGCGCTCGGACCGTTGAAGGATTGGGGGTTCGAGGTGGTCAAGGGCGCGATCGTCGTCGATCAGCTGATGAAGACCTCGCTGGAGCGCGTGTGGGCGTGCGGCGACATCGCCACTTTCGACGGCAAGCTGAAGCTCATCGCGACCGGGTTCGCCGAGTCGGCGATCGCGGTGGCGCAGGCCGTCCACGCAATCCGTCCGGAGGTTCGGATCCAGCCGGCCTATTCGACCAACACCGGCGTCCCCGGGATCGTTGCCGGCCAGCCGTAAACGCGGGTCGGTTACCGAGCGGTCGGCCGTCGAGGCGCTCCGCGAGGCCGATCCGGTGATGCGAGCGATCATCGACGAGGTCGGGCCCAATGGGTTGGAGGATTTCCGCGCCGGCCTGCCGAGTGACAGCTACGCGACGCTGATCCGCGCGATCGCCGGCCAGCAGCTCTCGAACGCGGCCGCCGCCTCGATCTACAACAAGCTGCTCGCTCGGTACGGCGGAAGGGCGCCGTCGCCGGCCGAGCTGCTCGCGGACGACCCCGACGACCTGCGGGTCGCGGCCGGGCTCAGCCACGCGAAGGTGCGGTATCTGCGGTCGCTCGCCGAGCACGTGCTCGACGGCTCGCTCGATCTCGACCACCTCGACGAGCTCCCCGACGACGACGTGATCACGGCGCTGGTGGCGGTCAAGGGCATCGGCCTGTGGAGCGCGCAGATGTTCCTGATCGTCCATCTGCACCGGCCGGACGTGCTACCGGTCGGGGACCTCGGGATCCGCAAGGCGATCATGAACCGCTACGGGTTGCCGGCGCTGCCCGGCTCGGTCGAGATCCTCGAGATCGGCGAGCGGTGGCGTCCGAACCGGACGCTCGCGTGCCTGTTCCTGTGGCGTTCGCTGCACGCCACGCCGATCTGAGCCGTCGGTCTATGTAAAACGCAGCAAACCTGCGGCCCGCGAGCCGCGTCGGCCACATAAGCATGGTGGGCATGCTTATGTGGTCGGGGCGCCGTCCTCGCGGGAGCTTTGCTGCGTTCTCCAGGGCGCTCGCGCAGCCGCGGGCCCGCGCTCGCGCACCCGCCGGCCCGCGCTCGCGCACCCGCCGGCCCGTACTCGCGCACCCGCCGGCCCGTACTCGCGCAGCCGCGGGCCCGCACTCGCCCAGCCCCCGGCCCGCACTGGCGCAGCCGCAGACCCGCGCCAAGCCGCCACCGGCAAGCACGACCCAACCCCCGAAGCGGGGATCAGACCGCGGAGACTTCTTCCTCTTCGGCGACGCGGAACGACGAGCCGCAGCCGCAGGCCGCGATCACGTTCGGGTTGTCGACCTTGAAGCCCGCGCCCTGGAGGCCGTCGACGAAGTCGATCACCGAGCCCTTCACGTACGGAAGGCTGGGCGTGTCGACGAGGAGGCGGATGCCCTTGTCCTCGAACACGCTGTCGCCGGCGCGCTGCTCGTCGAACGCGAGCGCGTACTGAAAGCCTGAGCAGCCGCCACCGCGGACGCCGACGCGAAGCCCTGCGGTCTCGGCCACGGCGCTCTGCGAAGCGAGGAACTCCCGGACCTTCTCGGCACCCTTATCGGTCAGTGTGATCATGCGAATCCCTATCGGCAGGTTGCTTCATTCAGTATAGCGATGGCATCTCGCTACGCTAAGGAGCATGGCAGCCACCGACGCGCCGGCCACGCCTGAGGAGCTGAAGCAGCGGATCGAGGCGGGCATCCCCGGCGCGACCGCGGACGTCACCGGAGACGGCCACCATTTCAACGCGGTCGTCTCGGCGCCGGCGTTCCACGGCCTGTCCCGGATCGCCCAGCACCGGCTCGTCTACGACGTGTTCGGCGCGGAGGTCGGGGACCGCATCCACGCCCTGTCAATCCAAACGAAAGCAAAGGCTGCGGAAAGGGAGAACAGCGCATGAGCGACGATCAGACCACCCAGATCCGCGAGGCAATTCAGAGCGCGATCTCTGAGAACCCCGTGATCCTGTTCATGAAGGGCAGTCCCGACCAGCCGATGTGCGGATTCTCAGCTCGCACGGTGGCGATCCTCCAGCACGTCGGCACGCCGTTCGCGGCCGTCAACATCCTTCCCGACCCGCGGATCCGCCAGGAGCTCTCGGCGCTGTCGAACTGGCCGACGATCCCGCAGCTGTTCATCGACGGCGAGTTCGTCGGCGGATGCGACATCGTCACCGAGATGTACGAGTCCGGCGAGCTTCAGCGGGCGCTCGGGGTCGAGGACGGTGGCGCGGACCAGCCGGCGCCGGAGCCCGCCGCGCAAGAGCCGGCGCCGCTCACGATCGAGAACCGCCTCTAGTCCGGGCCGGCCGCGCGACCGACCGGTCGCCGGTCGGGCATCACGCGCGGCCGGAGGGCGAATTAGTCGCCACTCGACGACATCGCCGAGTGTCGCGAAACTCGGGGTTCGGGAGGGTCCGGCGCCGGTCGATATGCGGCGCAAACATCGCGCAACTACGGTTTCGCCACCACGAACGACACCGTCGTCTGGCCCGTGATCAGCAGCGACGGGTCGCGGAACACGCGTCGCTTGCCGGGCCCGGGCACGTTCGCGTACAGCCCGTCGTAGGTGGGGATGGCCGCGATCACGGCACGCAGGTCGTCGAGCGAGGAGATCGGACCGCTGACGCCGCCGTTGCCCGAAGAACCGCCGCTCGGCGACAGCGAGATCACGAGCTGCGAGGACAGGCTGTTGGGCGTCGCCGGCGTCGGCGCGGATGGCCCGTGGATCGTCACGACCAGCGGGCCGCTCGCGCCGCGCGGAATCAGCAGCGGGAACGAAACCGTCCGGCGCGGCCCCCGATATAGCTGCACCCGCAGCCTGATCCGGACCTTGCGGCCCGCCTTGACCTCGGACGGAGCGTGTGCCGCGAGGATCGACGCCATGTCGAGGCCCCTCGAGGCGCGGAGATCGGCCACGACACGAGTCACATGCAGCGCGGCGAAATCGATCTGCTCGAGCTCACCGAACGCGCTCGTCACGTCGGTCGAGGCGGCGTTCGCGAGCTCCGGTGGCGTCGAACCCGCATCCCCGGCGGTGCCGGTGCCGACGTACCGGTTGCAGAACCCGAGCGGCTGGCGCGACTCGCGCAGGTAGATCCGCAGGCACATGCTGCCGGACTCGCTGGCGGGCGGCCCGTCGTAGATCTGCGTGGCCGCCTGCGCCACCTCGAGCGGCGCGATCGTGTCGACCAGCGAGTTGCCGAGCGGAAGGCCGATGTCGGTCTCGTCGGCGACCCGGGTATCGAGTGACAGCGACTGGCGGGTATCGCGGTCGTGGACCGTCACCTGCACGGGAACGGTCGGCGGCGGCGCCCCGACCTCGCCGATCACGGCATTCGGCGTGTCGCTCGACAACGTCCCCTCGGTGTGGCCGGGCGACGCCAGCTTGTAGCTCGGCTGCTCGGTCGGGTCGGGGTTGTTGATCACGTAGTACACGTAGGCGTCCTGGAGCAGCAGATCGCGCCGGCCGGCGCCGTCGAGCTCGTGCCCGAACGCGTACACGGTGGGGCCGTCGACATACGTGACGGTGCCGACCGCGCCCATCGGCACGTCCCCGGACGAGTAGCTCGCGCTCACCGACGCGCCGGGAACGAGCGGCTGGACGGGGAAGTTCGTGACGTGGCCGCCGCCGGTGGGAGCGGCGAGGATGAGCCGGCCGTCGCGCTCCCCGGCGCGCTGGACCAGGCCGAACACCGCCGGCGACAGGCCTCCGACGGTCAGCGGGGCGAGCAGCGGCGTCGGCTTGGCCGCCAGTCGCGGCGCGTCCGGCGGCGGCTTGACGGGCTCGCCGAGCATCTGCTCGATCGGCGTCACCAGCACGACGTTGTTTCCGTACTGCCCGATCCCCTCCGAGATCGCGCCCGCGTTCTCCATCATCCCGAACGCGTCCGGGCAGTACACCGGGGAGCCCGAGAACCCCTCGGCGACGCCGGTGGTGTCGACCGCCGGCCCCGACACCCGCACGAGGATCCGCGGCCCCTCGCCCGGCGCCTGCACGACGCCGATCACCTGGACGTTGAACGATGTGATCGTCGTCCCCTGGATCACGGTCTCGCCGGTGCAGTTCATCCCGGGCTGGACCTGGGACAGCGGCATGATCGGCCCGCCGGCAGCCCACGCGGCGCTCGCGGGCACGAACAGCCCTCCGAGCATGAGGAAGATCAGCAGGCGCAGGCGCAATGTCACGGCCCCTTTCCGGCCCATCCGCGGCCCCGGGCAGTCCGCACAGCATACCCCGGAGGACGCGGATAGCATCGGCTGATGGCCACGACTCGGGCCACGCCCGCGAGCGTCGTCGCGCTGCGATTCGACGGCACGACGCTGTCGGCGATCGACCAGACGGGGCTCCCGTGGGACGAGCGCCGGCTCGAGCTCCGGACCGCCGAGGACGTGGCCGCCGCGATCCGCCGCCTGGCGATCCGCGGGGCGCCGTTGATCGGCGTCGCCGCCGCCTACGGGATCGTGCTCGAACTCGCGCGCGAGCCATCACTGGAGACGCTCGAGCGCGCCTGCGCGGTGCTCCGCGGCGCCCGTCCGACCGCGGTCAACCTGGCATGGGCGGTGGATCGGATGCACGAGGCGGTTCGCAACCGCAACGAACCCGGCGGAGACCGGATGAACGCCGCCCTCGACGAGGCCCGCCGCATCGAGGCCGAAGAAGAAGCCGCCAGCGGCGCGATCGCGGCGCACGGCGCCGACCTGCTGGCCGACGCGCCCCGGATCCTCACCCATTGCAACACGGGCGCGCTCGCGGCGCCGGGCCGCGGCACCGCCCTCGCGGTGATCGCCGAGCTTGCCGAGCGCGGCCGGCTCAGGCACGTCCTCGCCACCGAATCGCGGCCGCTCCTTCAGGGCGCGCGCCTCACCGCGTATGAGCTCTCCCACCTGAACATCCCCCACGAGCTGATCGTCGACTCGGCCGCCGCCGGGCTGATCGCGTCGGGCGCGGTCGACGCGGTGATCGTCGGCTGCGACCGCGTCGCCGCCAACGGCGATGTCGCCAACAAGGTCGGCACCTACGGGCTCGCGCTCGCCGCGCACGCCGCCGGCATCCCGTTCGTCGTCGCCGGCCCCACCTCCACAATCGACCTGAACACGCCCGACGGCGCCCACATCGCGATCGAGGAGCGCGACCCCGAGGAGGTGGGATCGGTCGCCGGTCAACGAATCACCCAAGAGCACACGCGCTGCCGCAACCCCGCGTTCGACGTGACGCCGGCGGCCTTGATCACCGCGCTCGTCACCGAGCGGGGGATCGTCCGCTCGCCGAGCAGCGACGCCCTCGCCGCAATCCCCAAATGAGGGTCGCGCGGTCGTTCGCCCCCGGCGACGTCCGGATCGAGGAGGCGCCCGAGCCCGAGCCCGGACCGGGCGAGGTGGTGTGCGACGTCCTCGCCTGCGGCGTGTGCGGCTCCGACGTGACCGACTGGTACATCGCGCCCCGCCTGCCCGCGGTGCTCGGGCACGAGGTCGTCGGGAGCGTGCGCGCGGTCGGCGACGGCGCCGCGGCCCCGGGCCTCGGAGCCCGCGTGGCGATCCATCATCACGCTCCGTGCGGCGAGTGCCGGCGGTGCCGGCGGGGGCACGAGACGCTGTGCGAGCGGTTTCGCGCGACCCGGCTCGACCCCGGGGGGTTCGCCGAGCGCGTGCGCGTAACCCAGGAGCTGATCCCCGAGCTGCTCGAACTCCCGCCCGACCTCGATCCGGTGGCGGCCACGTTCATCGAGCCGCTCGCGTGCGTCCTCCGCGCGCAGGGCCGGGCCGGGCTCCGCGCCGGCGACTCGCTGCTGGTAGTCGGCGCCGGCATCAACGGCGTGCTCCAGATCGCGGCCGCGCACGCCCGCGGGGTCGAGGCCGTGTGGGTGCGCGAGCCGCGCCCGGAGCGCCTCGAGCTCGCCGAGGCCTGGGGCGCCGAGCACCACGGCAACGAGCTCGTCGACGTCGCGATCGCATGCACGGCCAAGCCCGAGGGGATCGAGGCCGCGGCCGCGGCGGTCGCGCCCGGCGGCACGCTGTGCTTGTACGCCCCGCCCGCGCCCGACGTACCTCCCCGGCTCGACGCCACCGAGCTGTACCTGCGCGAGATCACCGTCACCGCCAGCTACTCGGCCGGCCCCGGCGACATGCGGACCGCGCTCGAGCTGATCGCAAGCGGTCAGATCGACCCCGGCAACCTGGTCTCGCACCGGTTGCCGCTGGAGGACACGGGGCGCGCGCTCGACCTGCAGCGGCACGCGGCCGGTCGCAAGGTGGTGGTCGAGCCGTGAAGGCCGCGCTCCTGTTCGGGACCGAGTACCTCCGCATCGAACGGGTGCCCGAGCCCGACGGCGAGGTCATCGTCGCCGTCGAAGCGGCCACGACCTGCGGCACCGACGTCAAGATGTGGCGCCACGGGCACCGCATCCTGCCTCGGTATCCGTGTCCGTTCGGCCACGAGACCGCCGGAGTGCGCACCGACACCGGCGAGCGCGTGCTCGTATCGGACTCGGTGGCGTGCGGAGCCTGCGAGCCGTGCCGCGCGGGCCGCGCCCAAATCTGCCGCGCGCCCACCTGGGTGCTCGGTGGCTTCGCAGAGCGGATCGGGGCCCCGGAAGCGGCGCTCCACCGCATCCCCGACGGGCTCCCGGCGCCCGCGGCCGCGATGGCCGAGCCGCTCGCCGCCGCCGTCCACGCGGTCGACCGCGGCAGCGACGCCACCGACGCCGGCGTGCTCGGCGGCGGCCCGATGGGGCTGATGCTGACCTCGCTGCTGCTCGCGCAGGGGCGAACGGTGACCGTCGCCGATCCACATCCGGAGCGCCGCACCCAGGCGCAACAGCTGGGCGCGACCCCGTCGGAGCGTCTGGCCCGACACGACCTCGTGTTCGAGGCGGTCGGCCGCCCCGAGACGTGGCGCACCGCCGCCGGCGCGGCCAAGCCGGGCGGCGTCGTAGTGCTGGTCGGCGGATGCCCGGGCGGAACCGAGATCACGCTGCCGACCGGCCCGCTCCACTACGAGGAGCTCGAGCTCCGCGGCTCCTTTCACCACTCGCGCGACGACGTCGACCGGGCGCTCGACGTGCTCGCGTCCGACGATGCCCTGTGGCGAACGCTGCTCGGGCCGACGATCCCGCTCGAGGAGCTTCCGGCGGCGCTCGGCACGCCGGCCCACGGTCCGGCTAGGAAATGGGTGGTCGATCCGCGCGCCTAAAGGCGCCGCCGACCATCCCGCTCCTGAATCCCAGGTGCTCGACGATCCGGCGCGAGTCGCAGATCGCCTCGCCGTCGATGACCAGCACCGGCACCCGCCGCTGGCCGGTGAGCGCCACGACCTCGGGTCGGCGTGAGCGCCGCTGCGGGACCACGACCTGCTCGAACTCGATCCCCTCGTGCGCGAGCGCGCGGGCTACCCGCCCGCACGGACACAGCCAGTTGGTCGGGGTCGAACACCGGTACAGCGTCGGCATTAAGGCGCCGCCGTCAGGCCCCGCCGACCTTCCCACTATCGCCACCCCAGCGGCGAGCGGCGCGCGATCGCGCCGGCAACTCGCAGCGCGACCGGCTGGCGCGCACCCGGCGGGGACAGCCGCTCGCCCTCGCGCTCGCGGTACCAGGCGATCGTCTCCTCGAGGCAGTCCTCGTGCGGAGAGGTCCGCCACCCGAGCTCGCGCTTGGCCTTCGCGCTCGAGAACGCCCAGTTGAGCGACGCGGCCCGCACCTCCGAGGGCAGCGGCATCCGTCGCCCGAGGACCGGTCGTGCGGCGCCGGCGACGACCAGCGCCACGTGCAGCGGCAGCTTCAGCGGCGGCGGCTCGACGCCGGACAGTCGCCCGAGATCGGCGAACAGGCGATCGAGCGTGAAGTTGCGGTTGCCGAGGATGTAGCGCTCGCCGGGCACTCCCCGCTCGTCGGCCAGCAGATGTCCGCGGGCGACGTCGTCGACGCCGACGATGTTGAGCGTGCCGTCCACGTACATGGGAATCTCGCGGCGCAGGAACTGGCGCACGAACGCGGTCGACGATCGGCCCGGGTCGCCGGCGCCCAGGACAAGCGCGGGATTGACGATCACCACCGGAAGGCCCCGTTCGAACAGCCGGATCGTCGTGACCTCAGCCTCGCGTTTGGCGTCGACGTACGGGATCCGGTAGCGCCCCGCGTCCCAGCGGTTGCGCTCGTTCGCGGTGGACCCGTTCGCCGCCGGCCCGATGGCGGCCACCGATGACGTGTACACGACCCGCTCGACGCCGGCGCGCAGCGCCTCCTCGAGCACGATCCGCGTGCCCTCCACGTTCAGCGCGAACACCCGCTCGCGAGGCAGCTTGAGGCTCGTGGTGCCCGCGGTGTGGAAGACCCGGTCGACGTCGCGCATCGCGTGGCGGATCGCACGCCGGTCGCGCACGTCGGCGCGCATGGCAGTCACGTCCAGCTCCTCGAGCGGCTTCAGGTTCGAGCGCGCCCGAACGGTTATGAGCACCTCGTCGCCGCGCTCGACCAGGAGCCGCGTGACGTGCGAGCCGATGAAACCGGTCGCACCGGTGACGAGCGTGCGAGGCAAATCGTGGTCCGTCTCTGTGTGCCCGTACGGTATCGGCGCGTACGCCGCTCAGCGGCCGAGCTGCCGCCGCCGGCCGCGCCCGAACGTGAGCGCGCCGAGCGCCGCGAACCCGCCCCCGAGCACGAATCCGGCGATCCCTGCCCCGATCAGGACCTGTCGCTGATGCCGGCGGATCTGGCCTCGCCAGTCGGTGAGCTCGGTCACCTCGGCTCGAAGCGCGTCGAGCGACTGCCCCAGCTCCTGGCGGTTCTGCTCGATCGAGGCTCGGATCTCCCCCGGCGTGCGCGCTACGGGAGGCATCAGGGCCCGAGCTCGGTTCTGGACGAGACCGTTTCGCGAATCCGCTTCGCCTCGTCGATGGCCATCGTCGGCGCCGGCGGCGCCCCGGCCTTCAGCTTGGTCCAGGCGAACAGGAACGACGCGATCGCGAGCACGGCGAGCACGCCGAACACGATCAGGAAGCCCTCCCAGATGCTTCCGGCGCCTGGCACAAGGATCGCGTTGAGCGCCCACGCCGCGGCTTCCAGCCCGATGAAGATCGCAAACACTCCGAACACCGCCCCGGCGAGCACCGCGACCGTGCCCCGCAGCAGGCTCTTGGCCTTGATCGTGACCTCCGCCTTGGCGAGCTCGATCTCCTCGCGGACCAGCGTGCTGACCCGGTCGGAGACGTCCGTCACCGCGTTGACGAAGTTCTCGGACGTGGCGTTGTCGTTAGCGGGCAAGGCGCTTGAGGATCATGGCGAGCACCAGTCCACCGGCGAAGGCAACGCCGATCGCCACCTCCGGACGATCGTCCGCGAGCGTCGCCGCGCGGGCCTGCAGGGGATTGCCGTCGGCCGCGCCGGGTGTGGCGTCCGCTGTGGGCTGGGTACTCGAGGTCTCGATGTCTTCGGTCACTCGGGCGGATCCTCGCCGAACACGCGCATCCAGATCATTGCGGACAGGCGCGTCGACAGGAGCGTTGCGAGCGCGCCGGTTCCGGCGAGCAGGCCCGACCAAAGCAATCGCTTTACCAGGGGGCTCTCAATCATCACGAGAGGATTCAATCAGACATCGAGGCGGCGCTCTAAGGCGCCGCCGTCAGGCGCCGCCGACCATCCCCTCAGGAGCCGCCGACAATCCGACTAACCACCGGACTCGGGGCGCTTTCGAGCCCTCGGCAGATCGTCTCAACGATCATGCTCTTTGCCCCCTCGAGCTCGACCTCGTCGACCTCGACCCGATCGAAGATCCACCGGGTCAGCACCTGCTCGATCGACCCGTAGAACGCCAGGGCTCCGAACTCGGGCGAGATCTCCGGCCGGAAGATCCCCTGGGCCTGCGCGCGCTCGACGATCCCCGCGATCTGCGTGTAGGCCTCGCGGATCTTCTCGAGATGGGTGCGGCCGAACGTGTTCGCGGCGCGCGTGACCTCGACCACAATCACCTTCATCAGCTCGGGCTCGTACCGGTAGGAGTCGACGATGAAGCCGGCGATCGCCCTCAACTTGTCGCGCGGCGCCGGCTCGGTCCGGTCCGCCTCCGCGATCGCCCCGAGCATCACGTTCCAGCGCTCGAGGAACATCGTGTCGAGGATCTCGTCCTTGGACGAGAAATAGTGGTAGACGAGCCCGTACGCGACGCCGGCCTCGTCGGCGATGTCCGACACGCGACAGGTGTGGAAGCCCTGACGGGCGAACACCCGCATGGCGGCGTCGAGGATCACCCGGCGCTTGTCGGCAGCTGCGGTGCCTGAGGCCGCCATCAGAGCTTCCAGCCGTACACGTCGGGCCGGCGGTGGCGGAGCGCCGGGATCCGGCTCCGGACGACGTCGAGCGTGTCGAAGTCCAGGTCGGCCACGATCGCCGTCTCGATGTCGGGCGCGGAGGCGAGCACGAGACCCCAGGGATCGATGATCAGCGACCGGCCGCCGGCGCGGTGGCCGGGCGGATGCGCGCCGATCTGGTTGGGCGCGATCACGAAGCACTGGTTCTCGATCGCACGGGCTCGCAGCAGCACCTCCCAGTGGTCGCGCGTGGTCGCGAGCGTGAAGGCCGCGGGAACGAGCAGCACCCGCGCGCCGCGCAACGTGAGCATCCGGTACAGCTCCGGGAAGCGGACGTCGTAGCAGATGCTCATCCCCAGCCCGACGCCCCCGGGCAACTCCGAGACGATGACCTCGTCGCCGGCGTCCTCGTGCGCGGACTCGTCGTAGACGTCGCCGTCGACCTCCACATCGAACATGTGGAGCTTGCGGTACACGGCCCGCACCTCGCCGTCGGCCCCGACGTGGACGCTGGTGTTGGCGGCCTTCTCGCGCCCGTCGACGCGCTCGACGATCGACCCCGCGACCAGGTCGACGCCGAGCTCCTTCGCGATCGATCGCGCCCACGAGATGCACCGGCCGTCGAGCGGCTCCGCTCCGGCGGTCATCTGCTCGTCGGTCCCGAGCACGCTCCATTTCTCGGGGAGCACGACGAGCTCGGCCCCGAGCGCGGCAGCCCGGCGCACGAGCCGGTCGGCGGTCTCGAGATTCCGGTCGGTGTCTTCGGTGGCGTTAAGCTGGACGGCGGCGACGCGCACGGGCGGGGTGGGAGGAGATGAGGTCGATTGACCAGTCAGTCAGTCAGGTCAGTGTAACCAACCAAACCGCGCTGGCGACGCAGCGCCGCCAGCAGCAGCTTGGAGTGCATCGCGCCGATCAGCTCGCGCAACGGCTCGGTGCCCGAAGAGATGATCTGGACCGCGCGGTCGACCTCGACCTTGCCGGCGAGTCGGTCGAGCAACACCCTGACCTCCTCCTCGACCAGCGGTTCGAGCGCCTCGCGATAGCGGAGCGTGTCGTACACGGTGAATCCGATCGTCTCCTCGTAGCCGCCGGCACGGAACCGGGAGATCGCCTCGATGATCGCGACGTCGTCCCGGTCGTATCCGCGCCCGCTCGGGGCGAGCACGCCCAGCTGCTCGAGCCGGTCGAGCACGTTCTGGGGCAGGTCGTACGTCTCGCGCACCTTCGCCCGCGAGATGCGGCCGGTCTCGCGCGCCTCGATCGCGCGCTCGAGGATCCGGTCCTCCAGCTCGATCATCCGCGCCGCGCGTTCGGGATCGTTCCCGATCAGCTCGCGGATCACCCGCAGGGGCATGAACCGCTCCTCCTGGAGGCGCTTGATCAGCTGGATCCGCTCGACGAACTTCGACGGGTAGTAGGCCATGTTCCGCGAGGTCCGCACGACCTCGTCCTCGGGGCCGAGCAGTCCCTCGCGCAGGTAGTGCTTGATCGTGCCGGCGCTGACGCCCGAGCGCTCGGCCAGCTCGGAGATCTTCAGTAAGCCGTTCCCGTTTCCGCGGGCCATCGCGATCACGCCATGAACGACGCCCGCACCGTGTCCGTGGCCGGGCCGGCGACCGCACCGGACTCGAGCAGCGCGTCGATTTCCGCGGGCGGGTAGCCGGCCTCCGTCAGCACCGCGCGCGTGTGCTCGCCGAGCCCGGGGCCGGGCGCGCGCACCGGGTCGGCCGGCGTGCGGCTCAGCTTGAACGGCACCCCGAGCAACCTGACCGGCCTCGCGGCGCCCGGCTGCTCGAGCTCGACGACCATCTCGCGGGCGGCGACCAGGTCCCCTCCAAGCGCCTCGTCGAGCCCGAGCACCGGCTCCAGACAGCAATCGTGCGCTGACGCGAACTCCTGCCACTGCGCCCGGGTGCGCCCGGCGAACACCGCGCAGAGCGCGCGGTGCGCGTCCGAGCCGGGGGGATCGAACGCGTGGTCGAGCAGGTCCTGGCGGCCCACGCCGAGACAGAACTCGGCCCAGAACTTGGGCTCGAGCGCGCCGAGCGTGACGTAGCCGTCGGCGCAGCGGTAGGGCCGGTAGCAGACGAGGCCGCCGGCCAGCCGGAGCTCGCCGCGGCGAGGGGTGCTGCCGTCGGCCAGCATCTCGCCGGCGAGCATCGCCAGGAACGACAGCGAGCCGTCGAACATCGAGCAGTCGACCAGCTGCCCGTGGCCCGAGCGCGCGCGCTCGTGCAGCGCGATCAGGATCCCGGCGACCGCCATCAGCGCGCCCCCGCCCAGATCGGCGATCTGCGCCGCCGCCGACACCGGCGGCCCGTCGGCCTCGCCGGTCAGCCCGAGGATCCCGTTCAGACCGAGGTAGTTGATGTCGTGCCCGGGCCGATCCCGGTTCGGGCCGTCCTGGCCGTAGCCGGTGATCGCGCAGTAGACGAGGCCGGGATTCTCCTCGCGCAGGCGCTCGTACCCGACGCCCAGACGGTCCAGCACGCCGGGGCGGAACGATTCGAGCAGCACGTCCGCCCCCCGCGCGAGCTTCAGCAGCACATCCTTGCCGGCGGCCGACTTCAGGTCGATGCGGATCGAGCGCTTGCCGCGGTTGAGCGACAGGAACAGCCCGCTCGACGCGCTCTGATCCGCGCCCTCGTAGTAGGGCGGCGCCCAGCGAACGTAGTCCCCGGCACCGGTGTCCTCGACCTTGATCACGTCGGCGCCGAAGTCCGCCAGCAGCAGCGAGCAAAAGCCGCCGGGGAGGAGTCGGGTCAGGTCGAGAACCCTGAGGCCGGCGAGCGCGGGGCGTCCGCTCATGCCCGAGCCCCGATCCCGATCCCGAGCAGCCGGCGTGCCTCCTCGACCGTCGCCGGCCGGCGACCGACGTCCTCGGTCATCCGGCGGGCCTTCGCGACCAGGTCGCCGTTGGAACGCGCCATCTCGCCGCCGGGGAGGTAGAAGTTGTCCTCGAGCCCGACCCGGATCGAGCCGCCGAGCGTCAGCGCCGCCGCGATCAGCATCCACTGATCGCGGCCGATCCCGATCACCCCCCAATGATGGGTTCCCGCCGGCAGGTTGTCGGCCATCGCCGCGAGGTTGCGCGCGCTCGCCGGGATGCCTCCGAGCACCCCCATCACGAAATCGGCGTGCAGCGGGGCTTCCACCAAGGCGCCGCCGTCAGGCGCCGCCGACCATCCCACTAACCCCATGTCGACGAGCGGCGCCAGCGAGCCCACGTGTCCGACGTCGAAGCATTCGTGCTCGGGCTTGATCCCGAGACGGCGCATCGCCCCGAGCAACTCGACGATCTCGTCGAACGGGTTCGCGAACACGAACTTGAATACGAAGTCCTTGCGGCTGCGCGAGTACTTGGCGTAGTTCATCGAGCCCATGTTGAGCGCGGCCACCTCCGGGCGGCCCGCCTCGAGGTAGGCGATCCGCTTGTCCACCGGGACGCCGACGGTGCCGGTCGAGAAGTTGACGATCACGGCGTCGCCGACCTCGCCACGGATCGCTTCGCGGATCGCCAGGAAATCCTCGACCTCGTAGCTCGGCGTGCCGTCGGGGGTGCGGGCGTGGATGTGGATGTGGACGCCGCCCTCGTCGACGACCCGTCGCGCCTCGGCCGCGTACTCCTCGGGCGTGTACGGAATCGCCGGGCACTGGTCGCGATTTGCGATCGCGCCCGAGATCGCGCAGGTGATGATCACGGGGTCCTCGACGCTCATGCTCCGCTGCGGGTGGTGAGGGTGGCGAGCATCTGCCGGCATGCGGCCTCGATCGGCGGGAGGCCCGCCGGCGTGGCCTGACATTGGAGCTCGTACTCGTCGCGCCCGACGAACACGTTCGCGATCATCACCGTGGCCTTCACCGGAAGCCCGACGACCGGCTCGCGCGGCCAGAAGATCGCCGGCCGCCCGCCCGCCGTCCCGACCCTGCCGCTGACCTTGCGTCCGAGCACCCGGCTGATGCCGGCGTCGAATTGCGGCTTGACGCGGGCGATGTTGCGGGCGGTGACGCGGATCCTGAGCCCCGGATAGCGG
>Ga0335079_10004054_pt1 | contig 16848 bp, 17 predicted proteins | sample Lox_Sample_33_FD_206719 | JGI IMG/M metagenome (GOLD analysis project Ga0335079, IMG submission 206719) | Soil microbial communities from Loxahatchee National Wildlife Refuge, Florida, United States - Lox_Sample_3.3 | ecosystem: Environmental > Terrestrial > Soil > Wetlands | place: USA... | reverse complement strand
TCGGCCGAGGTCCAGGTGTATGGGCGCTGTTCATCGGCAGTCAAATCCCACACCGCTGCCGATCCCGCATTCCAAGAGCCGTCGTTGTTGGGATAGGCGCTGTAGAGCTCATAAAGAAAGCAATTGCCTGTGTCCAGAACCAGCGAGTGCCGGTCGCCGTTGCCCGGATTCGGATCGCCTTCGATTGGAGCATTCGATGGGAAAGGCATGGGCCCAGGATCGCTTTCATCTCCATAAGCGGTGAAATTGATACCCACCATGGCCTGCGTCCCGCCCACGATGGTGTAGGGAATTCCGATGTCGGAGCCGTTATATTCACCCGATCCGAAGTCGGGATGCAATCCGATCGTGGAGCCAATGAAGTTGATGATGGCGCTGGAATTCGGGTCCACGGGAGAGTTGGAGATGTCAGTGTTCCAGAGACTTGCCGACGTGAACGGACGGAATCCATTGAGGCTAGCTCCCACGCCGGCGCTCATTGCGCTGCAGGAAGTGGGCTGACCTCCGCCGTTGCTGGAACCGCCTGGGTCGCCCGAGCCGCCGCCCGGTGTGCCCGACGAACTCACGCCGCCGCAACCGCAAAATAGGACGCTCGACAGCAACAGACTGGCCGCCAAAATCGACTGAGATCGCATGCGGTTATTGTCGTCGAAAAATGCAGGCGGGACAGCCTCGTTTAAGGACTAACTTATTCAAGAATAAGGCCATGTACTTTCGAGAGAGAAAAGGCCCGGTCACAGAAAAGCGGGCCGATGTTGCCAGGCCCGCTGTCAGAACGAACAAATTCGGAGACAAGGGAAATCTTATTGAGCGGTCTCGGCCACGACATGCTCGCGCTCAACGTCGCGCAGGCGAGCTGCCTTGCCACGCAGCGAACGCAGATAGTAGAGCTTGGCGCGGCGGACTTTGGAAGAACGTATCAACTCCACCTTGTCAACCACACGCGAGCTCTCAGGGAAGATGCGCTCGACCCCATGGCCGAAGCTGATCTTGCGGACGGTGAAGCTGGCCTGCGGTCCGCGCGAGCGTGCGATCACCACGCCTTCGAACGCCTGCACGCGCTCTTTGTCGCCTTCCTTGATCTTCACATGCACGCGGATGGAATCGCCGGGCGCAAAAGCCGGTAAATCAGTACGCTTGGTCTTGGCCAGAAGTTTCTCGATGATGAGGTTCGACATGATTTTTTCCCCTTCGTTCTAAGTCGGTTCGCCCTTGCTCCGGGCCAGCAACTCTTTGTCTTCGGCGCTGAGCGCAACACTCTCCAGAAGATCGGGCCGGTTGCGCAGCGTTTTTTCTAACGCCGAACTGCGCCGCCAGCGGCGTATCTGCTCGTGATTCCCCGACGCCAGCACTTCCGGAACTTCCATGCCGCGGAAGTTCGCCGGACGCGTGTAGTGCGGGTAATCCAGCAAGCCACCCGATGCGCACGTCGAGTTCGGACCTTCGCCGGTCTGTAGGTCCGAGCTGGTGAATGATTCCTGCTGGGTCGAAGCCTCATTGCCCACGGCCCCGGGAATCAGCCGGGTGACGCAATCCACCACCACAGCCGCGCCCAGTTCGCCACCGCTCAACACGTAGTCGCCGACTGACAACTCACGGTCGGCCAGAAACTGGCCTACGCGCTCATCGACGCCTTCGTAACGGCCACAGATCAAGACCAGCCGTTCCACGCCCACCAGGTCATTGGCCAGGTTCTGATCAAACCTTTTGCCCTGGGCGGAAAGCAGCACGACACTCTGCTTGCCGGCTGCTCGCTGGTCGCGCGGCGCGATACCCATCGCTTCAATGCATTCAAAGATCGGTTCCGGCTTCAGCACCATGCCTTCGCCGCCGCCGAAAGGGCGGTCATCTACAGTACGATGGCGGTCATGGGCAAACGCCCGCAGATCGTGCACCGTAATCGTTACCAGGCCCGCTTCCCGCGCCCGGCGAATGATACCGTAATCCAGCGGCCCGCGAAAGAAATCTGGAAAGATGGTTACGATGTCAATCTGCATCCGAAAGCCGTAAGCTCGTCACCCAGAGACTCGCACTTCCTCTGTGTACCCTGCGCTCTCTGTGGTTAATGCTTTTGCTGCTGCTTCTCTTCCGCCGTCAGCGGAGCGTCTAAGTCCAGCATTCCCTCGGGCAGCAGCATTCGTATTTCCTTTCGCCCGAGGTCCAGGCTCACCAAATACGCTTCAGCGTAAGGGATCTGATGCTCTTTGCTTCCCCTCCGAACGACCAGCAGCGGCGCTTCTCCAGTTCCAAAGCGCACCTCTTCAACTCGCCCAAGCTCGCGATCGCGATCAAAAACCGCACATCCAGCCAGATCGCTGACGTAAGTCCAGCCCGCCTGAAGCTTCGCTCTCTCTCCCTTCGGCACTTGCAGTTCGCTGCCTGCTAAGGCCTCGGCGTCGGAGATAGAATCCACTCCCGCGAACTTCAGCACCAGGCGATTCTTGTGCGGCCACAACTCTTCAACTCGCACTTCACGTCGTTGCTCCGTCTTTCCCAGGGCGAAAAGCTTCAAGCCCACCCGAAATCTGTCGGGGACATCGCTGAGCGGCTCGACTAAGACCTCGCCGCGGCGGCCCTGCACCTTCAACACGCGGGCCAGGGTGATGAACTCATCCGCGATTGCCGGCCCTCCTGCGAAAGCTATTCAATAATCTCAAGCCCGAAGCGTTTATGGGCGCGGATTCCAGCGGCACCCACTAGAGCCCGCAACGCCCGCGCCACCCGTCCCTGCCTGCCGATCACTTTGCCAAGATCGTCCGGCGCCACCGTCAGTTCGAATACCGTGGTCTCGCCCTCGATCTGCTCCACCGAAACTTCATCGGGGATATCGACCAGCGCTTTCGCAATCTGCTCGATCAGCGCCCGCACGTCCACGCTTTGGCTTTGCTCGCCCATAGGACTTTCCAATTGGGTGGGAATGAATTTTGCTGCGGGGTTCGCCGGAATCAGGCGACCGAAGCGGCCGCCGGGGCGGGCTTGGAGACGATCTTGCTGACCCGGTCCGACATCTTGGCGCCCTTCGATACCCAGTAGTCAATACGCTCGCGTTTCAATTCGATGCTGGCCGGATTGGTGCGGGGATTGTACGTGCCCACCACCTCCACCGGCCGGCCATTACGCGCGCGCTCCTTCTCAATCACCACCACGCGATAATGCGGTTGTTTGCGCGCACCCGTGCGCGACAGACGAATCATCAACACAGAACTTGGTTTCCTTTCCTGATTGCTCTCGGAGGTCTAAGACAAACCATTATTTTTGCAGAATTTAGCCGGAATGGCAAGGAGCGGCTTGTGACAGGCAATCCCACAACTATCCCTCCCGGATTGCGGCTTGAAAGTGCGTAACCAGCGCTGCAACTTGCCCGCATAATCGGGGTTGGATAGGCTATCCACACTCAAGAGGCTGGTCCGCGCCTCAAGCCGGACGAAGTGCAAGGAGGGTCTATGAAGCAGAGAATCATCAGTTCATTTGCGGTTCTCGCCGTGCTGTTGATGTTTTCTTCGCCTTCACCGGCCAGAGGGCCGCATCCGCAAATCGAGGCCGCGCTCAGCGCCCTGCAGAATGCCAAAGCGCACCTGGAACATGCCGCCCATGATTTTGGCGGACACCGGGTAGATGCGATCCGGGCGATTGACGAAGCGGACCGTCAGTTGCGGATCTGTCTTCAGTACTAAGGCCGCGCAAGCTGCTCAACAAGCTCTTCAGGTTCGGGGCGTTCTTTGTAGTCGGGGTTGACCGCGGCGAAAAGAATGGTGCCGTCGCGGTCGACCACATAAACCGCCGGAATCGGCAGTTCCCAGCTTTCATCGCCATTGGTGAATGGTAGGTTGACGAAGGCACGGCGGTAGATTGCCTCTTGATAACCGGGGACACGGTACACCAGGCCGAACTGGTGCGCGACCCGGTTGCCGGTGTCGCTCAGCAGCGGGAAGCCGAGCCGATGCTGGTCGGCCATGAAGAAGGACTGCTGCACGGTTTGCGGCGAGACGGCGACCAGCGAGGCGCCGGCTTGTCGAATCTGCGGCAAAGCCAGATTCATGGCTTCCAGTTGCGCGACGCAAAATGGGCACCAGCGTCCCCGAAAAAAGCAGATCGCAAGGCGGCCTGTCTCCAAGAGTTCGGCCGAAGACAACGTCTTGCCATTATGATCTCTTAGCTTGAACCCTGGAGCCTTGGCCCCGACTGCAAGAGCCCGCCTGCAAATGCCTTGCGCGCGCAGCCCCTCAATCACCTGCTCATGAATCGCCTGGGTTGCCTGCGGGACGTACTGGGCGATCATTGCCGTGCGCTCAGCCAGGATTTCGCGCAGAGGTCGCGCATCCGCACCAGGAACCGATTCTTCGAGGGATCGCCATTTCATAGAAGCGGCTCTTGGCTATTGGCTCTTGGCTCCTAGCTCTTAGCCAAAAGCCAAAAGCCAAAAGCTTGTCACATTCCCGGCAGCTTCATTCCCGCCAGCTTGCGCCCAAAGCTCGCCTTGCCCATCTGCTTGAACATTTTTCGCATCTGGGCGTACTGGCGGAGCAGATTATTGACTTCCTGCACGCTGGTGCCGGAGCCGCGGGCGATGCGCTTGCGGCGGCTGCCGTTGATGACTTCATGATGCTGCCGCTCGTGGCCGGTCATGGAATTGATAATCGCTTCCACCCGGTCAAGCTGCTTCTCGTCGACTTTGTCAGCATGTTTCTGCAATCCGGCGAAGGGGCCGATGTTGGGCAACATGCCCATGATGTTCTGAATGGAGCCCATTTTCTTGACGCTGCGCAACTGATCGCGGAAGTCCTCGAGCGAGAAGCCATCGCCGGCAAGTGCGCGGCTGGCCATTTCCTGGGCCTTTTTCTTGTCGACGTGCTGATCGGCCTTTTCGATCAACGAAAGAATGTCGCCCATGCCGAGGATGCGCGAGACAATGCGGTCGGGATGGAACGGCTCCAGCGCATCGTACTTCTCGCCCACACCGATGAATTTGATGGGCTGGCCGGTGGCCTGGCGAATGGAGAGCGCCGCACCGCCGCGGGCGTCGCCGTCCATCTTGGTGAGCACCACGCCGGTGAGAGAGAGCTTCTTGTGGAATTCGTCCGCCGAGTTGACCGCGTCCTGGCCGGTCATGGCGTCGGCCACAAAAAGAATTTCCTGGGGATTGAGCATCCGCTTGAGCGACTGCATCTCCTCCATCAGTTGTTCGTCGATGTGCAGGCGGCCGGCGGTATCGATAATCAGCACGTCGGAGCCGGTGTTGATGGCTTCGCGGCGGGCTTCCTTGGCGAGCCGTTCGACGGTGGCCGTGTTGGCCTCGCTGACTTCGCCTTCGTAGAGGTTGGCCTTGATCGCCTGGGCTACGACTTTGAGCTGCTCGCGGGCCGCGGGGCGGTATACGTCCACGGAAACCAGCAGGGGTCGGTGCCCACCATTCTTCAGCCAATTGGCCAGCTTGCCTGAGGTGGTGGTCTTGCCGGAGCCTTGCAAGCCCGCCATCAGCACCACCGTCGGGGGCTGCGAGGCGAACCTGAGCTTTGCAGTGTCGCGCCCGAGCGTCTCGATGAGTTCGTCGCGCAGGATCTTGATCACCTGTTCCCCGGGCGAAAAGGAAGTCGCAACTGTCTGGCCCACAGCCTTGGCCTGGATGCGCTCGATGAGCTGTTTTACCACCTTGAAATTGACGTCGGCTTCGAGCAGCGCCAGGCGAATCTCGCGCAGTGCCTCCTGAATGTTTTCTTCATTGAGGACGGCCTGACCGCGCAAAGTCTTGAAGGCGCGCTGCAGTTTTTCCTGGAGATTCTCAAACATGGCTCAGGTGGTTATTTTAGCAGCCGGAATGGGCGAGCAGTCAGCGCTCAGCAGTCAGTCTGGGACAGGTTATGAAGGCCGCGCCGATGCCGGCGCTACCTGGCAAAAGTCTCTTTCGCGGCCGCCACCGTATTGCAGTGAATCGTCACCGTGTCTTCCACCCGCTGAGCGTAACCTCCGGCGTAAGTCACCATGACGGGGATATCGCGGGCGTGGGCTACGCGAAAAACCAGCTCATCCCGCCGCTTCAGGCCTTCGATGGTCAACGACAGACCGCCAAGCTGATCTTCGCGATAGGGATCGGCGCCGGCGATATAGCAAATCAATTCCGGCTCGAACTGGCGCAATCCCGAACTGAGGGCGTTGTCCAACCACGCCAAATAGTCGTCGTCGCCGATGCCATCGGGCAGGTCGACGTCGATGGAGGAAGGCGGCTTCACCGGCGGGTAATTGTTCTCCTGATGCAGCGAGATGGTGAACACGTCGCCCGCATGAGCGCCGCGCAACTTAACCGACGGATTCAAAACCGGCGCCGATGTCGAGGGCAGCGGGCCGCCAGGAATGCGCGTGCCGGCGAAAATGGCGGCGGTTCCGTTCCCCTGGTGAACATCGCAATCGACAGTCATGGCGCGTGTGATCTTGTCGTCACGCTGCATGCGCCGGATGGCCACGGCCACGTCATGAATCATGCAAAATCCCTCGCCATGGCTGGGAAAAGCGTGATGGAATCCGCCACCGAGGTTGAAGGCAATGCGGTCTTTCAGTGCATACTCGGCAGCCAGAATTGAGCCACCGGCAGCCAGCCAGAAAGCACGCACCAACGCGGGAGAATAGGGAATCTCCATCTCCAGTTCTTCACGAGGCGAAAGCGTTCCAGTTTTCAGCTTCTGCACATACTGCGGCGTGTGCACTAGAAGAATGTCTTGGTCGGAGGCAGGCTGTGGGCTGAGGAAATCTGAAACCTCCGCGACTCCCATTTCCAGCAGGCGTTTGTGGATGCGCTGGTACTTCTCCGCCGGGAAGACGTGGGCGCCGATGGGAAGGTAATAGTCCGCGCTGTAGACGAGCTTGAAGGGCAGCATGGCGGGCGCACGAACTGTCTATGATACTCGTTTACGTTGGTTCCAGCGGGTGTGTTCAAGGCGCTGGCAGGGGCGTCTTCTGCTGAATGCCCTTGTTCTCCACCACGGTGTAGATGAAATCTGCGGGGACGTTGCGCAGCCTCTCCGTTCCCCCGCTTGGCCACTTGATTTCAACCTCGTCCATCGTGGACGCTGCGCCCAGTCCGAAATGCAATCGCAGATCGTTCTGTGAGAGGTAGCTGCCGCCGCCCCGAACATCGCTGAACTGCACCAGCTTTCCCGCCTTCACCGTCACCCGCGCACCGATTGCAGCTCTGTTGCTCTTGGTGCCGACCAGCTTGAACAGCGCACGGTGATTCTTGCTCTCGGTCTGATTCAGCAACAAAGTGGGAGGCGCCCCGGTGTTGATCACGACGATATCCACCTTGCCGTCGTTGTTGAGATCGCCGAACGCTGCGCCTCGCCGGGAAGCATCAGGAATGGCAGACAGCACGCTGGAAATATCATCGAACGTGCCGTCCCGTTTGTTGCGAAACAGCAGCATGGGTTCGCGATAAGGAGCCGCGTCCCGGACCTGATCCATCTGCGGATAAACGTGCCCGTTCGCGATGAACAGATCGAGCCAGCCGTCATTGTCCATATCGAAAAAGCCGGTTCCCCACCCGACCAGAGCGTAGGTGGGCCGCGCCAGCTTCGCCGCATAGCTTACGTCGGCGAATCCCTGGGCCCCAAGATTGTGATACAGCGCATCGGGCTGCTCGGTAAAGTTAGTCACGAACATTGAGAGGCGGCCCTCGTGCAGGTAGTCGCCCCAATCCACGCCCATCGACCCCTGCTCCGACCCGTCAGCGCTGACCGCGATACCGGACAGCATGCCAACGTCTTCAAAGGTTCCATCATGCTGGTTGTGGTAAAGATAGTTCGGCCCGGAATCGTTGGCCACGTAGAGGTCCGGCCAGCCGTCGTTGTCATAGTCACCCCAAATGACGCCCAGCCCGTAATACCTGTTGGGATCATCCACGCCGGCTTTCTTTGAAACTTCCTCGAACGTTCCATCGCCACGATTGTGATACAGCAAGTCCGACTCACCCAGCATCCCCCACGGCCCGCACTGCACCGGGATGCCCTTGAAGCTGCAATTCTTCTCATTCTTGCCGAAATCGGGGAGATGGTTGATATCGAAGTGGACGTAGCGGGAGACAAACAAGTCCACATGCCCGTCGCGATCGTAGTCTCCCCAGGCGGCGCCGGTGCTGAATCCGCCGCCGGCCACACCCGCCTTGTCGGTCACGTCCTCAAATTTGCAGTTTCCGAGATTGTGATAGAGGGCGTTGCCGCCATAGCCAGTGACGTAGATATCGGGCAGACCGTCGTTGTCGTAGTCAGCAACTGCTACTCCCATGCCCCAGCCTCTGCGTGTCAGACCGGCGGCCTTGGTAATGTCCGCGAACTTAAAGCCCTCCTCCTGGTGGTAGAGGGTGATCATCGGATCGCCGCCCGCCTTGAAACGGTCTACGCTCGAGCCGTTTACGGTGATAATGTCGAGTTTGCCGTCGTTGTCGCAGTCGATCAACCCGGCGCCGCCGCTCATGGATTCCACGATGTAATGCTTTTCCGGGGATGAAATGTGAGCGACGGTCAGGCCGGTTTGTGGAGCAACATCCGTGAACTTGGGTCTGGGTGCGGTGGAGGGCACGGTTTGCGCGAGCGCGAAAAGGACCAGGCTCAAGCCCAAACCAAGGAGAAGAATTGTGCGCATGGCGGCGAGGACCTGGAAATTATAACGGCTGGCCGGGAATCGGTGCTCCGTCGCCGGGATCGACAGTCCGGATACCTAATCTGTCCCCGGGCTTTCGGAGGGTTGCGGCACCATATGTCCCGCCTTCACCTTGCCAGCTTCGCGCCAGCCTTCAATGATCAGGTAGAGCACCGGAATGAAGAACAGATTCAGCAGCGTGGACATGATCATGCCGCCAAACACCGTCGTGCCCACGGAATGGCGGCCTTCCTGGCCGGCGCCATGCGCCACCATCAGCGGCACAACGCCGAGGATGAAGGCGAACGAGGTCATCAGAATCGGTCGCAAACGGATTCTGGCGGCTTCTACCGTCGCTTCCACCAGCGGCATGCCACGTTGCCGCAACTGCTCGGCGAACTCCACAATCAGGATGGCATTCTTGCTGGCCAACCCCACCAGCATGACCAGTCCGATCTGGCAATAAACGTCGTTTTGCAAACCCCGCAAAGATTGAGCGAGAAGCGCGCCCAGCATTGCCATGGGAACCGCCAGTAACACGATGAACGGCAGCACGAAACTCTCGTATTGCGCGGAGAGCGTCAGGTAAACCACCAAAACTCCCAGGCCGAACAGCAGCACAGTAGTGCGACCGGAAGCCAGCTCTTCGAGCGAAATTCCCGACCACTCGTAGTTGAACCCCTGGGGCAGAATCTTCTTGCTGAGATCCTCCATCGCCGCAATCGCTTGACCCGAGCTGACGCCTGGCGCCGCCGATCCGTCAATTTCGGTGGAGCGGAAGAGATTGTAGTGATTGATGACGGGAGGAGATGCGGTTTGGGAAATCGTGACAAGATTGTCCAGCGGAATCATCGCGCCGCTATCGGAGCGCACGTAGTATTGCTTCATGTCCCGGGCTTGAGCGCGGAACTGCTGGTCGGCCTGCACGTAGACGCGATAGGACCGGTTGTTGAAATCGAAGTCGTTTACATACGCCGAGCCCATGTAGACGCTCAGCGTATCGGTAATCTGTTGCAGAGGAACGTGCAGACTCTTGGCTTTTTCGCGGTCGATGGTGACCAGGAACTGAGGATCGCCCGCGGTAAAGCTGGAAAACAAGCCAGCGAGATCCTTACGCGTACCGCCCTGCTGGACCATGTCTTGGGTGACCTTGGCCAGCTCTTCCAGTGTGTGCCCGCCCTGGTCCTGCACCTCGAACTGAAAGCCGCCCAATTGGCCAAGTCCGTTGACGGCCGGCGGCAGAAAGGGAAGTATCACCGCGCCGGAAATGGAAAACACCTGGCTGCGCAGGCGATTCACCACCGCATCGGCCGAATGCATGGGGCCTTTGCGCTTGGAATAATCCTGCAGCTTGGCATAGATCACCCCCTGGTTGGGGGCATTTCCGGCCACGCCCGACCCGGTAATCGCAAAGATGTTTTCAATGTTCCCATCTTTTCGCATGAGCGCCGTGGCTTGGTCCTCAATGGCGCGCGTGTATTCCGTGGAAGCCCCGGGCGGCGCCTGCACCGCAATCAGAAACCAACCCTGATCTTCCTCAGGCACGAAGCCCTTGGGCACTCGCTCGAAAATGAGGTAGGTCAACCCCAGACCGGCGAAAAACAACACCACCGCGGCCACGCGGAAACGCAGGAAAGCACGCAGAGATGTTTGATATCCATTTGTGACGGCGGCGACGATCTTGTCCACCTCCCGGAACAGCCAGATCTTCCCGCCGTGGGTGCGTCCGAGGAGAAGCGCGGACAGCGCAGGGCTAAGGGTCAGCGCATTAAAGGCAGAAATCGAAATGGAAAATGCGATGGTAAGCGCGAACTGGCGAAACAGAATGCCCGTGGTCCCGGGGAAAAACGCCACCGGCACAAACACTGCGACCAGCACCAGCGAGGTGGCGATCACTGCGCCGGCCACTTCCTGCATGGCGATGGAGGCCGCGTGGTGGGGATCAGCTTCCCCTTCCTGAATATGGCGCTCGATGTTCTCGATCACCACGATGGCATCGTCTACCACCAATCCTGTAGCCAGCGTGATGCCGAACAGCGTCAGTGTGTTGACCGAAAAATTCAGCAACTTGACGAAGGCGAATGTCCCGATCAGCGAAACTGGAATCGTGACTGCCGGAATGATGGTGCTGCGCCAGTCCTCGAGGAAGATGAAGATCACCAAAATCACCAAAACAATCGCTTCCACCAGCGTAAGCAGCACGTCCTGGATCGACTCGGTCACGGCGTCGGTGGTGTCAAAGGCATTCTCGTAGACCATTCCGGGCGGGAAGCGCTTGGAGAGCCGGTCCAGTTCGGCGAGCACCTTGCGGTCGACATCGATGGCATTGGCAGTGGAGAGCTGGGTGATGCCAATACCCACGGAATCGTGTCCGTTGTAAACCAGGTCCGAGCTGTAATCCTCGGCCCCGAGTTCGGCCCGGCCAACGTCTTTCAACCGCACCAGGGTGCCGTCGGCATTGGTCTTCAGGATGATGTTCTCGAATTGTGTCGCTTCGCTGAGTCGGCCGACCGCGCGGACGCTGATCTGAAACTGCTGCCCTACTTTAATCGGCGGCTGGCCAACTTGGCCGGCAGCCACCTCGACGTTCTGTTCCTCCAGAGCGTTGACCACGTCGGTCGCGGTCAGGGCACGGCTCGCCATCCGTTCAGGGTCGAGCCACAACCGCATCGAGTACTTGCGCTCGCCGAACACAAAAACCTCGGCAACACCCGGCACACGCTTGAGCGTGTCTTTTACGTAGACGTCCAGGTAGTTGCTCATGAAAAGCGGCGTGTAGCGGCCATCCGGAGAATAGACGGCCGCGCCCAAAACAAAATTCTGCGAGGACTTGGCAACCGTGACACCGGTGGTCTTGACCGCGGCAGGCAGGCGTCCCATGGCTGTGTTCACGCGGTTTTGGATGTCCACCGCGGCTAGGTCGGGGTCGCGGTCCAACTCGAAGGTCGCAGTAATGTTGCTGCTGCCATCGTTCGCGCTGGTTGAGGTCAGGTATTTCATTCCCTGCGCGCCGTTGATCTGCTGTTCGAGCGGGATGGTAACGGCAGATTCGACGGTCTGCGCGCTGGCGCCGGTGTATCCGCTGGACACCGATACTTGCGGCGGAGCGAGGTTGGGGAACTGCGAGACCGGCAGAGTAGGAATCACCGCGGCCCCCGCGAGGATGATCAGCAGAGCACAGACAGTCGCAAAAACCGGGCGGCGAATGAAGAAATTGACGAACATACGGGTTTCTAATCTCTAGTTTCCAGTAATAGCGACATCTCATGGTCTCCGAGCCATGGTCGGCAGTTCCAGAAGCTGGAAACTCGACTCAAAACTATCCCTGTGGCATCACGGGCGCGCCATCCACCAGAAATTGAGTTCCGGAAACAATCACTTTGTCGCCGGGCTTGATACCCTCCAGCACCACGTAATCATTGCCGATCATTTCGCCGATCCGCAACGGCTTCTGGTGCGCCACCAGTTTCCCGCTCTGCTCTTCGGCGACGAAGACAAAGTACTGCCCGCCGATCCTCGAAACCGCCAGCACCGGAACCACCGGACCCTGGCGCATTCCCCAAATCACGCGGGCGCGGATGAACTGTAGATTGCGCAGCCGGTCTTCGTTATTGGCAATGCGCGCCTTTACCAGCACCGTCTGAGTGGTGTTGTCCACTTGCGGCGAAAGGAAACTGATGCGGCTGTCGGCCATTACATTCCCCGTGCCGTCTACGATCTCCACTGGCATGTCCGCTTTGAGCTGAGGAGACCGCTCCACCGGCACATAGATGTAAGCTTCGAGACTCCCGGGCTTGTCCACGGTGGTAAGCATGGTGGTGTTGGTCACGCGATCCCCCACACGAACCGGAATGTCACCTACGATTCCCGCCCAGGGCGCGACCACGTTGTAATAGTGAAGCTGAACCTGCTGCTCGCGGACCTGCGCGTCCAGCGACTGCAGCTGTGCCTGAGCTGCGTCCAGGGCCGCCTTGGCCTGGTCGAGGTCTTGCTTACTGACCACCCCGGCGGCGTAGAGTCCGCTGCTGCGCTCGTATTGCTGCTGCGCCCACTTCAGGTTGGCCAACTGCGCCGCTTTGGCATTCTCCTGGCTGGTGACGGTGGCCTGCTGTTTGGCGGGGTCGATCTGCATCAGGATCACGCCAGCGGAAACATGGTCGCCGGAGTGCACCCGAATTTCCGTAATCTGCCCCTCCACTTGCGGCATCAGGATGGCCGAGTCGCGCGATTTGAGCGTGGCCACGTATTCGGTGGTGTCGCTCAGGGGCACGGAGCGGGCCACTGCGATCCTGACCGGAATGCTGGGAACGTCCTGCGATGATGCGCCTTTGACCGACGAGCCGTTGCATGCCGTCCACACCAAGGCTGCAGCCAGGCCGCACGCCGCGTACAGCCGGCGATTAAGGCCACTTCTTCCGGTAGAAAGGTCTCGCAGCATTCCTAAGTACCCTAACACTTAAACTTCATTCTTGCCCTGAAGGTAGGAGGTCGGACCACACTTCCCGAGCTATCAACCCATTCTAAACAAGCTCGGTTAGACTCGAAAAGAAAGAGAAGGTTATCGCACTCCAGTCGAGGACAGCTCTGCTACATTGTTGGTGCTATGAAACCTGCCCGCAGCTTCGCCAGCGACAACAATGCCGGTATCCATCCCAAGGTGCTGCAAGCAGTTGCCCGGGCAAATGTCGGGCATGCCGTGGGTTACGGCGACGATCCCTACACCCAGGCGGCAGTTGCTAAGTTCAAGCAGCACTTCGGGGCGGACATTGAGGTTTTTCCGGTTTTCAATGGTACCGCGGCCAATTGCCTCAGCCTGAAGGCGCTGACCGAGTCCTATCACGCGGTGATTTGCACCGATGTGGCCCACATTCATACCGACGAATGCGCCGCCCCGGAAAAGTTCACGGGCTGCAAACTGGTGCTTATCGACGCCCCGGACGGCAAACTCACGGTCGAGTCGGTGAGCCAGGCTTACCATGGGATCGGCGACCAGCATCACGTTCAGCCGCGGGTCATTTCCATCACTCAAGCTACGGAAATGGGGACGGTTTACAAGCCCAGGGAAATTCGTGACTTGGCACGCTTTGCCCACCAGCACCAGATGTTCGTGCACATGGACGGAGCGCGCATCGCCAATGCGGCGGTGAGCTTGGGACTGAATTTGCGGCAGGCTACCCGCGACTTGGGAGTTGATGTATTGTCGTTCGGCGGCACCAAGAATGGCGCCATGGGCGCTGAGGCGGTCGTTTTCTTCGACAAAAAGCTGGCCCAGGATTTTCTTTATTTCCGCAAGCAGGGGATGCAATTGGCATCGAAGATGCGTTTTATCTCGGCCCAGTTCGAGGCGCTACTGTCAAATCACTTATGGCGGAAAAATGCCCAGCACGCCAATCGCATGGCAGGTCTGCTGAAAAAGGCGGTTGCGAAAATTCCGCGGGTGAAGATCGTTTACCCCGTCGAAGCCAACGGGGTATTTGCGCAGATCCCAAAGCGGGCAATTGCCAAACTGCAAAAGCGCTACTTTTTTTATGTCTGGAACGAAGAGGAGTCAGTGGTGCGCTGGATGTGTTCCTTTGATACGACGGAGGAGGACGTGAAGCAGTTTGCCAGGTTCTTGACGGAGACGGTGAAGAAATGACCAGGTTGTGTCCTGTCCGTCACCGTGTGGCTATTGATTTCTTGGGTTAGTTTGAACTAAATTTGGCGCGGGTCCGTAAACGCAGGCGGGAGAAGACATGAAGAAGTGGTTGGGGTTGCTGGGAATCGGTTTTTGGGGGCTGACGCTGCTCAGCTGCAGCAGTGGACAGCAACTGGTGTCGATTGCAATCACGCCCTCTTCCGAGACCTTTCTGAGTCCAGATCCAACTGGCAAGGTCCAGCTGGTTGCCATTGGAACCTACACCCATCCGCCGGCGACCAAGGATCTCACCAGTCAAGCGACCTGGACATCAAATACAACGCAAGTGGCAGTGGTCAGCAGCACCGGCGTGCTTTCTCCGGCCGGAACCGGTTGCGGTGGGGCCATTATTTCGGCATCGGTCAAGACCAACGACCCGGTCGGGAATGTCATTGTGGGCACCATGACGGTGACGGTCGACAACAGCGCCGACCCCATCTGCCCGCAGCCGACGCACTAGCCGCCGGTGACGAGTGTCGTTAGGATTGATCTTCCAAGAGCCTCTCCAGCGTCGGCTTGTACCTTTCCTGCTTCTTCTTTTTTTCCACCACTATTCTTGAGGCTCTCGGTGTTCCGATCCGCTCCCGCGCCATCGCCTTCACCGTTTCGACGGCGCGGAACTTTTTCAGTTTTTTCTTCCGGGGCATGGTTCTCATATTGCCATACCAAATGGTGTCATTGCCGTGCAATAATCAGGCTTCATGGACGAACGCGACTTTTTCGACGAGCGCCAGGAAAAGAAGATGGCGAACCTGAATTGTCCCCATTGCCAGCAGGCCGGGGAATACGAAATCACCTGGCTGGTGCGCACCAAGAAAAAGCAACTTCCGGGACGCGGCGACGACCGTGATCGCGCCAAGTTCGCCAAAGCCCGTTCTTATATGCTCCGCAAAGACGACATGATGGCCTGCAAGAATATGCGCTGCCGCAAGCGTTTCGAAATCTCTGGAGTGCAGTCGGTTGTGTTTACCGAATAAGCCATGAGCGTTTGGCGAGGGTCGTGGCTCAGTGTGAATGTCCCCAGCAGCCTCGTCCATCGCCAACGGCGTCATCCTGAGCGCAGCCGTTTCTCAGGCGGAGCGAAGGATCTCCTCAAGCAAGGGCGGTACCTCGCGGCGAGATCCCTCGGCAAAATTCAAACTGAGCCACTACGTTAGCGAGTCGCCAAGTGCCAACTTCCCACCACTCGTTTATACTTAACAGTTTCCCCATTTCAATTTTAGCGCTGTCGTTCGAGGAGTCACGCCGTTGAAGATTCTGGTCTGTATGAAGCAGGTCCCGCAGAAGGATGCCCCGCTCAAATTGAACGAATCCGGCACCTGGATCCGCGAAGACGTTTCTTACGAAGTCAATGAGCCGGACGCGTTCGCGCTCGAAGAAGCGCTGCGTCAAAAAGAAAAGCATGGCGGAGAAGTCGTGGTGATCACCTCTGGCCCCGCCCGTTCCCAGCAGGTCCTGCGGGAGGCATTAGCCAAGGGCGCGGACCGCGCCGTCCATTTGGAGGACAATGCGTTTGTCGGCCTTGACGCGCTCAACACCGCCCGCGCTTTCGCCGCCGCCATCAAAGAAGAAAAATTTGACCTGATCTTCACCGGCCTGCAGTCCGACGACTACGGCTACGCGCAGACGGGAGTGGTCTTGGCGGAGTTGCTGGGTTGGCCGCATGCCACCATCATCATGCAAATCGAAAACAACGATGCCGGAATTCGCGTGAAGCGCGAACTTGAAGCCGGTTTCTTTCAGTTCGTGGACATGCCGCTACCGGCAGTGCTGACCATTCAATCCGGCATCAACAAACTACGGTACGCCACGCTGATTGGAATCAAACAAGCGAAAAACAAGCCTTTGCGCAAAGTTGCGATGGCAGATGTTCAATCCGCCTTGAGCGCGAACCTGCAAAAGATTGAGCGGCTGTATGTCCCCCAGAAAACTAAACAGACCCAGTTTCTGGAAGGCCCGGCGGGCGAAGTGGCCAAGAAACTGGTGGACAAACTGCGTAACGAAGTGCGCGTGCTGTAGGCGTAAATGAGAACGGAGAACCGGTAACTGACAACTGGTTTCAGAAAAGGGTATTCATGCCAGACACAATCATGGTGGTGGTCGAACAACGGGAAGGCAAGCTGAACCGTGTTTCGTGGGAGACGCTTGCCGCCGGCCAGGCCCTCGCCGCCGAAACTGGCTGGGTGCTGGAAGCCGCTGTCGTCGGGAGCGGGGTTTCGGGTTTCGCCGGCGAAATCGCGGCCAAGAAAGTTTCCAAAGTCTATGCGATCGAGTCGCCCAAACTGGAGCCCTACACACCCGACGCTTTCTCGGCCGCGCTGAAACGGTTCTTGGAATCCAGACAGCCGAAGCTGGTGCTCATGCCGCACACCTATCAGGTGCGCGATTTCGTTCCCAAGCTGGCGACCGCGATGGGACGCACCGCCATCAGCGATTGCATTGGATATAAGAAAGACGGAACCAAGCTGCTCTTCGCTCGGCAGATGTTTCAGGGCAAGCTGGCCGCCGATGTGAGTTTCGCTTGCGATGCGCCCTGGTTTGTGACC
>Ga0335079_10004053_pt1 | contig 16850 bp, 20 predicted proteins | sample Lox_Sample_33_FD_206719 | JGI IMG/M metagenome (GOLD analysis project Ga0335079, IMG submission 206719) | Soil microbial communities from Loxahatchee National Wildlife Refuge, Florida, United States - Lox_Sample_3.3 | ecosystem: Environmental > Terrestrial > Soil > Wetlands | place: USA... | reverse complement strand
GCCGTATCTGTTCTTCGAGCGGACGCGGCACCAGCTCGATGCGGTCTCCCGATCCTGGCCCTCTTCCGTACGCAAGACCATCGGTGAGTTGGACCTGACGTACTACCTCCCCTGTGCCGTTCGCGGGCGCACCATCGCGTACCTGGGTGTAAGCCGGACGGTCACCGGCGACTACTTGTCGAGCGTTGACGTGGAATTGCTGGTCACGCTCGCCGGATATGTCGGGATCGCCATTGAAAATGCGCAACTCTACCGTTCGCTGCAGCTTAAAGTTGAGGAGTACGAGCGCCTGAAGGAATTCAGCGAGAACATCGTCGAATCCATCAACGTGGGAATCCTGGCGGCCGATCTGGAGGACCGCGTCGAGAGCTGGAACAGCCAGATCGAGCTGCTCACCGGCATTCACCGCGAACACGCCGTGGGCAAGCGCCTTTCCGAGCTGTTCCCCGGTGACCTGGTGGAACAGTTCGACCGTGTGCGCGGCGAGACCGGAGTTCACAACATCTACAAATTCGTCCTCAAGCCGCAGCACGTGAACGGCAACGGTAATGGTAACGGCAGCGGCGCGCGCCGCCGGGAGGCCACTCTGAACCTGGCGATCGCGCCCCTGGTATCGAAAGACCAGCAGCAGATCGGCCGCCTGATCATTTTCGACGATGTGACCGACCGCGCCGAACTTGAGCAGCGGCTGGTGCAGGCCGACAAATTGAGCAGTATCGGGCTGCTGGCTGCAGGCGTCGCGCACGAAGTGAACACGCCTCTGGCGGTGATCTCGACATACGCGCAGATGCTCGCCAAGCAGGTGGCCGATGACTCGCAGAAATCCATGATCCTCGACAAGATCGCCAAGCAAACCTTCCGCGCCAGCGAGATTGTCAATTCCCTGCTGAATTTTTCGCGCACTTCGACGACCTCCTTCGGCCAGGTGGATCTCAACCGCGTGATTCAAGAAACGCTCTCGCTGCTGGAGCACCAACTTCAGAAGTCGGGCATCCAGGTGAAAACGGAGCTCGCGCCTGCTCTGGCGATGGTAAACGGCAATACCGGAAAGCTGCAGCAGGTGCTCCTCAACTTGTTCTTGAATGCCCGCGACGCGATGTCGAGCGGCGGTACGCTGGAAGTGAGGACATGGTCGGATGAATCGGGTGCGCGGATCGAAGTGGCCGACAGCGGTCCGGGAATTCCTCTCGAGCATATGCACCGCATCTACGATCCCTTCTTCACCACCAAGGGCGCGCGCAAAGGCACGGGACTGGGGCTTTCCGTCACTTACGGGATCATTCAGGAGCACGGAGGCTCGATCGAGGTTTCAAACCGGCGAAGCGGGGGTGCGCGCTTCCGCATCGATCTGCCTTTCGCCCGCGCGGCCGCAGCCAGGACGCCTGTAAATGCCGCTTGAAGTGACTGCGCCCGCACGCAACGCCTCCGACACCAAGGGCAGAGTTTTAGTAATCGATGACGAGGCGGATATCCGCGAGAGTCTCGAAACACTGCTCGGCTTGGAAGGGTATTCGGTCGACCAGGCGCAGAATGCTACCGAAGGGCTGCACAAGCTGGAGACGCGCGGTTACGACCTGGTGCTGCTCGATCTGATGATGCCGGACCGTTCCGGCATGGAAGTGCTGCGCGAGGTTCGGGAGCGCGACCGCGACACCCCCATCGCCATGATCACGGCGTACGGCTCGGTCGAGGCCGCGGTGGACGCGCTGAAGTCCGGCGCCACCGACTATTTCTCCAAGCCCTGGGACAACGAAAAGCTGGTCATCGAGATCGAGCGCATGATCTCGCAGCGCCGGCTCGAATACGAGAACACGCACCTCAAGCGCGCCCTCAAGCAGCGCTACAGTTTTCCGAACATCATCGGAAAGAGCGACCGCATGGTGAAGATGCTCGACCTGGTGGCGCAGGTTGCCTCCAGCCGCGCCACCATCCTGATCACCGGCGACACGGGCACCGGAAAGGAACTGGTGGCCAAGGCGATCCACGCCAATTCGCCGCGCGCCGATCACCTGTTCGTGGCCGTCAACAGCGGCTCGCTCCCGCCGGAGCTGCTCGAATCGACGCTGTTCGGGCACGTCAAGGGCGCATTCACGAGCGCCGTGCAATCGAAAAAGGGCTATTTCGAGGTGGCCGACCACGGCACCATCTTCTTCGACGAAATCGGCACCATCGGCCCCGAGACCCAGATCAAGCTGCTGCGCGTGATTCAGGAGAAGGAATTCACGCCGCTGGGCGCGACCGAAACGATTCGCGTAGATGTGCGCATTCTGGCGGCTACGAATGCTGACCTCTTTCAATTAGTGAAGGAGGGAAAGTTCCGCGAGGATCTCTATTACCGGCTCAACGTGATCAGCATCCCGTTGCCGCCTTTACGCGAGCGCAAGGAAGACATCCCGCTGCTGGTGGATCATTTCTTCACGTACTACTGCCGCGAGAACAGCAAGTTCCTGGACCCGACAACCAAGCGCTCCGTGCTGCAGTTCCAGCCTGAGGCCATGCAGGTGTTGATGGAGCACACCTGGCCGGGCAATGTCCGCGAGCTGGAGAATGTGGTGGAGCGCGCGGTGGTGCTCGCCACCGACGCTTCCGTTCCGATTGATGTGCTGCCCGATCCCCTGCTCGAAGCCAACGGCGTGCGCCTGCCGCGCAGTGAAGGCGCGCCGCTTTCCGCCGACGCCTCGCTGTTTGAAATCTGCAACGATTTCGAACGCCGCGTGATTCTGGAGCGCCTGGAGCAATTCAACTGGAGCCAGACGGAAGCCGCCGAAAGCCTGCACGTGCCGCTCTCGACGCTGAACCAGAAAATCAAGCGGCTGGATATCAAGATCCGGAAGAAGTCGGATACGGCGTAGGTTGCATCGTTGTTCTCAGGCTCCCGAACGTTTCAGCCTTCTAGCGGTATACCCTCCTGAAATTGATTTCTCAAGTAATCAAATGTATTATTGAATTATGAAAACAGCTGGCGCGACGACGATCCGGGTCGCGGACGAAACTTGGATTGCCACTGCGCTGCTGCACCGGGAACAGCCCGATCGCGAGGACTTTACCGTTCAGGAAATCATTCAGCGAGCCCGCTTGGAAAACCTAACCGGTGAGTTGCGGCCCGGCGTCGGTGTCCATGCATCGTGGCACTGCGTGGCCAACCGACCACCCAAGCCGGCGACATTGCGCATGTTGTATGCGACTGGTAAATCGACGCGACGACTGTATCGCGAGGGCGACGATGCTGATCCGAAACGACATGGCCGGATCACTCCGGAGCGCGAAGCATTGCCACCCAAATACCGTTACCTGCTGGATTGGTATCAAAAGGAGTTCGCCAGCGGAGGGCCAGATTCTTGGCTGCGCGGCATTCGGGAACTTGCCGGGATGGGACGCGAGATCTTCAAGGGAGTAGACCCCGATGAATACGTTCGCCAATTGCGTGAGGGCTGGGCGTGAGCCGAATCTTCTGGGATACGAACCTGTTCATCTACCTGCTTGAAGGATCTGGCGAGGCATTTCGATCGGTGAACCGGCTGCTGAGCCGTATGCTAGAGCGGCGCGACGAACTGCTCACCTCCACGTTGACCCTTGGGGAAGTTCTGGTGAAACCGATCGAGGGTGGCCGGCAGGAGTGGGTGGAACGATACGAGAAATTCTTGAGTGGGCCCGGTGTCCATGTCATTCCCTTCGATCGCCAGGGTGCACGGGTTTACGCGCATCTTCGACAGGACCGAACCTTACGCGCGCCGGATGCCATTCAACTGTCCTGCGCGTCGTCGGCGGGATGCAACCTTTTTGTCACGAACGACGACAGGCTCAGCCGCAAAACGGTTCCCGGCGTGGATTTCATCGTGCCCCTGCGCCAAGTCTATCTTTAGAGATTTGTCTCCAAACCGACCCGCTGCATTGCCGAAATCTTGACACCCGTGCTTCCGCTTGAGGACCCTTGAGCTATGGAAATCCAAGAACTCCTTCATTCGCTCGTCCATCAGGCCGGAGCGAAAACAGTCTTTGCAGAACCTGTCTCGGCCGATGGAAGGACCGTTGTTCCAGTGGCCAAAGTGCGGTGTGGATTCGGCGGAGGATCCGGCAAGAGAGATGGCCAGCAGCAGGGCGGCGGAGGGGGCGGCGGATTCGTTGCCCGGCCAGTCGGCTTCATCGAGATTAGCGGCGCGGGTGCGCGCTGGGTGCCGATCGTCGATCTTCCATCGCTCGCCGTTGCGGCGGCGATCGGCGTCTTCCTCGGTCTGCTCTGGAGCAGGCGCTGAACATCCAGGTGGGGCAGACGATCGGTTTTGGTCGTCTGCCGGCGTCGAGCACCAGAAGACAGACCACGAAAGGCGATGGTCTGTCCTACTAATCCGGCAATGCCGCCAGCTTCCGGCCATCCGCAAACTGCACGGATGCGGCCCGCAGGCGAAAGCTGCCGTCTTTAGCGCGGCCGCCGGTGATCGAGATGCGGTCGCCGGGCTTGAGCGTTTCCTTGGTCCAACCCAAACGGCCCAGAACGCGCGGGCTTTCCAGCTCCACGCTCCAGTGCTCGGTCTCGTTCTGTTCGCCGGCCACGTCCAGCCAGATTTGCGCGTGCGGGTTCGTCCACTCGAACTTCACCACGACGCCGCCGATGATGGTGCCATGCACCAGGTCGTATGACGCCGTGGAATGGTGCGCCGCCGCGGTTGCTAGCAGCAACAGAATCGCGCCGGCCGTGCATCCCCAGCGGGTGACCACAACTCATCCTAACTTGACACGCGCCGGACCCGCGGAGTATTCCTATCCCATTGGGAGTTCGACCAACCATGAATTGGAAGCCCGCGGTTTTGGCATCCGCAGCATGTCTGCTGCTGGCTGCCGCGCCTATGCACGCGCACCACTCGTTCGCCGCTGAATACGACAAAGCCAAGCCCTTGAAGCTAACCGGTACGGTTACCAAGTTCGATCTGACCAACCCGCATTCCTGGATTTATATCGACGTCGTGGGCGAAGACGGAAAAGTAACCAACTGGGGATTTGAGACGGCTTCGCCGAGCAACCTGTACCGCCGCGGCTTTCGCAAAGACACGGTGAAGACGGGGATGAAGGTGACCATCGAAGGCTTTCAGGCCAAGGACGACACACACACCGGAAACGCGCAGCGGCTGACGATGCCCGATGGCATGCAATTCATCATGGGTACGGAAGAGAACCCAGGTTAGTATGGTGTGTCCGCGATGTAGGTGCCGCTCCCTTTGGTCACGGCTCTGCATGGGTATGCGTTTCAGAGCCGCGACCGTCGGAAGCGGTCGAGCAACATTGCAGGCACGGGAAGAGGAGCGCCGCTCTTGAGTTACCGATTCGTGTTATCGACATTCCTGCTGGCCGGCTTGGCCCGCGCGCAGTACCACGCGCCGCGGACTGCCGACGGCACGCCCGACCTGCAGGGAATTTGGGAACCGCGCAACGCAGCCGCGTTCGATGTCAGTGAGATCGCCGAAGCGCGGGAAATTCCTTATTTGCCTGCGGCACTCGAGCGTGAGCAGAGGGCCGATCGCGTGGACCCCATCGCGCATTGCGCCATGCCCGGCGTGCCGCGCATCAGCTATATGCCGTTTCCGTTTCAAATCGTCGAGCGGCCGGGCGTAGTCGTCTTCTTGTATGAATATCTGCACAATGAGCGCATCGTCCCCACCAACCCGCGGCCGCATCTCGAAGGCATCGACTTCTGGCTGGGCGATTCAGTGGCGCACTGGGAAGGCGACACGCTAGTGGTCGATGTCGCGGACCTTGGCGATAAGACATGGCTCGATTCGGCGCGTCACACGCACAGCGACGAACTGCACGTGATCGAGCGTTACACGCGAACCGGGCCGAACACCATTACGTACGAAGCCACGATTGAAGACCCCAAGACGTACGCCCGTCCATGGAAAATCAAGATGCCGCTCCATCGGAATAACGAACCGGGTTTTGAGCTGCGCGAGCAGGAGTGCACCGAAGGCGATGACGGCCGCGCCATTCTTCCCATGTACCGTCCGGCGCCGAAGGGCGATCCACTGGAGTTCGTACGCACCTATCCGGGCGGAAAAGGAGGTGCGCAATGAAGGCCGCGGTGTGGATTGTTTTCTGGACTGCTACCGCTTTCGCCCAGAGCCCGCCGAACATCGAGGGATACTGGCAGCCCCGAACCTCGGGTGCCGCCTACTCGATCCTTCCGCATCCGGGCGGATTCTTCTTGGGCGCGGAATCGAAGACCGGTATTGTCGAGGGCGGCGAGCTTCCGTACCAGCCGTGGGCTGCCGCGCAGGTGAAGGAACTGACGCAGCACATGGAGCTGGATCCCACAGGGCATTGCCACTACGAAGGCGTCCCGCACGCGATGTATTTCGGCTTCCAGATCTACCAGACGCCGCAAGCGGTCTTTCTGCTGCACGAGAACATGCACGCGTGGCGGATCATCTACCTGACCGGCGCTCATCCCAAGGACTATTCGGCGTGGATGGGCGATTCGCGCGGCCACTACGAGGGCAGCACGCTAGTGGTCGATGTGGCCAACAACAACGACAAGAGCGTGTTCGACATGGCCGGCCACTTTCACAGCGACGCGCTGCACGTGGTGGAACGCTTCACGCCGGTGGACCAGAACACCATCAACTACGAGGCGACGATCGACGATCCCAAGGTTTTCACGCGTCCCTGGAAGTTGAAGTTCCCACTGAAGCGGGCTGCTGCCAACTATCAGTTCCTGGAGTCAGGCTGCTTTGAAGGCGAGCGGGATCAGGTGCACCTGGTCGAGGGATTGGCCACGATTCCCAAAGACCACTACGAGCATTGATTGGTGGGGCCAGCCCTTCCGGGCTGCCGCCGCGCTTCCGCGCGGCGCTCCACAGGCGGAAGGCCTGTGCTGGGCAAACCGGTCGCCTTTGCGACCGCTTTGCGTCGTCTGTGGGGAATGTCCAAGCTCGTGCCCCACGGTATCACCGCGCTGTCCAGCCGCCGTCAATCAGAATATCTGTGCCCGTGATGAAGCCAGCCTCGTCCGAACAGAGATAGACCGCCAGCTGGCCGATCTCTTCCGGTTTCCCCCAGCGACCCAACGGAATGTTGCCCACCATTTGGGCATTGAGCGCGGCGTCGTCCATCAGCGGCCGTGTCATCTCCGTGACGAATGGGCCGGGGCTGATGCCGTTCACCGTAATCGCTTCCGGCGCCAATTCCAGGGCCAGCGAGCGCGTCAAGCCCAGCAGCGCGGCCTTGCTCGCTGAATACGCGACCCGGTTGGCCATGGACACATGGCTCATGATCGAGGTCATGTTGAGGATGCGCCCGTAGCCGCGCCCGCGCATGTGCGGCAGTAGCATGCGGCACATCAGGAAAGCCGATGTGACGTTGGTGTCCATCACCCGGTGCCAATCTTCCACCGTCAGCTCGACGATCGATTTGCGCACGTTGATGCCGGCGTTGTTGACCAGAATATTCACCTCGCCGAACCGGGCGGCGATCCCGCGGCAAGCGCCTTCGATCTCGCTCTCGCTGGTGACATCCGCCGGAAATGCTTCCGCCACGCCGCCGGCTGCCTGGATCTGGGAAACCAGCGCCCGCAAGGATTCGCTCGGGCGTGCCACCAGCGCGACGCGCGCGCCTTCGGCCGCCAAGGCCAGCGCCATGGCTTTACCGAGTCCTTTGCTTGCGCCGGTTAAGACAGCGACGCGGTTGCGCAGCCTTTCGCTCACGCCTTTACAAAGGTCGTCAGACCTCGGCGCTTTCTCTCACGCAACTGGCATTCGCGCAGCGTATCGGCAAGCGATTCGAGAGTCGGAATTCCGTAAAGGTAAAACCTATCCAGCTCGGCATCCGACGTAAAGAGTCTCAAGGCGCAGTAGCCCATCAATCGCATACTTACCGGCTTATGCAGTTCGAAATGGTCGATGCGGAACAGCTCCAGGCTTTCCTGAACCTTTCCCAACACTCCGCGCTCAAACTTGATCCGTTGCGTGGTAATTTCGTAGGTTTTGCCGATGCTCTTCCACCAATACCGCAGATATACAATGCCCAGGATCACCACTGCGCCCGCCGCCGCGAGAGGAATATCGAGGCCGGCTTTGATGGCGAGAAACGCGGCGACGAGAGCCACCGGTATCCAAAGCCACTGCGCGGCACTATAGATCATGGCCGGATGGCCCTTAAAGAGGTCTTGCTCCACCTCGGCCGCCGCGGCCTCCGCGTGGGCGGTCAGATCGCTGTTGCAGAAACGGCATTTGATGGCGGCGGCTTTGATGGTTTCCCCGCACATTGGACAAGCCTTGGTGCCTTCCTCCATATTTCCTCCTTCCGGCCATCTGGCCGGCTGATGAAAAAGCCCGCCAAGCTTCCGCTCGGTAACGGCCTATGAACCCGATGCCGCGTTTTCCAAGCCGCGCGCATTGGCAAGCGGTTCTTGGGCTTTTTCAGCAGCCTGCTAGCCGATACCGGTCATGGGGCCGTCAATAGAATGGTTATACCGCATAAACCTGGCCGACTCGGTATCGGGCCGTCCGAAAAGGAGGCCTTGGAAAATGGCCCCCGCGCGGATACTCCGTTCCGGCAACAGTACCCTGTTCCTCGTCCGGCTATTGTAGCGCGGCCCGATGTGCCCTACGATAACCGGGGAGGGATCGATGATTCGTAGATTTCTGACTCTTGCCGGGATTCTCCTGTTGCCGAGCGCCGCGCTTCTGGCGGATTTCAGTTACGAGGAGACCAGTACCGTCACCGGCGGGATGATGGCCAGTATGATGAAAGTCGCGGGCGTTTTTTCTAAGCAGGCCCGCGAGCCCGTCCATAGCACCGTGTCGGTGAAAGGCAACGTCATGATGCGCCGCAGCGCCAATACCGGCAGCATCATCGACCTGGACGCGCAGACGATTACGACAATCGATTTTCAGAAAAAAACATATTCTGTGATGACGTTCGACGAGATGAAGCAGATGCTCGAACGCATGTCGGAGCAGATGAAGCAGAACGACAAGGGGCAAATGAACTTCAAGGTCTCGGCCGATAACACCGGCAAGACGCAGCAGGTCGCTGGTCTGGAGGCCAAGGAGCTCGTTCTGAAGATGGAAATGCAGGCTACCGACAACCAGAGCGGCCAGACCGGCTCCATGGTCATTACCACCGACATGTGGATGGCACCGGCCGTTTCGGGGTACGAGGAGGTACGCGCGTTCCATAAGAGAATGGCCGAGAAAATCAACTGGACGCCCGGCGGCGGCATGTTCATGAGCCGGCCCGACGTGAGCAAAGGGATGGCCGAAGTTTCCAAAGAGATGGCGAACCTGGACGGCGTTCCGGTGCTGCAATTCACAACCATGGGCGGACCCGGTACAACGCCGGCCGGCGGGCAGGCAAACTCGGCTTCGTCCGACCAGGCGCAATCCCAACCGAAACCGTCCTTCGGCGGCCTGCTGGGCGGCGCGATCGGAGTGCGCCGGAGTAAGAGCTCGTCCGATCAGCCGCCCCCGCAATCCGGAAATGGATCGGGAAGCGGCTCGCTGCTCGAGATGAAAACGGAGTTGAGCGGGTTCTCGGCGAACGCGGTCGATTCGGCGCAGATGTCAGTTCCGGCCGGATTCAAGAAAGTCGAGCCCGACACCAAACGGCTGGCGCGCTAAGCAGAGGCGAGTAGGGCAGACCATCGGTTTCTGTGGTCTGCCGCCGGTGGCAGACCACAAACAACGATGGTCTGCCCCACTGGGGTCTACTCAACCACCACGTGCGTTCCCTTCGATTCCTCGCGCGACAGGTGCGCGATGCGGGCATCGAGGAGGCTGCGCAGCCCCTTCAAGAACTCTACGCGGGAATTACGGAAGTGGTCGCGGGTTGCGTCCGACCAGACGTGCTCCAGGAACGGTTTGACGGCATCGCAGAATAAGCATCCGGTTGTGTGCGGCGCCGTGCCGGCGGTCTTTTCTTCCATGTCATGCCTCCCTCATCTCTACGGTCAACACTTTATTTTCCAACTTTGCGCGGCTGGGGGAAAGGCTGGCCATGCTAGTCGGCAGGCCAATGTGCCGGCGCAGCGTGCCGATCTCGACCACCAGTTCGTCGCCTTTCTTGAAAAGCCCGATCTCCCCTTTTACGGCAAACGGCAGGGTCACCCGCACTTCGTAGTGGCCATTGTTTTTTACGAACACGTAAGGCGCTTCCGTGCGTGTCACCAGAGCGGGGTCCTCGTCCTCGCGATACAGCGCACTGGCCAGCTCTTCGAGGCGCTCGCGCCCCAAAACCTCGTGCGCGAACAACGCTACACGCTTCACCGGAACCGGGGCGAAATAGGATTCGATTTCTTCCAGCACGCGCCGTTGCGAAGATTGCCATTCCTGGAAATAGGCGTCGCTCACCTGGGCGGGCAGCACGCGATTGACGATGATGCTATCCACCGTCAGTCCGTGGAGCGAGAAGTACACGAACGCCCGTTGCGTTTCGCGTAACACCATGCGCTCGGGATTGGTCACCAGCCGCACGCTGGTCAGCTTGGGGTCTTCGAGCAGCTCGTCGATGCCTTCCAGTTTGTCGAAGAGGTTCTGCACGTTGGCGAAGTAGCTATCGGGCGGGAGTTCGATGGGCGAGACGCGATTGGCGATCGGCCGGACCGCCTTGAGCAGGCCGCGCTGCACCGGGAAAATGTGGCGCATGTACCATTCGAGCGTGGTCGGCATGCTCACAAAGCGCATGGATTCGGCGGTGGGCGCGCAGTCGAGCACAATCACGTCGTAAAGCTGCTCGCGGCGGAACTGGTTCACGTACATCATGGCGCTCAGCTCTTCCATGCCCGGCAGGATGGCCAGCTCCTCAGCTTCCACGTCGCTGATGCCGGTGGTGCGCAGCACGGAGATCACGTACGACGAGATTTCGTGCCAGTGGCGCTTGATTTCCTTCTGGATGTTGACCTCATGAATGGCGAGGCGGCTGTCGATGGTATAGGGGTCGCCGGTTTTGCCGTGGAAAAGATCGGTTTCCAGGTCGAAAGCGTCTGCCAGGCTATGGGCCGGATCGACGCTCATCACCAGGGTCCGGTAGCCCAGCCGGGAAAGCTGCAGTCCGGTGGCGGCAGCCAGGCTGGTCTTTCCCACTCCGCCTTTCCCGCTGAACAGAAGGATGCGCATACCTTGATCTTACCGCCCGGCTATCGATTTCCCGAAGAATGCCGATGAGAGAGATATGTTTGAGTGGAATGACCGTTACAGCTTGAAGATTGCCAATATTGATGGGCAGCACCAAAAGCTGTTTCGGCTCGCCAATGAATTACACGCAGCCATGCAGGCGGGCAACACGGAGTCCACGGTCGAAATTGTGGAGCGGCTGATCCAGTGCGGCACGCTACACTTTGCCTACGAGGAGCGCTTGATGCTGGAGTGCGGTTACCCCGGTTACTCCGCTCACAAAGCCGTGCATGATGAGTTGAAGCGGCAGGTTTTGCAGCTTCAGGCCGATCTGCAATCGAGCAACCGTATGCTGGGAATCACCATTCTCCAGATTCTAAGAAAAGCCTTGATCAGTCACATCGAAGCAGAAGACTCCAAATACGCACCCTACGTGAGAGTGCCGGACTCTGAGGTCGTCAGCAAGCGCTGACCCCGGCTGCGACACGCGTGTCCTGACCCCGGCCGCGACAGGCTTTCCCCGACTCCGGCCGCGCCCCGTTCGCCCTGACCTTACCCTCACGTTTCTCCGTAGAATTCCGATAAGAAAAGTATGTTCGAGTGGAACGACAGTTTTAGCGTGAGAATTCCCAATATCGACGGCCAGCACCAGAAGCTCTTTCGGATCGCTGGTGAGTTGCATGCCGCCATGCAGGCTGGCAATGCACAGGCAGCCGTTTCCAACATCGTGGACAGTCTGGTGCAATACGTCAAAGTGCACTTCGCCTATGAGGAACGGCTCATGGAACAGGCCGGCTATCCCGGTGCGGCGGAGCATAAGGCGCAACATGAAGACCTAACCCGCCAAGTGCTCCAGTTTCAAGCGGATTTGCAAAGCGGAAAGCGCACCGTCAGCATCAGCCTGCTCCACTTCCTCCGGAATTGGCTGGTGAATCACATCCAGACGGAGGATTCGAAATACGCGCCGTTCCTCAAGGCCGCATAGGTCGAGGCTGCCGCACCAGTCCCCACAACCACTCCTTCTGTCTTTCGACAACTTCCCACATGTGAAGTTGGGATAAGGCTCGGGCTCGCGCACGCACGTCTCCCTGCATTTCTCCCTCTTGACGCTCAGCTATGTAGCATGCTACATTCTTTCCCCAGGACTCCTATGAAGACTCCGCTTTCGCTGACCTCCGCCATCATCCTGCTGGCCATCGCCAATGGGCGCGGCTACGGGTTCGAGATCATGGACGCCACGGGACTGCCCAGTGGAACCATCTATCCGGCCTTGCGCCGGCTGGAAAAGGCCCGGCTGATTCGGTCGGACTGGGAGTCGACGGCAGCGGCTGAATCGAATGGACCCCCGCGGAAGTATTTTCGCGTGACTGGGGAAGGGAAGTCGGCGCTCGAAGCCGCCGAGAAGCGGTTCCCCGCCGTCGCGCAGTTGAAGGGGTGAGGCATGCGCCAGGAAGACCAATTCGCGATTCCAGCGGCCAGCCAATGCCTGATTGCCGCCGCATCCATGGTGGTCCCCCAAGCCCATCGCAGCGCCTGGAGGAGTGAGTGGCTTTGGGAGGTATGGCATGCCCACGCCGATCTCGTCCGTCAGGGCTGCCCGCCCGCGCAGGCTTCGCGCCGCGTCGTGCGATTTGCATGGGGCGCTCTTCGGGATTCGATCGATCTGCGCGTGGAACATTGGAAGGCCGGGGTGAACCGCCGTGCGCTTGCCCGCGAGCCGTTGGTTTGTCTGGCGGCGCTGCTGCTGGTGTTTCTGTCATTGTGGGCTTGGACCAACGGATTTCATCGCTCGCGTGTTGCCGCGGCCGCCTCGTATCCTGATTCGCAGCAGTTGGTGTTGCTCTCGCGGCCTACCGGCGTTCTCGGATTGGAATCTGCCGCCAGCATGGAGCAGGTCTGGTCGTGGGTGGAAGAGTCCAAGTGGTTTGGCAGCGTCGCCGGATTCTGGTTGCACGATGGAACCCTCGAAGTCAGCCCCAATTTCTTCGCGGTGCTGCACACGGATCCGGTGCTGGGGAGCGTGCGCTGGCGTTTCTTGGGCCGGCCCGTGCGGACGGTCAAATTTCTGGCGCCGGGATCGGCCGAACTCTTCGGCGGCGCCATCGCCCGTTTGAAGGAGCGTGCCAATCGGAGTTTGTTTGAAACCCAGCTAGGCAAGCTCGGTAACGATGGCAACCACATCACCGCCACGTTTCTCGAGGAGCGCAGCCGCTGGCCGCTATATTTCGCCTCCGTCAGCGCGCTCGTGTTCTTGGCCATGGGAGTGGTCCGGGTGCGCCGCACGGCGCTCTACACGGTGTTCTTCCTGGCGAAGACGGCCCTCTTGCTAGGCAGCGTCGGACTGGCATGGACCGAAGTGGCCACCGCGATTCCGATTCCCATCACCGGGGGCGTGGACCTGGGTACCGCAATCCCCCTCGTCTTCCTGTTGCTGATCGGCCAGGCATTCGTGTTGCGCTGGTCGCACCAGGATCAGGCCGGCCGCTGCCCGGTCTGCTGCCGCCAGGTGGCCATGCCGATTACGGTGGGGTCGCGCAGCAGCCTGATCCTCGATCGCCCCGGCGTCGAGTTCCTCTGTACGCGCGGCCACGGCACGCTGCGGCTTTCCGATCTGACCGCCTGTACCGGCGAACCCTATCGGTGGACGCCGCTCGATCGATCCTGGCAGGAAATCTTCGTCGGCGAAAAAACAGCATGATCCCGGTGCTCGAGGCTCGCGGCTTGACTAAGCGTTACGGCGCTTCGACGGCCGTTCGCGACGTCAGCTTCTCGATTCGCTGCGGGCAGATCCTGGGTGTGCTCGGGCCGAACGGCGCTGGCAAGAGCACCATTGTGAAAATGGTGACCGGGCTGGCCGATCCGTCGCGCGGCACGGTCTTATTCCATGGCGCACCTATCGCGCAAGATCTGACTCGCTTCAAATGCAACCTCGGCTATGTTCCCGAACAGCCCGATCTCTACGGCTTCCTCAGCGGTTGGGAATATCTCGATCTGGTGGCGACCATGCGCCGGATGCCAACCCGCCGGTTTCGGGAAAAAGCCGCGGCGTTGCTGGATGGCTTCGCGCTCTATCCGCACCGCCATACGCCGATCCACTCCTACTCGAAAGGGATGCGCCAGCGTATTGTCATCATCGCCGCCACCATGCACGACCCCGAGCTGCTGGTGCTCGACGAGCCCTTCTCCGGCCTGGACGTGACCAGTGCTCTAGTCCTGCGAACTGTCGTTCGGCTGTTGGCCGGGCAGGGGAAGGCGATCCTTTTTTCCTCGCCGGTTTTGGAGCAGGTGGATCAGCTCTGCTCCGATCTGCTGCTGCTGAAGGGTGGGGCGATCGTAGCCGCGGCGCCGATCCAAGAGATGCACGCCGGCTTTAACGGGATCGGACTGGAAGCCGGTTTCATGCAATTGACGGAGCAGGGAGATGCCCACCGCATCGCACAAGAAATTGTGGCCGCCGTCCGGGCGCCGGCTGCTTAGGCGGCTGGCGGTTCGTGGCGCGCGCTTTCGCCGCGGAACCTTCCTGCGGCTCGTCCGGCATTTCCTCAATCGCCTGGTGCGCGGCGGAGACGACACTCCTTCGGCTGAGTTCGAACTCGGCATCGGCGGCCTGCTCGGTTTACTAGCCGCTCCCGGCGCGTTCAGTTGTCTGCTGCTGCTCGACAAGTATTCCACCCTGTCGAATTGGATTCGCGGCCGGCCGCGTGCCGATCTGTACGTGGCTTCTCTTCCCGACAAGTACCTGTTCCTGTCGTTAGCCATGGCCGTGACGGGGATCGTGACGGTTCTGAAGTTGGACAAGATTTTGCCCGATGCGCAGGACTATCTGAACCTCGCTCCGCTGCCCTTACGCCCCCGGACCATTCTGCTTGCCAACGCCACTGCCATCGCCGCCGCGGTGGTGGTCTTTGCGATCGATGTCAATACGGTTTCCATGATCTTCTTCCCCCTCTTCGTCACGGCGGCGGCGCAGACCAACCTGGGCGCGTTCGTGGCATTTGTCGCCGTACACGCGGCCTGTGTCATGCTCGCGAGCTTCTTCACGTTTTGCGCGGTGTTCGCCTTGCTCGGGACTCTCGCGGCCGTTTTGCCCAGGGAAGTGTTCCGCGCCATCTCCTCGTGGGTGCGAGGCTTAGTGCTCGTCGCTTTCCTGGTGCTGCTGCTAACTGGCTTCTCCGGGCCTGGCCTGATGCTACGCCTGGCGGGCAACTCCGCCGTGCGATTTCTGCCTTCTTTCTGGTATCTCGGCCTATACCAGAGCTGGCAGCACCGCCCTACTCCGGCCCTGGCGGACGCTGCGGCCGCGTCTCTTCCAGGTGCGGCCGCGGCTTTTCTGCTGATGGCTGTTACCTACGCGTTGAGCTACCGCCGCCGCTTCGCTGCTGTTCTGGAAGGTGGCCGAAGACCGGCCGAGCGCCGGGCCGCAGCCGCCGTGCTGGCATTTCTCGATCTGTTCTGCGCGCGGGCGGCCGGGTTTCCCCGGGCATGCCAGCGGTTTGTGATTCGGGCATTGCTTCGCAATGAAGCCCACCGGCTGGCGATCGCGGTATCCATCGGGCTGGGATGGCTGCTGGCGCTCGAAGACGTTGCCGAAGGCTTCGACCGTGAGGCCCCTTTGGTAGCGGCGTACTTGCTCCTGCTCGGATTGCGGGTCGCCTTCGAGATTCCCGCAAGCATCGCGTCGAACTGGATTTTTCGCGCCGCTGTCGACCCGCGCAGCAACGAGTCCTTGGGCGTGGGGCGGCACGTCATGCTCAGTTTTCTCACGTGCTTTGTGCTGGTTCCCTGGCTGGCATATTCGTGGTGGCGCTGGGGCGCCGTTGTCGCCTTGCTTGATACGGCTTTCGTCCTGGCTCTATCGCTGTGTTTGATCGAGGCTCTGCTTACCGGTTACCGTAAGGTTCCCCTGGCCTGTCCCATGCCTGGGTTCCGCGACAATTTCCTGATGCTGTGCCTTCTGCAGGTACTCGCATTCGAAGCGTTCACGCACTTGGGAGCAGGTTTGGAACAAACGATTCTCATGCAGCCGTTACTCTTTCCGTTGCTGCTCCTCGCCATGCTGGCAGCCTGGTGGTGGAAGCGAAGGCGTTGGCAGGACGCGCTGGCAGCCGGCGAAGCCGAACCAGGGCTGGTATTCGAGAATCGGCGAACGGGTGCGGTAGAAACTCTGAATCTATCGGACTGAGGTCAGCCCTTCGCAAACGCTGCCCGCAGCTTCTCCCACGTTGTTTCCAGCGCCTCCGGCAGAACTCGTGTTTCGCCCACCGATGTCATGAAGCTGGTATCGCCGGTCCAGCGCGGCAGTGCATGCAGATGAACGTGCCCGGCGATGCCCGCTCCGGCGCTGCGGCCGATATTGAAACCCAGGTTCAATCCCTCTGGCCGGTACAAGGCGCGCAGATGCTTCTCGCCGAGACGCGCCAGCCGGATCAGCTCCACCAACGTTTCATCCTTCACATCTTCGAGCAAGGCTACGTGCTCGTACGGCACCACCATGATGTGGCCGCACGTGTACGGAAAGCGGTTGAGCATCACCAGGTTCCGCTCGGCCCGGTGCACCACCAGCCACTCCGCGTCGTGAAGAGTATCGGCGGCGGCGGCGCAGAAAATGCACGCTTCGGCCTCCTCAGCGGTGGTGACGTACTGATACCGCCAGGGGGTCCAGAGAAAATCCATGGATTTGGCGCGGCTACGGGTTGGGAACCTGCTCGGGCGCTGGCGGTTCGGCGGGGGTTTGGGCCGAATTGTTTA
>Ga0335079_10004052_pt1 | contig 16853 bp, 17 predicted proteins | sample Lox_Sample_33_FD_206719 | JGI IMG/M metagenome (GOLD analysis project Ga0335079, IMG submission 206719) | Soil microbial communities from Loxahatchee National Wildlife Refuge, Florida, United States - Lox_Sample_3.3 | ecosystem: Environmental > Terrestrial > Soil > Wetlands | place: USA... | reverse complement strand
CCAGATCGAGTTTCACATTGATGCGGTCCTCGGGCGGGAGCATTTCGTTCTCGAAACGGAAGAAGCCTTCGACCCAGGTAAAGAGGCGGCGGATCACATCGGTGAAGTAGGCTTGCAGGTTGAGCAGGATATCTTCCTGCGAAACATATCCGGCATTGATCAGTAACAGTCCGAGCTCCTTATCGGTCATCTGGCCGGAACGTTCGGCGATGGCACGATACTGATTGGCATTCAACTTGTTGCCTTTATGGAGGACCGCCGCCAGGCTGTTATCCTCCGCACCGATTTTGGCATAAGCCAGCTTGCCATCCCGGAAGGAGATGTGAGCCTGTTCGCTCGGACCATCCACGACCAGCGTGCCGGTCTTTTGCGCCAGGTTGATCAGGTTGAGCAGTTGGGTTATCGTAAAATCTCGCAGGTTGCCGCGTAAAGCCATATCGCCTCATCAAAAGCCTCCGTGCTGGGGGCAAGTGCAGGAGATTATACTGCAAGAAAGGCATGCGTCAATTAAACCGACGTGCAAGTTTGTGTGAAAGCCGCCATGATAGATACGGAGAACCGTTCCACATGGCCCGCCAAAGATTATTCACTTTATAATACGAGCATAAAATCGTCCATTGGAGGACATCATGCAACAACCGCCACTTTCTTTAACATTGATGCTTGGCTTTACTTGCTTCGCGCTTGCCCTGGTACTTGGGATTCTGGTTCTCGGCTTCGTGGTTTCCTTCCAAAATCGAAAGAAGGACGAGAAAGAGAAAAAAAAGTAGCCCTACCCCACCCCGCCCCTTCCCGGCGGAACGATGGAAGGGGCCATTAAGGTCTCGCTTCCACCGCAAACTCGACGCGCGAAATCGTTCCCGCAATGCTCGATACCATGAACGAAAATGGTTGACTGTTGCCCGCAGACAGAGCGGAAGTCGATTCCCAGCGCCGGACTCCGATCACGCCTCCCGACTCGCCGTAAACGGTCGCCGTGACCCAGATCAATTTGGCGGGAGTGGAGGCAGATGCCGCCAAAACAATTTGTCCACTGACTTGCGCCGTCAATCCCGAGGCATTCACTTGAACTGATGTATTATGCAGCGTCGCCGGAAGATAACGCGGATCATTCGGCTGGATCTCAATCGCCGTCAGGATCTGCGCTTGCGGCTTGGCGTTCAGTGGAATATCCGGCATGAAATAAGCGGCCAACGGCATGGATGAATTCGGTGCCAAAATATCCAATTCAAGTGTCGCGGTTTGGCCGGCGATGGATTTTCCATTGGTATCCAGCAGCGTGATCTGCCCGGTCACATCCTCGATAACGTTGGTCGAACTGTTGTGAACCAGCACAAAACACCACATCCCGCGATCGTAGGTCGGATAACAGGCAATTTGTCTGACGGGCAAGGGCACAGGCGTGGGTGTCGAAGCGCCCGACGAATTTTGAAGGCTTGGAATCTTAAGCGTCTGCCCAATGGATATCGTATTTGGATCGACACTCGGGTTGGCCGCCGTCAATGCCGAAAGCGAAATATTGAACTTCTCCGCGATCTGGCCCATCGTGTCGCCGGCCCTGACCGTATATGTGAAGGGCGTCGGCGAGGGCAAAGGCGTGATTGCAGAGACCACCAACCCAATAGGTTGCGAAGCAGTAGCGGTGGACGTCAACGTAAGGTACGGCTTGATGGTTATGGGGACGGCGCTTGCGTTGGATACATGCGTAGTACAGGCAGCCGCAAACAAAATGCACAAGCTCGCGAACTTTCGCATGACATGATTATAATGGATACAAAATTACCGGAGGCCGTATGGAATATCGTCATCTCGGACGCGCTGGAATTCGTGTCAGCGAATTATCGTTAGGATCGTGGGTCACGTTCAGCAATCAAGTGGATGTGAAAGCCGCCGTAGAGTGCATGTCCGCCGCCTATGATGCGGGCGTCAACTTTTTCGACAACGCCGAAGTGTACGCGGGCGGCAAGTCAGAAGAAGTGATGGGTGCGGCACTCAAGAAACTGGGCTGGCGGCGCGGCAGCTATCTCATCTCGACCAAGTTCTATTGGGGATTAAACAAAAATGTCAACGAAGGGAGCACCCTCAATCGCAAACGATTGATCGAGGGCATCAACGGTTCCCTTCAGCGACTTCAGCTGGACTATGTGGATTTGATCTTTTGCCATCGCCCCGATTCAACCACGCCGATTGAAGAGACGGTGTGGGCGATGCACAACATCATCGAATGGGGCAAGGCCCTGTATTGGGGTACATCCGAATGGGCCGCGGCGGAGATCATCGCCGCGATCGAAATCGCGGAACGGCATCACCTGCATAAGCCCAGCATGGAACAACCCGAATACAATTTGTTCCAACGCCGCCGCTTTGAAAATGATTATGTCCGCCTGTACAAAGAATATGGTTATGGTTCAACCACCTGGAGTCCGCTTGCCTCCGGTTTACTGACAGGTAAATACGGCCGCGGCATTCCGAAAGACAGCCGCGGTGCCCTCAAGGGATTTGATTGGTTGAAGGATCAATTGACCAATCAGGAGAATCTCACCAGAGTCCGCGCCCTCGAGCCGATTGCAAAGGAGCTTAACTGCACGCTTTCGCAATTATCGCTGGCGTGGTGCTTGAAGAATCCGTTTGTGAGCACCGTCATCACCGGAGCCAGCCGCGTGAGCCAGGTCCACGAAAATATGAAAGCCATAGAGGTGGAACCCAAGCTGACTCCGGAGGTCCTGCAAAGAATTGATCAGGTTCTTGGAATCGAAAAGAAAGAGGAAAAGGATTAAGCAAGAGGTGGTCGCTTTCCAAGCGACCACCTCTCATACATCAGCAAAATATTCCTGTTCCACATCCTGCCAGGTCTCATCTGGCAGGTGCATAAAGCGAACCAACGCCGGGTGAATGCGGCGAAGTTCCTCGCTGAGGCGATGTGCAATCCGTCGAATCGAAAAATGTGCGTTCGAGGCGCCACGCAACTGGCAGAAATGATAAGCCTCGCGCAAATTGAACTGCGCCAGCACGCGGCGATTGTATCCGTTGGGGACAATGTATTGCGCGACCTGCGGATTGAACGAATGCAATTTCTCGTACATTTCTGCGGCGGCCGTCATCGCCCGCCGGTACGCGGACTCGCTGCCGGCTTCTGTCAGCAGGCGCGGAACTGCATAACCCAAGCGCGTCGTCAGCAGTTGCGGCGTCTGCGTCATCATGCGATGACGCTTAAATTCGGCATACGCGCCCTGATCCATGACCAGGTCAAATGTGTAGGTTGCATATTCCAATTCGCGCAAGGGAACATCGTGTTCATCCAGCCGCTTGAGCAGAGCCTCCGCCAAGTGAACGCGCTGAGACTCATCGAGTGACTTCACATAATTCAGTGTATCGGTATAGGTTGTGGCGCCGAAGCGGTATAAAGCCGCGGCGAGCACTTTTGTTTCGCCCTGCTCGTCGTAATCAATCAGAGCACAAGGATCCTTTGGCTTACGATTGTTCCATTCAGGTTTTGGATCGGCAAGTTCACACAACTCTTTGGGGGTCTCTATCAAGTATGGCGCCGCCTCCGCATACTTCACCAGTGTTGGAATTTCAGCCTTGGCAACCGACCTAACTTCTTCGCCGACCGCGCGGACTTCGGCAAGCCCGTGCGAAAGCATCTTACGGAGCATGTTTTCCAGGACACGCGCGTTGGCGGTCATTCCCACGTTTGCCAGCGACGCGGCGGGCAGCAGAAAGCGGCAGACGTCCACATATTGAGAGCGAACACGGCGATCAAGCGCCTCCTCCGATTCCTCTGCGCGGCGTCCGGCACGCTGAAGGACGAGTGCCCGCGCGGGGTTGAGTGACTCGTTGTAAGTCTGGAACAAGAAGCGGCAAGTTGCGATGAATTCGTCGCGCAGCGGATGCCCATCCAATTCGGATGGGACCAGGAAATTGTCGGTTCCCCATTTTTGATAGCGGGTGGATTTTTCGGTGTAGGAAGCCAGACGATTGGACTCGATGCTCTCAACGGCCAGGCGCGATACATTTTCAAAGGCAATATGAAGGACAGCATGCTCAGCCACAGAGGCGTGTCCATAGCCGACCACCCATTTCTCATGGAACTGCGCCGACTTTTCATCGGTCAAACCGGCGGCGATTTCGCGAAAGGATTCCGGCGAACGCGAGGTTTTTGCGAACGCCACGGCGATGGTCTCAGGGCTATGTTCTTTTGGAGAAAGCAGGTAAATGTGTCGGTCAGGCATGAGTTCTCCTCTCACGGTCGGCAGGATTATAACAAAAAGGACAGCCTACACTGTCCTCAACATTTCGCGCACCCGTGCAATATCTTCTTGGATTTGCGCAATTAATTCATTGACCGAGGCAAATTTTATTTCGTCTCGCAAGCGCCTCACAAATTCGACCTTCACGTCTTTTCCATAGATGTCCTGATTGAAATCGAGGAGGTACGCTTCCACATTGGGGGTTTGTTTTTCGGGCGTGAAGGTGGGATTTATGCCGATGTTTACGGCAGACATATGCTTTCGGCCGTCCACCCATGCCCAAGCCGCGTAAATCCCGTTGGCTGGAATGACTTTCTCATGCGGATAGTCCACGTTGGCGGTCGGGATGTTCATCTTTCGGCCACGCCCATCGCCATGCGTCACCGCACCTCGCAAACTGTAATTCCGCCCGAGGAGTTTGGCGGCATCCGCCACATCACCGACCGAAACCAGTTTACGAATCTCGGTTGAGGAAATGACGCCGCTTTCATCACTGACCGCCTCGATCACTTCCGTAGTGAAACCCATCTCCCTTCCCAATCCTGCCAGACGAGTTGCGTCGCCTTCGCGTCCTTTGCCCAAGGCAAAGTCATAGCCCATGAACAAGTGCTGGATGCCGAGGTGTTCCTTCAAGCGCGTCATGAATTCGCGTGCCGATAAATTGGCAACGACGGCATCGAACGGATGAGTAAGAACCACATCCGCGCCAAATGAACCGAGCAACTCGGCGCGCTCATCGGGCGTGGTGAGGCTTTTGGCCTCGCCCCGCCCCAATACGAAGGCAGGATGCGGCCAGAACGTCAACACGACAGCGGATGCCCCCTTGGCATGGGCACCCGTCGTTAGCTGGTTGATGATCCTCTGATGACCGCGATGGACGCCGTCAAATACTCCGATTGTCACCCAACTGTTATGCAGCTGAAGCTCATCCAAAGAATGCGCGTGAATCATCCGAATATCTGGGAATTGACACCTGCACACCGTGCAAGCGCGGGCAAGAAATACAAAGGCTCTTTTCTATCCTTTGTATCTCTCTTGGTTAGGCCATACTTACGAGAAAAAGACTTTCTTCGGCTGCCACTCGGGCTCGCCGTTTTCGCCCGTGACCAAATCCATCAGCGCGACCAATTCGCCCTGTGTGCTGACTCCGCGTACCAGCCCGGCTTTGGCCTCGGCTTCGGCTTTGACACGATGGCCGTGGCGCACAGCCTCCACCTCGTCAGGACTGAGATCAATGGCGGGCCATTCCGCCAGCGCCTCTGCCGCAGGGATCAGAAATTGATACCAATTCCCGGCGTGAAACGCATCCTGAAGTTTTCGAAGCGGCGTGGCATCACGCAGAGAGAAACGCCCGCTCTTCGTGCGGCGCAGGCCGACGAGGTACGCCCCGCAGCCAAGTGCCTTGCCCAGATCGTTGGCTAGTGAACGGACATACGTGCCCGATGAACAATGCACATCAATCACGACTTCAGGCGGCGCCCACTCGAGCACTTCCAGATGGTGAACCGTGATCTTGCGCGGTGCCAGTTCCACCTCCTCGCCCTCGCGCGCCATCTCATAGGCTTTGCGGCCCTGCACCTTGACGGCGGAGTAGGGCGGCGGAGTTTGCTCAATCTCACCAATGAAAGTCTTAAGCACGGCCTCGAATTGATCTTCGGTTACATTGACTGGTCCCTCAGAGGGAGTCACCTTTCCATCGGCATCAAACGTATCGGTCGTGGAGCCCAGGCGGATAATCGCCTGATAACGTTTATCGGAAGCCGAAACAAATTCCGACAAGCGGACTGCGGGTCCCACCAGGATCACCAGCACACCCGAGGCGCGCGGATCCAAGGTGCCGGTATGTCCCGCGCGCCTTAGGCCCGTGCCGCTGCGAATCACCTGCACGACATCATGCGACGTCATGCCGACGGGTTTATCCACAACCAGAACGCCGGATATGGCGTTCTTTACGTCCTGACTATTCATTTTAGTCTCCATGATATTTTTTCCTCCTACGTCTTTTCCAAGACAAATAAATCCGACACTTTTGTCTTAATTATAACCTAAAGCCTTAATGCTTCCTGAGTTTTTCGTAAAACATTCGTTTGAACTTCGTTCAAATTTCCTTCAACATCGGCACCCGCTGCCGCGGCGTGACCGCCTCCGCCAAAAAATTTTGCAATCGGGGAAACATCGATGTTTGGTTCGAGCGCGCGCCACGATATCTTGACACGATGATCGGATTGTTCCACGAAAATCATCCCCACTTTGAATCCGCCGATCGCAGAAATAATATTAATCAAGTCGGCATCGTCGTTTCCGAAATATCCCGCCGCCTTCCGATCTTCGAGCGTCAGCGTGCCCCAAACGATTCCATTTCTTCCTTCGAGCTTCGAGAGCCCCGCGCCCCAATACCGTGCCGAAGCATAAGAACGGCGCACGAGTCCGCGCATATACAGTTCCGGCATATCCACGCCGGTTTCCATCAAGACGGCGGCCTGCCGCAGCGACTCGGGAGTGACATTGGCCGTACGAAATCCCAACGTATCCGTTATGATGCCCGTCAACAGAGCCGCGGCAATCGGCTTCGTAATTTGGAAACCCCAGGTCGGCAAGCAATCGGTGAGGATGGCTGACGTCGCCACTTCCCCCCCTTCGATCAAGTTGATCTTGCCAAACATCTCGTTGGTAACATGGTGGTCAATGTTGATGTCCGGCTGGCCGATGGTTTCAAACGGTTTGCCCGTTCGCTTGAAGTCCGCACAATCAACAGTAATAAATGCATCGAATTTTCCGTCAACCGCAGTTTTGATCTGTTCAGCGCCTTCCAAGTGCTGGAAGGACGAGGGCACACCGTCCGCCAGGACCATTTGCACCCGTTTATGGGATTGCTGCAGGGCCAGACCCAATCCGAGCAACGCACCAACCGCATCTCCGTCCGGGCGAACGTGGGATGCAATAAGAACCTCTTTCGCCTGGGCCAGTCGAGACTGGATTGCCTTATTGATTGATTCGTTCATTCCGTCATGCGCTCATATTTCATCTATTATTTATTAGTCGCTGTAGAGCGCAAGAATGTTACTGCTCTTTTCCAGGTTTCCGTCTCTGACGCAAGCCTGCCAAAATCTTTTCGATATGATCCGCATTCTCAGGTGTCGGATCCCAGTGAAAACGAAGGCGCGGAAAGGCGCGAAGCTCAATGCGCCCCGCCAAGGTCCGCCGAAGGAAGCCGCTGGCTGATTCCAGCCCCGATAATATTTCTGCAGAACGCGCCTGCCCTTCCACTGCAGAAACATAGACATCGGCGTAGGCCAATTCCCTATCCACTTTTACATCCGTGATGTAGATGAGTTTTAAGCGCGGATCGTTAATCTCGCGAATCAGCATATCCGAGATTTCCTGCCGGATGCGATCCGCGATCCGCTGAAGGCGAAGTCCGGACGGCACGCTACCTCACTACACTTCGCTTTTTTCGATCACGTAACAGACCAGCTGATCGCCCACTTGAATGTCATGGAAATTCTTGAAGCCCACGCCGCATTCAAAGCCGGTGCGGATTTCGCGCACATCTTCCTTTTCATGACGGAGCGAGGCCATCTCGCCTTCGTAAACCAGGTCGGCACCGCGGAACAATCGGACCTTCGAATTGCGGCGCAATTCCCCGTCGATGACACGGCAACCGGCCACTCGTCCGAGTTTGGAAGCAGGGAAGACTGCCAGCACTGTGGCGCGTCCAACCACCTTTTCAACCAGATCCGGCTCGAGCATTCCCTTTAATGCTTTTTCAATGTCCTCGGTCATGCGATAAATAATATCGTAGAGCCGAATCGAAACCCCTTCGGCTTCGGCAAGTCGCCTTGCGGAAACATCGGCCTGCACGTTGAAGCCTACGATCAAGGCTTTGGAGGCCGAAGCCAGCATCACGTCGTTCTCGCCGATATTACCCGCTTCCGCATGCAGGATCTTCAGGCCGATTTCGCCCTTGCCAAGTTTTTCCAATTCCACCATCAGCGGTTCAAGCGAACCCTGTACGTCGGCTTTCACGATCAGGTTCAATTCCTTGGCCTCGCCGGATTGAACACTTGCAAACAAATCCTCCAGGGAGACTTTCTTCTTGGCGTGCGACTGCGATTTGTCGGCCTCGATCCGTTCGCCCACGATGGCGCGCGCTTCCCGTTCCGAATCAACGACCCGGAATAGATCGCCCGCCGCCGGGACGTCATTCAATCCCATCACCACTACCGGCGTGGATGGTGCAGCTTTCTTGACCGGCTTGCCTTTGTAATCGGTCATGGCTTTCATGCGACCATACGATTTGCCGGCCACCACGATACTGCCCGATTCCAATGTTCCGTTCTGAACGAGGAGCGTGGCAATGGTTCCTTTGGATTTATCCACTTCCGCTTCAACCACCGTCCCAATCACTTTGCCGGATGGATTGGCTTTGATGTTTGCACTATCGGCCACCAGTAAAATCCCCTCCAGCAAATCGTCGATTCCCTGCTTCTGTTTTGCAGAAACCGGCACCACCATCGTATTGCCGCCCCAATCGTCCGGCACAAGTTCCATCTCTGCCAGCTGTTGCTTGACGCGTTCCACGTTGGCATTGGCCTTATCAATTTTGTTCAGCGCCACGATAACCGGCACGCGCGCGGCTTTCGCATGGGCAATTGCTTCGCGTGTCTGCGGCATCACGCCGTCATCCGCCGCCACGACCAGGATCACAATGTCCGCGCCCTGGGCGCCGCGCGCCCGCATGGCTGTAAAAGCAGCGTGGCCGGGTGTGTCCAGAAACGTAATCGTGCGTCCCTTCTTCTCGACCTGATACGCGCCGATATGCTGGGTAATGCCTCCGGCTTCGCCTGCGGCGACATCCGTTTGACGAACCGCATCGAGCAAGGAGGTCTTTCCGTGGTCCACGTGTCCCAGCATCGTAACCACGGGTGGGCGGTTGACCAGCTTGGTCGCATCTTCATCCGCAATGAGACGCCTCCAGAGCGGAATCTCACCGGCTTCTTCCTTCTTGATTTCTTCGTGTATTTCAGGAACAGCTTCGAATCCATATTCAGCGACCACAATGGCCGCGGTATCAAAATCCACGGACTGATTGATGGTCGCCATCACGCCATTCGCCATTAATTTCTTAATCACCTCGATGGGGCTGATTTCAATCTTTTGCGCCAGATCACGAATCACAATGCCGGCGGGCAATTCAATCTGTTTGCTCATAGGCCACCTCCGAAATTCAAATCATTAAATCAACAAGGCAGATGCATTGCTGATCTAAACTGGCGACGGTCTATGAGCAGGGACTATTTGTTCATAGACACTATTCGCCAGACTCCGTCTGCGGGAGCGTATTCATAAAAGCTTCCAAGCGTTCACGGTCGTCCGCGGTCAACTCGGTTTTCAACGCGTGAGCCAGACTCCCCGCCAAACCGGCCTCCCAACAGGAGCGACGGTCATGCAAGTAGGCACCGCGCCCTGCCAGTTTTCCAGTCGGGTCAACCAGCACCCCCTCGCCTGTGCGAACCACGCGCACCAATTGACGTTTAGCCATCACGGTGCGGCATCCCACGCACGTGCGCTGCGGAACATGTTTCATGCGTTGAACAGGTTTCTTCGACACCTTCATTCAATCCCTCACCGTATTCTCCCCTCCCGTTGGGAGAGGAGAAGGGATGAGGGCCATAAACTATTCTTCTCCGACCTCTTCATCGCCGCGCTTGTGTTTCTTGCGGCCAACCACTTCACCGAGGTCCTCATCGAGCACCAACTCGACACCTTTCTTCTTTTTCTTCTTGCCTTTCTTCTTATCGTCATCCTCGTCTTCTGCCGCCTCAGTGGTCTGGAAGATTTCGGGTTTCATCCTGAACAGTTCATCCAGCGAGACGCCATCTTTGGCGTTCTCGTCCTCCTCTTCTTCGGGGACAACTTTCTTGATCTCTTTCTTGACCTCAGTGGGGACAGCTTCGGCAGGCGCGACTTCAAGCGGAGCTGCTTCAGCCACCGGCGCGGACGGGGCCTCAACCGCCGCTTGAGGCGCCGGCTCCGGGAATTTCACAGACGCTAGTTGCTCCTCGATATTTTGCATAGCTTTTGGCCCAACACCCGGCAGGCCCAACACCTTGTTCGCATCGAGTTTCATGGCCAACATCAAATCGCCGACGGTCTCAAAGTTCGCCTCGGTCAGGATATTAAAGACGTGCTCCTTGAGGCCGAGCTGATCGAGCGGCATGTTAAACGCAGTGGACGGCAACTCTGCTTTGGCCGCGGCCACCTGCTCGTTATCTACTTGAACCACCTCTTCTTTGATCGGGATGGTGCGCCGTTCCACGTGATCCACAAATTGACCCAGCACCGTATACTCTTCCGGCGTGACGGGACGATTCTCCGCCTTCTTCGCAAGAATCTCCTGCACCTGCGGCATGACCTCCGCCGCGGCCGGAAGCGAGTCGGCCAGTGCAGGATCATTCTGCAATTTGGCCAGGGCGTCACCCGCAGCCTCCACGACCGACTTTATGTCAATGCGCCATCCGGTCAGTTTCGCGGCCAGGCGCGCATTCTGACCATCACGCCCAATGGCCAGGCTAAGTTGATCTTCCATCACGACCACCGTGGCCGTCCGATTGCCATCCACCTCATTCAAATACACGCCGCTGACCCGCGCCGGGCTGATCGCCTTGGAAATGTAGATAATCGGATCAGGATCCCACTGAATGATGTCTATCTTTTCATCGTGTAATTCTTTAACAATCGCCTGGATGCGAACCCCCTTGATGCCCACACATGCACCGACAGGGTCCACGCCTGCCTGTGTTGCCATGACCGCGACCTTGGCGCGCGCACCCGGCTCGCGGGCGATGGCGCGGATCTCCACCACCCCATGATAGATTTCAGGGACCTCGTTTTCCAATAATCGCCGCAGGAAATTACGGTGAGCGCGCGACAGGATGATCTGCGGACCGCGCGATCCATCTTTCACTTCCATCACGACCGTGCGAATGCGGTCATGGACCTTGAAGCGTTCGTTCGGGATCTTTTGATTGGCCGGCAGGACGCCCTCCGCCTTCATATCGAGTCCGATGGTTGCGCCCTGCGCGTTGACAGCCTGCACCACCCCGCTGACAATCTCACCCACTTGCCGGGCAAAATATTCCATTTGCGCGGATCGTTCGGCTTCCCGAATCCGCTGCTGAATGACCTGTCGAGCGGTCTGGGCCGCGACGCGCCCAAAGTCGGCCGGCGTGGAGTCGACGATGACCATATCACCCAATTGCGCTTCGGGATTCACCCTGCGTGCCTCTTCGAGCGAGACCTCTGTATTGATTTCCTGTACGCCTTCGACGACTTCTTTTTCGGCGAAGATGTTCACCTTGCCGGTTTCGGCATCCACTTTGGCTTCCACATGTTGTGCTGTGGAGGCATTGACTGCGCGGCGATACGCCGATATCATGGCAGACTCGATCGCTCCCAGAATGATATCCTTCGATAATTGCTTCTCTTCAAGCACTTCATTGAATGCCAGGGCGAATTCGTTTTTCGTCATACTACCTACTCCGTGATGTTTCCTTATAACAAGCAGAAAAGTGGGGGTTGCCCACTTCTCAATGTCTTCACTCGTGATCTTCCTTGCGGCTGATATTTTAGCATAGGTGCCTAAAAGATGCAAGATATAATTGCTGCTATGGCTAATCGCGATATGCAAAAAGCCGCGTTGCGGGGTGAACCCTCCTATGTTTGGCGCTCAGGACAACAACGCCGTCTCGAGATGATTGTGGGGGCCGCCGAAGGACGGATCAAGGGCCAAATTCTGGAAAACGGCTGCGGCCTCGGAATGTATGTAGAACACCTCACCGAATTCCATGGCGCAGTCTACGGTTTGGAATTTGATTTTGAGCGTGCCGCCGAAGCGAAGAGACGTTCGCCGCGCATTCTCAACGGGGCAGGCGAGCTTCTTCCATTCCCTGCCTCGGCCTTCGACCTGATCCTCAGCCATGAAGTGATCGAGCATGTTCAGGATGACCGTGCCGCCCTGCGCGAAATGGTGCGCGTGCTGCGACAGCCCGATCTAGCGTCGGGGAAGCCCGGCGGACGGATCATCTTGTTCTGCCCAAATCGCGGCTATCCATTTGAGACACACGGCGTCTATTGGAGAGGCAAATATTACTTCGGGAACAAGCCCTTTGTGAACTATCTGCCGCGCCTTTGGCGGGACCGGCTCGCGCCGCATGTGCGCGTTTATTCAAAGCATGACCTGGAAAAACTGTTCGGCGGTCTGCCCGTGAAATTCATTGAACGCACCATCATCTTTGGCGCCTACGATAATGTGATCGTCCGTTTTGGCGCGCCGGGGAAATTCCTGCGCGCCATCCTGCAATCCTTGGAAAAGACCCCTTTAAAGATTTTCGGCCTTTCGCACTTTTGGGTGATAGAAAGAATCTAGCTGTCGATCCCGCGCTACTGAACCTCACGCATGGGGCGATGGGACTCGAAAAGAAATCGCCAGCCAAACCAGCATCAGACCGCCTGCAGCAAACAATCCCGCAATGATCACGAACATCAACTGGGCATTGAAGAGAATGGGCTGATGCAAATTGGCATGGGCCGCCAATTCAAATCCCGCGTGAATGCCCAACAGAACGATTCCAAAAAGTGTGGCCGCGAACGAGCTCAATCGGTCCACCGTCTGCTCGCGTCGTTCAGGTGCGAGCCAATATGTCCGATTGGGTAGATTGACCCACTCCGCCGGCGTGATTAGGACCAAAACCTGAATCAGAACGCCTAGTCCCACAGCCGCGAACATGGTTTCGATCTCAAAGCCGAAGAACTGTTCCTTGGTGGCAAAGTGATCCGGCCTGCCGGCAAAATCGAAATGGGAAGCCATCTGAGCCGGCGTGCTGTTCCACAGCCGCGCGGTTTCAAAAATGCAGAACAGCAAGACCGTGATGAAAAAGAGCCTTCCGAAACGCATTTTCTCTTTCATGACCTTTCTCGTGCAGCGCCCGCCGACGGTTTCCATCGTCCAAAACCGGGGGCCATCCTACGCGCATGCGCAACCCGGACCGTGCGCACCACGTACACCTCCTCCGTCGAAGTACAGAGTGATGTTAAGGAGAATGCAATGACTACTGCACTGAAGTCGGCTGAACAGGAACGTCCAATGCAGAAAGTAATTTATCGAGGCGGCGCCTCGGCGCCAGTCTATGGATTGGGCTTGATCGGCGCCCTGGTTTATTATGTCGGGCATGCCACGACGTTCTGGCTTGGTGTGCTGGGGTTCGTCCAAGCCGTCCTCTGGCCTGCCATGCTCGTATATGAGCTGCTGAAGTATTTGCACGTGTAGCCTCTCTAGTGGTCCACCCTCAAATATGGAGAGGTGGCTTGAGCCCGTCAGGGATGGGCGAGACATAGTTTGCCGCGGCGCGGCGCTTTTTGAATTCGTCCCGCGCCTTGCGAATCAATTCGGGATTCTGCATGAATTCGACTGCGCTCAGTGCCATGACCTTCGCGGCATACAGCATGCCCTTATGTCCAATACCCATTCGGCCCTGCGCGACGGTCTGCCATGAATGGCCGGGAGTGCCAAGCGCCATGCAGGCCGTGACGACCTGACCGGTGGGAACCACCCAGGAAACATCGCCTACGTCCGTTGATCCGGGCTGCACGATGCCCGAGTTATAGGGCGGCAGCACGCTTTCGTGCAGAAAAGTGTTCTTCATGCCCGCGATTTGATCGGCGTCCAAGCCGTAGGAACGCGCAGACTCTTCGAAACTATTGGATGGAATCGTCTTGGAAATCTCCGCGGCAAACCCTTTCTCTTCCTGGTTGAATTTGGGCGCTCCCACCTCTTCCAAAGTGCTTTGCAATACACGATTAATGGTTTCATTCAGTAGGAGATTCGACATGCCGGAATACAATTCGATCTCGAGCTCAGTGCCGGTCATGAGCGCCGCGTGCGATATCCTTGACGCGTTCGAACAACGGATTTAGTTGATCCGTGCGTGGGGCGCGCACACTATATAGTGAAGCCGCTTCGGCGGGGACAACATTCGGGGCCGTGCCACCACCGTTCGTGATCACATAATGCACCCGTGCGTCGGGAATCATGTGTTCGCGCAGGTAATTGACGCCCACATTCATCAATTCCACCGCGTCCAGCGCACTGCGCCCGTTGTAGGGATCAGCGGCAGCATGGGCCGGCTTGCCGTGGAATTTGAATCCGACACGATAGTTTGCCAGGAAGTTCGCCCACAGCGTGCCATTGAACGAATCAGGATGCCAGGTCAGACAAATATCGACGTCGTTGAAAAGCCCAGCCTTGGCCATGAAAGCCTTCGCGGCACCGCCCTCTTCGGCAGGACATCCATAATAGCGGATAGCGCCTTGGATATCTCCCGCATCGAGCGCCTGCTGGAGCGCAAAGCAAGCCGCGATACCTGCCACACCCAACAGGTTATGTCCACAACCATGCCCAGTTGCACCTTGGACCAGCGGTTTTCGATAGGGCACGCAATCCTGACTCAGCCCGGGGAGCGCATCGAACTCACCGAGGATACCGATGACCGGGTCTGCGTTTTTTCCATAGCTGGCCACGAAGGCTGTCGGAATCCCCGCCACACCCTTCTCAACGCTGAAGCCCGCCTCTTCCAGCGCCTGGATGAGCAGTTGCGAGGATCGCACTTCTTGATAACCGATTTCTGCAAAACTCCACACCGCGTCGCTGAGGTCCGTGAACGTCTTTTGATTCGATTCAATCCACTCCATGAGGTCCATAAGTTCTCCTTTCACTGCTTGCCGTCTCCCATGCCAGCTGCGGCGCCGGATGGTTATCCGCCTCCCGTTAGAGGAGGAGCCGGCGTCATCTGCGGGTACCGCGAAACATCGATGCGAGGATCGACGTCCAGGTCGGTGGCCTGAATCCAGCAGGGTCTGTGGAAATACGGGTTTGCAATGATATACCAGCCGGGGACGTTTCCAACTCCGAGCAATTGCACGCGTTGGCCTTTGTTGATGTGGCTCTCCAATTCATAGCCGGGTCCCGGCCCGAACCAGCAGGCCGCAAACTTCAATACCAAAGGCAATTTGATCGGCTCCGTGCTGGTGGCCGTGACAGCAGGGGTCTCCGTTGGAGTTGAAGTCAGGGTAACTGCGGGCGTCAAGGAGGAGGCCACGGCCGTTTGGGTCAGTGAATGGGCCACCAGCTGCGCCAAGTCCGTCGCCGCCAAATCCACTGGCGGCGGAGTTGCAGGTTGCGCGCAACCCCCGGCGACCACGGCCAGCGCCAGGCCGATCACAGTCAGGCAGAAGAAACCGGATTTCATGTCAACCTTTTTGAGAGGAATGATGGATTCAACGATACACCCATATCATAACTCATGCCCATATTTTTGATGGGATCAAAGGCAAGTATAATGCCTTCCTTCTCATGGCCTCTGGATCCATGCTCGATCGTGTGGAACCCAGGGTGTTGGCATCGCGCCCGATTCGGTCTATACTCAGTATGTATGCAGGTTTCGTCCTCGCACTTTCTGATTTCTGGCCTATTGATTAGGAGTTGAACCGCCATGTCGAGGAACTTGATGATCTTCGAGCAGAGGCAACGCAGACAGACGCTCACCGTCATCATCTGGACCGCGCTGATTGTAGCCGTCGCCCTGGGGCTTTTTGACATCCAATTTAGGACATGGATATCGGTGACAGCCCTGTTCGGCCTGGCTCTTTTCTGCATTTTCATCCTCCTGCTGAACGCCAGAGGATATTTTGGCCTTTCGGCTTTGCTTCTAAGCGTCGTGGTGCTCATCGTCATCAGCTTCAACTTGTACGACGGCAACGGCGTGCATGATCCAGGTCTCATGGCGTATCCGATCTTCATTATGGTCGGAACGCTGGTCTTTGGAAAACGCGCTGCGCCCTTGTTCGCTCTTGCTTCCATCGGTTCGCTGGCATTGATCGTGTATCTGGAAGTCTTCAATTATATTCATCCGAGGATCGGGCCAGTGACGTTCGGTATTCTGGTTCCAATGGTCGTTCTTCTGCTGGCGGCCTCGGCGATCATCTGGGTCATCGTGAACAACATTGAGAAGAATTTGGAACGCGCCAGGGAATCCGAAGCCGAACTGCGCAGGAACTATGACTTGACGCTGGAGGCTTGGGCCAGGGTCATGGAGTATCGGGACCGGGAAACCGCGGGCCACAGCCGCAGGCTGGTTGAACTCAGCATCAAGCTGGCACAAGCCTTGGGCGTTGGCGAAGAAGAGCAGGTTCAGCTCCGACGCGGCGCATTGCTGCATGATATTGGAAAACTGGCCATCCCGGATGAGATCCTGCTCAAACCTTCCGCATTGACTGACGATGAAAGGAAGGTGATCCAAAAACATCCAGTGTACGCCAAAGAGATGCTTTCAGGCACTCCCTTCCTCCAGCCTGCGCTCAGCGTGGCGTACAGTCATCACGAACATTGGGATGGACGCGGGTACCCGGATGGTTTGAAGGGCGATGAAATCCCATTGTTGGCCCGCATCTTCGCGGTGGTGGACACTTGGGATGCCTTGAGATCGGACCGAAGTTACCGGCTAGCCTGGCCGCCCGAGGAGATCGTCACTTACCTGAAACAAAACG
>Ga0335079_10004051_pt1 | contig 16860 bp, 17 predicted proteins | sample Lox_Sample_33_FD_206719 | JGI IMG/M metagenome (GOLD analysis project Ga0335079, IMG submission 206719) | Soil microbial communities from Loxahatchee National Wildlife Refuge, Florida, United States - Lox_Sample_3.3 | ecosystem: Environmental > Terrestrial > Soil > Wetlands | place: USA... | reverse complement strand
AGCACCGCTTCCGCCCATCTCTGATAACGCGCAAACTGGGTCAGTCTTTCGAGGAACTCGGCATCATGTTCGTGCAACCAGAGGCGCGCTCCGGTTAACTGTAGTACGCGACGCGCCAGCCCCATGTGATCGGGATGGATATGCGTCAGGAGAATTTCGCGAATTTCCTGCCAGCCGACTCCGGCGGAATCCATCGCGCGCGCGAGGGCCTGGAAGCAGTCCTCGGTGTCCATGCCGCAATCGATGAGCAGGTAACCCTGGTGGAGACGCACGAGGTAAACGTTGATCAAGCCGAGCGAGAGCGGAAGCGGCAACTGAATCAGGTGCACGCCCGCCAGCACTTCGCGCGGCGCATCGATAAGTGGAGTTTCCGGGGTCAAGCCCGATGCTAGCACAGCGCCGGTGGTATTCTTGCTCCCATGCATCGAAGAACTATGCTGCAACTTCCAGCGCTTGCGGGCCTGGCGCAGGCGGCGAAAGGGCCCGGCTTCAAACTGTCCGTACGCGTCGAGCCAATCTTCCGCGCCATGGATCTTCCGCAAGCGATGGAGAAGGTCGCGGAGGCCGGCTATCAGGGGTTCGAGTTTGGCAACTGGCGCGCGCAGGACGCCGCTGCCATCACAAAATTGAAGAACAAGTTGGGCATCGAGTGCGCCTGCCTTGTAGGCAATCGCGCCGTGAATCCGAAGGGGATGACTCTGGTTGACCCGGCGGATCGCAACGCGTTTCTCACGGAGATCCAGGCATCCACCGAAGCCGCCAAACGATTCGAGACGACTCGCCTGGTGACGCTGACCGGCAACGAACTGCCCGGCATTTCGCGGGAGGCGCAACACAAGAGCATCGTCGAGGGACTCAAGCGGGCGCACGACGTGGTGGCGCCGCATGGCGTGACGCTCATCGTCGAGCCGCTCAACACGCTCGTCAATCACCAGGGATATTATCTGAACCACACGCCCGAGGCATTCGAGATCATGCATGAGGTGTCGAGCCCGAACGTGAAAATTCTCTTCGACATCTATCACGTGCAGATCATGGACGGGAACCTGATCGATGCGATCCGCAAAAACATCGCCTCGATCGGCCATTTTCACGTGGGCGATGTGCCGGGCCGGCACGAACCGGGCACGGGCGAGATCAACTATACGAACGTGTTCCGCGCGATTCGCGAAACGGGCTTCCGCGATTTCGTGGCGATGGAGTACATGCCTTCGAAAGATCCCATGGCGACTCTGGCGGAAGTCAAGGCGATGACGTCCGCGTAGCGCAAGAGTTCAGTGAGAAATTTCCGCGGCCGGCGACTACCTTAGTCGAAGGACCTCATGATGCGAAACGTTCTCCGCCTTGCACCCGGGATCATATTGACCATCGCCAGTTCGCAGTCCCGGATCACTTTCAAAACGGACAGCCAGGGCCGGGAGACTGTGTTGGTCTTGCACCAGAACGGACAGGACGCGCTGGGAAAGCCAATCGAGTAAGACGGGGGTGTACTCAGTCGTACACGAAGTGCAGTGCCTTCTTCAGGTCTTCCCAGGCCTCGCGTTTCGCGTCCTGATTGTAGGCGCGCAGCAGATAGGACGGGTGATACGTGACCATCACCGGAATGTCGCGCCACTTGAACCAGTTGCCGCGCATACGCGTGACGCCTTCCTTGCGGCCCAGTAATGCGCGCGCCGCCGTCGCGCCGAGCACGCAAATCGCTTTGGGCTGAATCGTGGACAACTGGCGGAACAGGAACTGGCCGCAGATTTCCATCTCGTCAGGCTCGGGTGTGCGATTCTCCGGCGGGCGGCATTTCACCACGTTGCAGATGTACACGTCTTTGCGCTCGAGTGGAATGCCTTCCCGCTTGGCCGTGCCCTCGATCATTTGCGTGAGCAACTGGCCGGCGCGGCCCACGAACGGGAGGCCCTGTGCGTCCTCATCCGCCCCAGGTCCTTCGCCCACGAACACCAGCCGGGCTTGCGGATTTCCGGAGCCGAAGACGATGCTGTGCCGCGCGGCGTGCAAGCGACAGCGCGTGCAGTCGCCAATGTCCTCGCGAATTTTTTCGAGCGTGTCGCCCTGCGGCGCAAGGGAGGGAAGCACTGATAGGACGGGCTTCTCAGCGGGGCGGTCTTCTTTAGACGGCGGCGTGCGCCGGTACAAAGAGGTAAATCCGAGGTCCTGATAGAACGTCAGGTACTCGCGCAGTTTCTCAGCGTCCATGCGCTTTGGATGCCAGTCCCTGCCTTACGTCGAGAGCGTGGTCGAGGATCTCGTCCGCGAGTTCGCGCTTCGACGCCCGCGGCAATTTGAGGAACTCGCCCGTCCGCAGCGCGAGAGCCACTTCGTTCTGGTCGGACTCGAAGCCGGTATCGTCGCCGCCCACCAGGTTGGCCACGATCATGTCGCAATTCTTGGTTTCGAGCTTGCGCCGCGCTTCGCGTTCCAGGTTCTCGGTTTCGGCGGCGAATCCGATCAACAGAAAATCCCGTTTGTCGCGTCCGAGTTCGGCAAGGATGTCGGGAGTAGGATCGAGCTCGAGTGAAAGGCGCGCGGAGGTCTTCTTGATTTTCTGCTGCGGCACGGTGGTCAGGTGAAAATCCGCCACCGCGGCGGCCTTGATCACGATGGTGGCGGAGTCCAGATGCTCGAACACTTGCGTGCGCATCTCATGGGCAGTGCGAACCGGAACCACCTTGACGTTTCTTGGGGCGGCCAACTGCACGGGGCCGGAAACGAGAATCACCCGCGCGCCTCGCTCGGCGGCGGCTGTCGCGAGAGCGTAGCCCATCTTGCCGCTGGACCGGTTGGATAGGAATCGCACGGGGTCGAGCGGTTCCTGCGTGGGCCCGGCGGTAATCAGAACGGTTTCGCCTTCCAGATCGCGGCGACGGTTGAACTCCGAAACCACGGCTTCCGCGATGAACTCGGGATCGGCCAGCCGCCCCGGTCCCACCATCCCGCACGCCAGGAATCCGTCCTCTGGTTCCACGATTTTGTGCCGGCGCGCGCGCAAGACTTCGAGATTCGCCTGGGTGGCCGCGTGCAGCCACATGTTCGTGTTCATCGCCGGCGCCAGAACCACGGGACCGGTGAAGGCGAGGTACAGGGTGGTCAGAAAATCGTCCGCCAGGCCGTGAGCGAATTTGGCCAGAAGATCCGCCGTAGCCGGCGCCACCACCAGTAAGTCATTCTCCTGCGCCACGCCGATGTGCTCCACGGCGCTCGAAAGTGTTTCTTCGGAACTGGAGGAAGAGAAGAGGCCGGTGATCACTTTCCGGCCGGTGAGCGCGGCAAACGTGAGCGGCTTGATGAATTGTTCGGCGGCCGCCGTCATCACGACCTGAACGGCGAATCCCCGCTGGACGAGGGCGCGGCAAAGCTCAGCCGCTTTGTACGCCGCGATGCCGCCGGCGACACCTAGAACGACCCGCTGTGGTCTATCGGACGCCACGAGTTAGATAGTATCGGGCGCCGGTTCCTCGAGCGGAGGCGTCACTCCCGGGATCTCGTACTTGACGAGGCCACGGCGCACCTCTTCAGCGGCAATCACGGTTGGCTTCTTGGACGACGTGGGAAGAAAGGGCCTCGCGCCCCCTTGCAATTGCCGCGCGCGTTTTGCGGCGACGATGATGAAACGATAAGTGCTTTGTTCCGGATCGTCCGGCAAGGTGCAGTGCGCGTTGTTCTTCGGGACGTGCTCGGCCATTTTTATACCTCTCAAAAATCAGTCTGAAATGTCGCCAGGATGGGACGTATCTGGTCCTCGATCCTGGTGCGCCGGACGCGCTCGGCTCGCACAATGCCAGCCAGAGTCTGCGCCGATTCATTCAACTCGTTGTTGATGACCACGTAATCGTATAAACAGTAGTTCCGGATTTCCCGCGCCGCATCGTGCAGCCGCCGCGCGATCACCGAATCCGCATCTTCGCCGCGCGCTCGGAGCCTTTGCTCGAGGATTTCTCTGGATGGCGCCAAAACGAAGATGGTAACGGCTTCCGGAAGCTTATCCTTCAATTGTGCCGCACCTTGCACGTCAATGTCGAGTACCAGGTCCTGACCCTCGGCTATAGCGGCATCCAACGTGCTCCGGTGTGTGCCGTAATAATTGCCGAACACCTCGGCATACTCCAGGAACTCGCCAAGTGCAATGCGATGTTCAAATTCCGAGCGAGAGATAAAGTGATAGCTCTCCCCGCTGCGCTCGTTGCCGCGGGGTGCGCGTGTCGTGTAGGAAACCGAGAATTTCAGGCCCGGCACCTCGGCCAGCAGTCTGGCGACGAGCGTGGACTTACCCGACCCCGAGGGCGCGGAGATGATGAAAACGTTGGTCAGCGCTCTACTCCAGATTGAGCGATTGCTCGCGAATCTTGTCGATCTCCGATTTTGCCGCGAGCGCCAGCTCGGTTATGGTCAAACCCAAATCGCCAAGTCCCCCGGTTTTGGAAAGAACGGTATTGGCTTCGCGGTTCATCTCTTGCAGCAGGAAATCCAGCTTCTTGCCGATCTCGCCCCCCGTCCGGATCAGCTGTTCGAGCTCGGAGGCGTGTGTCTTGAGCCGAATCAGCTCCTCGCTGATGTCGCTGCGATCGGCGAGCAAGGCAGCTTCCTGAGCCAGCCGGTGGGGTTCAATGCTCGCGCTGCGCAATAGCTCTGAGAGCCGCTCATTCAGGCGTTTTTGGAAAGCCTGAATAGCCCCGGAACGAATTTCTTCCATCCGGCCCACACCCAGGCGAATCGTCCCGCACCGTTCCAGAATCTCTACCGCGACCTCGCTGCCTTCGCGCTCGCGGAACTGGTTCAGAGAGTCGAGCACTTCCTCGAGCGCGCCCACGAGCAACGATTCGAAACCCTCTGTCAGTTCGGGTACGGACTCGGTGCGAAACATGCCGGGAATGCGGAAGGCGACATTCAGGTCGGGAGTGCCGGCGAGAGAAAACTCGCGCTGCGCCCGTTCGAAGGCCGCCAGATAGGCCTCAAGCAGCGGCCGGTTCAGGCTGGAGTCCGCGGCCAGCCCATTGGTGCGATTCCAGGTGACGTTGAGCTGAAGATGGCCGCGGGCCACACGGCCCTTGACGGCCTTGCGCATGGCGCTTTCAAAAGCGTCCATCTCCGACGGCAGATGGAAGTGCATATCCAGGCCGCGGTGGTTTACGGTTTTGACACTGAGGACGATCTCGCCCTCGCGAACGCTCTTGCGCACTTGCGCAAATCCGGTCATGCTGCGGACGGTCACAGGTCCACCGCCGCTCCGGCTTCAATGAACTGCAGCTCATGCAGTCTCTGATAGATGCCGCCGCCGATGACGAGATCGGCGTGCGTTCCGACTTCGGAAATGCGCCCGCGGTCCATGACCACGATTTTGTCGGCGCGGCGGATGGTGGAGATTCTATGGGCAATCACGATGACGGTCCGGCCCGCCATCAGGTTGGCAAACGCGCGTTGCACCAGCATCTCCGATTCGGCATCGAGATGCGACGTGGCTTCGTCCAGAATAAGAATGGGCGCATTCTTCAGCAAAGCGCGCGCGATGGCGATTCGCTGGCGTTGGCCGCCGCTCAGCTTGACCCCGCGTTCTCCGATGATGGTGTCATAACCTTCGGGCAGGTGCTCGATGAATTCGTCGGCCAGAGCGGTTTGTGCGGCCAGGCGGACGGCCTCCCGGCTGATCTCGGGCCGGCCGTAGGAAATATTGTTCGCCGCCGTATCGTTAAACAGAAAAGTATCCTGTGCCACCAGGCCGATCTTCTCACGCAGCGAGGCGATCGTGAGATCGCGCAGGTCGTGGCCATCGATGCGCACTGCACCCGAAGTCACGTCATAGAACCGCGGCAGCAGGTTAACCAGCGTGGATTTTCCGGCGCCACTCGGTCCCACCAGAGCCACTACTTCACCGGCTTTGACTTCGAGCCGGATCGCATCGAGCTGGAATCCGTTGGAATTCGGGTAGTGAAAGGTCACGCCGTCATAGATAACGCCGTGTTCAAATCGGGCCAACCTGGTTGCGCGAGGCTTATCCTCGATCTCTACAGGATGGTCGAGGTATTCGAAGACTTTCTGCGAGGCGCCGATCGCCTGTTGAAAGATATTGTGAATGCCGGTGAGACGCTTGAGCGGCTCGTACATCATGAGCAGCGCGATGACGAAGCTGGTGAATTGGCCGGCGGTCATGGCGCCCGTCTTGATCTGCGTCCTGGCGTAGGTGAGCAACAGCACGATGGTCAGCGCGCCGAACATTTCAATGAGCGGCGAGGAAATCGCCTGCTGCCGTACGTATTTCAGATTGCTCTTCAGCAGGCGCCGCGCGGCATCGCGGAATCGCCGTGATTCGTAGCTCTCGGTGTTGAAGGCTTTCACCACCTGATGGCCGCTCAGGGCCTCCTGCAGGATCTGGTTCACCTCGGCGGCGTGGTCCTGGGTGCGGCGGCTGGTGCGCCGGATGCGGCGGCCGATGCGCGCGGTCGGTACCAGGATCAGCGGCGTGACCACCAGACTGGCAACGGCGAGTTTCCAGTCCTTGTGCAGCACCACGAAAAGCAGCCCCAGCACGACGAAGCTTTGGCGCAGCAAATCTGCCAGAATATGGGACGTGGCGACCTGGATTTTCTCGATATCGTTCATGATCGACGACATCAGATGCCCGGTGGAATGCGATTCAAAAAACTCGGACCCGTGCTTAAGGACTTTGTCGAAGACGGTGTTGCGTAAATCGGTGACCGCGGAGCAACCGACGTAATTGACCATGTAGTTGGCCAGATAATCGCAAATCCCCTTGACCGCGAACACCACCAGGATGGCGAAGCCCACCATGGTCCAGACATTGTGCCAGCTGGCGGGCGCGAACTGGTTCAAATATACAGGACGATCGAAGATCGGAATGTTGAACAGCAGCACGGGTGTGTCGGGCGAAGCCGGGTTCAGCACGCGGTCGAAGATGGGGCCAATCAATAGCGCGATGGAAGCGTGGGCCGCGCCGACGAGCGCCATTAGGAAAACCGAGCAGGTGAGGTAAAACCAGTACCGCCGGGCGTAAGCGAGCAGGCGCAGCAGTTGGTTCATGCGCGTACCCGCAGCCGATCCAGCGCCTCGATCGCCTGGCCAACGTCCACCGAACGGATTCCATCGGGTCCCGCCAGCACTTCGGCTTGCGTGCGCCACGGCGCCCAGACTACCGGATCCGACGGCCCGAAGATCACGACCACTGGAATCCCGAATGCCGCAGCCAGGTGCGCCGGCCCGGAATCATTGCCCACGAACAGCGACGCGCCCGCGATCAGCGATTTGATTTCTTCGAGCGGCGCCCCCGCCACGGTGCGCCATCGGTCGAAGGCCGAAAGGTCCTCGCCCGGTCCGCCAATGAAGACCGGGTTCAATTCAAAGGATCGCTTCAGATAATCGGCAACCTCGAGAAACCGCTCCGCAGGCCACGTCTTGTCGGGAAGGGCGGCGACGGGATGGATCACGGCATAAGATGCGTCCGGAATTGTGGCGGGCATCGGTTTCGAAGGAAACAGCTTCGCGCGCGGAATCTCCACCAGCGGCGCGCCCAGGTAAAACATCGCCGAAGCCAGGTGCTCCGCCGTGTGGACCTTGCGGTCCACTCCCAAAATTTCCTGCGCCCGCGGAATTCTGATGTTGTAAATCCACGAAGGCTGGAAATGTGCGAATCCGGCCCGGAAGCGGGCCCCGGAAAGAGCCGTTGATATCGCGCTGGAACCGCCTCCGTGCAGGTTCAGGCAGAGGTCTGGCCGCCACCGGCGCACGCATCGCCACTCCGGTGGCAGGATTGCGGCGACGTCAGGATTTCCCTCGAACAGGGCGCGAAAGCGGTTCTCCACCACGATGGCGATCGAGAGATCCGGTCTGGCCTGCTTCAGGACAGCCAGAGCGGGTGTCGTGAGGATGCAGTCTCCCATGGAGCGAATCCGGATGACCGCAATGCGCCCCTTATCGGGGATCCGTTCAAGGACTGAACTCATGCCGTGCGGCTATTCCTCCACGCGGGCTTCGTCAATCAGAAACACGGGAATGTCGTCGCGAACGGGATACACGCGATGACACTGGATGCACTTCAGCCCACTGCCGTCCGGCTTCAGTTCAAGGGTTGCTTTACACAGTGGGCACACCAGTATTTCGAGCAGTTCCTTGCTGAGGGCCATATGCGAGTCCAGTTTATCAGTTTTACGCCGCCGACTTCATTTCCGAGCGCGCCCGGGCGATCACGCCAAGGTATTGCCGGGCGCGGTCTTCAATCACGTCGAATCGGCCTTCCTTCACGCTCTTGGCATCCACCAATTCGCCGCCCACGGCTACCGCGCAAGCGCCGGCTTTGAGAAACTCGCCGGCGGTTTCCAGATTTACGCCGCCGGTGGGAATCATCTCGATGTGCGGAAACGGTCCTCGCAGCGCCTTGATGTACTTGGGACCTCCCACGTTGCCGCAGGGAAAAATCTTGACAATGTCCGCGCCAGCGTCCCATGCGGTGACCACTTCGGTGGGCGTCAATGCGCCCGGGCAGATCACTTTCGAATAGCGCTTCACCATTTCGATGGTGGAAATCTTCAAGCTGGGCGTTACGAAGAACTCTGCGCCAGCCAGCATGCAAGCGCGCGCCGTCTCCGGATCGAGCACCGTTCCGGCCCCCAGAACGATTTTGTCACCGAACTGGTCGGCTACCTTTTCGAGCGCGTGGATGGCGCCGGGCACGGTCATGGTGATCTCGGCGGCGCGGATGCCGCCGCGATGGATAGCCTCGATGGCCTTGATGGCTCCCTCAGCGCTGGATGTACGCACCACCGGGACGACGCCGATCTCGATGATGGACGACAGAATCTGATCCTTGGTCATGAGTTCAGATTATCAAGTTACGCGGCCAGCCTTTTGACCGAAATCAGGTGGAGCGGGCCCACGCCGGGAAAGCGCTCGGGCAGTTTAGCATCACCAACTACATCAACCTGCATCAGCCTACCAGTCCACCGCCGCACCGTCATTGGCGTCGTAGCTCTCGGGATTGCGCCAGTTGTGGCCGATCTTGTCAGCCATCGCGTTCTCATCCAACTCGATGCCGAGGCCCGGACCGGTGGGCAGATCCAGGTAGCCGTCGTGAAGTGTGAACGGCTTCTTGAGATATCCTTCGCCCAGCGAGACTTGCTCCTGGCACAAGAAGTTAGGAATCGACGCCGCCATCTGCACACCCGCCGCCAGCGAGATGGGTCCCAGCGGGTTGTGCGGTGCAATGGTCGCGTAAAATGCCTCCGCCATCCCGGCGATCAGCCGCACTTCGGTGATGCCGCCCGCGTGGCACAGGTCCGGTTGCAGCACGGTGGCGGCTTTCTTCTCCAGCACCTCGCGGAATCCCCACTTGGTGAAGACGCGCTCTCCGGTGGCGATCGGGAGAAACGTTCCGCGCGCGATTTCCGCCATGATGTCATGCTCCTGGCAGTTGATGGGCTCCTCGACGAACATGGGTTGGTAGGGCTCGAGCGCCTTGATCAGCAGCTTCGCCGTTGCCGGACTGATGGCGCCGTGAAAATCGATGGCGATGTCGATATCCTTTCCGGCCGCGTGGCGCAGTTCGGCAAACTGCTCGGCGGCGTATTCGACCGCCGCCGGTGTTTCGATGTACCGTGAGGGCCGCTTTTTTGCCGGCCCGGTCTTGAATGCCGTGAAGCCCTTGGCCATGCCGGTCTTCAGCGCCTCCACGCTGTCGCCGTGCGCGTAGACTCGCACGCGGTCGCGCGTGGGCCCGCCCAGCAGCTCGTAAACCGGCACGCCCAGCGCCTTGCCCTTGATGTCCCACAAGGCCTGATCGATGCCGCTGAGCGCGCTGGTCAGAATGGGGCCGCCGCGATAGAACGCATGGCGATAAATGGCCTGCCAGTGGTGCACCACGCGGCGAGGGTCTTTCCCGATCAGATAGGGCTCGATCTCTTTGACGGCTTCGGCGCACGTGAGCGCCCGGCCTTCCGTGATAGGCTCGCCCAGGCCGACGATGCCGGCGTTGGTATGAATTTTCAGAAACAGCCAGCGCGGCTTGACCAGGAAGGTTTCGAGCCGCGTGATCTTGAGATTGTCTTTTGGAGAGACGGGCGCGGCGTTGGATTGTGCGGCGGTTGCGGCGCGATCGAAAGTCGCTAGCCCGGCGCCGGCAAAGGCGCTCCGAATGAGTGAACGGCGGTTGACAGATTGCATAAGATTCGACTCATTCTATATCTGTCTCCTTGCCGGCGCGCTTCCTCGCCCAGTGCACGGCGATGCCTCCGAGAATGAACGGCCGCGCCACGACACCGGTGAACTGCATTTTCTCCAGCAACGTCGAGAATTCTCGCACGGAGAGAAAGCTTCGCAACGAATCCGGGATATAGGTGTAGACGCGCGCGCGCCGGTGCAGAATCAGGCCCCAGAAGGCGCCTTGGGCGTAGAGGTACGCGAGGTAGAACTGGCGGAGCCAACGGCGCGAGGGCAGGAAAAAGTCCAGGCTGACGAGCACCCCGCCGGGCCGTAAAACCCGGTGCACTTCCTCGATCGTGGCGCTGAGGCGCGGAAAATTCCGAAGACCGTAGCCGATGAACACGGCGTCGAACGAGCCCGTGGCGAAGGGCAGGGAAGCCGCGTCGGCGCAGACTGTTTGCTGAAGCTGAGACAGGCGCAGCATCCGCTCTGTCAGGTCAGCCGCCACGACGTGCGCTTCCGGAGATTGCCGGATGACGAGCTTGGCGAAGTCGCCCGTGCCACACGCCAGATCGAGAACTTGGGCGCCGGTGGGCAGCATCGCTTGGCGCACGGCCAAGCGCTTCCATCGCTGGTCCATCCCATAGGAAAAGACCCGCGTGATGAAATCGTATTTCGGCGCGATGGTCGAGAACATATCGCGCATCAGGCGGGAATCTTGTTGCTCTGCGGGAACCTTCAAACGAAGGCAGGATTATAGCAGAGCGGGGATTCCGGAAGTATTTGCGTGCACGGCCGCCAGGCTTCTCGACCAAGCCCTGACACCTAACACCTGGAACCTGAAACCTCTTTTTGTTATCCCGCTAACGAACGGCGGCCGCGCGCGGCGACTCTCGGGACTTCCACGGCAGCGCCGGCCGACAGCGGAGGCATGGGGACACCCGTGGACTCTACCAACTGCACCATGGCGTAGGTCGGCATGTCCTCGGCTTCCTTGGCGAACGTCATTTCGTTGGCTTCGGTATCGAAGTCCACCTTGATCAAGTCGCCTCCCCGAATCTGTTGCGTCGCAATCAGGTTCGACATGGGATGCACCAGGCCGCGATCGATGGCGCGCTTCAGGTGGCGCGCCCCGTATTTCAAGTCCGTCCCTTCGCGCAGCAGATAATCTTTGGCGGCGTCGGTGAGGGAGAACACGAACGGCGTCGTGCTGGACGTGTTGAAGACCCGCTGCTGGAGAATGTTCAGCTCCAGGCCCAGGATTTGCCGCAGTTCATTTTGGCCCAGCGGTTTGAACACGACGACCTTGTCGATGCGATTCATGAACTCCGGAGTGAACTTGCGGCGCGCCGCTTCCACCCCGGCCTTGGAGACCTTGTCGTTGGTTTTCCCGTCCAGTTGCCCGGACTCGTGCTGCTTCTCGATTTCCGAAGCGGCGAATCCCAAATTGGGTCTCAGAATGGAACCCATTTCGGAAGCGCCCAGGTTGCTGGTCATGAAGATCAGCGCACGGGAGAAGTCCACCCTGCGGTTGTCGCCCAGGGTCAGAGTGGCTTTGTCGAGAATGCCGAGCAGCAGGTTCCACAGCGAGTCGCTGGCTTTCTCAATCTCGTCGAACAGCACGAAGCTCAGCTTGATTTTTTCCGAGTGGTACTGGTTGAGCACTTCCTGGCTGAGCAGCGGATGTGTTTCGCGGTGCCCCAGGTATCCGGGAGGCGAACCGATCAACTTGGCGATTTCATGGCTGTGCTGAAACTCCGCGCAATCAATCTTGATCATGGCGCGCGCGTCGCCCACCAGGCTTTCGGCGGCGGATTCCACCAGCCGCGTCTTTCCCGAACCGGTGGGCCCCAGGAACAGAAAATTTCCGATCGGACGGCCGGGACCGTTCATTCCCGCCATGAACATCTGATAGATGTTTACGATCTGGTCGATCGCCTCGTTTTGACCGACAATGCGCTTGTGCAGGTCCGTGTAGAGCTTCTCAGCGTCTTGGCCCGTTCGCGTTGGATCCAGTTTTCTATTGAGCCGTACCATCGTCTTCTCCCACCTCTCAGATCCTGGCCCCTAAGACTTACGCTCTAGCTGAAGCAAGTACCATGCCAATGCGAAACGTTGCTTATTTCGCCGGTTTCAAAGGTCTCATTTCCACGCGGCTCACCAGCGTGCGCTGGGGCATTCGCAGCAGATGAATCACTACTTCCGCCACGTCCGCCGGCGCGATCTTCCACTCCGCGCCTCGTCCGCCGCCCGAACCAAACTCGGTATCGACGCTGCCCGGCATAATGTAACTTACGCGGACATTATCATATCGGTGGTCCAGCATCATCGCTTCACTAAACCCGTTCAGCCCGAACTTCGACGCGTTGTAACCCGCGCCTCCCGGGAAGGCGTTCTTCCCGGCCAGGCTACTGATGTTGATGATGTAACCTTCACCAGAGTTATTAAATCTTTGTAAAGCCTCGCGGCAACAGTAAAAGACGCCTGACAGGTTAAGGCCGATCATCTGCTGCCACTCTCCAATACTCATATCGGCCACGCGGCGGAATATTCCTAATCCCGCGTTGTTGATTATTATTTGTAAATCCCCTAGATACTGGTCCACGCCGCGGAAGAACCGGGCCACGTCTTCCGGTTTGGAGACGTCCGCCGCTTCCCCGAACACCTGGCCGCCGGTCGATTCTGTCATTTCCTTGACGGCGCGCGTCACGGTTTCGCCCGAACGCCCGCAGATTCCGACCGATGCGCCTTCGCGCAGCAGCCGCTCGGCAACGGCACGGCCGATGCCCCGCGTCCCACCTGTTACCACCGCTACTTTGCCGGATAGAATTTTGTCCATCACTAGATCTTACGTATTCCGCACGGCTTCGATTGCCGTCAGCTCTGTTAAAATACTTACAGAAAGCTACGCATGACGCCCGCCGCGCCGACCGCCTACTGGCGGAAACTCTGCGAAGAGAATTTCTCGCGCCTCATCGAAGACCTCGAACAGCAGGTGGAAGCCGAGGTGAAATCGCGCGTGGCGGCGATTCTCCAGCGAACCACGCCGGGACCCGCGCCAGACGCCCTCGCGGAGAGCCGCCGCGCATTGGCCGAGGAGTTAAATCAGGCCGTGCGGCGCCTCCGCAAGACCTCCGGTCGCGAGGATCTTTATTCCGTTCTGCTCGATGTCACCGTGCCTTTCTGCGACCAGGCCGCGCTGTTCTCGGTTCAGGACAAGCGCGTAAGCGCCGAACGGATCCGGCGCCATGCCGGGGCGCCGGCCGGCCCAAGCGGAGCCGAGCGCTTGCCCCGCCTTGAAATCGGCACCGCCCAGGCCGCGGCCTTCGCCACCGCCATCGACACCGGCGATCCCGTAGTCGCGATGAGCGCGCCCGGCGAGATTTCCGACGCCTTGGTTCGCCTCTTCGGCCACAAACCGAACGAGCGCATCCATCTGTTTCCCCTGCTGATGAATGACATGGTTACGGGCGTTCTCTACGCCACCGGACGCGTGCAGGCTCAAGTTCTCGAATTGCTGTCGGGGGTGGCCGGGCTACAGTGTCATATTTTCACACTCGCGTCGGATCGGCCCGCCGCCCCTCGAACCTCGCAAAGGCCGCCGGATCAGATGGTTACCATCGCGGGCCCGCCGCCCAACGGTTCGCCCGCCGAGAAACCAATCAATGCCGGACAGCATCAGGAATGGAGGGCCCTTTCACGGCGCGAGCAGAACCTGCACCTGGCGGCGCAGCGTTTCGCGCGCGTGCAGGTGGCCGAAATGCGCCTGTCCAGCCTGGACGTGGTGCGGTCCGCCAGTGAAACGCGCGATATCTATGGAGCGCTCAAGTCGCCCATCGATGCGGCGCGCGCGGAGTTCCGGGAGAAGCACATGACCTCGTCTCCCACAATGGTTGATTACTTGCACCTCGAACTGGTGCGCAGCTTGGCGAATGACGACGCAATCCTGCTTGGCCCCAACTATCCCGGTCCGCTGGTCTAGCTTCATTCGAACGCTGATCCTGGTGATGGCCGCTGTGGTTCCGGCGGCCGCCGCCGAAGACCTGGCGTCCCTGGTGAAGGTGTACCGCGACAAACCTTCCGTGGCGCGCCGGACGCGGATCGAGCATTTCGCCGCGCAGCATGCCAAAGATCAAAGTGGCGCGTTGGCCCACCTTGCGTTGGGAGTCACCTCGCTGGAGCAGAAGGACTACGCGCGCGCGATCCAGCACCTGAAGGCCGCCGAGGCGCGCCTTCCGAAAATCCAGGACTACGCCGTCTATTACCGGGCGTCGGCAGAATTGCAGACCAAGATCGAAGCCGGCATTCCGAAAGAGCTGGCGGCGGTCGATGGGTCCCAGATCGCGTCTCCGCTGGCCAGCAAATCCGTGGTGCTCCAGGCCAAGGCGCTGGTGGATCTCAACAATCCCGCGGAAGCCATTCGCATCCTCCGTGATCGGGATGGCGAGTTGCCGCAGCCGGATGCATTCCTCACGCTGGCCACCGCCTACCAGGCGGCTTCCGATCCTCTGAATGCAGCCCTCAATTACCAGCGCGTGTACTTCGGTTATCCCGATTCAGATGCGGCCACCCGCGCCGCCGCTGCCCTGACGCTCCTCAAAGACGCCATGGGATCGGCTTACCCGGCGCCCACCCCCGCGCAGATACTTGGGCGCGGGGACAAATGGATGGCGGAGCACGATTACGTGCGGGCGCGGCAGGAATTCGCCGCTATGATTACGCTGCTCACCGGTCTCGAGCAGGATCAGGCCCGCGTCCGGGTGGGGGCCGCGGATTATTTGCGGGGAGAAACGGCGGCGGCTTCCCGGTACCTCGAATCGTTAAATCTCTCCCGCTCGGAAGCCGATGCCGAGCGCCTCTACTATCTCGCCGAGTGCCAGCGGCGCGTGAATGACGACGACGAAAGGCTCGCGACCGTCAAGCGTCTTGCCAAGGATTATCGCCAGTCCCCCTGGCGGCTGAAAGCGCTGATCTCCGCCGGCAATCACTACTTGTTGCAGAACCGTTCCGATATGTATGAAAACCTCTACCGGGCGGCGTACGACGATTTTCCGGATGACGCGATGGCGCCCTACTGCCACTGGAAGGTGACCTGGAACGCTTACGTCAACCGGCGGCAGGATTCGGCGGGCCTTCTGCGCGAACAGCTCGAGCGCTACCCAGCCGATCCGCGGACTGGCGCGGCCCTCTACTTTCTCGGACGGTTGAGCGAGTCGAGCGGCGACTTTTCCGCCGCCCGCGCCTACTACGCCCGGATCGTCAGCCTCTTTCCAAATTTCTATTACGCCGTGCGGGCACGTGAACGTCTTGCCGACAACAAGCTGGTGGCGGCCGAGCCCTCGACAAAAGTGGTTCAGTACCTGAATGGCCTCCCGTTCCCCGAGCGCCGCGTTCCCGCCGGCCAGGAGCTGTCCTCCACCACGAAGCTCCGCATCGAGCGCGCTCGCCTGCTCGCGGGAGCCGGATTGTCGGATCTTGCCGAAGCGGAGTTGCGGTTCGGCGCGCGCACGGACGGTCAACCTCAACTGCTGGCCATGGAACTGGCGCGCTCGGCGTCCACGCCCTACATCGGCCTGCGATACATGAAAAGTTTTGCGCCCGATTATCTTTCCACCCCGTTCGATCAGATGCCGCGCGCTTTCTGGGAATTGCTGTTTCCGCTGCCGTACCAGAAGGAACTGGTGCGCAACGCCGCGCTGCATAATCTGGATCCTTGTGTCATGGCCGCGCTGATTCGCCAGGAGTCGGAATTCAATCCGGCGGCCGTCTCCCACAAGAGCGCCTACGGGCTGACGCAGCTCATGCCCGCTACCGGACGGCAACTGGCACGTCGCAACGGGGTCCGCCGCTTCCGCACGTCGATGCTGTTGCAGCCCTCGACAAGTCTCCAGTTGGGCGCACGCTACCTGCGCGCCATGCTGGATGAATGCGGCGGCAAATGGGAAGAGACCCTGGCGGCTTACAACGCGGGAAAAACTCACGTCGACCAGTGGCGCACGTGGAGCTCTTTTCAGGAACCGGCGGAATTTGTCGAGACCATTCCGTTCACCGAGACGCGGGAATACGTCCAAGCCGTTCTGCGAAACGCCGCTATCTATCGCCGTCTTTACGGAACCGCGATCGCCGCGTTACCCTCAACAGATGGCGTCACCGCTAAAAAACCCGCCAACCGCGCCAAGCGCACCCGATCGCAGTCGATTTCGTAGCCAGCGCATCCGAGATTTCACCGAGTCGGTGATCCGCGAGATGACGCGTCTGGCGGGTCGACACGGCGCCATCAACCTGGCCCAGGGTTTCCCCGACTTCAGCGCGCCCGAAGCACTGAAAGAGGCCGCGCGCGCCGCCATCAGCAACAATTTCAATCAATACGCCATCACTTGGGGTGCAAAATCATTGCGCGATGCCATCGCCGCGAAATACCGGCGATCCTATGGTCTCGACTTCGATCCCGAAACCGAAGTGACGGTCTGCTGCGGTTCTACCGAGGGCATGATCGCGTCGCTCACCGCCGTCACCAATCCCGGCGATGAGGTGGTGATCTTCGAGCCCTTCTACGAAAACTACAGGCCGGATACCAAACTGTGCGGAGCCGTGCCTCGCCTGGTGCGCCTTCGGCCCCCCGACTGGACCTTCGATCCCGACGAGTTGCGCCGCGCCTTTTCGCCTCGCACCAAGGCCATCATCCTGAACTCGCCCAATAATCCC
>Ga0335079_10004050_pt1 | contig 16862 bp, 8 predicted proteins | sample Lox_Sample_33_FD_206719 | JGI IMG/M metagenome (GOLD analysis project Ga0335079, IMG submission 206719) | Soil microbial communities from Loxahatchee National Wildlife Refuge, Florida, United States - Lox_Sample_3.3 | ecosystem: Environmental > Terrestrial > Soil > Wetlands | place: USA: Florida... | reverse complement strand
CGGTGATGGCCATCATCCCCAGCATGTCGAAGCCGAGGTGGGAGACCGAGGAGTAGGCGACGAGGCGCTTCATGTCGGTCTGCACCATCGACATGAGCGCTCCGTAGATGATCCCCACCACCGCCAGCGCCGCCACCAGCCCGCGGAACTGCAGCGCCGCCTCGGGGAAGAGCGGGAGCGCGTAGCGGAGGAAGCCGAAAGTCCCCATCTTGAGGAGGACGCCCGCCAGGATCACCGAGCCGGCGGTGGGCGCCTCGGTGTGGGCGTCGGGCAGCCAGGTGTGCAGCGGGAACATCGGCACCTTGACCGCGAAGGCGAGCGCGAAGGCGGCGAAGAGCCAGACCGCCGCGTCCCGGGTGACCGACAGGGACTGGCGCGCGGCCACGTAGTCGAAGGTGCCGCCGTCGTGGAAGTAGACGTAGAGGATGGCGACGAGCATCAGCACGCTGGCGGCGAAGGTGTAGACGAAGAACTTCACCGTGGCGTAGATGCGGTTCTCCGAGCCCCAGATGCCGATGAGGAGGTACATCGGCACCAGGATGGCCTCGTAGAAGACGTAGAAGAGGACGAGGTCCAGCGCCGCGAAGGTCCCGATCATCGCCGTCTCCAGGAAGAGGATGGCGATGAAGAACTCCTTCACCCGCTCCTGCACGTCCTTCCAGGCGGCCAGGACGACGATGGGGGTGAGGGCGGTGGTGAGCATGACGAGGAGCAGCGCCACCCCGTCGAGCCCGACGTGGTAGCCGATGCCCAGGGCCGAGATCCAGGGGACGTGCGTCTCGAACTGGAACTCCGGGCCGGAGCGCGCGCCGTCGAAGTTGAACCAGAGGCCGAGCGAGAGGAAGAAGGTGACCAGGCTGACGAGGAGCGCCCAGCTCTTGTGCTGGGCCGCCTCGCCGCGGGGGAGGAGCGCCGCGGCCAGGGCGCCGAAGAGCGGCAGGAAGAGGACGACGTTGAGGAGGATGGCCATGGGCTAGTGCCCTCCCACGCCGCTCAGGAGGAACAGGATGCCGGCGGCGGCGATGGCGATGGCCGCCGCGTACCGCTGCAGGTTGCCGTTCTGCCAGGAGCGCAGGGTGTCCCCGATGGCGTACACCGCCTTCGGCACCCCGTTCACGAAGATGCCCTCGATGGCGAAGACGTCCACCACCTTCCAGAGCACCGTCGCTCCCACCTGGATGGGGCGAAGGATGACCGCCTGGTAGAGCTCGTCGACGCGGAACTTGTCGGCCACCAGGCGGTAGAAGGCCGGGAAGGAGGCGACGAACCGGGCCGGGAAGCCCTGCAGGCGGCCGGCGTACATCATCCAGGCGAGGCCGCCCGGGACGATGGCCAGGAGCCAGGCCACCGCGAACGGCCAGAGCGCCTCGCTCTCCTCCACGTGGAGGACGCGGTAGGCCTGGGCGAAGACCGGGTGGGTGAACTGCCGGAAGAGCTCGCCGGCGTGCTCGCCGAAGACGGCGGTCGGCAGGCCCAGGCCGGCCGCCACCACCGAGAAGAAGGCCAGGATCCACAACGGCACCGTCATCGAGGCCGGCGATTCGTGGGCGTGCGCGGCGGTCTTCGTCCGCGGCTTGCCGGCGAAGGCGAGCGCGAACGCCCGCACCATGTAGAAGGAGGTGCCGGCGGCGGCGATGGAGCCGAGCGCGTAGGCGATGGGCCCCACCGCCGGCCAGGCGTGGTTGTGGCTCGCGAGCGCCGCGGAGAGGATGCCGTCCTTCGAGAAGAAGCCCGAGAGCGGGACGATGCCGGTGATGGCGAGCGTGGCGACGAGGAAGGTGAAGGCCGTCGAGGGCATCTTCTTCCACAGGCCGCCCATGTTCCTCACGTCGATGTCGTCGTGCATCGCGTGCATGACGCTGCCGGCACCCAGGAACAGGCAGGCCTTGAAGAAGGCATGGGTGACGAGGTGGAAGATGCCGTCGGAATAGTCCCCCACCCCCACCCCGATGAACATGAAGCCGAGCTGGCTCACGGTGGAGTAGGCAAGGATCCGCTTCAGGTCGTACTGGGCGAAGGCGATGACGGCGCTGAAGAGCGCGGTGAGCGCTCCCACGAGCGTCACCGTGGCCATGGAGGCCGGCGCCAGGGCGAAGAGGAAGCTGGTGCGGGCGACGAGGTACACGCCGGCGGTGACCATGGTGGCCGCGTGGATGAGCGCCGACACCGGCGTCGGGCCGGCCATGGCGTCGGGGAGCCACACGTAGAGTGGCAGCTGCGCGCTCTTGCCGGCCGCGCCCACGAACAGGCCCAGGGTGGCGAAGGTGAGCGCCCCCCGCAGCGTCCAGCCGGCGAAGACCCCGGTGGTGAGGGTCCAGTCGGGATGCACCCCTTGGGCCAGGGACGAGAGGCGGCCGTAGTCGACGGTCCCGAAGATGGAGAGCAGCGAGAAGACGCCGAGGAGGAAGCCGAAGTCGCCGATGCGGTTGGTGACGAACGCCTTGCGCCCGGCGTAGGCCTTCGCCGGGTCGGTGTACCAGAAGCCGATGAGCAGGTAGCTCGCCAGCCCCACCCCCTCCCATCCCACGAAGGTGAGCACCAGGCTGTCGCCCAGCACGAGCACCAGCATCGCGGCGATGAAGAGGTTCAAGTAGGTGAAGAACCGGGCGAACCCCATGTCGTCCTCGTGCGACATGTACCCGGTCGAGTAGATGTGGATGAGGAACCCCACTCCGGTGACGACCAGGATCATCGTCCCGGAGAGGCGGTCGACGAGGAGCCCCCAGGGGACGTAGATCGCGAGGGCGCGGAACCAGGTGTCGCCCGTGAAACGGAGCGTGTAGCCGCTCGCCGCCCAGCTGAAAGCGATGAGCGACAGCGCGAACGACCCGCCGACCATGGCGAGCGCGATGAACGCCGCGTTTCCCCGCCCGAGTCGCCGGCCGAAGAGCCCGTTCACCAGGGCTCCCGCGAGGGGCAGGAGGATGATGGCCCAAAGGTAGCTCTGGGCCGCCGCCGGATTGTCCAGGAGCGAGGGCATAGGGAGGCGAAAGGATTACCTTTTCCAAGCAGGGGTGGCAACCGGGATCTGCTCCGGGTTTCGGCCGGAACTCGGCCCCTTCGAGCTCCCCGCGGGCCCCGGCTCCGGGGCGGAAGGTGACCGGCCCCGGTGGGGAAGGGGAGGAAGGCGAGGGAGCGGCGATTGGGGGCTATGATGGCCCGGTGAGCGAGCGAGCGGACATCGCCGCCGAGGCCCGGAAGCTCCCCAAGGCCGACCGGCTCCTCGCGGCCGCGCTGCGCGCCGGCCTCACCGACCGGCTCGGGCACGCCCCGGTCATCGAGGCGGTGCGGGAGACGCTCGACGGGCTGCGGGAGACGATCCTGAACGGCGCCCCCTGCCCTCCCCCGGAGGAGATCGAGTCGAGGCTCCTTTCCCGCCTCGCCGGAGCGGCCCGCGGATCGCTGCGCCGCGTCGTCAACGCCACCGGCGTCGTCATCCACACCAACCTAGGGCGAGCTCCGCTCTCCCAGGCCGCCATCTCGGCCATGAGCGAGGTCGCCGGCGGCTACGCGAACCTGGAGTTCGACCTCGAGCGCGGAGAGCGCGGAGACCGCTACGGCCACGCCTCCGCCGCCCTGTGCCGTCTCTCCGGAGCCGAGGCGGCGCTCGTCGTCAACAACTGCGCCTCGGCGGTGCTGCTCGGCCTGTCGGCGCTCTCCGAGCGCCTGCCGGCGCGCCGCGCCCACTCCGGCCCGCCTCCGCCGCCGCTCTCGCCCGAGGTCCGCCCGGAGGTGGTGGTCTCCCGCGGACAGCTCGTCGAGATCGGGGGAGGGTTCCGGATCCCGGACGTCCTGCGCCGGTCCGGCGCGCGGCTCCGCGAGGTTGGGACTACGAACCGCACCTACCTGCGCGACTTCGAGGAGGCGCTCTGCGATCGCAGCCGGATGCTGCTCTCCGTGCACCGCTCCAACTTCCGGCTAGAGGGCTTCGTCCACGACGTCGAGCTCGCCGAGTTGGTGGAGCTCGGCCGGCGCGCCGGCGTCTGGGTGGTCGACGACCTGGGATCCGGAGCCCTGCTCTCTCCGGCGCGCTTCGGCCTGGGCGCCGAGCCCACCGTCGCCGAGCGCGTGCGGGCGGGGCCCGACCTCGTCGCCTTCTCCGGGGACAAGCTCCTCGGCGGCCCGCAGGCCGGCGTCCTGGTGGGGAGCGCCGAGGCGATCGGCCTCTGCCTCGCCCATCCCCTGCTCCGGGCGGTGCGGGTCGACAAGGTCACGCTCGCCGGGCTCACCGCCACCCTGGCGCACTACGAGCGCGGGGAGGCGGAGGCGGAGATTCCCGTCTGGCGCGCCATCGCCGCGAGCGCGGATGCGCTCCGGGACCGGGCCCGCGCCTGGCGGGAGGCGCTCGGCCCTCTCGCCGCCGGCGCCGAGATCCGCCCGGCGCTCTCCGCGGTGGGCGGCGGGACCCTGCCGGAGGTGACGCTCCCCACCTTCGTCCTGGCGCTGCCCGGGGAGGGCGCGGACGCGCTCGCCGAGCGCCTCCGCCGGGGCGATCCCCCGGTGGTGGGGCGCATCGAGGAGGGGCGCGTGGTCCTCGACCCGCGCACCGTGCTGCCCGGCGAGGACGAGGCGCTCCTCGGCTCCCTCCGGCGGGCGCTCGGCGCTACGGGTTGAAGCGGTAACCGACGCCCCGGACGGTCTCCAGGTGGCGCGGGCGCTCGGCGTCCTCGCCGAGGTGGGCCCGCAGCCGGACCACGAAATTGTCGACGGTGCGCTCGGTGCCGAGGTAGAGCGAGCCCCAGACGGCGCGGGTGAGCTGCTCGCGGGTGAACACCCGGCCCGGGTGAGCCACGAGGAAGGCGAGGAGGTCGAACTCGCGGGCGGTCATCTCTACCGGCTCCCCGCTCACCCTCACCTTGCGCTCGCCCAGATCGATCTCCACGGCGCCGAACCGCTTCAGCTGGCGACTCGGACCGGCCTCGCCCTTCGAGCGGCTGCGGCGCAGGGCGGCGTCGATGCGCGCCAGGAGCTCCTTCAGGCCGAAGGGCTTCACCACGTAGTCGTCCGCGCCGAGCGCCAGCCCCGCCACCTTGTCCGCCTCCTGCCCCTTGGCGGAGAGGATGAGGATGGGGACGTCCGGGTCCTCCTTGCGGAGCTCGCGGATGAGCTCGAGCCCGGACAGCTTGGGCATCATCAGGTCGACGATGAGGAGGTCGGGGCGCTCGGTCCGGGCGATGCGCAGCCCCTCCTCGCCGTCCGGGGCGGTCCGGACCTTGTACCCCTCCATCCCCAGGTTGAGATCGAGCCCGCGCTGGATCGAGGGGTCGTCCTCCACCACCAGGATGCGCTCCCCGCTCATGTCAGCCTTCCTCCGCGGCGGGGAGCAGGATGGTGAAGGTCGAGCCCTTTCCGAGCTCGCTTGCCACGCCTACCCGGCCCCCGTGTGCCTCGACGACGTGCTTCACCATGGCGAGGCCGAGCCCGCTCCCCTCGATGGTGCGGTCGAGCGGGTCCTTTCCCCGATAGAACTTCTCGAAGATCCGCTTCTGGTCGGCCCCCTGGATGCCCGGGCCGTTGTCCGAGACCGAGAGGACCACCGTCGGGCCGACCTTGCGGGCGGCCACGGCGATGCGCTTCTCGGGGCCGGTGTACTTGAAGGCGTTCTGCAAGAGGTCGACGAGGGCGTCGACGAGCGCGTCCCGGTCCGCGCGCACGCTGGGGAGTCCGGGCGGCAGGTCACGCGAGAGCTGGGCGCCGGATTGCAATCGCTGCGGGTCGATGGCCCGCAGCGCCGCCTCGACGATGGGCTCGATGCGCTCGGTGCGGAACTCGTAGGTGCGCTTGCCCGACTCCATCCGCGCCCAGTCGAGGAGGCGGGCGATGAGGGCCGAGAGCCGGGTGGTCTCGGCGGCGATGATCTCGAGCGCCTCGCGCTGCCGCTCCGGCTCCGGGAGCCTCCCGAGCTGCAGGGTCTCCACGAACATGCGGATGCTGGTGAGGGGGGTGCGGAGATCGTGCGAGACCTTGTTCACGAAGTCGGTCTGCAGCCGGGCCACCGTGGCCTCGCGGTAGAGGACCACGAGCGTCGCCACCACGCCGATGAAGGTGGTCCCGACGAGCGCCAGGATGAGGGTGCCGAAGAGGTAGTCCCGGGCCTGGGATCCGAAGACCAGGATGAGGATCCCGATCGTCAGCATCAGCGTCGCCGGGACGAGGACGAAGCCGATGAAGAGCGGGTAGACGCGGCGGAGCTTCACGGGGGCGATTCTAGCGTCTGGCTGCCCCGGGCGCGTGGCGGAACGAACCGCCTCACCGCGGCCGGGTTCCGGAGAGCGTTAGGGGGACGGGCATCGGGGGGCCCCGCGACGAAGCCGCGAGCGGAGCTACCGGCTCACGGGGAGACGTCGTGATTGCGTCGGGTCCACCAAGGAGTCGGCGCTTGGGCACGACGTGCAGGCTTCGTCGGTCGCTGCGCCCGGCGTCCCCGCGTCGTGTCCGTTCGCGTGGCGAGGCGGGCGCCGCCCACCGCAATATACAGTCGCGCGAGTCGCTCCATGGTGACCCCGGCGCGAAAGCACAGTCGCCTGGGTGTCCGATCGATCGGCCCCCTCAGCGCACCAGGTCTGGGTGGTCACGCGGTTCGCGATGCTGATGTCATCGGCGGCCGGGGCGGGCAGCTTCGAAGGACCTTCCGCTCCACGGCGGCTACAAGCCTCGGGCCCGCAACCGCTCGGAGGCGGCTGCGGGCCCGAACCTTCGGGACCCGGCGGTCCCCTACCTCAGGACGGCGCTAGTACGGGATCTGGCAGTTCCCGACGACACACTGTCCGTTGTTCGTGACCGGCGGGGCCTGGAGCGCGGAAAGGCTGGAGGCCAGCACGTCGAAGACGAACGTCGGGTTGTGGATGGCTATCGCCGACGGGTCCGTCGAGATGGAACTCACGAGGGTGTCGTTCCAGAGCACCCGGGCGAGAACACCGTTCGGCATGAACACCTGCGGGCCGAGGGTGGTCGCCGTCGCCTGCGTGAGCGAGATGTTCGCCAGGCTGATGCTGCTGATGGTGGTGACGCCGGTGGACGAGCCGACCGTGACCGGAGTGCCGAGCGTGAAGGTGAAGCTGCCGCCCTGCGGGACGATCGAGATCGCCGTCGGGATCTGGGTCAGGTTCACGATGCACGGCGCGGCGGAGGTGCAGTTGAATCCGCTCGTGAGCTTGATGAAGTAGTTCGGCGAGGAGCCGAGCACGAGCGAGAAGTAGGCCGGCATGGCGTTGAAGAGGTTCTGCTGTGCCAGCTTGAACTGCCCCTCCACCTGGGCGAGGCTCGTCTCGGCGCTGTGGCAGTTCGCGCAGATCGTCCCGTCGGCGATGAAGGTGTGGTTCGTATTGGCGCCGGTGATCTGCGAGTTGAGGCTCGTCGGGTGCATGAGCACGTGACAGCCGACGCAGGTGTCGGCGACCGTGGTGTGCTTCGAGGGGATTCCCGTCGTGACGAAGTAGGCGTTCTGCCCCAGGAAGACGTCGGCCTCGCGGCCGTCGTGCGGGGTGGCGATGTTCAGGACCGTCACGGTGCCCGAGGGGAGCCCGATGGAGGTGACCGGCGTGCAGAAGGGCGAGGCGCCCGACGAGCTACCGGAGGAGATCCCGACGGCACAGGGCTGGACGTTGTCGCCGCGCTGGAAGTTCCTGCTGTTGTGGCAGACCATGCAGGTGCTGCCCTTGCCCACGTTCTCCACGATGAAGCCGGCCGGGGTGGTGTACGACTGGCTCGGGTTCACGCGCAGCCCGGTGGTGTGCGGATCGTGGCAGGCCTGGCAGGTCTGCGGCATCGCGCCCTCCGGCGTGCTGGTCGCGGTGTTGGCGGGGGGCAGGAAGGTGCCGAGCCCGGCGTCGACATAGGCCGCGAACCCCTGGGCGGTGTGGCAGCGCACGCAGGAGCCCCCCACGCCACCCTCGTTGATGGCGACCTGGTAGTTCGCGTGCTTGGACTGCGACCAGAGCGACACGGCGGCGTGGGTCGGGGCCTCGTCGTGGCAGACGGCGCAGGCGGTGGTGTTCCAGACGGCGAGCGGCTTCGTCGCGGCCGGCTGGGACGGGTGCATGCTGATGGGTCCGTGGCAGCTCTCGCACTGGATGCCCGCCAGGTTCTGCAGGTTCGCCGGCACCGCGTTGTAGCGGTTGTAGTCGAGGGTGCTGTTGTTCGGGAAGGTCCAGCCGTCGGTGGCGGCGACGTCGCTGAAGCCGCCGTTGTTCAGGTTCGGGAGCGCCTCGGGGTTCTTGTACCCGTCGGTGTGGCACATGACGCAGCTCAGGCCGTAGTGGTTACCGAGGATGCCGTCGACGCCCTGCGAGAACAGGGTGAGCGCGCCGGGCACGGTCGGGACCTGAATCGTGCCGACCGTCGGGAATCCAGCCGCGCCGTTGATGGTGATTGTCTCGAGCGGGATGGCGGCCGGAGGAGGACCGGTGAGGGTCTCCGTCGTGTACCAGTAGTTGGTGGGATCCCAGTAGTAGTTGGCGTGCGCGGACTGCGACCACTTCCCCCAGGCGACGTCGGGGCTCAGGGTGTCGGTCTCGCCGGTCGGAGGGCTGACGCCGCCCGGCGCCGAGCCCGGCGGGTGGCAGGCGCCGCAGGTGGTGTAGCTGCTCGGCAGCGAGCCGAGGCCGATGTAGTTCGCCGTCCGGAAGTGGAGCGTGGTGCTGGTGGCGGAGTTGGTGAGCGCCCAGAATCCGACCGCGTTGGTGGTGAAGACCGGGTTCTTGGCGGTCGGGTTCTTGATGAGGGAGCTCTCGTTCGTGCCGGCCGCGACCGTTGGATCGGTGGCGCTGTAGGAGAGGCTCCAGTTGTAGGAGGCACCGACCACGTCGTTCGCGATGAGCGTCACGTTGGCGGCGTTGTAGGGGGTGCCTGGGCTCGTGCCGATCGGGTAGACCGAGATCGAGTTCGTCTGCGTGTAGGTGCCGTCGCTCACCTTCAGGGTGACCGTGTAGTTGAGGCCCTCCGCCTCGATGCTCGGGCTGATGCCGAGGAGCGCGGCGCGGTTCGGGATGATGAGGCTCGTGCCGGCCAGCTGGACCGGGCCGGTGGCGGAGGTGGTCCCGGTCACGCTGATGGGAACGGGCACGAAGTTGTAGTCGGTGAAGAGGTTGGTGGTGAAGCTCGCCGTCGTCCCCGAGGGGGAGAGGACCGGGACCGTGGCCGCGGGGGACAGTCCGCCCGGCTTGGTGAGGCTCCAGCTGTAGGTGAGCGGTCCGGTGGCGCCGGTCACGTTAGCGGTCACCGTTGCCGTCCCGCCGAAGCCCGCGGCGGTGTTGGTGTTGAGGGTGATGGCGATGGGAGAGTAGGGAGCGCTCGCGTTCACCGTGGCGGTCTCGCCGCCGACCACGGAGACGCCGGTGACGGTGGTGGTGGAGATGCCGGTGCCGCTGAACACGATCGAGTAGACGCCGATCGGCAGGTTGGAGAGCGTGTAGGTGCCGGTCGAGCTCGTCGTCGCGGTGACCTGCACGTTGGGAACGGTGGAGACCGTGATGCCGGGGATGCCGCCGCTGCCGCCAGTGGCGGTCAGCGCGCCGCTGACGTTGCCCGTGCCGGTTCCGGCGGGCCCGGTGGGCCCCACAGGGCCCTGCGGACCGGTGGAGCCGGTACAGGCCGCCACGCCGAGGGCGGCGAGAACCGCTACCGCGCTGTGCCTAAACGCTCGCATGTATTCTCCTTGGGAGGGGATTGCACTGGGAGGCTACACCTTTCCCACATGCGCGCTACTTCCCGATCCAGCGCGCCAATACAGCGAGATCGCATGAGGTTTTACACCTACAACGGCGCCAATTGACGCATATCAAGCACTTGCGAGTGTATAGGACTGAGCGTCGAACGCACCACGCCGCGATACCGCATGAAAATCCTGGGCTTCTGTCGAGCGGGCAAGGTGCGCTCCCGACTTGTCGCACAGATACCCACCGCCGACCGAAACGCGGCCTAGAGATGAAAAAGATCTTCATCGCCAACCCGAGAAGGGGGCGCCCGTTCTGGCTCATGGAAGGGGGCGCTCGAGGCGGAAATGACCCCCTTGGGTCAGGGTTTTGCAGTCACTAATCGTGAAGTGCCCGGCTGTGGGGCCTTCGCTCTCGACGAACGCCCGCCCGACCATGCTCGCTAATGGTGACTTCCTCGCCTCGAGCCGTTCGCCTGGCGGCGGTCTCCGGCTTTCCACGCGACCTCGCTGGCGCGCATCTGCCCTTCCCGCGGCCGGCGGGGCGGTCGCGCCGCGTTCGGCTGCGGTGCCGCTTCTTCCGGCGGTCCTTCGCTGTTCCCGGCCGGGTCGCGCCAGCACCCGCCCCAGTGGAGAGCCGGCCCGGAGTGTCGCCACCCCGGGCCGGCTCGGGTACTGACCGTTTCCGGGGCGGGGAGGAGACCCCGCGCCGGCTTTCGAGACATCTAGAAGTTCATGTGAACCGTGTAGATGTCGGCGACGGCACCGGTACCGTGGCACACCAGGCACTGCTCGACGTTATTGGTGATCGGCGAGGTGACGGTGGTGACGAGGAAGCCGGTGGTGGTGGAAGCCGCGGCCGTGACGACGGCGGACCGCGGGTCGAATAGCCTGCCACCGTTGGTGGTGATGTGGGCCTGGGTCGCCGGGCTGTCGTGGCAGGCGAAGCAAGCTGCCGAGATCGGCGAGCTGACGAGCGTGGTCGGGTCGGCCTCGAGGGTCGCGCCGGCTGCGACGGAGCCCGAGATACCGCCGGTGGAAGGCCAGGTCTTGGCGGCGGCGGCAGTGCCGGTGTTCCCGTAGAAGACGCTGCCGTAGTTGGTGCCGTAGGCCAGGTACGGCGAGATGTTGGCGCCGCTGTTGCCGGCCTGGGCGGCCGCGAGGTTGGCGGGAGTGGTCCCGGCCCCGACGGTGTCCCAGAGCAGGTTCGGCAGGGCCGCGGCGCTGGCGGAGGCGGAGAAGTCATAGGTCCCGGACAGGTGGCAGGCTTCGCAGTTGTTCACGATGCCCGGGTACCCGATCTCCCACATGGTGTCGCCAGCGAGCCAGGTGTATTGCTGGGTCCGGAAGCTGGCCGAGTGGATGGCGTGGACGATCTCCTTCTCGTTGTAGTTCCAGAAGGACCCGTCGTTGTTGTCGAACCCGTTGGCGGTGTGGCAGAAGGTGCAGGCCGACCCATCGTTCCGCTGACCGGAGTGGAAGGTCTTCGCCACAGCCGGGTTGGTGAACAGGCCCAGAAGCTGGTGGCAGGCCTGGCACTTGCTGTTAGCCACGATGGCGCGACGCGTGTCCTTGGCACTCACCGGCAGGGTGACCACCGGGGCCGGCACCGCCAGGCCGCCCTGGAAGGTGGTGGCGCTGAACGCGTAGGGCGCGGGCACGTTGGTCTGCGTGAGCGGCAGGGAGTCGGTGAGGCTGCCCACCTGGGCGATGCTCCCGCTCGCGACGCCGGCCTGGCTCGTGGTGGAGACGACGCCATAGTTGAAGCCGATGCCCCCGGTCAGGTGGGTGGCATTGGCGGGAACGGTGGCCCCTGCGTAGTAGGCGGTGTAGGACCCGTCCGCGTTGGCCGTCCAGGTCGAGCCCGTCAAGGCCGCACCGGTGGTCCAGGCTGTCCCGTTGTAGCTCGAGGCCTTGCTGCCGCGCCAGACGGACTTCATCGAGACGCTCACCGAACCGTTGAAGTCGGCCGGGTTGGCGATGCCGTCCTGGGGAACCGAGTACACCACGTACAGGCTCGGCGTGCCCACCATGTTCGGGAACATCTCGGTGGTGGCGAGCGCTGCGGCGCTGTAGGCCTGGATCTGAGTGACGGCGCCGTTCAGGTAGGGCGTGAAGGTCCAGGAGGCGTGGCCGGAGGAATCGACCGCGACGGAGTTCAGGACCCAGGTGATCGCCACGGCGCCGGCGGGCAGCTGCTTGGGGTTGCTGGCCACGTAGCTGGCGTTGGTGTGGGTGTTGCTCGCCACCCCGCCGGAGCCGGCCGGGATGCCACCGTTGGTGAGGTCGGGCGGGGTGACCGGGAGGTGGGCGTTCTGGACGTCCGAGGCCTGGTGGCACATGCCGCACTGACTATCGGTGAGCTGCTTGCCGCCGCCGTGGTTCGCGCCGGTGGTGAAGCTGAGGGTGTCGTGGCAGGCGCCGCAGGCCAGGGCGTTCGGAACCGCGTACCAGTTGTTCGCCTGGGCACCGGTGGCGGTGTGGCAGTTCGTGCAGTTCTTGATGTCCTGCGGGAAGCGGGTGTCGAAGGGCGTGCCGAGGAAATCGGTACCGGTCATGCCCAGGTTCTCGCCCATGTGGATCTTGTGGATGAAGTTCGGGAAGGCGGGGACGGCGCGCCCGTCGATCCGAGTCGTGTTTCCGGGGTCGAAGGCCGCGAACTCGGGCGTGGGGCCCGGAACGAGGGTGGTGCCCGAGCTGGGATACGACTCCGTGCTCCCGTACTTCATCTGGTCGGTGTGGCAGACCACGCAGGCCTTCGTGTCGGTGGCGGGCGGGAAGTAGGCGCCATGCAGGCTGAGCTTCGCGTGACAGTTGTTGCACGCGGCGATCGAGACCAGCTCGCGCGTGGAGGTGACCGCGCTGCCGTTCGGCACGAAGTCGAAGGTCGCAGTGACGGACTGGGCGACGGCGGTGCCGCCGGCGGCACCGCCGACCATCATGACGACGCGGTGGGTGGCGGTGGTGTCGTAGGTCAGATCGCCCAGATCGGCGACGTTGAAGGGCGGCTGTAGCGTGGCGCCGAGCGCGGCGGCGATGCTCTTCGCCTGGCTGACGTCGAGGTCGAAGGTGTACTGGTAGGTGCCGTCGCCGTTGTCCACCAGGTTGGCGGCGTCGAACTCGGGATCCGGAGTGATGGCGATCGAGCCGTTCTTGGCGGACGCCGAGGGCATCCGCACGAACTCGTAGTTCACCCAGTGGCTCGGGACGGTGGTGCTGGAGCTGCTCAGGGTCTCGCCCACCAGCTTGGCGATCGTGAAGGCCAGGTGGCCGTTCTTGCCGTCGGGGCCGTTCTGGCCAATGCCGACGACGGGAACCCCGTTCTCGTTCGCCACCGAGAACTTGACGACCGGCGCGGCCGCGCCGCTGGTGGGGATGGAGACGCCGCTCACGGTCGCGCTGAGGGAGAGAGCGCTCCACTCGGCGGAGCTCAGGGCCGGGACGTTGATGACCAGGCCGCCGTTCTTCCCGTTGCTGCCGTTCGTGCCGTTGCTGCCGTTCGTGCCGTTGGTGCCACTCGTGCCGTTCGAGCCCGAGCACGCGGCGAGGCCAACTGCAGCGGCCACCGCGATCGCGCTCCACTTGAAGCTTCGCATGTATTCTCCTTTAGACGTGACCTTCGACGCCCTCGTGAGACTTCTTCCCCGAGGTGTGCTGCACCGAATCAGAATCAGCGCTTCGCCGGGGCGGGATGAACCGCGCTTGCTTCCCTGCCTGCGGCGAACGCGGCCCTATCCCTGCTCAAATGGTGCCAATTCATTTTTTGTTGATCGTCATCAACTACGGGCTTTGCCTTTTGCGTTCAGTCAAATCGGTCACCTTGGAGACGTCAGCCCGGGCCCACTCGACGACGGCAAGACGCCTGCTGGACGCTTCCCGGAGCACGCATTGTTGGCTAGTCGGATCCGTCCGCCCTACCCCAGTCGTCGATCACCTACACGGAGAGTCCCCACGTATCCCCCGGAGAGCCCGGCGGAGCGTCGCGGTCGAACTGCCTCGCCCTGGGTCAAGCGGGACACCCGGGTGATCGGGGACGCAGCTCCGAAAGGGGGGAAGCGGGCAAGGGACCATCTCCTCTCCCGTCGCCCCGGCTATCGCCTGGAACGCGTGCGCCGCGCGCCGACGAGGTCTCGAGAGGACCCTTGCGCAACCCTCGATACCGGGCCGGGACATTCGAGCGGCGGCGCCGTTCCAGCCCTGCCTGGCGGGTATGCACAGCACTAGCGATGTGTCCGCTCTCGGCTCTTCTTTCGCGGCCGGCATGTGATCGGATGTGGGTCCACCGCGCCGTCAAAGCGGCAGGACATGTGCAAAGGGAGCCGCGCAGCGCGAGAGGCAGGCTTCCGGACGGTTGCCCGCGCGATGAGGTTCTCATGAGGCCGCGAGCGAGCTGCGCTGCTTTGCTTCTCGGATGGATTCCCATTGCCACGTTGGCGTTCGCCGACATCTACACGTGGGTGGACAAGGAGGGGACAGTCCATTTTCAGGAAGCACCGCCTGACTCGGGTGGCGCGCGAATGGTCAGGACGGCCGTAGACGAGCCCCCAGCGCCGCGCAACCCGCCGTCCGCGGAGGAGGGTGGAGCGCCGTCCCCCGCACCGCGAGGGGCGGCACCCGCCGAGGTCGCGACGAGGTCACGGCTAGCGCCGCGAGTCGAGCTCTTCTCGACGAGTTGGTGCCCCTACTGCAAGAAGGCGCGCAAGTACTTCAGCGAGCGAGGGATCGCTTTCGTCGAGCACGACATCGAGAAGGACTTAGGCGCGCTCAAGCGCAAGATGGCCCTAGACGGGGACAAGCGCGTCCCGACGGCGATCATCGGTGGCAGGGTGGTCCGAGGATACCTGCCCTCGGCATATCAATCCGCTCTCGGAGAGACTTAGCCAGACCAGCTCCGCGGGTCAGATCACTCGGTCGTTGCCGCCGTCGATGGGGATCTGGGCGCCCGTCGTCTTCGCGAAGAGCGGTCCGCACAGCTCCGCCGCCAGTTCGGCGACATCGGTCGAACGAACCTCCGTGTGGAGCAGGTTCTTCGTCTTGTAGTCCGCCACGGTCATGCCGTAGCTCTGCGCCCGAGCCGCGAGCACCTCGGGCGTCCAGATCCCGGTGTCGAAGACCGCGTCCGGGTGGAGCGTATTCACGCGAATGCCGCTCGCAGCCCACTCGAGCGCAGCGACGCGCGCGAGTTGGGTGAGAGCGGCCTTCGACGCCGAGTAGGCCGCGGCGCCCGGTCCGGGCGCCGGCACGTTCTTCGACCCAATGACGACCACGCGTCCCCCGCGGGGGGCCATTGCCAGCAGCGGATAGGCCTCGCGTAATAGTCCCATGTTGGCGTCGACGTTGACGCCGAGCACGCGACGCCACTCCTCGTCCGACAGGGAATCGATCCGCTTCCCACCCGGGAAGACGCCGGCGTTGAGGACCAGCACGTCCAGGCCCCCGAACGCCCGAGCCGCCCGCTCGAGAGCGCGCACGACGTCGTCGAGCCTCGTCACGTCCCCGACGATGCCTAGGTAGTCGGGGCGCAGGTGCAGGCCTTCCACCTCGGGGCTCAGATCGAGCCCGACCACTGCCGCCCCGCGAGCGAGCATCGATTCGACCGTCGCCTTGCCGATGCCGGAAGCGGCGCCGGTCACAAGCGCGATCTCCCCGGCCAACGCGGGCGGCCTTCCCGAGGCTCGCAGCTTCGCCTGCTCGAGGTCCCAGTACTCCACACAGAAGAGCTCGTGCTCCGGGAGCGGCTGGTACCCGCCGAGCAGGGTGGCGCGCTCGATGATGTCCATCGTGTGCGCGTAGATGTCGAAGACGATGGCAGCATCCTTTGCGCCTCGGCCTACGGCGCACAGACCCAGGTCCGGATCGAGGATGACGCGGGGCGCCGCGTCGAGCATCGTCACGCGCTCCCCCATCGCTGGGGCCTGCCGCTCGAACACTTCTCGATACTTCGCGGCGTAGCCCTCCACGTCACGGCCGATCATCGGCAAGCGTTTCGTCCGGATCACGTGGTCGGGCGTGGCGGGTCCCCTTGCGAGACTCGGCAGGTCGTCCCGGCGCGCGAAGGCGCGGCTCCGCGCGTCGTCGTGCACCGCCAGCACGAGCGGAAAACCCGCTACGGCCGACACGGCTTTGCGAAGCGAAGCGATCTCGCGCCGGCGAGGTGCCTCCTCCCTCCCGGCGTTCTCGGCACGGCGCTCGGGCAGGCCCCAGGCTCCCCTCCGGGCGAGGTACTCCTCGGCACTGGTCACGAGGGCGATCATCCGCTCGTAGGACTCCCGGGCAGTGGAACCGAACGAGAAAATGCCGTGATTCATGAGGACCATCCCTACCGTGCGCGGTCCTGCTTCGGCAGCGAGCCGCTCCGCACACGCCCGGGCCAGGTCGAACCCTGGCATGACGTACGGGATGATCACGACTTCATCGCCGTAGATCTCGCGCACCCGGCTGGCGCCGTCGGGGGAGTTGGTCACCGTGACCACCGCATCCGCGTGCGTGTGGTCGACGTACCGGTGCGGCAGGATGGCGTGCAGAAGGGCCTCGATCGACGGGGTGGGAGCCGACGCTCGCGTCAGGTGAGTGCGGAGCTCGTTCACCATTTGCGGGTCGGAAAGCGACTTCAGCCTGGCGAGCCCGAGAAGTCGCGCCATACGCACGGGAGCGAACCCACCCTCGTCGATTCGTGCCAGGTCGCCACCGCTTCCCTTCACGTACAGAATCGTCTCCTCGTTCCCCAAGATGTCGCGCTCTTGCACCTTGACCGAGGTGTTGCCGCCGCCGTGCAGTACGAGATCGGTCTCGCGACCCAGGAGGCGCGACGTGTAGATGCGTTGCGCGAGTTCACCTACGTATTGGGAAGCTTCGGCGTCATTCCACAGGCTTTTCACGTTGAAGACTCCGCCGGCGCGCGGGGATGGTGGGGGAGCAGTCTCGAGTCTTCGAATCGAGGTTCGCTGGAGGTGGCCAGGGCTCGGGCCCTGGCGCCCGGCGCTTACCCTCTATTACCAGCACCGGCGAGATAGGGCCACGGTCGGCCCAGCTGGAGTCGAGCCGATCCCGCACGCATGTGGGAGATCGCTGAGGGCTGAGAAGCAGCACGGCTGGACTTTCACCGCATCCACGTTACGCCGCGCGCCGGCCGCAGAGCGCGCCGCCGGTCGCACACCCGGACCGGCGCCCTCCTTTCCTCGGCCCTCTCTCATCTGCGGTTCGCCCGCGA
>Ga0335079_10004048_pt1 | contig 16868 bp, 15 predicted proteins | sample Lox_Sample_33_FD_206719 | JGI IMG/M metagenome (GOLD analysis project Ga0335079, IMG submission 206719) | Soil microbial communities from Loxahatchee National Wildlife Refuge, Florida, United States - Lox_Sample_3.3 | ecosystem: Environmental > Terrestrial > Soil > Wetlands | place: USA... | reverse complement strand
CGTCATGCGGCCGGAACATGGTAACATTTTCGAAACCGCGCCAGATGAGCCCGCAAGAATCGATTGCCCACTACCGCATCACCTCCAAGCTGGGCGAAGGCGGCATGGGCGAGGTATGGCGCGCGACCGATACCAAGCTCAACCGCGAAGTCGCCATCAAAGTTCTGCCCGCGGCGCTGGCCAACAACGCCCATTACATGGCGCGCTTTGAGCGGGAAGCGCAGGTGCTGGCGGCGTTGAATCACCCCAACATCGCCACCGTCTATGGTATCGAGCAAGGCGCGCTGGTAATGGAACTCGTCGAGGGCGCCAACCTGCACGGCCCTCTGCCGCTCGACGAAGCCATCGCAATCGCGCGCCAGATCGCCACAGGTCTGGAAGCGGCGCACGAGAAGGGCATCATTCATCGCGATCTGAAGCCGGCCAACATCAAAATCACGCCCGCCGGCGTGGTCAAGATTCTCGACTTCGGCCTCGCCAAATCCGTCGTCGAATCCAGCGCCGCCGCAGGAAACCTCACGATATCGCCGACGATGTCGCTGGAGATGACGCGCGCGGGAGTGATTCTGGGAACCGCCGCCTACATGTCGCCTGAACAGGCGCGCGGCAAGGCAGTCGACAAGCGCACCGACATCTGGAGCTTCGGCGTGGTGCTGTACGAGATCGTCACCGGCAAGCGTCTCTTCGAGGGCGAAGATCTCGGCGAGATTCTGGCGTCCGTCGTGAAAGAGCGCCTCGACCTCACCGGCGTCTCCCCAAAGATCCGCCGTCTCCTCGAGCGCTGTCTGGAAAAGGACCCGCAAAAGCGTCTTCGCGACATTGGAGATATGGAGTTCCTGCTGGCCGAAACGCCTGCGCCGATCACGGCAACCGCTCCTTTACGGTCGTGGCTCCGATGGATTGCGGCGACGGCGATCCTGGCAGCCGGGATCGCAGGACTCGCGTTCTTCGCCGCGCCGCATTTTCGCGAAAAGCCACCCGCAATGGTGAAGTTCGTCATTCCGCCGCCGGAGAACGGCAGGTTGGATGAATCCCGCCCTCCAGCAGTATCGCCCGACGGCCGCCGCATCGCCTTTCTGGCCAATGTGGACGGAAAGCGCATGGTTTGGGTGCGCGACCTGGATTCTCTTGATGCCCACATGCTCCCGGGCACGCAGAACACCGGCAGCCTTATCTGGTCCCCCGACAGCACCCAACTGGCCTTCGTGTCGGGTACCAAACTGATGAAGATTGCCGTGACAGGGGGACCGGTTACCACACTTGTCAACGGATCTGTCGCAAATAATCTCGGCGCCTGGGGTCCTAACGGTGTGATCCTGTTCGCCAAGGATCGACTCCTCGCCCGCGTGTCCGCGGCGGGTGGAACGCCATCCCCGGTGACTGAACTCGACACGAGCCGAAGGGAAGCGGCTCATGGCGCCCCGGAATTCCTGCCGGACGGACATCATTTTCTGTACGTGGCAAGGTCCCCCGATTTGGTGGAATACACCATGATGGTGGGCGATCTGCAATCCAAAGACGAGAAGCCGGTGTTGCAAGCTGCCGATAGCCATGCAGTCTACGTGGAACCGGGCTACCTCTTGTTTGTGCGGGAGCATGCTTTGCTGGCTCAGCCGTTCGACGCAGCCAAACTCCAGACCACGGGCGATGCCATGCCGGTGGTGGAGCAGGTAGACACCGCGGGTCCGACCCGCTATTTTCATGCCTCCCGGAATGGAACGCTGGCGTACGCCTCGGGCGGCGCCGGAACGGGCTCGCAGATCACGTGGTACGACCGCTCCGGCAAGGCCGTGGGTACAGTCGGCAAGCCGGTCGAAAACGAGACGCCGCGGTTGTCCCCGAACGGAAAAATGGTGGCTTCCGGCCGGACGGACCAGCAGACCAGAAGACACGACATCTGGCTGACCGACCTGGTCCGCGGCAGCGAGCAGCGACTGACCTTCGCCGGCAACAACAGGTATCCGGTGTGGTCGCCGGACGGTCTGCGCGTAGCCTACTCTCAACACGACAAACAGAAAGTAGCGGTGAGATCCGCCGACGGCACGGGCCAGGAAGAAATACTGGAGTCCGCTTTCAGACTACCCATGGACTGGACCCGGGATGGCCGCTACCTGGTCTCCACAACGTCAAGCGACAATCCAAAGACGGGCAATGACCTGTGGGCTCTGCCGCTTGCGGAAGGCAAGCCGGCCGGCAATCCCGTGCCGCTGCGCGAGACGGAGTTCAACGAGTCGCACGGCCGGGTATCGCCTGACGGACACTGGCTGGCTTACCAATCCAATGAAACCAAGCGCAACGAGGTCTACGTGGTCGGTTTTCCGTCGCTCAACGGACATTGGCAGGTTTCGGTGGATGGCGGACGCTGCCCGGTCTGGAGCCGTGACGGCCGCGAATTGTACTTTGTCTCGACAAACAACAAGATGATGGCCGCGGAGATCAAGCCCGGTCCGCAGTTCGAGGCCAGTGTTCCCAAGCCGCTCTTCGATGTGCGGCTGGGGAACGGCGTCGCGAGCTACGACGTGAGCGCCGACGGCCGTTTCCTGATCGCAACGCCCGTGGAGCAATCGGCCAGCGTGCCGATGACGGTGGTGCTCAACTGGCAAGCGGCTCTGAAGAAGTAGGATCATGAGTCCGCGGCCGCATCGCCTTCACGGAACAGGACCTCCCCCGACCTCGTCGGTCGGACCTTGCCGTATCGAGCGAGCAAGTCCATCTGCTCGTCTGTCAATTTGGGGAACAAGGCGGGATCGTTATCGTCCAGCAGAACGCCTCGGCACTTGCTGCCATTCATCGTCGGGACCTCCTCTATAGATTAGTCAATTATCGGGCTCAGAGCGCCGCGGGTCATTGAAGGAAGCACGTGCATGCAAGACCAGATCCGGATCGAGAGGCGGGACTATCTGGATCGGCAGACCTGGAGGTCACGCGGGCGTGTTGTCCCCGCTGCTGATCTTGACCGGCCGGCAATACCGGTGATTGCGTGAGATTGCGTCAGATGGCGAGTAGGGCGTGATCCGTCAAGTTGACCCCTCTCGCCCAACTTCCGGTTGGCGCAAGATTACCGGCCAATGTTAAGGTTGAGGAGCTCGCGGCGTCCGGTTCTGAAGCAGTATTCTTTTTTTGTTTGAATCTGATCCATGTTGGGAGCCGCACGGGGGCGCCATTTCTCGCCGGGGGTGATCGTGTGCGCGAAGGAGTCCATATTCCTTCTCCCCGAGGCAACATACTCGAGTGCTCGCTGGACAACGCGGAAGCTCGCAGGCAAGGTTGAAGCCGCTGAGTGGAAACGCCTCCCTTGAAAACACAAACGCCTTCGATTACGCTGATCGATTCGACAAGATGACTCACATTTCGAGATGGAACTGGTTCGTGCTGCTCGCCGGCTTCGTTGTCGTGTACGCCGCGCTCACCTGGGCTGACTGGGTCCCTCTAGATCGAGGACGAATCGGAATTCAAAATGGCGTTAGCTACGTCCCCTTTTGGGAAGGTGAAGTCATTGGATTTGTCGTAATTCGGATCGCTGCCGTAGTACTTCTATCGCTCTTTTGTTGTGTCCTTCCTTCGCCGGCGCATTGGCGCAATATGCTCGTAAGCGGCTCAGTGAGTGGCTTGCTCACATCTTTATTCGACCGTTTGGAGTGGAATTGGGTCCAAAACCACCTTGGTTTCCTCGTTGCCCTATTCGGCATACCCCTGGTTACCAGCGGCGCAGTAATGATTTTCGTCCGCTCGGTGAAACGCCGCCGCTCGCTTTTAGGGTGAGCTGAAAGGATGCGCCCGCTCAACTGCGACGATTTCCGCAAAAATTACACGCCGAAGGCCCGGAGCACCACCGGGCATATAGGCCGCAGCCCCAAAAGGTTCGCCGAACGGTTACATTTATGTCGGGAGGGTGAAGGCCCAACCAGCAGATCGGAACTTTGGTAAGGCGACGGTCAGCGGCGGGCCTTCACGCCAGCCGTGATTCTCTTTATCTCACTACCTGAGACGCAAGACAACCTTGATCCGGGGTGATTCCGCTGGAGCTTCTGCCGCGGATATGCCCGCTATGCCACAGCCAAACGATCATTGGCCACGGACGGCGACTGCGGGAAGCCAACGATGACAGACACCAACGCGTCTGGGTCCGTCGCGGGATCTGCCATCCGTGCCGGAAAACCTTCACCATCCTGCCGGAATGGCTGACCCCATTCGCGCCTTTCACGTTACGGTGTCGCCAGCAGGCATGTGAGCGAATCAGCGACGGTCATGTTGCCGAGCAGGCAGCGCCGCATTGTAGGGACCCTTCACGCTTGCCCGATCCATCAACCCTACGTCGATGGTCCTGGCGGCGCTTGCTGACTGTGTGGTGCTGGTTCAGTTGCAATGGGCCGCACTTTCTGCGAGGCCCCACCATCGTTGCCTGGGACCTGGCCGCGTTCTGCCGTATTCTGCCTCCCGAGGCCAAGAGTCCGTGAAACGCGACGCACTCGACGATCTGAAACGACAGATTCCACTGGTCGACTATCTCCAGGCTCATGACTGGCGGCCCGTGCGACAGTTCAGCCGCGGCCGATGGATGGGGCTGTGCCCGCTGCATGGCGATCGTAAGCCAAGTTTCATGGTGGATCCCAACAAAAGCCTGTTCTACTGCTACGGCTGTGGACGTGGCGGAGACGTGATTCGCTTTGCCGAAATTTATCACGAGGTGGGATTCCAACAGGCAGTAACGCTGCTGCGCCAGTGGCTTGGCCTCGCACCGTTACTTCAGGACGCCGCAAACTTCTATCGCTTCCAGCTACACCGGCACTGCGCGGCGGTTGCCTATCTCGACCAACGCGGAATCCGCTCACCGGAAGTCATCGATCACATGCGAATCGGTTACGCGCCTGGCGCGTGCCTGCGCCGTTGGCTGATGGACCTGGGCCACCCTCTGGCCGCCCTGTCTCAGGCGGGCTTGGTCACATCGGCGGGCTACGACGCGTACATTCACCGCATCACCTTTCCGCTGGAAGGCAATCTCTACGGGCGAAGCATCTCGGCTGCGGCGCCGCCGCACCGGTTGCTGCCTGGCAGCAAAGGTGGCTTGTACTGCTGGGATCAGGTCCGACGCTATCGCGAGGTGATTCTTGTGGAGGGTCTCTTCGATTACGCCGTGCTGTGGCAGGCGGGTTTTCACAATGTGACCTGCAGTATGGGAACGCATCTCAACCAACACCAGTTACGGCAGCTGTCCGACTGCAAGCGAACCGTCTACCTGGCTTTCGATACGGACTCAAACGGGAGTGGTCAACAGACAGCGCAAAGCCTTGCAGGCCAACTGCGCGAGCACGGTTCGAATGCCCGTATCGTCTCATTGCCCGAGGGCCACGATCCGAACTCGTGGTTCGTTCAGGGCGGCGATGCGCAGCAGTTCCAATCGCTCCTGGAGGACTCTCAGCCATGAAGTTCCGCGTAATCGATCTGCAGACCCCGCAAAACTCACGGAGTCCGGTTCACATCATCGAGCAGACCACCGGCCGAGAGGTAGGCTGGGTTAACCGCTATCTGGATCGTGAGTACGTGCGCCGGTTGGCCGACAGGAGTCTGCGCCTCTACGCGCACAACCTGCTGCACTTTGTCCGCTGGTGGGCAAGCATCCATCGCACCGGCGACGTTTTGGAACGTGATCTCACTGAATCAACGCTATTGGACTTTCTTCGTTTTGAATCCGGTCTTCAACCACGGCCTTCCGGTTCCACGATCAACGCACGCATCGCCGTTGCCGATCGTGCCCTCCGCAACGAGTTCCCCGACGCTCCTTGCCAGATCGCCCGAGGATTCCATCAAGCTTATTTGCGCCGCCAACCAATGGGTTTGGGCAGACCGCGCTGGGCAATCAGCCGGCTCCGTGTTAAGGAACCCAAGCGGAGCATCGTGCCGTTATCCATCGATGAGGTGGCTCGTTTCTGGTCCAGTTTTCGCACCACCCGTGACCTCGCCATAGTCGGTCTGATGCTCCTGCAGGGACTCCGATCAGCGGAGGTCCTGGGCCTGAACCCGGACGACGTGCTGCTTTCCGAAGGGCAGTTGCGCGTTCGCGGCAAAGGAGGCAAGCTGCGATTTCTTCCCCTGGCTCCCGAAACCGTTCAACTGCTTGAACATTACATGCGGTTGGAACGGCCCAGTCCCTGTAGTGCCGCACTTTTCGTTTCTTTGAAAGGACCGGCCCGCGGGCAGCGAATGACACCGGCCGGGCTGAGATCCCTATTCCGGCATCATCGCCGAACCACCGGAATCAAAATCGCCAATCCACATCGCTTTCGGCACACGTTCGCCTCAGACATGCTGCGGGCCGGCGTCAGCCTCCCCGCGCTCATGCGCTTGATGGGTCATTCCGATATCCAAACCACCTTGCTGTATGTGCAGGTCACTCCGCAAGATGTCTACCTCGAGTACGCGCGCGCCGTAGCCCAGCATATACGGCCTATTCCCGGATTTCAATCATGAATCGCGCACGACGCCCCCCACTTCAACATCCGTTGGCCACCTCCTTCGACCGCGCCGTAGCGTCGCTCGGCGCCGCGCTCAATCCTGAGACAGTTCGGCGGTACCACGGAACCGTCCGCAGCTTCCTCACTTATCTCGGCGCCACCTATCCCGACGTCAGGTCACTCACGCAACTCCGCCGCGACCCCCACGTCCTCGGGTGGATGTCTTGTCGACGCTCCCAAACACCGGCGCTGACAACTAATTCTTATATCAACCTGTTGATCACGATGCGCTGGACGTTTCATGAACTGGCGTGGATCAACGATCTTCCCGAACTTGCTCACCTGATCCGGCGCGAGGACATCCCGCGCCTCCCCTACAGATTGCCCCGTCCGCTTAGCCCCGAACAGGATCGACTGCTGCAGCAGGAGTTCCTCAGCCGCAACGACCTTGGCGCGAATGCCTTCCTGCTGATCCGCCACACCGGCATGCGCATCGGTGAATGCGCCGATCTGGCATCGGACTGCCTCCGTTCCACTGGTCCGAACCAGTGGGCCGTCCATGTCCCGCTCGGCAAACTGAAAACCGAACGGCTGGTCCCGGTGGATCCCTTTGTATGCAAGTTCGCCCAGAGGCTGCGCTTCTTTCGTTCGCTGGAGCAACTTCCAGGCGATGGCTTCCTGTTGCCTCGCCCCCGTAGCAAAGAGGCGCTCATTCGACAGCTCCGTGATTACCTCCATCAGGTCTGCCATGAAATCGGCATTTCGACACGCATCGTCCCGCACCAATTCCGGCACACGTACGCCTCCGAGATGCTTAGGGCCGGCGTTAATCTGCCAGCGCTGATGAATCTACTCGGTCACGTGGATCCAGACATGACCATGCGCTACCTGGACGTGACGCTGACCGATCTCAAACGGGAATTCGAACTGGCGCGCTCAAAGCCGAGACATCTGACGCCCCAGCCCAACGCTTCAGTAGTACCGCTTCGAGTTGGGCTTGCCGGCATCATAGACGCGCTATCCGGCGCCCAGCACGTGCTGGAGATGTTCCGCCGCACCCTGCCAGCCGGCCCAACCCGCACGGGCCTCGACCGACTCTCCAACAGACTCACCAAAATCGTCACCGTGGCAAAGGGCCTCGGCCCCAGCTAACGCTCAACTCGGGCAGAGATTGGCCGGTAAAGCGCGTCACTCGCCCCGGAATTATCGCCTCCTACACGCGGACAAGTAGACTTCGCCCGCGTCGCCGATGCCCAACACGGGCGCAACAATGATTATTGGTGTTGATGTGTGTTACTTTCCGTATTCCGTGTCGCGGATGAACTGGGCGAGGTCGTCCCGGAACTGGCGCGCCACTTTATCGTTGAGATACACCATGTGGCCCGACTCGTAGTATTTGTAACTGATATTCTTCAGCAGGCTGGGCGGCGCTGGCAGATGCCGCATTTCGTAGATGCCTTCGAAATATGGCGTTGCCACATCGTAATAACCGCCGGCCAACAGAACCCGCAGGTTGGGGTTGGACTTCAACGTGAACGCCAAGTCAGGGATCACGTTGAGCCCCTGGCCAAATCCCTGGTTGTTGGTAGGCCCGCCCGGCGCCTTGTGGCGAAAATCCCACTGAGTCCCAATGTCGTCTTCCGCGTCGGGCTTATAAATTTCCTCGTGGCCGAACTCCAGTTGCGTGCGCAGGTAGCTGTTTATGGCGGCCAGGTAGGCGGAGGAGATCGCGACGTCCTGGGGGTCGTACTCGGCTTCCTCGGAAAGTCGGTTCAAATCCGGTCCGCTAAAGCGGGTGTCCAGGCGTCCGGTAGTGAAGCCGTCGGCATCCCGGAGCATTTTTGAAAAGGCGCCTCCCTCGACGCGCAGGTTGGCCTTCAAGATGTAATCCACTGGCAGGCCGGTGTAATCGTGCAGTCTGGCTGCGATCGCGCGCTGCTTGTCGGCGGAGAGGTCCGAGCCGGCCAGCAAAGCCGATGCGTATTCGCCCGTGGCGAACTGCTCAACCTCCCGCAGGAACGGCTGAAGCGCACGGGGTGGCGTGGGAAGCTTGTGATGGTAAAACGCCGAGGCCGCATAGGTGGGCAGTGCGAGAATATACGGCTGCTCGATCCCCGGATTCCAGCGCGGCCCATCCAAGAAATTATCGAAACTGAGAATCGCCGAAAGCAGCACGATTCCGTTCAAGTCGACGCCCTGCAGCATAGCGCTCAGCACGGACGCGCGCGGCGTGCCGTAGGACTCGCCGAACAAGTACTTGGGCGAATTCCAGCGATCGAACTTGGTTAGAAACCGCCGGATGAAGCGGGCGAAGGCGCGCGCGTCCTGATCCACGCCCCAAAACGCCTTTTCTTTATCCTTGCCCAGGATGCGGCTGAAACCGGTCCCCGGCGCGTCGATGAAGACCAGGTCGGTCACATCAAGCAGGCAGAAAGGATTATCGACAATCTCGTAGGGTGCGGCGGCCTTGTGCTGGGCGTCCGGCGTAAGCACACGGCGGGGTCCGAAGGAGCCCATGTGTAGCCACATCGTGGAAGAGCCGGGTCCACCATTGAATATGAACATCACCGGACGCACGGCGGCCTTGTCGCCTTTTCGGAAGTAGGCGGCGTAAAACATGCGCGCCCGCGCGGGTGCGTCCTCGGGCTTGGCCGGGTCGGACGGGTTGAGCACGGCGTCGGGCAGCATCTGGCCGTCGCTCGAGATGAGCGCGTCATAGGCGTCGGTTGCGCCTACCCAGATGACTCCGGCTGTAGCGCGGTACTCGATCTTCTGCCCGCCTACAGTGACCGTGTTTTCGGTGACGGAGTCCGCAGGGGACACGAGCCGGCGCGGCGGTTCGATGGCGCGCTCATTTTTTGCGGGGGCCGCTTGGGTCCACGCCGTAGTACAGGTAACGGAGAACAGCGCGATGCCAACGAGTAGGATTCGCATTTCCACCCTCCGGATTGGAATCCAAGAGTATAGCACCCCTAAATCCAAGCCCGGCTCGTCAGCCTTCGCGGCGCAGCAGCCCGAGCCTGCGAGATGTTCGAGCGCGTGCAAACCAGCTTTCCCGCCGGAGTTGATCGAAGCCCTCGAGGCCGCCGGACAGAGATACTACCCACTGGCTGGTTCCTGGGTGAGAGATCCCTACCAGACCGCCTGCGGTGAGCCGCTTTCGACAGATTCGGCCAGAGTCGCGGACGTATCGTCGGCATCCGGAAGTTGAGACTCCGCACCCGCACGATATCCGATGAATCCATCACCAGCAGAGCGACCCCTAACGGGCGTGACCTGAACGTCAAGCGGCTTGCTGGCGACGAATCTGCCGTTGCTTCCGCGCTCCTCCAACTTCCGGTCGCGCTCCGCGTGGATCTCCTGCTGCCGCCCAGTCAGCATGTCCTTCGGTGTGATGTAGCCAGTCGCGCTGTTCAACCGGACGTTGTTGTAGTGGTCCACGTATCCGCTTACCAGACGCCGGGCATCATCGAGCGATAACGGCGTTCCTGGTCGCATGCACTCCCCTTTGAGGGATTTGTGCCAGCGTTCGATCTTCCCGTTCGATTGCGGGTAAAACGGAGAGGTGCGGACGTGCGTCATTCCCGAGATCCGAATGAACTCCTTGAAGTCCTTGGCGATGAACTGCGGCCCATTGTCCGAGATGATCCGGGGCCGCGCCTCAGGGTACTTCTCCTTCGCGCCTTGCAAGATGATCTCGATGTCCGCCTCGGTCATCACCTCCCGGATGTCCGAGTTCACAATGTACCGGCTGAAACCGTCCAGGATGCTGCACAGGTAGTAGAACGTCCCGCCGATGTTCAGGTAGGAAACACCGATGTGCCAGTGTTGATGTGCCGTCAGCGGCTGTGCGAAGCCGGTGCCCTTTTTCGACGGCTTGCCGTTCCACTTCGACAAAAGTCCGGCCTTGCTGAGCACCCGCCACACGCTCGACGGGCTGACCGCCACGATGTCGGCGTCGAGCATCATGAACGTCAGTCGCCGGTAGCCCTCCAGCGGGTTCTTCAGGTGGAACCCGACGATAGCCTGCTTCTCCCACTCCTCCAGCCAGAAGTCCGCGGGGAACCCAGCCGTTGTGCTCGTTCACCTTGCCGTAGCGTTCTCGCCAGTCGTAGAACTTGCTGTCGGTGAATTCGAGCCACTCGATGAACCGCCCGGCGCCGATCTCGGTCCTCTCCGACCAGCGCCGGACGAAATCCACGATCTGGTCCCGCGTGTCGTGCGCTACCCAGACGCCGGTCACAGTCCCCCAAGCGTTTTTTTAGGGCCACATGCTCCGCCATCAACTCGGCCAAGACCTCGTCCTTGGTTTGGATTTTCCCCTCCAGGTAGGCGACGCTCTCTTGCTCGGCTGATTGGATGGTCGGCCTCTTCTGATCGAATGCAGCAGCCCCGTTCTCGAAGAACTCCTTCTGCCAGCGGTAGAGGACCGTCGGCTTCAATCCGATCTCATCGCAAAGCTTCGAGATGGGTTCCTTGTCCAGCAAATGACGCCGCAGAATGGCGACTTTTTCTTCCGGTGTGTAGTGCTTCCGTTGCTTCTTCATACGTTCTCTCCATTACCTTACTGGGAGAACGCCTTCTCCATTTCCAACTGAACCGGAACAACGGCGGCAATCTGTAACGACGCGGGCAAGGGCAAAGGGCTGGTGATGGGGTACTACGACGGCAACGCCGTCACAGCACTGTGGAACTATGCGCAACACTTCTCGATGAGCGACAACTTTTTCAGCACCGAGTTCGGCCCGTCCACGCTGGGGCACCTCAACTTGGTGTCGGGCCAGACGAACGGAGCCACGGTGGTACGCGACACGGGGACCGCCGCAACGGTGATCCGCAACGGAACCCTGATCGGCGACATTCGTCCCGCGCTGGACGATTGTTCGGCGAGCACGGCAAGTACCGTAACGATGGCGGGACAGAATGTGGGCGACCTGCTGAATAAGAATGGAGTGACGTGGGGATGGTTCGCGGGCGGATTCACTCCAAGCTCGCGGAATGCCGACGGCACGGCGGTTTGCGCGACGCAGCATACGCTGTTTGACGCAACTGCGCCGGTGGCCGACTACGTGGCGAATCACGAGCCCTTTCAGTTCTACCAGTCCACTGCGAATCCGCACCACCGTGCGGCCACTTCGACCGCGATGATCGGGCAGACCGACCAGGCGAACCACCAATACGACATCAACGACTTCTTCACCGCGCTGAATGCCGGGAACCTGCCGGCAGTGAGTTTCCTCAAAGCGGCTGCGTACCAGGACGGGCATGCCGGCTACTCGGATCCGCTGGACGAGCAGACGTTCCTGGTGAAGACCCTCAACGCGCTGCAGCTCTCTCCTTTCTGGGAAAGCTCGGCGGTGATCCTTACCTACGACGACTCGGACGGTTTATACGATCATGTGATGCCGCCGATCGTGAACGGGTCGGCGACAGACGCGGACGCGCTGAGCGGGAGCGGGGCGTGCGGAACGGCGGCCGCGGGCGCGCCGGTGGGGCGGTGCGGCTATGGGCAGAGGCTTCCGCTGCTGGTGATCTCGCATTATGCCAAGGTCAACTACGTGGATCACTCGGTGACGGATCAGACTTCGATTCTACGGTTCATCGAAGACAACTGGGGATTGGGGCGGATCGGTGGGACATCGTTCGATTCCATGGCGGGGACGCTGGTGAATCTGTTCGAATTCGGCGATGGCGGAACGGCCCACAAGCTCCTGTTGGATCCGGTGACGGGACAGCCGCAGTAGGCTCGCGTCGCTCGCGGGGCGGGGATTAGTAGCGGCTCGCTTCGCTCGCTTAGGTCTCTGTCAGCGCCTTTTTGAGCAAAGCGGAAACCTCGAGTTTGGCCGCGTTGTCCCTCAGGTAGTCGTGGTCGAGAGAATCGCGGCGGTTGCGAATGATGCCTTGGATGTCGCGCCATTGGACATCGGACACGCCGCCGCCTTCGCGGAACCAACACAGCTTTGCCAGCAGGATGTCCTCCGGTGTAACGAACGGCGCTGGGGTATCGGAGAGCCCGTTGCTGGGCAATAAGACCGCGCGGTCGAGTTGCTGTAAACCGAGGCGGAATGCCCTGGCGGGAAATAAGTCGACTTTGAACGCGATCGGCATATAGATCACATTAAAAGGCCGGCCGGCGCGGAGCGCTCCTCGAGCTTCCTCCGAGTCGGCGAAGAAAGTCTCCGGCAGGCTTGCCAGGAAGCGGCCCAAAGTCTCCAACGTAAAATCCGCAACTATATCGATGTCGTTCGTGAACCGAGGCTCGCCGAACGCGATACTGGCCCACGAGCCGCCGATGGCATAGCGCACTCCGGCCCGATCGAGCGCGGTCTTCAATGGCGCGAAGACTTCCGCGGCGGACCTGGTCATCGCCGGTACACTTTGCGCGCCAACTCCAGCCCGAACCTGGTAATCGCAATTCGGAAAGTAATTTCCTCCTCGCTGGCGTCCGGGTAGGTCCAGCGCGTACCCGCACGCTGGAGGTCATCAGCGGCAGACCAGAGAGCAACCGCGATGTCAATCCGCTCCGCAGGCGACATTTCCGTAAGCCGCTTCCAATACACCTCCCACGCTTTGGGTGAGGTGTCGTTGGGGATCATCGTTCCTTCCAGTATGGCGCAACCTGCGAAGCTTCGGATCAACTGCACCTCACGACGAGGGCACCAACTCTGCGATGGCGGCGAGCAATTCTCGCGAGGGGACCGGTTTGATGAAGACCCGGGACACCATCTTCTCTTCGGGGTGGCCGTAGAGATCGTCGGGCCACCCCGACAAGACGACTACCGGGACATTGCGGTCCAGTTCGCGGACCCGCCGGATCAAGGCGCGGCCTTCGCGCGGATCGGGCACACCGGCGCAATTCAGGAATCGAAGGTCCATGATCAGCAGGTCGCACCCGTGATGGAGCTGATCGAGCGCGCCGGTCGGCTCCATAGCCATGAGTACCTCGTGGCCGTATGCCTCGAGCATGCGGCGCCGGAGGTGGAGCTGCGCTCCATCGTCATCCGCCAATAGAATACGGGACATTAACGTAAGAGATCTTCCAGTTGGATCTTGGTGTCGGTCTTAGCGTCGCGATATTTGACGATCACGGGCGTGTAGACAGAAATGCCCCAGTCCTTGCCCGGGCCGCTGGTGATGGCGCGGGTTCCCGCCACGATGACGGCCTCTTCGGGAACGACCAGGGGCTCGTCGCCCGCGGCGCGATGCACGGTTTTGCGCACCAGATCGTAGACCGGCGTGGAGCGATTGAGGATGGTTCCGGTTCCCAATACGGAGCGCCGTTTCACCACGGTGCCCTCATAGATACCACAATTGCCGCCCACGAGCACCTCGTCCTCTATGATGACGGGAAGCGCGCCGACGGGTTCGAGCACGCCGCCAATCTGGCTGGCGGCGGAGATGTGACAGCTCCTGCCGACCTGCGCGCAGCTTCCGACGAGAGCGTGCGAATCGACCATGGTGCCGTCGTCCACGAAGGCGCCCGCGTTGATGTACATCGGCGGCATGCAGGTGACGCCCCGCCCAATATAGCAGCCATCACGGATGCTGGAGCCGCCGGGCACGATGCGGACTCCGCTGTTGGCGGTGAGCCGCTTGACCGGATATGTCGATTTGTCGAAGAAGGGCTGACGGTCGGAATCCACGGACATATCGATGACGCCGCCCATGCGGAATCCCAGCAGGATGCCTTTCTTGACCCAGGCGTTGACGCGCCAGCCGGTGGGAGCGGACGGATCGGGCTGGGCGGCGCGCACGTGTCCCTGGTTGAGGGCGGTCTTGAACGCCGCGAAGAGTTCGAAGTGCTCTTCCGAGTAGATCTCCGGCTTGTGGTCGTAAAGTGCTTCGATCTCAGCCTGCAATGGGCACTCTCCCCAACAGGGCGGCTGCCTCCAACACCGTCTCGATTTTGGCCAGGCTGGCGGGGCTGGGCGGCACCATCGGCAAACGGTACACGGGCTCGAGCAGACCCATCAGGCCCATGGCCGCCTTCACGGGAATGGGATTCGACTCCACGAAGTTCACGTTCATGAGCGGCAGGTAACGGGCCTGAATCTGGCGGGCGGCGTCGAAGTCGCCGCGCAGGCAGGACTGTGCCAGGCGCGTCATTTCGGCGGGGATCTGGTTGGCCACCACGGAGATCACGCCGCGGCCGCCGAGGGCCATCAAGGGAATGGTGATGGCGTCGTCGCCGGAGAGCACGTCGAAGGTGGAAGGCACTTCGTGGAGGACGTTGGCCTGCTGCGAAATGTTGCCGGACGCTTCCTTCACGCCGACGATGTTTTCGATCTGGGCGAGCCGCGCGAGTGTAGCGGGTTCCACATTCACGCCGGTGCGCCCCTGCACGCTGTAGACGATGACCGGCAGGCTGGTGGAGGAGGCAATGGCTTTGTAGTGCTGGTAGAGGCCCTCCTGAGTGGGCTTGTTGTAGTAGGGAGTCACCGAGAGAATCCCGTTGACGCCGAGGCGTTCCAGCTCGTGCACGAGCTCGATGACTTCGTGCGTGTTGTACCCGCCGGCGCCGGCCACCACGGGGGTTTGGCCGCCGGCTTCCTGGATGGTAATCTCGACTACGCGCAAATGCTCGGCGCGCGAGAGCGTGGGGCTTTCGCCCGTAGTGCCGCAGGGGACCAGGAAGTCGATCCCGGCCTCGATCTGACGGCGCACCAGCTTGCGCAGCGTCTCTTCATCCAACGAAAGGTCGCGCCGGAACGGCGTTACCAGCGCGGTACCGCATCCAGTAAACATGTACCACCTCCATAAGACAGGGGTTGGGGGTTAGGGGTTGGGGATTGGGGCGCCCCAAATTTCGCTAAATTCGTAGAAGCCTTTCTTGCCGATCACCCATTGTGCCGCTTTCAGGGCGCCGCGGGCGAAGCCTTCCCGGCTGCGCGCGGTGTGGCGCAGCGTAATGGTGTCCGCCGCCGAATCGAAGCCGATTTCGTGCGTTCCCGGGTGCGCGCCCGCGCGGTTCGAGGCGGTGTCGATGGCGCGCGCGTATCCCGCCTTCTTCATTTCGTCTACCAGCTTCAGTAGTGTACCCGATGGCGCATCCTTTTTGGTGGAGTGGTGGATCTCCCACGCCCAGGCACCGTATTCGCCCTCGTCTGCGAGAAGACGGGCGGCTTCCGCGACCACGCGTTGAAAGACGTGGACGCCGATGGAGAAGTTCGGTCCCCACACCAGGCCGACGCCGTTCTTTTCGACCACGGCTTTGACCGCAGCCGCATGCTCCAGCCATCCGGTGGTGCCGACCACGAGGTTGACGCCGAGCGCGGCAATGCCTTCGATATTGCGGGAAACGGCCCCGGGGATGGAGAAATCGATGGCCACGGCGATATCGCGGAAGTTATCCGCGGTGATGCCTTCGAAGCCGGAGTTGTTGAATTCGTCGAGCTTCAACGCCACGGTGAAGCCGTAGGCCGGAGCGAGCTGCTCGACGAGGCGGCCCATCTTGCCGTAGCCGATGATCGCGAGGCGGCGCGCCGAGTCGGTGTCAGACATGCACAGCCTCGCTGCGTTCGAAGACCTCAGGATCGAGCGAGGCGAAGAACTCCTCGTGCAGAGCGGCCACGGCGCGATGCAGGTCGGCTTCCGCAACTACGAAGCTGATGTTGAGAAGCGAGGCGCCCTGCGAAATCATGCGGATGTTGATGCCGTTCATGGCGTTGAAGACGCGCCGTGCGACTCCGGGAGTGAAGCGGATATTCTCCCCCACCAGGCAGACGATGGCCTGGTTATGTTCCACACTCACCTCGGCGAATTCGCGAAGATGGCTGAGGATGGCGTCGGCGTTGCGGGTGTTGTCGATGGTGAGGGAGACGCTGACCTCGGCGGTGGAGACCATGTCCACGGGGGTTTCATAGCGGTCGAAGACCTCGAAGATGCGGTGCAGAAAGCCGTGCGCCATCAGCATGCGGGTGGAGTGGATGTTCACGATGGTGATTTTGCGCTTGCAGGCGATCGACTTCACCACGTTATCGCAGGCCACCGTGTCGGCGATGATGCGGGTGCCGGGGACTTCCGGACGCCGCGAATTCAGGATGAGGACGGGGATGTTGCGCTCGATGGCGGGGACCACGGTTGCGGGGTGCAGCACCTTGGCGCCGAAATAAGCGAGCTCGGCGGCTTCCGCGAACGAGATGGTTTTGACACGATGGCCGCCGGGCAGGATGGTGGGGTCCGCCGTGAGCATGCCGTCCACGTCGGTCCAGATCTGGATCTCTTCGGCGCCGATGCCCGCCCCCACGATGGATGCGGTGAAGTCCGACCCGCCGCGTCCGAGCGTCGTAGTGACGCCGTCGTGCGTGGATCCGATGAATCCTCCCATCACCACCACGGAATTCTCCGCCAGCGATGGAACGGTCGCGGCCAGGCGGCGGTAGGTTTCGGGGAAGTCGGGCGCGGCTTGGGTATGGC
>Ga0335079_10004040_pt1 | contig 16880 bp, 14 predicted proteins | sample Lox_Sample_33_FD_206719 | JGI IMG/M metagenome (GOLD analysis project Ga0335079, IMG submission 206719) | Soil microbial communities from Loxahatchee National Wildlife Refuge, Florida, United States - Lox_Sample_3.3 | ecosystem: Environmental > Terrestrial > Soil > Wetlands | place: USA... | reverse complement strand
CTCGATTTTATAGATACGCCAGGCAGCCCAGGCATGGACCGGCGGATTGACGTCGCCAAAGGCCCATTCGTAGGCGGGGAGCTGACCATTGGGGTGCATGTACCACTCGCGAAGCAGGAGAACGAGCTGTTCTTTGGCAAAATCGGAATCGACAATCGCCAGAGGGATGCAGTGAAACGCCAGGTCCCAGGCGGCAAACCACGGGTACTCCCACGTATCAGGCATCGATAAGATGTCGTCGGTATAGAGCTGGGTCCAGTCTTTATTGCGGCCCTGCCAACGCGAAGCGGGCGGCGTCGGTCCGGCGGGGTCGCCTTCGAGCCAAGTGTCGACGTCGTAGTGGTAGAACTGCTTGCACCAAAGCATGCCCGCGTATGCCTGACGCGTCACCATGCGCGCGTCGGGGGATAGATTCTTGGGAATTCGCGAATCGTAGAATTCGTCCGCTTCCTTCATGCGCGCCTGAAACACTTGCTCGTACCCGGCACCGAAATCGTTAGTCGGAGGCACGAGGGCAGGCCGTTCATTCGGGCCAGGCGGAAGTGCGGTACCCAGCAGAGGCGCGTCCGGATCGAGACCACCCAATGGATTCAGGTCCGTCAGCCGAAGCTTCAGAACAGTGGACTCACCAGGCGCGAGATTGAAGGCGTAGTGAGCAGCCATCTTCGTGCCCGAGGACTCGGGATTTACAGCCTGTTTGTTTTTCTGAATGAGATATTCGTGGAACGCATCTTTGGTGTAAGGAACGCGATCGCGGTAATTGAACAGCTTGACGTAATTCGTTTCGTTATCCGTGAAAAGCAGCTCCGGCTTGCCCTCGCAGAGGAACCACCGTTTGCCATACTGCCAATGTTCCAACTCCGCGCACAACGAGCCGCTGTTACCGGGAGATTTTCTGACCGCGGGACGACGCAGGTCTTTTCCCCAGGACCAGGTGTTGCGAAACCAGACCGAGGGCAACAGGTGCAGATCGGCAGGATCAGGACCATGGTTCGTGGCCGTAATTTTGATCAGGATATCTTCGTAATCAGCTTTGGCGTACTCCAGAAGAACATCGAAGTAGCGATTCTCGGCGAAAACTCCGGCATCGAGTAATTCGTATTCCGGGGCGCTGCGCCCGCGTTTACGGTTTTCCTCCAGCAACTGGCGGTAAGGAAACTCCGCCTGCGGGTACTTGTACAGCATGCGCATGTAGCTGTGCGTCGGAGTTGAATCGAGATAAAAGTACTGCTCCTTCACATCTTCGCCATGATTGCCCTGGTTGCCGGTCAGTCCGAACAGGCGCTCCTTGAGGATGGGATCACGCCCATTCCAAAGTGCCAGCGCAAAACAGATCATCTGATGACGATCGCAAAGGCCGCCAATGCCGTCTTCACCCCACCGATAGGTGCGGGCATGCGCGTGTTCGAAGGGAAAATACTCCCAGGCAGTACCATCGGCGCTGTAGTCTTCCCGGACGGTGCCCCATTGGCGCTCGGAAAGATAGGGGCCCCAGCGTTTCCAATGTTTCTTGCGCTGGCGGGCGTCGTCGAGACGGCGATCTTCTGCAGTTTCGGCACGAGACATAGGAGGTTTTCCTCGAACTGCAAACGGGGCCACTATATTCGCATCAATCGCGGCGCTATGGCCAGCGCCAAAGCGGAACACGTGTCGAGACACTACCGACGGCCCGGTGCTTCAGAATTGCCGGAAAAACCAGCAGATACCGACGACCCAGCAGTACTCCGCGCTAGCGTATTACAGCGACGGAACCGTTAAGGATGGAACAAGCCTGGTTAGCTGGTCCTCGTCCAACGCAGCCGTGGCAACCATAACAGGTTTTGGCGTCGCGACGGGTATCGCTCCCGGCACCGTGACGATCATCGGAACCGCGGCGGGCACATTCACAAATCCGGATGGCAGCACCGGCACGACGGATGTGACTTCGCTTGCGTCGTGGTCGTCATCGAATACCGCAGTTGCGACGATCGACAACACAGGTTTGGCCACCTCAGTGGCGTCCACAGGTAGTGCGACGATCACAGCAACACTGTACGGCATTTCCGGCACAGCGGTACTGACGACAGGAGTGCCGGTACCGGTCTCGCTGCAGGTCACACCGGCGACTCCTTCGGTCGCAATCGGCGGCGCCGCAGTGTTCACGGCGATGGAAGTGTGGAGCGATAGCTCAACGCACGTACCCTCGAACCCTGTAACATAGAGTTCGGGCACGCCAGCGATCGCGACAATCGTTGCTGGTCCGACAAACGGGACGGAAATCGGGACGGGGCTGGCGGTGGGGTCTAGCGTGATCACCGCTACGGAAAGCTCGTTGCCTACACCGACTGCCACCGCGACACTGACGGTGGTGGTGGGTGTGTCGAAATTCGCGTATGTCGCGAATAATGGCGACAATACCATCGAGTGGTATCAGGTCAGCGCGGCCGCTGCGACTCCTCTGACGGGCTCATAGGTTACCACTCCGCCTACCTTTGGCAACAGTCTGGCGCCCACGCAAACGATCGTTCATCCAACCGGCAACTTCCTGTATGCCACCGACATCAATAGCAATCTGCACGTCATGACGATCAATCCGAGCACTGGCGCACCGTCGGCGGAAATCGGGACGCCGTTACCGGCCGGCGGGACCGGCTCCAGCTTCAATTACGGCGTAATCGATCCATATGGCCGTTTCATCTACGTGAGCGACGACGTCGGCAACACCATCTATGGTTTTAAAATCGATCCGGCTACCGGCGCGTTGACTCAAATCGGATCTGGGGCAGCCGCCACAACGAACCTGGACGAACCAGAACAACTCATCATCGATCGCTCGGGTACGTACATGTACGCGTCGAACTTCAACGGCAACACAGTCAGTTCCTATTCCATCGATCAGGTGACTGGAGCACTCACTCCGCTTACGACCATCGCAACAGGGAGCGGCCCGTTCTTCGGGACCCTCGATCCATCGGGAACGCACCTTTTTGTGGCAAATACCGACAACACCGTGTCGACCTACACGATTGGCACTCCGGCGCGACCATCGGCTCCGCCATTGGCACTCCGGCCGATACCGGCATCGGCCCGTTCGGAATGGCCATAGATGCGTCCGGCGTGTTGTTAACGGTCGTGAACAATCTCGACAACACCATCTCACTTTACACCATCGCGTCCGACGGCTCATTGACGGCGAAATCGCCGGCCACTGTAGCCGCAGGCAATAGCCCTGAATTCATCAGCTTCTACAACGCAGCCCAATAAGCAAAACGGCGAAAGGGGATGGCTTCGGCCATCCCCTTTTTTTATATGTGGATGCCGACCATGGAAACAGGGTTCCAGGCGTGACTCCACCTCAGAAATGCGGCGGCTATTCGCCGTAAGGAACCCAGATGTTTTTCACCTGGTAGGCATGTTCGAGATAGAAGATCCCTTCGCCCTGATCCGGGTCAAAGAAATCGATGGCGCGCCCTTCATTCGTGAAGACCTGTTTCAGATTGCCGGTCGACAGCGCCTTCGCCGTTGCGCACAGCTCGGCGTCGCCGTAGCACCAGACGGCGTCGAGATCATCGTGCTCGGCAAGCACTTTCAAGAGTTCGCCGGCACGCCCCGGAACAATGTTGATGACACCGCCGGGGAGATCGCTGGTTTCGAAAACCTGGTAGAGGTCGCCAGTGATCAGAGGATATTTCTCGGAGGGCACGACGACAACGCTATTTCCCGCCGACACTAGAGGCAAAATCAGCGAGAAGAATCCAAGCAGGGGAGCATCGGCGGGACAGACTACTCCCACCGCGCCGAGCGGTTCATTCATGGCGATGGAGATGTTGCGGAAGGGCGGATTATGGACCGCGCCATCGAATTTGTCAGTCCATGCGGCGTAGGAAAATAGCCGTTCGATACTGAGCCGCACTTCCTGCACAGCTTGTTTCTTGCCAACGGCGGCCGCCTGGCGATCCGTAATTTCGTCAGCGCGTAGCGAAAGATTCTCGGCAATGTAGTACAGAACCTGAGCGCGATTATGGGCCGTAGTTCTGGCCCAGGACTCAGCTTTGCGAGCGGCTTCGACGGCATTACGAATGTCCTTGCGATTGCCGAGCGGCGATTCGCCGAGAAGCGTGCCGTTGTTGCCGCGAATTTCGAGGCTGTAGCCGGAATCGGGGCGGGCTTGTTTGCCTCCGATATACAGTTTCACCGTGCGATCGACCGTGGGATTGGCTACTTCGGCTTGATCGTTTTTCCTTGCCGGCGCCTTCGGCAGCGTAGGTGCTTTCCGGAACCACACGGGCTCCAGATACTCGCGCAAACCTTCCTTGCCGCCTTCGCGGCCGAAACCGCTCTCGCGATAGCCGCCAAATCCGCAGGCGGCGTCAAACAGATTCGTACTATTTACCCACACGACGCCGGCCTTGATCTGCGCCGCCGCCTGCAGGGCAACATTGACGCTCTCGCTCCAGACGCTCGCTGCCAGGCCGTACGCGGTATTGTTGGCGAGTTCGACCGCTTCTTTCGGTGTGCGGAAGGTCATCGCGGCAAGGACCGGGCCAAAGATCTCCTCCTGCGCCACGATCGAAGTCGGATGAACGTTGCTCAAGAGCGTCGGTTTGTAATAAAGCCCTCGCGCCGGCATAAGCACTTCCGGCTGCCAGCAGGTAGCCCCTTCGGAGATTCCTTGTTTAACCAGGCGGTCGATGCGATCGAGTTGAACACGGGCAACGATGGCGCCGATGTCGATGGCCTTATCGAGTGGCGCACCGACGCGCAGTGTGCTCATGCGCAACTGAAGCTTCCTGGTGAGTTTTTCGGCGATGCTCTCCTGCATCAGGAGCCGCGAACCTGCACAGCAGACCTGGCCTTGATTGAACCAGATACCGTCAACCAAGCCTTCGACGGCGCTATCGAGATCGGCATCTTCGAAAATGATGAAAGGAGATTTTCCGCCGAGTTCCAGAGACAGCTTCTTGTGAGAGTTGGCGGTAGCGCGACGAATGGCCCGGCCAACTTCCGTGGAACCGGTGAACGCAATCTTATCGATGCCGTTGTGCTTGACTAGCGCCTCACCCGTGGCGCCGTCACCGGTCACGATGTTCACAACGCCTTTGGGAAGTCCGACTTCGTCGCAAATTTCTGCGAACGCGAGCGCGGTCAGCGGCGTGTACTCGGCGGGCTTGAGCACAAGCGTGTTGCCAGTCGCGAGGGCAGGCGCAATTTTCCAGGCCAGCATGAGCAAAGGAAAATTCCATGGGATGATCTGGCCGACGACGCCGCAAGCCTGGTAGCCGGGGAATTCCCGCTCGAGCAACTGCGCCCAGCCTGCGTGGTAATAGAAATGGCGGGCCACAAGCGGAATGTCGATGTCGCGGCTTTCGCGAATGGGCTTGCCATTGTCGATGGTTTCCAGGACGGCGAGGCGGCGCGAGTGCTTCTGCACCTGGCGCGCCAACGCGTAAAGATATTTGGCTCTGGCATGCGGCGAAAGCGATTGCCAGCCCTTCAGCGCGTTCCGCGCAGACTTCACCGCGGCATCGATGTCGGCGCTGCTTCCCTGCGCGACCTCGGCAATGTTTTCCCCGCTTGACGGGTCGATGGTCTCAAAATAATGCCCCTCGATTGGGGATTTCCAGGCGCCGCCGATGAAATGGCCGAAGCGGCGCTTGTGGCGATCGAGCCACTGCAGGGACTCTTTCGGGTCTTCCGGCGCGGGGCCGTATTCCATACTGGAGAATTTCTCGATGACGCTCATATACAGTTCGCCGGCCTTTGCTGGAATTATGTGCGTACTACGGAAGGTTTGGGGGCCACCTTTTCGCGCCAAATTTCGACGCGCTTGAGCAGGAATTTCAGGCGTTCGCGGCCCCACTTCGTGCGCATGATGGCCTGTTCGACGTCCTGGAAAGCCTCAATATCTCCGATCTTCTCGCGGAATTCCTTCAAAAAAGGCTGGACTTTCGCAAAAATGAAGAACATTTCGCCGCTGAAGGCGGGGCGGAGGAAAAGACTCTCGCTCAGCACCCCTTGATTCACCAAAGACGCCGCCATCCCCCAGTAGCTTGCACCCTGGCGGAACCAGGCGTTCTCCGGAGTGCCGGGTGATTGCGTGATACTCATCAAATCATCGATGCTGCGCGGCCAGAATCCCGTCAGCCACCAGTGACGGGCTTTGCGCAGCTCCGCTTCCCGGCGCAGCTCGTACAGTTTCAGAATCAGTTGCGCGTCTGCGTGAGTAGGTTTCCTGGCCATAAACTCCCTCTGTTGTGGAGTTACGCGAGCGGATGACGGTATTCCGCCGAGTATCTTCCCGTAGCGTGAAATTCGAGCTGGCGTTCAATGTCGCCAAGCATGCTGCTGGCGCCGATGCGGAACAGGTGCGGCTGCATCCAGCTGTTGCCCAATTCTTCTTTCATGAGCGACAGCCATTCGATCGACTGCTTGGCTGTGCGGATCCCGCCCGCCGGCTTGAATCCGACGGCCATGCCGGTTTCTTCCGCGTACTCGCGGATCGCGCGCGTCATCACCAATCCGACGGGGAGGGTCGCGTTAACCGATTCTTTTCCCGTCGAGGTCTTGATGAAGTCGGCGCCTGCCATCATGGCGACAAGGCTCGCGCGGGCCACATTGCGCAGCGTGGAAATATCGCCGGTGCCGAGAATGACTTTAAGATGCGCGGGGCCGCAGGCGTCTTTGAAGGCGACGATCTCGTCGAACAGGCGTTGCCACTCCGCGCCAAAGACATGAGCGCGGGTGATGACTACGTCAATTTCCTGCGCACCCGCTTCGACAGAACGGCGAATCTCCGCTAGACGCTCTTCGAACGGGTTCAGGCCGGCGGGAAATCCCGTAGACACGGCCGCAACAGGTATTGAGGTGCCTTCGAGCGCCTTTCGGGCAGTTTCGACAAACAGGTGATAGACGCAAACAGCGCCGACACGAATGGGAAGGTCTTCGATGCCGAGCTTCTCAACAATGGACTGCTGGATGGGCTGTTTCGCCTTGGCACAAAGACGCCTTACTCGTTCCTCGGTGTCGTCGCCGGAAAGTGTGGTCAGGTCCATGCACGTGATGGCACGAAGCAGCCAGGCGATTTGCCAATCTTTCTTCACGGTGCGGCGCGTGACCAGGGTAGCGGCACGGCGCTCGACGGCGCTCGTGTTTACGCGAACACTCTCGACCCAGTCGAGATTCAACGAGGTGCCGCGATTGGCAAGCAAGGAGCGGCCACCCAGCGTAGCAATGGTCTCCACGGGCGAGTGCGGTCCTGCATCGACAATTCGATTACCATAACGGTCCGTTATTTCGATTCGCGGCTTGATTTCTCCGCTCATGGGGCTTCTCCTACGGCAACAGTGCGTTTTCGGCAAAAGTTGAGCATACCACTCCGATGCACGGTCGGAGAACCCTGGCACAGACTTGGCGGCGAGGCCGGGAATGGAGTTCGATCAGTTAGCCGGGTCCTTTGCGCCGGGTGTCGCGCTGGTCATCAGCTCGATGTATTCCCTGTAGAACTTGTCTTTGTCCAAATCGTCCTGCACCTCGGCAAGAATCTCGCCCATGCCGGGATGCGCTTTCTCGTCCCAGGCCAGAGTGGCGCCATAGGCAGCGCCGCGATCGGTGTTGACGTCCAGGTAGAGCTTCTTCCATTTAGTAATGATCGAAGGATCGAGCCAGGCGACGGCGGCAAGCTCATCCCACAGATAACCGGCCTGGGCATATCTGGCGACATATTGCGCCGCGGGAGTGCTTCCCTTACGAATCTGCCCGATCAGATCGTCGGTCATGTGCGTTTTCACGGAAATATCCACGGTTGTAACGATCATGCGAGGCCAGCGAGCGTGTAATACGGCGTGCGAAGCTTCCGGATCCATCCAGAAATTGAATTCGTGATTCGGGGAGAGGGCAAACTCCGGATCGCTGGTTTGTGGATTGATGCTGCCACCCATCACGACGAGTTCCTTCACCAGTTCGGGAAACTTCGGATCCAGCGCGATCGCCAGAGCAAGGTTGGTCATGGGTCCCGCGGCGTAAATGGTCACCTCATGAGGATATTTCCGAACCATGCGTGTCATGAAATGCGCGGCGTCTTCGTCGGCCGGCTTGATCGTGGGTTTGCCTTCGGGCATGGGTGGAATTTCGTAAGGGCCATGGACCTTGTCCGGCGGATAATTCCACGCGCCCATGTAAACCATCTTTCCGTAGAAGGTCTGCCACTTCTCGATGAATTCCTTGCTGTTGACGAGGGGAAACACAGCGCCGGGAACCACAGGAATATCGCGCCGTCCGATGATTTCCATCAGGCGAAGGGTGTGCAGGACTTCCTCGTCGCGCCACGCATCGCCGGTCAGAATGGTGATGCCCAAAACATCCGTTTCGGGCGAATTGACGAGGCTTAGTATGGCTTGCATATCGCTGCCGCCCGGGCCCGACGCGTCCTGGTCGATGATGACTTTGCGCTCTCCCTGCGGGTTCGCCGCGGGAGAGCTCAGGGAGATGAGCACGACAAGAAAACACAATCGAGTGAACCAATTCATAGCGGGCAGACTCTCCTTGTAGGTCCGGCTGGAAATCTTAATACATGATCGTCGGCGTCAGATGATGCGGCCACGTGGTGGTGTGGAAATGCGTCCAGAAGCGCGCGTCGATTTGCGGGATGATGACCAGCATGCCGGGCGGGCGCAGTTTATTGATCTCTTCGGTGAGTACAGCGGTGGCGTAAATACAGTGCGCGCGAATTTCGATTTCCCAACGCGAATCGCGCGGAATGATCTGGTGAGAGTTGATGGCTTTCTCAAGCTTGTCGGAGTAGCTGGTGATGCCGTGCAGGCGCAGCGCCACGGGAACGATGTAATCGGCGAATGCGGTCATTTTTTGCGGATCATCGAGACGAAATTTTCCCGGTTTGTGAAGAGTAGCGTAGAGCATCCAGATTCCCAACTGCGCGAGCTTATAAAATTTGATTTCGTGGCCATCGAGCGTGCTGATGTCGTTGAAACGGGGGAATTCCGCGACCAGACGGTCCACCAGTCCGTTGCCATTGTCATAAAGTTTCGGTGAGCAGGAATGGACGAACGTATGGAAGTGTCCGTCATACTTTTCGGCCAGCACTTTGCCGACCTGATGCAGGACTTCGAGTTTCTCGTCGAGCATGGGCATTTCGATATTGCCCTGGAAGACCTTGTTGAGTTCGGGGCGCGTGACCTTCGCGAGATAGTTGCCATCGAGGAATGGAACGCCATTGTCGACGGCGCGCTGGATGCATGCGAATTCCGCGTCGGAATCGGACCAGTGCTGCCCCATGTAGTCGACCTGAAATTTTTCGTGGGTCGAGAAATCGGTGAACGCGGTATCGATGGAATCAGCGACCATGACGAAGTCGATGGCTTCGTTGGCATCGCCCTGGCCGACGCCGAACGGCAGCGCGAATTCGGGCATGGGCAATTCCTCGTAAGCCATCCAGGAGGCCACTTCGACGATTTTTTGATAATTGGTGCGCACATCGCGCGAAGATTCGACCGCGTAGCGCACGCTGTCCAGCACGGGACTACCGGTGGATTTTGGCCAATACATATAGAAATGTCCCAAGAAGCGGGCCCTCCCAAAACGATATGGATTGCGGCTATGTCTACGACAAGCGCGCCACGATAATGAGCGCCAAACCCGCAAGGAAGCACGCAAACATCGCGGCAATCAGTTTCGTGGTACCGGCGGGAGCGCCGCGGAATTCCTTCCAGATGAAGACGCCCCAGAATGCAGCGACCATGGTTGCGCCCTGCCCGAGGCCATAGGAAATAGCGAAACCGGCGCGGCCCGAAGCGATGATGTTGAACGACATGCCCACACCCCAGATCAGCCCGCCGAGGATTCCCGTCAGGTGGGTGCTGAGGCCGCCCTTGAAATAATCGGCAAACGAAACGGGAGTGCCGACGAATGGCTTCATCATAATGAAGGTGTTCAGGATGAAATTGCTGAGAAAGATTCCAACGGCAAAAACGAAGACGGCCGCATACGGCCCCATCTTGCCGGCCTCTGGTAGAGTGAAATCCGGATACATCGAAGCAGCGACGAAGCGGTAGAAAAATCCCATTAAGATGCCGCACGCAACCGAAAGAACGAGCCCCTTGGTGCTGACACCAGAAGCGCCTCCCGGAAGTTTCCGATAAGCAACCGCATCGAGAATGATGGCCAGGACGATCAAGAGAACACCGGCGAAGAGCAGCGTGGCATTGCCCACTGGATTGGCGCGGTAGTTGACGAGCACGCCAAGAACAAGCGCGAGGCCGATGCCCACGGGAAAGGCTACGGACATGCCGGCGATGTCGATGGCAGCGACGAGGAGGATGTTTGCGAGATTGAAAATCGCGCCGCCTACCAACGCGGAATGAATGTTCGAATGCGAGGCTTGGTGAAGATCGGCGAGAAACGCGCGGCCGGCAGATCCGGAGCTACCGAGAGTCAGTCCCAAGATGACCGTCAGCAAGAGTACGCCGATGGTGTAATCCCAATAAAAAAGTTCGAACCGCCAGCCTTTTTTGGCGAGTTTTTGCGTGTTGGCCCACGATCCCCAGCAAAACATGGTGATGACGCAGAACACAACGGCCCACGGATAACTCTCGAGAACAAACATTGTGGCTCCTTTGAATGCCTGCACACTGCCGACGACGCTCGAACTAGGACTTTCCACCCCGATGCGCCCATTCGGTTTCGAACTCCGAGCGCTTGGGAAAAGACTTTTGCGTGCCGACGCGCTGGGTCGAAAGCGCCGCGTAAAGATTGGCGCGCAACAGCGCCTCGTTCTCGGCGAGTCCCTCGGCCAGAAAGACAGCGAAACTGCCGATGAAGGCATCGCCGGCGCCGGTGGTGTCTTTCGGCGTGACGGAAAAAGGTGGAATCAAATCGGCTCCTTGCGCGGTGGCAAAGAGAGAACCGCGGGCACCCAGCGTCAGAACCACTTTCGAAAAGCCCCTGCGCAACAATTCGGCCGCGCATTTCTTGGCTTCGTCGATGGAATGCACAGGCAGCCCGGTGATGACCTCCGCCTCGGTTTCGTTCGGAATGAAGTAATCAGCTCCGGCAAGTTGCGCGAGATCGGCAGGCAAAGCGGGCGCCGGATTCACGAGGCAGCGGATCTTGTGCCTGTGAGCGAATTGAACGGTGTAGTAGATGGTATCGAGGGGAATTTCGAACTGGAGCACGATGGTATCGACGCTGCGCAGGGCTTCGGCAGCAGCATCGACATCGGCGGGTTTCAGCGTGTCATTCGCACCTTTCACGACGATGATGCGGTTCTGACCGTTGGGCTCCACGAAGATCGGAGCGACGCCGCTGGAGACGCCTTCGACGACGCGAACGTGCGTAGTATCGATACCGAAGGAAGCAAAATTCTTGACGGTGGCTTCGCCAAAAAGGTCGGCACCAAGTTTTGCCACCATAACCACTTCCGCGCCACACAGGCGGGCGGCTACCGCTTGATTCGCGCCCTTGCCGCCGAAACCCAAGTCGAAACTATTGCCGAAGACAGTTTCGCCGGCACGGGGGAAGGTATCCGCGAAGGTCGTCAAATCCGTGTTAGCGCTGCCAACGACAGCAATGCGGGGCGACCTGGCCATGTGACTCTCCTCAACTCTGAACCAAACCGCGAAAATATAACAGCAAAGGCGAATGAGCAAGCGCGACCACACCAGCACGTTGAAGCCACGCTGCGATGGCATAGCCGCGATTCGTTGACGCGAGTTTCCACGGGTGTTAGTCTCGCCTTCTATTCCAATTGCATGCGTGTCGTCGACCTCATCCGGAAGAAGCGGGATTCGGGAGAACATTCCCGCGAGGAAATTAATTTTCTTGTAAACGGCTACACCAATGGGGACATTCCTGATTATCAGATGGCCGCTTGGCTGATGGCGGCGTGGATTCGCAATCTCAGTCCGGCGGAAACCACCGCGTTGACCGACGCGATGTTGCGATCAGGTGAGGTTTTCGACCACTCCGATCTGCCGATGAAGAAGGTGGATAAGCACTCGACGGGGGGAGTCGGAGACAATACCTCGCTGATTCTAGCGCCAATCGTGGCAGAGGGCGGGCTCGCCGTGCCCATGATCAGCGGGCGCGGGTTAGGGCATACCGGTGGAACGCTCGACAAGCTGGAAGCAATTCCGGGATTCAACACTGCGTTGTCGCAGGGAGATTTTCGGCGGGTGCTGCGCGAATGCGGGCTGAGTTTGATCGGTCAGACCACAGAAATAGCCCCGGCGGACAAGAAGATTTACGCGCTGAGAGACGCGACATCGACCGTTGAGAATATCGGCCTGATCTGCGCTTCGATCATGAGCAAGAAGCTGGCGGAGGGGATCGACGCGCTGGTGCTGGATGTGAAGACCGGTTCGGGCGCATTCATGGATAAAGAAGAAGACGCTGTGCGGCTCGCGGAAGTGATGGTGGAGACGGCGCGCGGCATGGGGATAAAGTGTGTGGCGCTGTTGACGGATATGAGCCAGCCCCTAGGGCGGATGGCGGGCCATTCGAACGAAGTCATCGAAGCGATTGACGTTCTGAAGGGCAAGGGGCCAGGCGACCTGCGCGAACTCAGTATCGAGCTTTCTGCCTGGATGTTCTATCTGGGCGATCGCTGCAAATTCGTGGCGGAGGGCCGCCATCTGGCGCAGCAAGTGATTGCTTCCGGGAAAGCGCTGGATCGATTCCGGACCTGCATTCGTTTACAAGGCGGCGATCCGCGCGTGATTGACGACACTTCCCTGCTGCCGGGAGCGAAATTCAGAACGCACGTGACCAGCCCGCGCACCGGCTATGTGGCAGCCACGCGTTGCCGCGAATTTGGGGTCGCACTGGCCATGCTGGAAGGCGGGCGCGGCAAGAAGGAAGATCGCATCGATCAGGGTGTGGGGCTGGAATTCCACAAACGCATCGGCGATCACGTGCAGACCGGCGAAAAACTGGTGACCATCGACTACAATTCCGAGGCAAAACTGGCGGAAGCAAGAAAATTGATCGTGGAGAGTTTTGAATTCGCGGACGAACCAGTGGCAGCACCGCCGCTGATCCGCCGCGTGATCGGCGGCTAGGGAATTTTAATGCTGCGGTTCGCGACAGGTGTGCACAAGGAGACGGAATGGGGAGATTCGCGGGAGTGCTTGGAATGCTGTTCCTGCTTGGCGGGGCCTACCTCTTCTCGACATCGCGGAAATCGATCAGGTTGAAAACGGTGCTGTGGGGATTAGGCTTGCAGCTGGCATTGGGATTTTTTGTGCTGCGATCCGGCTTTGGCAGCAAGGTATTCAGTTTTCTCGGCAATGGCGCCAATAAGCTGCTCAGCTTTTCCTACGCCGGCTCCGCGTTTGTCTTTGGCGATTTAGGGTTACCGAAGGAACTTTCGCGGCTGGGATTCTCCTTCGCCTTCCAGGTGCTGCCGACGATCATTTTCATCGCCGCGTTTTTTGCGGTGCTTTATCACATCGGGTTGATGCAGTTGATTATCCGCGCGGCGGCATGGATTATGACGCGCATCATGGGCGCCAGCGGCGCGGAATCGTTGAACGTGGCCGCGAGTATCTTCATGGGCCAGACGGAAGCGCCTCTGACGATACGGCCGTTTCTACCGAAGCTGACCAAGTCCGAATTGATGGTGGTGATGACCAGCGGCATGGCGCACATTTCCGGCGGCATGATGGCCGGCTATATCCAGGTGGGTGGCGCGGATCCGAAGAACCTGCTGACCGCGGTGATCATGACCGCCCCGGGAACGCTTTTGATGGCCAAGATGTTGGTGCCCGAAACCGAGCAGCCGCTGACGGCGGGGCGAGTGGAAATGCCGCAGATGGAAAAAGAATCCAACGTGCTGGGAGCGATTGCGCGCGGCACGAGCGACGGATTGCACCTGGCCCTGAACGTGGGAGCGATGTTAATCACTTTCATCGCGCTCCTGGCCCTGCTGAACGCCATCATGGGAGGGATTCACAATTGGCCGCACATGGGCTGGTTCCCGGAGAGCCTGCAAAAGGTATTTGGGTGGATTTTCGCGCCAGTGGCATTTCTTATCGGCGTACCCTGGCATGACGCACCGACGATTGGCAATCTGCTCGGCACGCGCATGGTCATCAACGAATTCGTTGCCTTCAGCCAACTCGGGCCGCTGAGAGGAACGCTCGATCCACGTTCGTTCATGATCGCAACGTTTGCCTTGTGCGGGTTCGCGAATTTCAGCTCCATCGGGATTCAGATTGGAGGCATCGGCGCATTGGCGCCAGAGCAGCGCAGCCAGCTGGCAAAATTTGGCGTGCGCGCGATGCTGGCGGGAACGATGGCAAACCTGATGTCGGCGTGCATCGTGGGAATTCTTTCATGAGCGCGGCAAAAAGCCCCGCGAAGCGTTCTCGAGCGAGCCAGGAATTTCTTCGAGCCGAAGCGGCCGCGAAATTCATCGTGAAGAAGACGAAGCTGCGGCCGAAAATCGCGCTGGTGCTGGGTTCCGGGCTGGGAGCGTTCGCGAACGAATTTTCGAACGCGGTGAAAATCCCCTACGCGAAAATTCCGAATTTTCCGCGGTCGACTGCCATTGGACACGCGGGCCAGTTGGTGCTCGGTAAGGTTGGCGAAACGGAAGTCATTGGGATGCAAGGCCGCGTGCATCTGTACGAAGGCTATTCGGAGAAGGAAGTGTCCTTTCCGGTGCGCGTGTTTGCACGACTGGGCGTGAAGGCGATTATTCTCACCAACGCGGCCGGCGGAATCAAGAAGGATTTCACGCAGGGACGGCTCGTTGTGATTAGCGACCACATCAACCTCCAAGGTGTGAATCCCCTGTGCGGCGCGAATGACGAGAATTTCGGCCCGCGTTTTCCGGACATGACCGCGGCCTACGACAAGGAGTTTCGTGCACTCACGTTTGCGGAAGGACGCCGCCTGGGAATTGAATTGGGAGAAGGCGTATACGCGGCGCTGGCAGGGCCCAGTTATGAAACACCCGCGGAGATACGGTATTTGCGGAGCATTGGCGCGGACCTGGTGGGGATGTCGACTGTGCCGGAGGTAATTGTGGCGCGGCACAGCGAAATTCGTGTTCTGGGAATTTCGTGCGTCACAAATGCGGCGGCGGGAGTGCTGGATCAGCCGCTCGATCACAACGAGGTGCTGGAAACAGCGGAACGCGTGAAGGACCAGTTCATGGGACTGTTGCGGGCGGTGATCCCAGATATCGCCGTGGCGTTGAAGTAAGGAGGCAGACTTGTCTGAGTTTGATACGTTGATTTCAGCCGCGAAGTCGGCGCGCGCGAACGCGCATGCGCCATTTTCCAAATTCAAGGTAGGCGCGGCACTACGCACAGCTTCGGGCAAAATCTTCGGCGGCTGCAACGTCGAGAACGCAACCTACGGGCTGACGGTTTGCGCCGAGCGCGTGGCGATCTTCAAAGCCATCAGCGAAGGCGAACGTAAGTTCGACGCCATCGCTGTTGTGACCGATACGGACGCGCTCACACCGCCCTGCGGCGCTTGCCGGCAACTGATTTGGGAATTCTGCGGAGATGTGCCGGTGGTGATGTCGAACCTGCAAGGGAAAGTGGAAGAACTGCGGATGAGCCAGCTTTTCCCGAAACCGTTTGACTCGTCGAATCTTTAAAAACACACCTGGAAGGAATCGGTTATGAGAAGGAATTGGTCGATGAGGCGAGTGTTTTTGCTGTGCTGGTCGCTGGCCGCGCTGTTCGCTGCCGCGCTTCCGGAAACCACGAAAGCGCAAACCAAGGAGGCTGTTGGCTACGATCTCGTCGTGACGAACGCCACGATCGTCACGATGGACCCGGACCGCCATGTCATCGAGAACGGCGTGATCGCTGTAAACGGCGACACCATCTCGTTCATTGGTGCGTCATCCGATTTCCAGGCCAAGACGACTAAGGGCGTGGCCGCGAAACAAACCATCGACGCCAAAGGAAAGCTGATCATGCCCGGCCTAATCAACGGGCACACGCACATACCGATGGTGCTGCTGCGCGGACTGATTGACGATGTGACGCTGGACGATTGGCTGCGCAAGTACATTTTTCCGGCGGAAGCAAAGAACGTGACCGAGGATTTTGTGCGCTGGGGCTCGCGCTTGGCGCTGGCAGAGATGATCCGCGGCGGCACGACGACGTTTGCTGATATGTACTACTTCGAGGATGCCGAGGCCGAAGAAACCAAAGCGGCGGGACTGCGCGGGGTTCTGGGAGAAACGTGGATCGACTTCCCTGCCCCGGACAACAAAAGCAACGCGGAGATGGCGGCGTACACCGAAAAATACCTGAAGAAGTGGCAAGGCGATGCGCTGATACACGCGGCGGTAGCGCCGCATTCGATCTACACGTGTTCCGAGAAGACGCTGAGGGAAGCGGTGGCGATGGCGCGCAAATATCACGCGCCGATCCTGATTCACGTCGCGGAGATGCGCAAAGAACTGGTTGACAGCCTGGAGAAGAACGGAACGACGCCGGTGCAATACCTGGAACGGATCGAAGTGCTCGGGCCCGACGTTCTGGCGGCACATTGCATCTGGACGGACTACACGGATATGAAAATTCTGGCGGACCGGCAAGTGGGCTGCGTGCACAACCCATCGAGCAACATGATGCTGGCGAGTGGCGTGGCACCCGTGGTCGATCAAAGGGCCGCAGGGATGCGGGTCGGACTTGGCACGGACGGACCCGCGGGGAGCAACAACGACCTGGACATGATGGAGGAAATGGATTTGGCAGCGAAACTGCAAAAAATCTACCGTGTCGATCCGCGCGCGCTGGGCGCAAAAGGCGCGCTCGAAATGGCCACCATCGAAGGCGCACGCGCGTTGCATATGGAAAAAGAGATTGGCTCTCTGGAAACAGGTAAGAAAGCCGACTTCGTGATTTTGAATCTTAACGCGC